>Ga0065721_10050621_pt1 | contig 18876 bp, 20 predicted proteins | sample Mesricmetagenome_FD_59108 | JGI IMG/M metagenome (GOLD analysis project Ga0065721, IMG submission 59108) | Mesophilic microbial community from rice straw/compost enrichment Sample: eDNA_1 v2 (version 2) | ecosystem: Engineered > Solid waste > Grass > Composting > Bioreactor | place: USA: Davis... | reverse complement strand
TCAGCTCGGCGCTGTAGCGGCGCCTGGTAGTGGGTTTGTCGCTTTCCATCGTGTCCACCTATTTCTTACGTGGACACGATCCTTAACTCTCGATGCGTTCTCATCAACACGGGATGGCCGTGCGCTTACGGCCTCGATCAGGCACTCGGGCAGCGGCGCGGGCTGGATCAGGAAGAACCAGTGCCAGTAGGCGCGCGCGAAGGTTTCACTCGTCTGCTCATACATGGCGAGCGTGGGCGCGATGTCCAGCAGCACCACGCGGCGCACCGCCTCGCCATGGTCGGCCGCGAGCCGGTGCGCCACGCGCGCGCCGCGGTCGTGCGCCATCACGGCGAAGCGCTCGTGGCCCAGCGCCTGCATCACGCGCCGCATGTCGCGCGCCATCACGCGCTTGCCGTAGTTGGCATGGTCCGCCTCGCCCGCGGGCTTGGAGGAGTCGCCATAGCCACGCAGGTCGCACAGCACCAGCGTGAAGCGCTCGGCCAGCGCGGGCGCGACCTTGTGCCAGAGGGCATGCGTCTGCGGATGGCCGTGCAGCAGCAGCAGCGGCGGCCCGTCACCGCCGACGCGGGCGTGGATGCGTACGCCCGCATCGGTCTCGATGTCCCGGACCTGGAAGCCCGGGAACAGGTCTTGGGATAGCCGGGCATCGTTCATGTGTCGTCTCCTGCTGGGACTCTGTGGGTTGAAGGCATGCTATCGATGAATTCAGGGAACATGATTTCCACCGAATCACATCTTTCGTGCCTCTCATTCATCAATGGACGCCTTCTCGGACTTGGCCTTCTTCAACCTGCTGGTCAAGCACGGCGGCCTGGCGGCGGCGCAGGAACTGGGTGTGACGCCCTCGGCGGCGAGCAAGCGGCTGGCGGCACTGGAGCGGCGGCTGGGCGTGCAGCCGCCGCTCACCGAGTGGAGCCTGCCGGGGGCGGACATCCACGCGGTGTTTCCCACCCGCAGCCACCTCTCGGCCAAGACGCGCGCGCTGGTGGACTTCCTGCTGGAGTGGTTCAGGCCCCGGCGCGAGGCCGCGGAGGCGGGACGCCCGGCGTGGTGAGCAGCGCCCCGGAGACCGGGTAACCAGGCTTGTCCAAACCGGGGCCTTGCCCCACCCGCGTTACCTGTCTTGCCCTGGCGCACAGCTGTTTCGTGGCGCATGCGGCACTTTGATTTGCTGGCATCTGGCGCCCTATCTCAGGGCTGTTCAGGGCTGACCGGCGCGCCGATCCCGCGCCTATGTTGGGCTGGACTCACGCCGGAGGTTAGGCATGAACAGTCACGCGATTCCCCTGCTGCTGGCGCTGGCCGCGGCCAGCGCGCAGGCGGCCCCCTTGCTGACATACCGCGTCACGTCCGTGGTGCCCGATTACGACAGCGAGGTGTGCGGTTGTGAATACACCGTCTCGGAGATCAACAACCAAGGCGTGATGGCGGGCGGCTTCAGCGTCTTCGACGGCTTCGGTGGCACCTACACGGTGGACGAATCGGGCCTGCATCCCATTCGCGGCACGGGCAATGGTTTTGTGCACCATGTCGTGGACCTCAACGACCGCGGCGAGGTGCTGGTCAATGGCGAGGTGTCGCGCAACGACATCATCCACAGCTACCTCTACCGCGGCGACGGGCGGCCCGCCATCGACATCAGCATCGAGGCGCTCGATTACAGCCGCGACGGCGGCCTCAACAACCGGGGCCATGCCATCGGCGTGGCCGGCTCCGGGCGGGACCGGGCCTTTTACTACGACGGTACGCAAAGCCGTTACCTGGAACTGGGCCTGCCCACGGGCTCGCGCATAGGGGACCTCTTGCTCAACGACGCCGAGACGGTGGCCGGCTACGCATTCAGCCTGGGAGCCTTCAAATACGAGGATGGCCGCTTGTCGTTGCTGGAAGGCATGGCGGACGCCCACGCCATCAACGATGCCGGCCAGATCCTGGGCGCCACCTTCACCGGCCAGTCCGCCATCCGCAACGCCGATGGCAGCCTGCAACTGCTGGATTTCCGCGCGTCAGAGAACCTGAACGGCCTGGGCTGGACGGTCGGCTGGGCCGGGGTCGGCGCCGCCCGGCACGGCTTCCTGTACCGGGACGGCCGCAGCTACGACCTCAACAGCCTGCTCGTGGCCAGCGACGCCGCCCAGTGGGTGCTGAGCGAGGGGCTGGACGTCAACGACAAGGGGCAGATCGTCGGCACCGGGCTGTTCAACGGCAAGGCCATGCCTTTCCTGGCGACGCCCGTGCCGGAGCCGGGCAGCTACGCGCTGATGCTGTGCGGCCTGGGCGTCATCGGCTGGGCGACGCGGCAGCGGCGGCGCCGCGCACCGGCGGCATAGCGGGCGCTGGCCGCTGCGGGCGCAACCTCACGCCACCGCGCCGGGCCGCCCGGCCGTTTCCAGCGCCGCCTGCCGCAGCAGGCTCATGTCCCGCCCGGGCGGCGCGCCGAACTCGCGGCTGTATTCGCGGCTGAACTGGGACGGGCTCTCGTAGCCGACGCGGTAGGCGGCCGTCGAGGCGTCGATGTGCTCGGCGAACATCAGGCGCCGCGCCTCGTTGAGCTGCAGGCGCTTGCGGTACTGCAGCGGGCTCATGGCGGTGAGCTGCTTGAAGTGGTGATGGAAGGTCGAGACGCTCATGCGCGCCTCGGTGGCCAGGTCCTCGACGCGCAGCGCCTCGGTGAAATGCGTCTTGAGCAGGTCGATGGCCCGGCCGATCTGGTGCCCATGGCTGCCGGTCGCTCCGATCTGGCGCAGCCGCGCGCCCTGGTCGCTCACCAGCAGCCAGTACAGGATCTCGCGCTGCACCAGCGGCGCCAGCACCGGGATGCTGTCGGGCACGTCCAGCAGGTCCACCAGGCGCTGGAAGGCGCGCAGCAGCGGCCACTTGACGCTGCCGGTGGTCATGGCCCGCTCGTTGGCCTGGCCGCGCGCGGGCGGCAAGTTGCCTTCCAGCACCAGGCGGTTGATCTCGTGCGGGTCCAACGTCATCAGCAGCGACATGAAGGGCTTTTCGCGGCTGGCATCGAGGATGTGCGTCACTGTCGGCACGTTCAGCGCCGTGACCAGGAAGGTGCTCGGGTCGTAGACGAAGGGGTCGCTGCCCAGCAGCACGCGCTTGCGGCCCTGCACGATCAGGCCCACGCTGGGCTGGTAGAGCCCGCAGATCGGGCCGACCGGGCTGTGGCTGCGGTACATCGACAGGCTGGGCAAGGCCGCCGACTGGTGCACCTGGCTGCCATTCGTCCAGCGCTCGATGCTCTGCACCAGGCCTGTGCGCGCCTCCTCGAAGCGCTGGGCTTCCAGCGCGGCGGGAATCCCGGTCGATGCGGTGGTTGCAAGCGTGTCGTTCATGGTCGCGGCCTCGGGCAGTGAGCGAGCGCGATGCTATCCAAGGGCGGCCCGCCTGGCGCGGCCGGCCCGGAGAATCAGGCAAACAAATTGCAGCATCGTGCTAACGGGCCGCGCGGGCCCGCGCCGACACTCGCGCCGTTGAAAAGCGCAGGATCAGGCCATCCACGGCCGCTGCGCGCTGCGAGGCGGAGTGACATGGAACACGTGGACGTGATGGTGCTGCGCACGCTCGCCGGGTGGCGTGCGCAAGGCCGGCGCGCGATGCTGGTGACGGTCGTGCGGACCTGGGGATCGTCGCCGCGGCCGGTGGGCTCGGTGATGGCGCTGCGCGAGGACGGCGCGGTGGTGGGCTCGGTGTCCGGTGGTTGCATCGAGGACGATTTGATCCACCGCCACGCGCAGGCCGGCGCGATGCCCGAGGGGTTGCCGCGGCTGCTGAGCTACGGCGTCAGCGCGGACGAGGCCCACCGCTTCGGCCTGCCCTGCGGCGGCACGCTGGAACTGCTGCTGGAACCGGACCCCGACGCCGAGCAACTGGGCGCGCTGGTGTCGGCATTGGACGCCGGCCGGCTGATGCGGCGCAGCGTGCGGCTGCGCGACGGCCACGTCTCGCAGTCGGAGGCCGCCACGCCCGAGGCGCATGCGACGCCGGACGAGGTGGTGAACACCTTCGGCCCGGCCTATCGGCTGCTGCTCATCGGCGCCGGCGCGCTGGCCGAGTGCCTGACCACCATGGCGCTGTTCAGCGGCTTCACCGTCACCGTGTGCGACCCGCGCCCCGAGTACGCCGGCCATTGGGGCGTGGACGGGGCGCGGCTCGTGCGCGGCATGCCCGACGACGTGGTGGCGGCGTTCCGGCCCGATGCGCGCAGCGCGGTGGTGGCGCTCACGCACGACCCCAAGCTTGACGACCTGGCGCTGCTGGAGGCGCTGCAGAGCCCCGCCTTCTACGTCGGCGCCATTGGCAGCCGGCGCAACGACGCGGCGCGGCGCGCGCGGCTGGCCGAGCATTTCGGATTGGCACCGGCGCAACTGCAGCGGCTGCGCGGGCCGGTGGGCCTGTACATCGGCAGCCGCACGCCGCCGGAGATCGCCGTGAGCATCATGGCCGAGCTGCTGGCGGTGAAGAACGGCATCGCGCTGCCCCAGAGCCTGTCGGTGCGCGAGGCCAAGAACCAGTATGCAGCGCAACCATCGCCCGCTTCATGCATGCCCGAGGCATTGGCCGCGGCGGCCTGACTCGAATCTGCAATGGCTATTGAGAAACAACCTCGTCATGCCCGCGCAGGCGGGCATCCACGCGTGCCGGGATGCCGCCTGGTGTTCGTGGACACCCGCCTTCGCGGGTATGACGGAGCTATCTGAGTCCTCGTCCGAAACTGGAATGCGGCTCACCTTCCCGGCATCCCGCCACGAGCGGCCTGACCGGACAACCTCCACCTCCAACCCCTGAGCTTCGATGACCACACTTCACGTCAACGGCCGCGAGCAGGCGCTCGACGTCGATCCCGGCACGCCCATCCTCTGGGCCCTGCGCGACACGCTGGGCCTGACCGGCACGAAGTTCGGCTGCGGCATGGCGCAGTGCGGCGCCTGCACCGTGCACATGGACGGGCAGGCCGTGCGCGCCTGCGTCACGCCCGTGTCGGCCGCGGCTGGCAGGAAGATCACCACCATCGAATCCGTCACCGACGGCCACGACAAGGTGGGGCAAGCCGTGCACGCCGCCTGGGTGCGCCACGACGTGGCGCAGTGCGGCTACTGCCAGAGCGGCCAGATCATGTCGGCCACCGCCTTCCTGAAATCGCTGCCCAAGGGCAAGGTGCCCAGCGAGAGCGAGATCGACGCCGCCATGGCGGGCAACATCTGCCGCTGCGGCACCTATGCGCGCATCCGCGCCGCCATCGCCGACGCCGCCAAGGCGCTGGCCTGAAGGAGCAGCCGACCATGCTTTTCGACACCACCACCCCCGCGCTCCCGAAGGCCCTGCAGGCGATGCTGGCCGCCCAGGCCCCGGCCGATGAGTCCGCATCCGGCGTGGGCCGGCGCAGTTTTTTGAAACTGGCCGCGGCGGGCGGCTTCGCGCTGGGCGCGTTCCCGCTGGCGGCCGGCGCGGCCGACGACCCGGCGCCCGCCGCGGGCCTGAAGCCCACGCAGCAGCCTTCGGCCTTCCTGAAGATCGGCGCCGACGGCATCGTGACGGTGACCATCAACCGGCTGGACTTCGGCCAGGGCGTGCAGACCGGGCTGCCGATGATCCTGGCCGAGGAGCTGGATGCGGACTGGAGCAAGGTCCGCAGCGTGCACGGCAGCAACGACCCGGCTTATGCCGACCCGGTGTTCGGCATGCACCTCACCGGTGGCTCCACCGCGCTGAGGCACAGCTACCAGCAGTACCGCGAGCTGGGCGCGCGCGCCCGCGCCATGCTGGTGTCGGCCGCCGCGGCGCAATGGAAGGCCGACCCCGCGTCGCTGCGCACGCAGGCCGGCGTGGTGATCGGCCCCGGCGGCAAGCGGTTGACTTATGGCGAGCTGGCCGAGGCCGCGATGGCGCAGCCGGTGCCCGAAAAGGTGGCGCTGAAGGACCCGAAGCAGTTCCGCCTGATCGGCCACGCGACGGGGCGGCTCGACGCCGTGGCCAAGAGCAGCGGGCGGCAGGACTACGGCATCGACGTGCGCCTGCCCGGCATGCTGACCGCCGTGGTGGCGCATCCGCCGGTATTCGGCGCCAAGCTGGCCGAGGTGGACGAGAGCGCGGCCCGCGCCGTCAAGGGCGTCAAGGCCGTGCTGCGCGTGCCGGTGGACCGCGGTGGCGACGGCGTGGCCGTGATCGCCGACGGCTACTGGCCGGCCAAGCTCGGCCGCGAGGCCCTGAAGCTGCGCTGGGACACCAGCGGCGTGGAGAAGGTGGACAGCGCGCGGCAGCTGGAGCAGTACCGCGCCCTCGCGAAGCAGCCCGGCCCGCGCAAGTACGACGCGGACCTGAGCGGCCTGGCGAATGCGCCGCAGCTCATCGAGGCCGAATTCCAGTTCCCGTACCTCGCGCACGCGCCGATGGAGCCGCTGAACTGCACCGTGCGGCTGCAGGACGGCCAGGCCGAGCTGTGGGTGGGCTCGCAGATGCCGGGGCTGGACGGCATGGCCGCGAGCAAGGTGCTGGGCGTGCCGCCGCAGAACGTGAAGGTGCACGTGCAGATGGCCGGCGGCGGCTTCGGGCGCCGAGCCATCCCGACCAGCGACTACGTGGTCGAGGCCTGCCAGGTCGCCAGGGCCGCACAGGCGGCCGGGCTGGCGGCGCCGATCCGCACGCTGTGGAGCCGCGAGGACGACATCCAGGGCGGCTACTACCGTCCGATGCACCTGCACACGGCGCGCGTCGGTTTCGACGAGCAGGGGCGCGTGCTGGGCTGGGACCACGTGATCGTCGGGCAGTCGATCACGGCCGGCTCGCCCTTCGAGCCGATGATGGTGAAGGACGGCATCGACGCCACTACGGTGGAAGGCATGCGCGATCCCTATGAGCTGCCGATGCGGTTGACCGTGCACCATCCGAAGGTGAACGTGCCGGTGCTGTGGTGGCGCAGCGTGGGCTCCACGCACACGGCCTACGTGATGGAGACGCTGATCGACGAGATCGCCCGCCGCACGAAGCAGGACCCGGTGGCCTACCGGCTGAAGCTGATGGGCCCGCAGCACCAGCGGCATCGCGCCGCGCTGCAGCTGGCGGTGGACAAGAGCGGCTACGGCAAGAGGACGCTGCCGGCGGGCCATGCCTGGGGCGTGGCGGTGCACGAGTCCTTCCAGTCGGTGGTGGCCTACGTGGTCGAAGCGTCGGTGCAGGACGGCCAGCCCGTGCTGCACCGCGTGACGGCCGGCGTGCACTGCAACCTGGTGGTGAACCCGCGCAGCGTCGAGGCGCAGGTGCAGGGCGCGGCGCTGATGGGTTTGAGTACCTGCCTGCCCGGCAATGCCATCACGCTCAAGGACGGCGAAGTGCAGCAGCACAACTTCCACGAGTACCAGGTGGCGCGCATTGGATCGATGCCGCGCATCGAGGTGCACATGGTGCCCAGCGCCGAGCCGCCGACGGGGATGGGCGAGCCGGGGCTGCCGCCGCTGGCGCCAGCGTTTGCCAACGCCATTGCCTCGCTCACGGGGAAACCGCTGCGGGAGTTGCCGTTTCGGATGGCTTGATGGACTGACGTGAGGCGACGGGCCTGGGGCCTGCGCTGGGACTTTGGCTGCGGCCGATCGGGCGGTGAGCTCGGTCGGCCGCAGTGCTTTGTGATGGTGGCCGCCAACAGGCGGCAACAGGCCGGTAGCGGCGAGGAGTAAAACACCCACTCTCTTGGAAGGAGACTGTCCATGCCCACCGGTACCGCCCGCCTCCACCGCGTCCTCCGCGCTCCTCCCGAGCGCGTTTACAAGGCATTTCTCAATGCCGACGCCCTGGCCAAGTGGCTGCCGCCTTACGGTTTCACCTGCAAGGTTCACCACATGGAGGCCAAGGTCGGCGGCACGTTCAGGATGTCGTTCCTGAATTTCGGCACGGGCGGCGAACATTCCTTCGGCGGCGAGTATCTGGAGTTGGTGCCCAACGAGCGCATCCGCTACACGGACAGGTTTGACGACCCGAACCTGCCCGGCGAAATGCACGTGACGGTGAGCTTGGCCCAGGTGTCTTGCGGCACCGAGCTCAGCATCGTGCAGGAGGGGATTCCGGAGGCGATTCCGGTTGAGATGTGCTATCTCGGCTGGCAGGAATCGCTGGCCCAACTGGCCACGCTGGTGGAGCCCGAGATTCCGGGCTGACGGGAGAATGGCGGGCTCTTGTTTCGCAGGTTCGGCCGCACAGGCCGGGCCTCGCGCCGACCACCCCACCAGCCACGCCTCATGAACCCAGACCAGCCCACAACGCCGACAACCAAGTTGCTCGTGTGCGACCAGGCGCAGACCGCCGCCGCGCTGCCCTATCCCGCACTGGTCGCCACCATCGCCCGTGCCGCCGTCGAGGTCGAGGCCGGCGCGATCCGCAGCCCGGAACGCATGGTGCTGCCGCTGGGACAAGGCGGCGTGCTGCTGAGCATGCCCGCCACGGCGGCCGACATCGGCATCCACAAGCTGGTCAACGTCCAGCCCGCCAACGCGCAAAGGCAACTGCCCACCATCCACGGCATCGTCACGGCCTGCGATGCCGCCACCGGCCAGCCGCTGTGCCTGCTCGACGGGCCGGAGGTCACGGGCCGGCGCACGGCGGCCGTGTCGCTGCTGGCGATCCAGCGGCTGTTGCCCGCGGCGCCCCGGTCCATCCTGCTGTTCGGCACCGGCACACAGGCGGCGTTTCACGTGCAGGCGCTGCATGCGCTCTACCCGGACTGCACCCTTTGGGTGAAAAGCCGCAGCCCCGAGGCCGCGCAAGCCTTTTGCGAGCAGCAGCGGGGCGTGCATCCGGACCTGCGTATCTGCGACGGCGGGCTGCCCGAGGATTTACAGGTCGTGATCACGCTGACCACCAGTACCCGCGCCATTTACGACGAGGTGGCCCGGCCGGGCCGACTGGTCATCGGCGTGGGCGCTTTCAAGCCGGAAATGGCCGAGATCGGCAAGACCACCCTCGATGGCAGCGACCTTTACGCCGACGATCCGGCCGGGGCTCGCCACGAGGCCGGCGACCTGCTGCAGGCCGGCATCGACTGGGCGCGCGTGGGCTCACTGGCTTCCGCCGTGCGAAACCAAGCCGACTTGAGCCGCCCCATCGTGTTCAAGAGCGTGGGGACCGCGGCCTGGGATTTGGCGGCGGCGCGGGTGGCGATCAGGCACCTGGACCTGGTTTCCGATCGAAGCTGAAATATGTCCCCGTCATGCCCGCGAAGGCGGGCATCCACGCCGGCCGGGATACTGCCCGGTACGCGTGGACACCCGCCTTCGCGGGTGTGACGAGGTTTATGTCAGTGGAAATCGGCATTTGAAATCAAACCATCGGAGCACCCCATGCTGAATTTCCTGCGGACCATTCAAACCATCGACGCCCATACCGGCGGCGAGCCACTGCGCATCCTGGTTTCCGGCATGCCACCGGTGCCGGGCAACAACATCCTGGAAAAACGCGCCTGGCTGAAGGAAAACCGCGACGACCTGCGCCGCTTCCTGATGAACGAGCCGCGCGGCCATGCCGACATGTATGGCGCCTACTTGCTGCCGCCCACCACGCCCGGCGCGGATTTCGGCGTGATATTCATCCACAACGAAGGCTACAGCGACATGTGCGGCCACGGCATCATCGCGCTGGGCAAGGTGCTGGTCGAAATGGGCTACGTCGAGCGGAAAATTCCCACGACGCGCATCGGCTTCGACGCGCCGGCCGGGTTCATCGAGGCCCACGTGGAATGGGACGGCACCCGGGCGGGCGAGGTCACTTTCAGGAACGTGCCCGCCTTCATCTTCATGCGCGACGTGGAAGTGGAAACGCCCAGCTTCGGGCGCATCTCGGGCGACATCGTTTTCGGCGGCGCCTTCTATTACTACATCAACGGCGACCAGGCCGGGCTGGAGATCAAGCCTGAAATCGTCCGCTCGCTGATCCAGCTCGGCGCCGAAACCAAGGCGGCCGTGAAGCAGAAAGTCCAGATCCAGCACCCGCTGGAGCCCGGCCTGAACGAGCTGTACGGCACGATCATCGACGGCCGCCCGAATTGCGCGGGGGTCGATCAGTCGAACGTCTGCATATTCGCCGACCGGGAGGTGGACCGCTCCCCGACCGGCACCGGCACCTCCGGGCGGGCCGCGCAACTGTTCCTGCGCGGGCAATTGGCGCTGAACCAGGAATACGTCAACGGCAGCATCGTCGGCAGCCGCTTCAAGGTCCGGGTGACGCAGGCGGTGCGGGTGGGCAACCTGGACGGCGCCATCACCGAGGTGACGGGCAGCGCGCACATCAGCGGCTTCAACCAGTGGGTGCTGGAGGAGTCCGACCCGTTTCCCGAGGGGTTCTTTCTGCGCTGAGTTTCAGGGGGCGCGCTTTTCCGGCGGCCACGCCCGCCACATCGCGCCCAGGCACAGCGCCAGCGGTACGGCGCTGAGCGCGTAGGCCAAGCCGAAATCGGCCTGCCGGCTGGCGATCAGGCCGAACAGCGGCGGCGTCACCACCACGCCGAAGTACGTGAAGGCCAGCGTGCCGCCGGTCGCCATGCCGGCCTGCGCCGGCCCGGCCAGCCGCGCCACCGCGGCCAGGTACACGCCGTTCCAGCCCAGCGCCGTGGCGCCATAGACCAGCAGCACGCCCAGCACCACAAGGGCCGGCGTGGCCGGGCCGAACAGCCGCATGCACAGGCCACAGCCGATCATCAGCGCGCACAGGCCGATGAGCGTGAGCCGCGCCCCCGGCCCGTTGTCCGCCACCCAGCCCCACAGCACCCGGCCCACCACGCCTGCGGTTTGCGAGGCAGACAGCGCCGCGCCGGCCGCCACCAGCGTCCAGTGCAACTGCCCCGTCAGGAAGCTCACCAAGTAGGCCGTCAGGCACACCTGCACCGCCGAGAAGATGAAGGAGCACAGCGCCAGCGTGCGCAGCCGCGGCGAGCGCCACACCACGCGCACCGGTTGCAGCAGCGCGCCCAGGCTGGGCCAGCCGCCGCCGCGCGACAGCTCCACGTCCAGCGTCGCGCGCAGGCGCTGCGCCGGCCACGCGCACAAGGCCGTGGCCAGCGCCACCACCGCCAGCGCGGCGGCCTGCCCGCCGGCGGCCAGCGCCAGCGATGGCACTACCAGCCCGGCGATCACGCCGCCCAGCGGCACCCCGGTCTGCTTGACCGAGAACACCATGCCCATGCGGTGCGCCGGCGTGGTACGCGCCAGGATGTGCGAGCTGGCCGGCGTCATCGGCCCATAGCCCAGGCCCAGCACCAGCGCGCCGGCCAGCGCCAGCGGCAAATACGCCGTGGCGACCAGCGCCAGGCCGAGCGCGCACAGCCCCAGCGCCCACTGGCTGGTGCGGATGGCGCCGTGCAACGCGATGACGTGCATGCCCAGCACGCTGGCGAACATGGCGCCCAGGTACACCAGCGCCATGTAGACGCCCACGGCCGCCGGCGGCAGGCCCATGCGCGCCAGCAGCCTCGGCGCCACCACGGTGGGCGCGATGACAGCGGCGGAGGCCAGCGACTGCATCGCCAGCGTGATGAACAGCGACGCCAGCGCGCCGGGCTGCCGCGCCGGGGTATGCGTCATCGGCACGCCGCCCGGTGTTCGTGGACACCCGCCTCCGCGGGTGTGACGAGGGTTGTTTCAGTCATCAGAAGCCAGCGCAGTCAATCACTTTGCACGCCCTTGGGCTTGGTCCCGCCCCTGGCCGGGACAGCGCAGGAGGGAAGAATCGGTCGTTATGGAAGATCCATGCTGGAGGGCAACGCCAGGGGCGCACAGCGTGAACGTTGAGCACGGCTTCCACAATCTGCGATTGCTGAAGCCTGCCTTCGGCCTTCGTGAAGGCAGGCCGGCTCAGGGCGTATGCGGCCTCCATGGCTCCAACCCAAGCTTCCCGCCCCCGCGCCGTCGCCGGTCTGGCGATCCATCGGCCGCACCGCGGCAGCGTTAGCGTTAGCGATTCGAGCCGCCGCTTACCTCCGACAACGCCTGTATCCGAGAGCCGGGCCGTAGCTTGCGCTGTCGCCGGCGGCGGTGCCGGCGCCCGGTACCGCGGCCAGCCCCGTTCGGGCCGAGATGGTTTCGTTGCGGATGGGGGCAGGTCCGGCAAGGCCGCGTTCGCATCGTTGGACGATGGAGGCCTTGAGATGAAGACTCTGATCCCCGCCCTGGCGGCGCTGGTGCTGAGCGTGGGCGCCCTGCCCGCGACCCAGGCGGCGCTGCCGCAGTACCGCATCGAGAGCTTCGCCGCGCCGCCGGAGGGCGTTTTCTACCGGCCCAGCCTGCTCAACAACGCGGGCCAGGTCGCCGGCTACCTCGATGACCACGGCACGGGGGCCGAAGAGGCTTTCCTCTACAGCGGCGGCACCGTGCAGAGACTGGGCACCCTGGGCGGTGCGAACAGCCAGGCCATGGGCCTCAACCAGCGCGGCGAGGTGACCGGCTATGCGTTCGGCGCCGACGGCATCCCGCGCGCCTTCGTCTACCGCAACGGGCGCATGAGCGAGGTGTTGCGCCCGCCAGGCGCCGCTGTTCTCTCCAGCGGACTCGACATCAACGAGGCAGGCCAGGTACTGGGTTACAGCCAGCCGGCCGACGGCATTGGCTTACCCTTCCTCTCGGACGGCCGCACCAGCCGCTTCCTGGACGTCAGCGGGCTGGGGGCAAGCGCCGAAGGCATAGAAGCCCGCGTTCTCAACGACCGTGGCGACGTGCTGGGCTACTTCGGTGTCGGTGACGGCAGCGGTGACATCCATCCGTTCCTCTACCGCGACGGACGCGCCACTGCGCTGCCCATGCCGCCGGATCTGCCACCGCCCAGCTTCCTCACCCGGGTCTATGCCGTGGACCTCAACAACGCGGGGCAGGCGCTGGTCAACGTCGTCGAAACCATCGACCTGCCCGGGGACAACAACGACTTCTTCTCGTACCTGTACAGCGGCGGCACGATCACGCGGCTCGGCGACGACGAGTTCGAGTTCCTCGGCGGGCACATCAACGAGAAGGGCTGGGTGGTGGGCTCCGTGCGCACGTACACCGAGGAGCCGGTGTCGGCCATCGCCCTCTACCGTGACGGCGAGTACGGCATGCTGGCCGACCTGGTGCCAGATGAGCAGGCGGCGCAGTGGGCGCTGCAGGGCGCGCTGGCGATGAACGACCGCGGCCAGATCCTGGGCCAGGGCACGCTGCTGGAGACGGGCGAGTTCGCCTACTTCATCGCCACGCCCGTGCCCGAGCCCGCTACCGCGCTCCTGGCGCTGGCCGGCCTGGCTGTGCTGGGCGCCGCGCGGCGCCGGCACGCAGCCCAGGCCGCGCGCGGCAACCTGGCGGCGTGAGGCGCCGGGGGCGGCAGGTCGGCCCTGGGACGCTGCAGTTTCGGGCGCATTGCAAGGCGCCAATGCCACGCTTACCGTCCCCGCACCATTCATTCCGCTCCGTAGGCCGCCATGAGAGAACTGCTGGAAGACGCCGCCGCCCGCGCCGTCGCGTACCTGGAAGACCTGCCCTCGCGCCGCGTGGTGCCGTCCGAGGAGGCGGTCGCCGCGCTGGCGGGCTTCGACCAGCCCTGGCCCGATGCGCCGCGGCCGGCCGAGGAGACGTTGCAGCGCCTCGACGAGCTGGGCTCGCCGGCCACGATGGCGGCGGCCGCCGGGCGCTTCTTCGGCTTCGTCACCGGCGGCGCGCTGCCGGTGACGGTGGCCAGCAACTGGCTCGCCACGGCCTGGGACCAGAACTCGGCCCACCACGGCCCCGCGCCCGCCACCGCCGCGATCGAGCAGGTGGCGCTGCGTTGGCTGCTGCAGGCGCTGGCGCTGCCGCCCGGCGCCGCGGGCGCCTTCGTCACCGGCGCCACCATGGCCAACTTCTCGGCGCTGGCCGCCGCGCGCCACGCCGTGCTGGAGCGCGCCGGCTGGGACGTCGAAGCCGACGGGCTGTGCGGCGCGCCGCCCATCACCGTGCTGGTCAGCGAGGAGGTACACCCGACCGTGCTGAAGGCGCTGGGCCTGGTGGGGCTGGGCCGCCGGCGCGTGCTGCGGCTGCCGGTGGACGGCCAAGGGCGCGTGCGGGCCGACGCGCTGCCGCGCATCAGCGGCCCGGCCATCGTCTGCCTGCAGGCCGGCAACGTGAACACCGGCGCCTTCGACCCCTTCGCCGAGCTGATCCCCGCCGCCCAGGCCCAGGGCGCCTGGGTGCACGTGGACGGCGCCTTCGGGCTGTGGGCGCGCGCCAGCGACGCGCTGCGTCCGCTCGCGGACGGCGTGGAGCAGGCCGACTCCTGGGCCACCGACGCGCACAAGTGGCTCAACGTGCCCTACGACAGCGGCATCGCCTTCGTGCGCGACGGCGCGGCGCTGCGGGCGGCGATGTCGGTCTCCGCGGTGTACCTGCCCGCCGAGAGCGAGCAGCGCAATCCGTCGGACTACACGCCCGAGCTCTCGCGCCGGGCGCGCGGCGTGGACGTGTGGGCGGCGCTGCACACGCTGGGCCGTAGCGGCCTGGCCGGGCTGGTGCAGCGCTGCTGCCGCCACGCGCGGCGCTTCGCGCACGAGCTGCGCGAGGCCGGCGCCACCGTGCTCAACGAGGTCGTGCTCAACCAGGTGCTGGTGAGCTTCGGCGACGACGACACCACGCGCCGCGTGGTGGCCGCGCTGCAGGCCGAGGGGACGTGCTGGTGCGGCATCACCGTCTGGCAGGGGCACACGGCCATGCGCATCAGCGTCAGCTCCTGGGCCACCACCGACGACGACGTGACGCGCTCGCTGGACCCCATGCGGCGCCTGATGCGGCAGGCGCGGGGCTGAGGCCCCCGGCGCGGCCCTGGCCTCACGCCGCGGCAGAAAGCCGTCACAAACCGCCCGCCTCGTTCGTCTGGACCTCATGGACCACTCCACCCACACCTTCGCGCGGCTGCGTCCGCGCCTGCACGGCATCGCCTACCGGATGCTCGGCTCCCGCGCCGAGGCCGAGGAGGTGGTGCAGGACGCCTGGCTGCGCTGGCACGAGGCCGACACCGCGGCGCTGGACAGCTCCGAAGCCTGGCTCGTCACCGTGACCACGCGGCTGTCCATCGACCGGCTGCGTGCGGCCAAGGCGCAGCGCGAGCAGTACGTAGGCTTCTGGCTGCCCGAGCCGCTGGTGGAGGACTCGCCCGTCACGCCGGAGCAGCTGCTGGAGAAGGCGGACGACCTGTCCGTCGCCTTTCTTACGCTGCTGGAGCGGCTGGGACCGGAGGCGCGCGCGGCCTTCCTGCTGCGGGAGGTGTTCGAGGCCGACTACGCCGAGGTGGCGCGCGTGCTGGACAAGAGCGAGGAGGCCTGCCGCCAGATCGTGAGCCGGGCCAAGTCACAGCTGCGCGACGCGCGCAAGCGCCACGCCGTGCCGGCCGAGACGCAGCGGCGGCTGCTGCAGGGTTTCATCGAGGCCTCCTCGCGCGGCGACTTCGCCGGCCTGCACGCGCTGCTGGCCGAGGACGCCGAGCTGATCGGCGATGGCGGCGGCAAGGTGCCCAGCTTCGGCAGGGTGCTGGAGGGCGGACGGCGCATCGCGCAGCTCTACCTCGCCACGCACCTGCGCCACGGGCCGGCGGTGCGGTGGGAGATCGCCGTGGTCAATGGCGAATGGGGCCTGCTGCGCTGGGTGGACGGGCAGCTGGAGTCGGTGCAGGCGGTGGAGACCGACGGGCAGCGCATCGTGCGCATCCACGCGCAGCGCAACCCGGACAAGCTGGCGCGCATCGCGGCGGCGTGGGCGCGTGATGCGGCTGTCACAAGCGCGCCGCCTGGGTCGTCTTGAAGGTGCATCCCAACTTTTTGATCAAGGAAGCACCATGCACCAAGCCCGACTGCCCTGGACCCGTCTCGCCCCCAAGACCTACCAGGCGATGGCTGCGGTAAGCGCGAGCACCGCGAATTCCACGCTGGGAACGGCATTGATCGAGCTGGTCCAGAGCCGCGTCTCCCAGCTCAACGGCTGCGCGTTCTGCGTGGACATGCACGCCCGCTCGCTGCGCGAGCACGGCGAGAGCTGGCAGCGGTTGAACAGCCTGGTCACGTGGCGCGAGGCGCCCTTCTACAGCGAGCGCGAACGCGCCGCGCTGCACTGGGCCGAGCTCATGACCCGGCTCACCGATCCCTACGCCGACCGCGACGCCGCCTTCGAGGCGCTCAAGCCGCATTTCAGCGAGCAGGAAATCGTGGAGCTGAACTGGACCATCGCGCAGATCAACGCGTGGAACCGGATGGCGGTGGGAATGGGGCAGCCGGTGGAGGCGAAGGCGCTGGATTGAATGACGCCGTGCGCGAAGTTGCCCGCGCACGGCAGCCTTGATTTCGCGTTTGGAAATACTCGCCGCCAATCCCAGACGCGTGCCACAGCCTGATATTTGGCCGCAAGTGCGTTGTTTGTCTCCAGCCGCTACTTTTCTGACGGTCTAGCGCAAGTTGGTGCCCCTGGAATGAGAGCGGCTCATTCCGTATTGCCCACGGACCGCAAGTCCGGAATGATGGTTGCAAATGCAGCCAACTTCCCGAGACACCCGAACTCGTCCGTCAGGCGACGCCTGACCCGAGCGCTTGGCGCACGGGCTTGACGTGCGCGCGGTCCAACGAGCTATCGCAGGAGGCCCATATGCACCGGTTCCATCCAATGGCGGCCCTTGTTGCGCTTGCCATATTGCACTCGCCGCTCCTGGCCGCCGCACCGGCCGATTCCGCTGCCGCGGCCCGGGTCGTCGCTGAAGCGACCGGCGGCCGGTTCAAGGCGCTCAAGGGAAAACAGTTCGACCAGAATTGCAATTCGACCGTCGAGTACGAGGCAGAGGTCACCGATCTCAACGGCGATGGCCAGCCCGAGGTTTTTACCAAGCGCTACAGCTCCTGCTTTGGCATGACCGGCGTACACATGGACCTGTACATCAAGGGCAAGAATGGAAAATGGAAATCCCAATTCGGCTTCCCCGGCGAGCCCATGGTGCTCAAGACGAAGCACCTGGGCTACCCTGATATCGAAATTGGTGGCCCCGGCAACTGCTTCCCCATCTGGCGCTGGAACGGGACGAATTATGACCTTCATAAAAAGTGTGCCCGGTAAATAGGACACCGTTTCATTGATCGGCCGGCGGCAGCCTTCCCCAGCCTGGTTATCATTCAGGCCGAACTTCACGTACCAGAAAGGCGCGGCCGCCCGCCATGTTTGAGATCAGAACCCTCTTCCTTTTCCTGATCACGGCCGTTGCCGAGATCGTGGGCTGTTATCTCCCTTATCTCTGGCTCAAGCAGGGCAAGAGCGCCTGGCTGCTGTTTCCCGCTGCATTGAGCCTGGCCTCGTTCGCATGGCTGCTGTCGCTGCATCCCACGGCCGCGGGCCGCGTTTATGCGGCCTATGGGGGCGTCTATATCTTCGTGGCCATTCTCTGGCTCTGGCTCGTTGACGGCATTCAGCCTACGCGCTGGGATTTGGTAGGAACACTCGTGGCCTTGGCAGGCATGGGCATCATCATGTTCGCGCCCAGAGATGCATGACGGCCCGGTCCTGCCGGCAAGCCTTGCGTGTTTTTTCGACTTCGACTGCGAAAGCCGCGATAGGTGCCTGTAAGCTGGCCCTGGGACACCATCGTCCACGCAGCCCAACAGGAGGTGAAGATGATTACCACCCTCACGACCTTTACCCTGCTCAAACCCATTACCCTGGAGGAGGCGCGCAGTATCTTCCAGAGTACCGCGCCCAAATACCGTGAAGTGCCGGGCCTGCTGCGCAAGACCTATGTGCTTTCCGAGGACGGGCGGACGGCAGGCGGCATCTACTTCTGGATTTCCAGAGCCGACGCGGAAGCGCTGTACACGGAATCCTGGCGCACGTTCGTCCGGGAAAAATACGGCACCGAACCGGTCGTCACCTACTTCGAAAGCCCCGTGGTGGTGGACAACGTGGCGGGGCAGATCATTACTGACGATTAAAAAACACTGGCCCGCACTGCAAGGGCAGTTGCCGCTTTCATGGAAGCGACATGCTGCGGCAACTCCGCTCCGCCTGCACATGTCGCTCATTTCTTGCAGTCCACCGCGCCACGCGCCCATGCAGGCATCAAATTCAAGTGATCAGTAGTGGTAGCGCAATTGGGCAATCAGCAAGGCGTCTTCCTCGACCCTGTACACCATGCGATGCTCTTCGGTAATACGGCGCGACCAGTAACCCGACAAGGCGTGCTTGAGCGGCTCCGGCTTTCCCACGCCCTCGAACGGAAAACGCTGCGTTTCCTTTATCAGCCTGTTGATGCGCTCCACCATGCGCCTGTCCTGCTTCTGCCAGAAAAGGTAGTCCTCCCAGGCTGCGTCCGCAAAAATCAACTTCATTCGATCAATTTCCGCTCCGCGCCCTTGCCCGCCTCAAGCTGCTCCATTGCGGCCAGAAGGCGCTTCGCATTTGCCGGGCTGCGAAGCAGATAGGCCGTCTCCTCCAACGCCTTGAAATCCTCCAGCGACAGCATGACGACGGATTGCTGTCCGTTGCGGGTGATGATGACCGGCTCGTGGTCGTCGCAAACCCGGTCCATGGTGCTCGCCAAATTCGCGCGAGCCGCGGTGTAAGTGATGGCATCCATGCTGATAGCCTCCGTACATGTACAGCTTATTGTACGCATTCAGGCCCGGGATGCCGGCACCGCGCAGGCGGGGAAACGCTTTACCGGCCGGCGAGGCTAAACCTCAGGCTGGCGCCTTGTCCGGCTCCCCCACCGGCTGCGCGCTCGGCACCGGCACCGGTGCCGGTGCCGCCACGCCGCCGAAGCCGAAGCGCCCTTCCACCACCACCTGCTCCAGTGGCAGCCGTTGGCTCATCACCTCGCGCGCTTGCAGCGCCTCGGGCAGCACCGGCTCGTCGCTGCGCCAGC
>Ga0065721_10005955_pt1 | contig 18883 bp, 16 predicted proteins | sample Mesricmetagenome_FD_59108 | JGI IMG/M metagenome (GOLD analysis project Ga0065721, IMG submission 59108) | Mesophilic microbial community from rice straw/compost enrichment Sample: eDNA_1 v2 (version 2) | ecosystem: Engineered > Solid waste > Grass > Composting > Bioreactor | place: USA: Davis... | reverse complement strand
GTGAGAGAATCTTCACATTGCATTGTTTACAGGAGCAATCGTGTCCTTGTCGTCCACTCCCCCCGCCCCATCCCCCACCAACACAGTCCAACGCGCTTCCGGGCGGGCAGCCAATGAACTGCGCGCGGTTCGCATTGAAACCGGTTTCACGCGCTACGCGGAAGGGTCTGTACTGATGGTCATGGGTGAGACACAAGTCCTGTGCACGGCCAGCGTGCTCGATAAAGTACCGCCATTCCTCAAAGGGCAGGGCAAAGGATGGGTGACCGCCGAATACGGCATGTTGCCGCGCTCCACACATACTCGTTCCGACCGCGAAGCGGCTCGTGGCAAGCAGAGCGGGCGCACTCAGGAAATCCAGCGTTTGATCGGTCGTAGTTTGCGGGCCGTTTTCGACCTCGAAGCCCTGGGCGAACGCAGCATCCATTTGGATTGCGATGTCATTCAGGCGGACGGCGGTACGCGATGCGCCAGCATTACGGGGGCATGGGTAGCGGCAGCCATTGCAGTCCAGCGGCTGATGGAGCAGGGCGCTCTATCAGTGAACCCGATCACCGATCACGTGGCGGCCGTATCAGTGGGTTTGGTGGGGGATGCCTGCCTGCTAGACCTGGACTACGTCGAAGACTCTGGCTGTGGCGCGGATATGAACGTGGTCATGACCGGAGCCGGAAGCTTCGTCGAAGTGCAGGGCACGGCCGAAGGTCGAACCTTCGACCGTGCGGTGCTCAACGAGCTTCTCGATCTCGCCCAAGCGGGAATTGGCCGTTTGATCGATGCCCAGAAAGCTGCGCTACAGCAAGGTTAGGCATCAAGGAAGTGACCCACTTGGGTGGTGTCACGCATCGCCCACACAGAGGCAATGATGCGCCTGACCGTTTCCTCGGTGGCGGCGTTCCGGTAGGTTCCCAGACGCAGGACCTTATCTTCGATCTCTGCCCGGCTGAGTGTATTGCCGGGGTCACCCTTAGGCTCATCGACCCGGGCCGAAAGACTGCGCCCGTCCCGCGTTTTGACAGTTACCTTGCCAATCCAGCGAGCGGGGTACGCCGAGTCGACCTCCGGGTCGAGCGTCATACTGACACAATCCCGGAAACGGGCAACCTCAGCGTCGCCCAGCGCGCTGTCGAACTCCGCCAATCCAGCGCGCCCGTGCAGCGCGATGAGCGCAAGGACGGTCCCCATCGAAAACTTCGACTGATGAACGGTCGTGGGGTTGGTGACAGGCCCCAAGACATCGATGGCACCCTGGTGGACATGCGTTTCGACACGTTCGATGTCTTTCGCGGACAGCTTGTTTTCTTGCATCGCCTTGAGCAAGGCGTCGGCTGCCGGATGGGTATGCCGACACGATGCATGGAATTTGAAAGAAGTTTCTAAAACCGTCCAGCGGCTGCCCAGGCCGTCTGTCAACCGAGATGGATCAACATTCGAAGACATCCCCGCCCCCAGTCCTTGCGACCCTTCCAATATTCGACGAGCCCCGGTGAAGCCGTCCCGGGCCAACCACGCTGACATCAAGCCATTCGCGGAGGCCCGCGCGGTATGCAACTGTTTTGAATCCGCCGCATCCTTCAGGAACTCCCACAAACCTGCTGCCTGGGTGCCCGCTGATCCAAAGGCGTTCAACATTTGCTCGGCGTCCAGTCGCAGCAGGTTGCCTACTGCGGCCGCCGCCGCCAAGGCCCCTGCGGTGCCAGTCGTGTGGAAGATCTTATAGTGGGGGCGACCTAGGAATTCCCCCACCCGAATACCGGTTTCGTATCCCACCACACAGGCGGTGAGCAGCTCGGCGCCGGAACGACCCAAAGCCTGTGCAACGGCGATTGCGGGCGGGAACACCACCGCGGCCGGATGGAACACTGATCCATTGTGGACGTCATCCTGCTCCACCATGTGAGCCGCGGCCGCATTCACCATGGCAGCGAACACCGGCGAAGTATGACGCCTCGTCACGAGGTTCTCGCTCGCACCACTCGACGGCCCCATGGCCTCGGCGTAGTCCGAGATCGTGCGCACTGCACGCGCACTGGAACCTGCCAAGATGGATCCCAACGTATCGAGCATCAGATCCTCGATACGAGCCATGACGGCGTCAGGTACGGTGTCGGGGCGCAATGATGCTGCAAACTCAGCCAGTATGGCGCTGGGGTGCTCGAGTGATGTCATGTAGCGATGTTCCGGTTCATTACAATAGGAATTCAAATAGACCGTCACTTTGCCTGATGGACCCGAGCCTGCCAATTCTCGCTTCCTGAAGCGAGACTTTCGCCAATCCAAAGAGGCTGCCCTGATGATGCATTTCGACTTCACGGATCTACAACTCATTGTCAATGTGGCTGCGGCGAAGAGCATGACGCGAGGAGCTGAGCGGAGTTTCCTGTCCTTGCCGGCAGCGAGCGGTCGGGTGAAGAACCTGGAACAGCGCCTGGGCACAAGTATTTTCTTCCGGACCAGCCAGGGTGTGACCCTGACTCCGGCCGGTGAGGCTTTCCTGCATCACGCCCGGATCGTAATGCGCCAGTTAGAGCATCTGCGTGGTGACATGCAGGAGTTTGCGAGCGGAATGAAAGGCATGGTAAAGGTCTATGCCAACACCACGGCTATGAATGAGTTCATGCCGAACATCCTGGGTCGGTATTTAGCGGCCAACCCTGATGTCAACGTGGAATTGCGGGAACGCCTGAGCCATCAAGTTGTGAAGGCTGTAGTCGAGGGCGCGGCCGACATCGGCATCACGGCCGCCGCGGCAGGGGACAGAAACGTGGAGTTCCTGCCATACCGAAGTGACCGTCTTATCCTGGTCACCCGCGACGATCACCCGCTTGCTGCACGCGAGTGCGTCGACTTCGAAGAAACCTTGGATCACGATTTCGTGGGGCTCTCGGAAAGCAGTGCCATCCACGCTTTCGTGTTGCAGGCAGCTGAGGAGCTGGGCCGGGCGCTAAGATTCAGGGTCGAGGTAAGCAATTTCGAGGCGGCATGTCGCATGATCGCCGCTGGAGTAGGCGTGGGCATCGTTCCTCAGACGGCGGCCCAGCGATACGTCCACGATCTTCCGATTCGAATCGTACCTCTGAGCAATCCCTGGGCGCTAAGGCGCCTTCATATTTGTGTGCGGCAACTCGATCTTCTGCCCACGTTTGCGCAACAGCTCGTGCACCTGATGCAAGAGGATGCACGTGAAGACGAAGAGCGCAGTTCCGTTGAGCAAGCGCTCTTTGCCGCAGTAACCGGAGAGAATGAATGAATCACATTACGACCCGCGAAGTGGTCCTGGCATCCAATAATGCCGGCAAGCTGCGCGAGTTCTCGGCCATCCTGGCTTCGGCCGGCATCAACATGATTGCGCAAGGAACCTTGGGCGTACCCGAGGCAGAAGAGCCGCATGCCACCTTTGTGGAGAATGCCCTCGCCAAAGCCCGCCATGCCTGCCAGCATACGGGGCGTCCGGCCCTGGCGGACGATTCCGGCCTATGTGTCCCGTCGTTGGGCGGCGCCCCGGGGGTCTATTCCGCTCGCTACGCCAGTATGAATGGTGGCGAAAAGTCCGATCTCGCCAATAACCTACGGCTGGTCAGCCAGTTACAAGACGTCGATGACCGCAGGGCCTATTATGTCGCCGTGTTGGTGTATGTGGAATCCGCGGACGATCCATGTCCGATCATTGCGGAAGGCCGCTGGCATGGTGAAATCGTCGACGCGCCGCGCGGTGGGAACGGATTTGGCTATGACCCTTATTTTTGGTTGCCAGATAGCCGGTGCACCGTGGCCGAGCTGGATCCTGCCGAGAAAAACCGCATCAGCCACCGGGGGCGCGCCCTCCAATCACTCCTGGCGCAACTGCGCGCGTATTCTGCATGACCACTTCCGTTGAACGACGTCCGCGCGTGCGCCCGGCCGCCTCGCACGGCCTGGGCCATCGTCCATTGCCACCGCTTTCGCTTTATGTGCATGTGCCCTGGTGTGTGCGTAAATGTCCTTACTGCGATTTCAATTCTCATGAGGCGACGGGCGGCTTGCCTGAACAGGCCTACCTCGATGCACTGCAGGCAGATCTTGAACAAGCCTTGCCATTGATATGGGGCAGGCAGGTCATCTCGGTTTTTATTGGCGGGGGCACGCCAAGCCTGCTTTCCGCCAAGGCCCTCGACACCATGCTGACCACTTTCCGCGCCTACCTGAACTTGCTTCCGGACGCGGAGATCACCCTCGAGGCCAATCCGGGTACTGCGGAGGCCGGTCGCTTCCAGGCGTACGCAAACAGCGGCGTGAATCGCATTTCGCTGGGCATCCAGAGTTTCGATGACGCCGCCTTGAAGGCGCTAGGCCGCATTCACGATGCCGCGCAGGCACGCGCCGCAATCGAGATGGCACAACGCGCATTTGAACGGGTAAACCTGGACATCATGTACGCACTGCCAGGCCAGACGTTAGATGGCCTACGTACGGATCTCTCCACCGCAATGTCCTTCGAAACCGGGCACTTGTCGCTATATCACCTTACGCTCGAGCCGAATACGGTCTTTGCCAAATATCCGCCGCCACTTCCGGACGACGACCTTGCTGCGCAGATGCACGAGCACATCATCGAGGCCACGGCAAAAAGAGGGTGGCAGCAATATGAAGTGTCGGCCTATGCGAAACCGGGGGAGCGCAGTCTACATAACCAGAACTACTGGACCTTTGGCGACTACCTGGGCATCGGGCCAGGTGCTCACGGCAAACTATCCTTCCATGATCGCATCCTAAGGCAGGCGCGCAACCGAATGCCCGAGAGCTGGATGCAGCGCTGCCTCCAGCGTGATGGCAGTCATGTTTCCGAGGATCGCGTAGTACCGCCTAGCGATTTGCCGTTCGAATTCATGTTGAACGCACTGCGTCTCAAAGAAGGCGTGGAAGCGAATTTGTTTTCCGCCCACACTGGGCTGCCCCTTACCGTCGTGCTCCCCAAATTGCGTCAACTTGAGGAGCGGGGTCTGCTCGATCTCAGTGCAGGACGCTTGCGTGCCACAGAACGGGGCTGGTTGTTTCTAAATGATGTGCTCGAAGCGTTCGTAGACTGATGAACCTGCACTAGAATATGCACCGTAACGGTGCATTGGGCACTGTTTTGGTGAGCAGCGTCTCGCGAACCTGGACAGATGCGTTTGAATGCCGCAAAACTGTGCCCAAAAAATTGGCATGATCGTTGCTTGATGTAAACCGTGTTCCCTTAAGCAAACTTGGTCCAGGAGCCTATATGTCTACCCCCGCAGACGTCATCAAGATGATCGCCGACAGTGAAGTCGCATTCGTTGATTTTCGTTTTACTGACACACTGGGTAAAGAGCATCATCTCACCGTGCCCGCACACACAGTGGATGACGAACGTCTTGAAAACGGCGTGATGTTCGATGGTTCGTCCATTTCCGGTTGGAAGGGGATTGAAGCATCTGACATGGTGCTGGTGCCGGATGTCGGTACCGCCCGCGTCGATCCGTTCCGTGAAGAAACCACGCTCATCCTGACGTGCGACGTGGTCGAGCCTTCCGATATGAAGGGTTACGATCGCGACCCGCGTTCCATCGCCAAGCGTGCTGAAGCCTACTTGAAGTCCAGCGGCTTGGGTGACACCGCCTACTTCGGCCCCGAACCCGAATTCTTCGTCTTTGACGGCGTCCGCTGGGATGACGGTCCATCCGGCTGCTTCGTAAAGATTGAATCGGAAGAAGGTGTGTGGTCGCGTGGCTTGGAAATGAATGGCTCCAACCTCGGCCATCGTCCTGGCGTTAAGGGCGGCTATGTTCCTGTTTCGCCGATCGACAGCTTTGCTGACATGCGCTCCGAGATGTGCTTGTTGCTCGAACAGCAAGGCGTACCCGTCGAAGTGCACCACCATGAAGTGGCAGGTCCCGGCCAGCTGGAAATCGGCACCAAGTTCAGCACCCTGGTGCAACGAGCCGACTGGAATCAGATCCTGAAGTACACCGTGCGCAATGTCGCCCACGTGTACGGCAAGACCGCCACATTCATGCCCAAGCCTATCGTTGGCGACAACGGTTCCGGCATGCACGTTCACCAATCCGTCTGGAAGGACGGCCAAAACCTGTTCGCCGGCAATGGCTACGCTGGTCTGTCGGAGTTCGCGCTGTACTACATCGGCGGCATCATCAAGCACGCCCGTGCACTGAACGCCATCACCAATCCGTCGACCAATTCGTACAAGCGTCTGGTTCCGCACTTCGAAGCACCGGTCAAGCTGGCGTACTCGGCCCGCAACCGTTCTGCCTCGATCCGTATCCCCTATGTGGGCAGCCCCAAGGCACGTCGTGTCGAAGCCCGCTTCCCGGACCCCATGGCCAACCCCTACCTGGCTTTCGCAGCATTGCTGATGGCGGGTCTGGACGGTGTGCAGAACAAGATTCACCCCGGCGATCCCGCCGACAAGAACCTGTACGATCTGCCGCCTGAAGAAGACGCACAAATCCCGACCGTATGTGCATCGCTGGAACAAGCCGTCGACGCGTTGGACGCCGATCGCGAATTCCTCACTCGTGGCGGCGTGTTCAGCAACGACATGCTCGACGCCTACATCGAACTCAAGCGTGCTGAAATCACGCGCCTGCGCATGACGACGCACCCGGTCGAGTTCGACATGTACTACAGCCTGTAAGCAGGCCTTGATGCTCCGGCCCAGGCCGGAGCTTTACACGCCGCCGCGCTCGCGGCGGCGGACAGCCCTGCGACCGGGAAGCAGCCATGGATGTAAGCGCGTACGATTTGTTGTCGACGGCGGTACTTCTTCTGGATAGCGAGGGGCGTGTCGACTATGTCAATGCAGCAGCTGAAGAGCTATTCGGCAGTTCCCGCCGCATGCTCGTGGGCCTTCCGGCCAATGATCTGTTGGGCAATGAAGGCACCCTCCAAGCGCATTTCATGGAAGCCGTTGCCGGACGATTCGGCATTCTGAAACAACCCTTATCGATCAGCCGTCAAGGAAATCCAATTCCCGTCAGTGTGTCGGTGGTTCCATTGCGCGACGTGGAGCGTTGGGCGGCCTTGATCGAACTGCGAGTCCTGGAGCAACACATGCTCGTGGAACGACATCAGCAACTTGGCAAGGAGCTCGCTGCACAGCGCGAAACATTGCGCAATCTGGCTCACGAGGTGAAGAACCCGCTGGGGGGAATCCGTGGCGCTGCACAGTTGCTTGATTCCGAGCTGGACGCGGACGGGCTGCGCGAATATACGGGCGTCATCATTGCCGAAGCGGATCGACTCGCCCACCTAGTGGACCGCCTCATTACGCCCCAGGCGACGGGACTGCGCAAGGCGCCCATGAACATACACGAAGTGTGCGAACGGGTTCGCATGCTGGTCGGAGCAGAGTTCACCGCGGTCAAGATCGTGCGTGACTACGATGCATCGATCCCTGATCTTGCGGGCGATTTTGCCCGCCTGTTGCAAGCATTGCTCAATATTGCGCGCAATGCTGCGCAGGCAATGACGGAGTATTCCCAGCAGACATCGCCCACGCTGATCTTGCGGACTCGCGTGGCGCGTCAAGTCTTGCTGGCTGAACAGATGGCGCGACTGGCCGTAGTGGTCTCCGTCATCGACAACGGGCCCGGTGTTCCTGCCGAACTTGCAGACAAGCTCTTCCATCCGCTGGTGACGGGGCGACCGACCGGCACGGGTTTGGGATTGAGCTTGGCTCAGGAGTTCGTGCTGCAGCATGGGGGCCTGCTGGAATGCGATTCGCGTCCCGGCCACAGTGAGTTCCGCATGATTTTGCCGTTGGAGACAACATGAATCCCGTCTGGATAGTAGATGACGATCTGAGTATTCGTTGGGTGCTCGAAAAGGCGCTCGACAAGGTCGGCCAACCTACCCGTTGCTTCTCCTGTGCTGCCGACATGCTCGATGCCCTCAAGCATTCACATCCGTCCGTTCTCGTCACGGACATCCGGATGCCGGGCATGGACGGACTGAAATTGCTGCATGAAGTGAAACAGCAGGTGCCTCACCTGCCTGTCATCGTCATGACAGCCTTCACGGATCTGGACAGTACGGTCGAAGCCTTTCAGAAAGGGGCATTCGATTATTTGCCCAAACCGTTTGATGTAACCGCCGCGGTCTCGTTGATCCAACGGGCGGGCCATCGTGAAATTCCAGCCAGTCCCGCCCTCGATCCGGAACGCCAGGCGCCTCAGAGCCGTACGTTGATGCAGTCGTCGGCGCCTGCCATGCAGGAAGTCTTCCGCGCGATCGGCCGGCTGGCTTTCTCGAATGTAACGGTACTGATAACCGGTGAGTCAGGCACCGGCAAGGAACTTATTGCGCGTGCGCTCCATCAGCACGGAAGTCGGGCGGACGGCCCCTTCGTTGCACTGAATGCCGCCGCCATTCCGAAGGACCTGCTCGAAGCTGAGCTGTTCGGACACGAACGTGGAGCGTTCACGGGCGCGACACAACTTCGCCGTGGGCGCTTCGAAGAGGCACGCGGCGGTACGCTGTTCCTAGATGAAATCGGGGACATGCCGTTCGATCTGCAGACACGACTCCTGCGTGTGCTGGCCGAAGGCAGCTTCTACCGGGTCGGCGGCTCGCAGGCCATACGTGCCGACGTACGCATCATCGCTGCGACTCACCAGCCTTTGGAACGTCGCGTCGAGGAAGGGCGCTTCCGCGAGGATTTGTTCCACCGCCTGAATGTGATTCGGCTGCGACTTCCACCGCTGCGCGAACGCCGCGAAGACATCCCNGGTCTTGCNGCCTTGTTCCTGCGTAACAGCGCCATGGACCTGGGNGTCGAACCACGAAAGTTGACCCCGGCTGCCCTGGAAGCACTGANCGCNTTCGATTACCCGGGCAACATACGTCAGCTCGAAAATTTCTGCCAATGGCTCACCGTCATGTCTTCGGGCAGGCAGGTGGACGTCAAGGATCTTCCTGTAGAAGTCCTGGAAGGTCGAAAGGTGAAATCGGCTCCGGCCGACTCCTCACCTTCGGTCGTGATACCTGAGGGCGCAATTTCTCCGGTGGACACCGTCCAGGCGCCGGCCGACGTCACTGCGCCCGCCACGTCGGAAGACGGTGACACAGCCTGGACCGAGCTGCTCAAAACCGAGGCACTCGCTCGTCTTGAACGGAATGAACCGGCCGTCATGGCCACGATGGTCCGTCAATTCGAGCGCATCATGATCGGTGCCGCACTGAACTATTGCCGCGGCCGCCGTGTCGAAGCGGCCCATCGGCTGGGCATCGGGCGTAATACCCTCACGCGCAAATGCGCTGAACTAGGTCTGGACGACGAAGAAATCTAGCCTTTACTCAGCGGCCAGGCCACGTTGGTAGGCCTGCGCCCGCTGGGCGAGCAGCATTTCGCGACGAACGAAGTCAGCGACAAACGGTGTGGCTGGGGCATTGTGCAGGGCATAGGGAGTGTCCCATTGCATGATGTCTCCCGCATGCATGACCCCGATACGGTCTGCGATTGCAAACGCTTCCGCCTGATTGTGCGTGACCAGAAGCGCTGTGTGCCCCGTTTTTTTCAGGATATCGCGCACCTCGAAAGCGAGGCGTTCACGCGTATCCACGTCAAGGTTCGAAAAAGGCTCATCCAGCAAGAGCAACCGAGGCTCGGGTGCCAGGGCGCGGGCCAAGGCGACACGTTGCTGTTGGCCGCCCGACAGTTCGTGCGGGTAGCGATGGCGCGCCTCTTCGAGGCCCACCAGTGCGACGAGCTCGCTCACACGGTCCCGACGTCGGGACTTTTCCCATCGACGCAGGCCAAATCCTATATTGCCATCCACATCCAGATGGGGGAACAGCGCGTAATCCTGGAACATCATGCCCACTTGCCGGTCCTGGGGTTCCTTGGCATGCTCGGGAGACGAGATCATCTCGTCTGCCAGGAGGATACGCCCACTGCGTAGAGGTTCGAAACCGGCAATAGCGCGCAGGATGGTCGTCTTGCCGCAACCCGACGACCCAAGCAGGCATCCGATATGGCCATTCTGAAGTTTCAGACTCAGGTCTGTCACCACCGGTACACGCCCTTCAGGCGTGTCGTAAGCGAGCGAGATGCGATCAAGGACGAGCAAATCCGACATATCAATAAACCGGTTTGAGCTGTGTGCGCGCCAGCAAAACGACGGGCAGCAAGCCCGCCAACACGATGGCAAGTGCCGCGACCGCGCCTTCTTCGTAGGTGCCGCGCGCCGCTTCGGCATAAAGCCACGTGGCCAGCGTCTCGAAACCCGCCGGCCTGAGCAGGAGGGTGGCGGGCAGCTCCTTCATGGCGTCGACGAAGACCAGGAGGCCGGCCGCACCCAGGGCAGGGCGGAGCAAGGGAAAATGAACGCGCCTTAATGTACCTGCAGGCGTCTCTCCAAGAAGGCGTGCCGCCTGTTCGACTGAGGGAGGTATCCGCGCAAGACCACTTTCAATGCCACCCACCGAAATGGCGAGAAATCGAATGACGTAGGCGCATACCAACGCGCCCACGGAACCCATCAACCACAGTGAAGGTTCGCTCCCGGAGAGGTGGCTCCAGGCGGTCGAGACCAGACCATCAAATGCAATGAGTGGCGTGAGCAGGCCAATGGCCAGGACGGTTCCCGGAATGGCGTATCCGGTCGTCGAGATGCGTGCACAAACCCGTGCAAGTGTGGTGCTGTCCGAGCTACGTATCGAACGTGCCGCCCACGCCACGACCAGGCCGCAGAGCAAGGTGAAGACGGTTGCCAACAGCGCGACCTTGAGCGTATTCCAGGTACTGAGCAAGAGTTGGTGGGACACCCCACCCGCAGCAGCAAAGTGCTCCACCGATTCACTCAGCAGGTAGATTGCCGGAGCCACAAATCCGATCACGACGGGAGTCCAACCCAAAGCCGCCGCCACTCCGGCCTGCANACCCCGCAAAGGACGGGCTTGCACCGGCCGCGCCCGNAGGTTGGACGCATACCGTTGGCGNTTCCGGCCCTTGCGTTCGAACAGCACCAGCACCGCCACCATGGNAAGCATGGCCAGCGCAATCTGCGCCGCGCCCGCCAAATCATTGCGTGTAACCCAAGTGGTGTACACGGATACCGTGAGCGTCTGCACGCCTAGGAACTCCGATGCACCGATGTCATTCATCGCCTCCAGCAACGCCAGGCTCACGCCGATAGCGATGGCTGGGCGCGCCATGGGCAGCGCGACGCGGAGAAACACCCCGCGCTCCGATTCACCGAGTACCCGTGCTGCTTCAAGCAGGCTGGCCGCCTGCGTGGCGAACATGATGCGCGTACTTAGATAGACATAAGGGTAGAGTACAAACCCCAGCAAGATGACGGCCCCCTGAAGGGAACGCAAGTCGGGTAGGCGGAATTCTCGAGGGCTCGAATAGCCGAGCAGCTCGCGTATCAGGGTCTGCACGGGCCCGATCGGATGCAGGATGTCCAGATAAGCGAAGGCCACGATATAGGTGGGCACAGCGAGCGGCAAGAGCAGGGCCCACGAAAGTATCGAACGCCCAGGGAAGCGGTAGGCGGTGATCAGCCAAGCGGCCCCCACCCCCAGCGCCGTAACGAGCACGCCCACGCCGGCCAGCAAAATGACCGTATTGAGAAATGCTTGGGGAAGAACATGCTCGAACAGGTGATGCCAGTGCTCAAACGAGCCACGCGAGGCATGCCACAACAAAGTGACAATGGGAGCCAGGACGCCCGCCGAGATCAGAGTAGAAGCCAAGAGCCAGGGACGACCTGCTTCAGTCACCAGGAAATGCCTACATCCATTTGCCAGCCCACCCCGCGAAGATGGAGCGTCGGGGAGGGCTTGGGCCGGACGTAAGGAAGGTGTCTCAGTTGTTGAAGCCAACTTTGTCTACCAGTTCACTGGCCTGCTTACGATGCTTAGCAATCTCCGTGAGAGGGAGGGAATCCGGATTCAGCACGCCGAAGCTCGCGACGACGGGATCGAGCTCCACACCCTTCTTCACGGGATACTCATAGTTGGCCTTGGCGTACATGGATTGGGCCTTATCTGAGACCAGGTATTCGAGCAGCTTCACGGCGTCTTCCCGATGGGGCGCGTGCTTGGCCAGCGCCGCACCAGAAATATTCACGTGAGTGCCCCGACTCTTCTCGAAGGTAGGACGCACCACCTTGATAGCCTGACCCCATTTGTACCCATCACTGGCAGGATCGGAATTCTTCATGCGGCCGACATAGTACGCGTTGGCGATACCGATATCGCAAATGCCCCCCAGAATATCGCGCGCCACATCGCGATCGCCCCCGGCGGCCTTGCGCCCCAGATTGCTCTTGAGATTACGCAGCCAGTCTTCCGTAGACTGCACACCGTTGTGAGCAATCATCGCAGCAATCAGCGCCGTGTTGTAAGGGTGTTGCCCCGACCGAATGCATACTTTGCCTTTCCAGCGTGGATCGGCGAACGATTCGTAGGTGAGGGCGCTTACGTCGAGATCCGTAGCGACATACGCAACACGATCGCGCAAGGACAAGGTAAACCATTGATTGTCGGCGCCACGCAGGTTCTCTGGAATCACGTCACGCAAGACCTTGGAGTCAACGGGCTGGGTAACACCGGCTTCCACCAAGTCGAGAAGGTTGCCGATGTCCACGGTCATGAGCACGTCGGCAGGGGATTTGTCGCCCTCTGCCTTGACGCGCTCAATGAGTCCATCTTTAACGTACACCGTGTTGACCTTCACGCCGGTGTCCTTCGTGAATTCGTCCAGCAAAGGTTGGATCAGGGTCGGCTCGCGAGTTGTGTAAAGACTGAGCTCTTGAGCGCCCGCTTGCAACGCCATACCGGACAGTAGGACCGCTCCCGCCACCAAAGTGAGTTTGGACTTGGCGCGTCGCGCTGACGTGTTTTGCATGAAAAGTCTCCGTGCGGGGAAGGCCGCCCAGCGGCCACTTCATTAGAATGTACGGGGAAGAAGCCTTACATTATAGAATCATAATGATTCTCAAATAGCTTTTGCATCGAACGGCACCCCTATTCAGGGCAAATGTTTGATCAATCTTAAGAGTCCGCAGGTTCCCCATGTCTGGATATGGATCGATTGAGCTATATTTCCTGAACGCATAAGACTTTGCCGTTTAGGTCTTAAGTATTTTTTAGAATCTGCATACCGCCACTCTTTTCCCCCATCAGGTTCATGGCAGCTTTCAATACAGAACAGGTTCTGAGTGTTCATCACTGGAACGACACACTTTTTTCCTTTACCACCACGCGCGACAGCTCCCTGCGCTTCGAGAACGGTCATTTCGTCATGATCGGCCTGGAGGTCGAGGGGAAGCCGCTGATGCGCGCATACAGTATCGCCAGCGCTAACTACGAGGAAAATCTGGAATTCCTCAGCATCAAGGTGCCGAATGGCCCCCTGACATCGAGACTCCAGCATCTAAAGGTGGGTGACGATATTCTTGTCAGCCGTAAGCCAGTGGGCACACTGATCGTAGATGACTTGCTCCCCGGCAAGCATCTCTATCTGTTTGCCACGGGAACCGGGCTCGCGCCGTTTATGAGCATCATTAAGGACCCAGAGGTCTACGACCGCTTCGAGAAGGTTGTTCTCCTGCACGGCGTCCGTTACAAGAGCGAACTGGCTTACCACGACTACATCAATGACGAACTTCCCAATAACGAATATTTCGGAGAGTTCGTGCGAGACAAACTGATTTACTACCCAACCGTCACACGCGAGCCGTTCCGCAACGAGGGCCGCATCACACAACTGGTGGAATCCGGAAAGCTGTTCGAAGACATTGGGCTGCCTCCTCTCAATCCCGAGACGGATCGTGCCATGATCTGCGGAAGCCCCGCGATGCTCGCAGACATCTCCGGTATGCTCGATAAGCGCGGTTTCAAGATCTCCGCAGGCGTGGGCCAGCCTGGGGACTACGTCATTGAGCGGGCTTTCGTCGAGAAGTAATGACTTGTAGTTAATGGCTATAGCCGCGTACACTTTGATAGCAACCATCAACGAACGCGGGAATAAGCCAAATGAACAAGGAAATTATCCATACTGACGCAGCGCCGGCGGCCGTGGGCCCATACTCCCAGGCGGTGGTAACAACAGGGGGACGCTGCGTGTACCTCTCCGGTCAGATCGGCTTGGAGCCCGGCACCGGAGAGCTGGTATCGGAAAACTTCGAGGGCCAGGTACGTCAGGCCTTCGCCAATATGACAGCTGTGATCGAAGCTGCAGGTGGCACGCTCGACAATATCGTGAAGCTCACTCTGTTCCTCACTGACCTGAGCAAATTCGGAAGTGTGAACGCCATCATGGCCGATCTCATTCCGCAGCCGTTCCCTGCAAGGTCGACCGTAGGGGTAGCCAGCCTCCCCAAGGGCGCACAATTCGAGGTCGAAGCGGTAATCGTCATCTGAACGACGACGCTTCAACGGGCTTATGCCAGACGTATCCGCTACCTCGTCGCGGAGAGCAGGGGCCACGACCAGGGAAAACAACGCAAGCGCCAGTCAACTGCAACGCAAGTTCCAGCGGCTGGGGCTCGTGGCGCCCTCAGATTTCGTTGTCCACCTTCCCATTCGCTACGAGGACGATACTCGCCTGGCCGAGATTGGGAGTGTGCGCCCGGGCCAATCCGTACAGGTAGAGGCAGAGGTCCTGCACAGCGAGGTGCAGTTGCGGCCAAGGCGGCAGCTTGTAGCCGTGGTGTCGGACGGTACTGGCCGACTTTATCTGCGTTGGCTTCATTTTTATCCGAACCAGCGTCGGCAAGTCGAATCCGGGCGGCGAGTTCGCATACGAGGAGAAGTACGGCAGGGCTTCAATGGCCCGGAGATCGTACACCCGCGTATCACCAATGCAGGTACGCCACTGCCCGAGGCCTTGACACCCGTTTACCCCACGACGGACGGCTTGGCCCAGCCCCCTCTGCGCAAAGCGATCCGCGAAGCCTTGGAGGAAGCCGATTTATCGGAGTCCTTGCCCGAAGCCATCTCTCTTCGGTTGGGTCTGCCATCCTTCAAAGAGGCGATCCGATTACTGCATGCACCTTCCGCAGGCATACCCGTTCAAGGTCTGGTCGAACGCGAACATCCCGCTTGGCAGCGCATCAAATTCGACGAATTGCTGGCGCAACAACTCTCGCTGGCATTGGCGCGCCGTCGTAGACGCTCGCAACGTGCGCATCCGTTGACCGCGACGGATACCCCGCTGCACAGCGCCTTGCGGTCGTCGCTCCCCTTCACGCTGACTGCTGCACAAGAACGGTCGATTGCAGAAATCGCGAGCGACATGATGCGAGACTATCCGATGCACCGCCTTTTGCAGGGCGACGTTGGAAGCGGCAAAACCATCGTGGCGGCCTTCGCTGCTGTCCAAGCAGTGGCGAGCGGGCGCCAAGTGGCCATCATGGCCCCCACCGAAATCCTCGCGGAACAGCATTTCCAAAAACTGATGTCCTGGCTGCAGCCACTGGGCATAAACGTTGTCTGGCTGACGGGAAGCCTGACGCAGAAGCAGCGGCGTGAAGCTCTGGGCGCGATAGAAAGCGGCGCAGCGGACGTCGTGATCGGCACGCAGGCCCTCATCCAGGAAAAAGTCGCATTCCCAAAACTCGGGTTGGTGATCCTCGACGAGCAGCATCGATTCGGCGTCGCTCAACGTCTGGAGCTGAACCGGAAAGGTGAAGATACAGACGGGAACCCTGGCTCGCACGCCCGACTACCGCATCAATTGAACATGAGTGCGACGCCAATACCGCGCACCTTGGCCATGACGTTTTTCGCGGATCTGGATGTGTCGGCAATCGATGAACTGCCCCCGGGCCGCAGCCCGGTCGTCACAAAGCTCGTCTCCGATGCGCGCCGCGAGGAAGTGTTGTCCCTGGTTCATCGGGAAGTGCAGGCCGGGCGTCAAGCGTACTGGGTCTGCCCCTTGGTGGAAGAAAGCGAAGCGCTCCAACTGCAAACTGCGGTCGACACCTACGAATGGTTGGTCGCTGCCTTCCCCGATATGACAGTCGGGCTCGTCCACGGCCGTATGCCGGCGGGAGAGAAACAGGCAATCATGAGCGCATTTCGCGACGGCGAGGTCCAGTTGCTCGTCGCCACGACGGTCATTGAAGTTGGCGTAGATGTTCCCAATGCCTGCCTAATGATCATTGAGCATGCCGAACGGTTCGGCCTTGCGCAGCTCCATCAGCTGCGTGGCCGGGTAGGACGTGGGACGGGCCAGTCGGTGTGTGTACTGATGTACCAGGGGCCCCTTAGCATGGTTGCGCGGGAGCGCTTGCGCGCCATGTACGAAACAACCGACGGGTTCGAAATTGCTCGCCGCGACCTGGAGCTCAGGGGCCCAGGAGAATTCCTCGGGATGCGACAGTCCGGTCAGGAGCTGTTGCGTTACGCCGATCTTCAGTCTGACAGCGGAATTGTCGAGCTGGCCAGGGAAGCGGCGACAGAGATGCTGGATCTCTATCCTGAGCACGTCCATAAGCATCTTCAGCGCTGGATGCGCGGACGGCAAGACCTCCTGAGAACTTGACTGAATCCGGAACACGTTTATATGACGCTCACAGAACTGAAGTACATCGTGGCCGTGGCGCGGGAACGCCATTTTGGGCGTGCGGCGGAAGCCTGTTTCGTTAGCCAACCCACACTCTCCGTAGCCATCCGCAAGTTGGAGGATGAGCTAGGGGTTGTCCTGTTCGAACGGGGTGCTGGCGAGATCGGCGTAACGGATGTGGGCTTGCGCGTGGTTGCGCAGGCCCAGAAGGTCTTGGAAGAGGCCGCCATGCTGAAGGAGATTGCACGCCAAGGTGAAGACCCATTGGCAGGCCCGTTGCGCGTGGGCATCATCTACACCATTGCCCCTTATTTGCTGCCGCGCCTGGTACCGACGCAGGTAGCGCAAACCCCGCAAATGCCATTGGTTCTCCAGGAAAACTTCACCGTAAGGCTGCTGGAATTACTGCGCCAAGGCGAGCTCGATTGCGCCATCGTGGCACTCCCCATCCCAGAGTCCGGGCTAAACATTGAACCGCTCTATGACGAGCCATTCGTCGTGGCGGTGCCTTCGCAGCATGCTTGGGCCCAACGCAAACGCATCGATCCCAACGAACTCAAGGACGAAACCATGCTGCTCTTGGGATCGGGTCACTGCTTCCGGGACCAGGTGCTCGAAGTGTGTCCGGAGTTCTCGCGATACTCAGCGTCGAGCGACGGCATCCAACGCAGCTTTGAAGGCTCGTCGCTGGAAACGATCCGCCATATGGTTGCAGCAGGCATCGGAATCACCGTGTTGCCGGCGAGTTCCCTGAGCATTGCCGGCGTGGACCATAGCGCAGAGGGTCGCCTGCTGCGATATATTCCTTTTGAAGATCCCGTACCGGACAGGCGCGTCGTGCTGATTTGGCGCAAGAGCTTCCCGCGGCCTGCGGCAATCCGCGCATTGATCGACAGCATCAAGGCCTGTGAACTGCCCGGTGTAAAGTACTTGATCTAGGGTTTTCCCGCGATAGGTCCGCCCTGGCTCTACGGGGTATGGATCGCGGTGTATGCTTGGTTGCGAACTTTCCGGAGGATATATGAAAGCCAAATTTACTCCCGTTGCGGCCGCCCTCGGCTTGGTCGCGGGTATGCTGATCTCGGCTGGCGCTCACGCCAACGACACCATCAAAATCGCCATCGCGGGCCCCTTCACGGGCGCGGTCACGCAATATGGCGCCATGGTGAAGGAAGGGGTGGATACGGCCGTCGAGATGATCAACGCCTCCGGTGGGGTGCTCGGCAAGAAGCTCGAGACCGTCGTCATGGACGATGGCTGCGAACCGAAGCAGGGTCCGGTCGTCGCCAACCGTGTCGTGAACGACGACATCCATTATGTGGTGGGCCATGTGTGTTCCGGCGCAACCATTGCGGCCACCAACATCTACGACAGCGAAGGCGTCGTCATGGTCTCCCCGTCCGCGACGGCACCTGCCGTGACCGACGGCAAGAACTACGAAATGATCTTCCGCACCATTGGGCGCGACGATCAGCAAGGCCCCGCAGCGGCCCAGTTCATCATCAACACGATCAAGCCCAAGGCAGTCGCCGTACTTCATGACAAGCAGTCGTACGGTCAAGGCATCGCATCGGCCGTGCGCAGTGAACTGGAAAAGGCGGGTGTGAAAGTCGTCATGTTCGAAGGCATCAACGCCGGCGACAGTGACTATTCGGCGGTTATCACGAAGGTCCGTGGCAGCGGCGCCGACTTCGTCTATTACGGTGGCTACCATCCTGAAATGGGCCTGCTGCTTCGCCAGAGCTCGGAACAAGGCCTGAAGGCCAAGTTCATGGGTCCCGAGGGCGTGGGGAATCCCGACATCAATGCTATCGCCGGTGCAGCCGTCGACGGCATGTTGGTCACATTGCCGGCCGACTTCACGCAGGATCCCGCCAACGCTGAAATCGTGAAGGCCTTCAAGGATAAGAACCGTGATCCGGGCGGTGCATTCCAGCTGACCGCTTTTGCTGCCACCACCGCGATCGCAGAAGGTATCAAAGGCGCCGGCGCCGATGATCCCACCAAAGTAGCTGCATGGCTGAAGGCTAATTCCGTCAAGACTCCGATCGGGGAAGTATCCTGGGACAAGCAGGGCGATTTGAAGAACTTCCGCTTTGACGTCTTCACCTGGAAAAAGGACGGCAGCAAGGAAGTCTACAAGCAATAACTGCGTCTCTTGGGTGTCCGCAACGGTTATCGGGTCGGCCCCACCAAGAATAAGGGCATGGCCACCAGGTTATGCCCTTATTTTGTTAGCGTCCGGTGAACCCCATCTGGTCGAGCTGGCAGAAATCGTTAGGATGAACTACTCCACCAAAACATAATGGAGTAGTTCATCCCATGGAGACTGAAGACGCCGCCGTG
>Ga0065721_10050620_pt1 | contig 18888 bp, 16 predicted proteins | sample Mesricmetagenome_FD_59108 | JGI IMG/M metagenome (GOLD analysis project Ga0065721, IMG submission 59108) | Mesophilic microbial community from rice straw/compost enrichment Sample: eDNA_1 v2 (version 2) | ecosystem: Engineered > Solid waste > Grass > Composting > Bioreactor | place: USA: Davis... | reverse complement strand
CCCCCCCCGCGCCCGTCCCGCGAGGCTTGCGGTAAACGTTGAACTGTCGCACATGTATGTCAGATCGCATAAACCAGCTCAGTCCGTACAAACTTGCCCTGTCGAATGGCCAAACCGCTGAGTGTGAACGAAAAATCGTACAAATCCGCCTTATCACCTGGCCAAACTGCTGTAGGTGAACGAAAAATCGTTTAACCCAACCCCGTACAAGGTCAAAATAGACATTTTGACCGATAGATTGTTCAAACGGTTATCTGTAATTGACTCCCCTGTATGAACGAAATATCGTGTAAAGCCGTCAGAACGCCTCAATCAAAGACTTCTAGCTCTTCTTAACCGCCCGAGACCATGGACTTCAAGAAAATTGCACATCCATCCGCGCATGAGAGAATGTCTCTACCGGGAGTTGACCATAATGATAGGGAACGGAATAGTTGCGACAAGGAAAGGTACATATAGCGATAGAGAATGGAATAGTTGATGGAGCGGAGTTGGCGCAGTTGATTGTGCATCAGAAAATTAGGGAGACCGAATTCCAAAGAGGATAACGACGGAGAAAATTAAGCAGACGGCTCGACAATTGGGTGGCGGAACGTCAACTGTGCGGGATCCCTAATTGCATGGCGGAACGTCAACCGTGTGGGTTTCCACAATTGCATGGCGGAGCGTCAACTGTTCGGGGATCGTCAATGGCGAAACATCAACTGTATAAAAGTGTGAATTCGGATCGAGCAACAGCGAAGGTTGAGGAGTGAGAGAGATGCTGAGAGGTTTGACATGGCTGGCCAAGCTGGTGGCGGCCGGATTGATTTTAAGTTTTTTGTCGATATGGACGACGGGTTATATTGTGACCAGCTATGTGGACGCGCTGCTGAAGCAGTTTGAGCTGCCGATCGAGGCGCCCCCATTGTCGATGTCGGGCGTCTGGGGCAAGCTGTGGGGGGCCGATCCGCCGCTTGTATCCGAGACCGGAGGCGCGGGGCAAGAGAAGAGCGGAGACAGCTCGGAAGCCGGAGGGGCGGAGAACAAGCCGGACGCCACGGAAGTGTTCGGGGAAATCGACGAAAGCGGCGGGCAAAGCGGTTCGGAAGGAACGAGCGGCGAATCCGACACGGAGACCGGCCCGGATGGAAACGGCTCGAATGGCGGCGGCGATGACGCCGGGACCGGATCGGCCGGGAACGGCTTGAACGGCGGCGATGGCACCGGGACCGACATGAGCGGCGGCGAAGCCGGAACCCGAGATCCGTCCGGGACCGAAGTCCCTGACGGAACGGAAACCGCGCTGACCACGGAGGAGCTGCTGGAGACGAAGGAGGCCATGAGCGAGGAGGACAAGTCCCGATTGTTTGCGATGCTGATGTCGGAGCTCCCTCAGGAATCGTGGCAGACGATCTCCGAATACGTCGAAGACGGACTTACGGAGCAGGAGCTTTTGCAGGTGCAGCAGCTGATGGCCCAGCATCTCGACAAGGAACAATACGAGCAAATGATGGAGATTCTGAAAAAATATTAATTTCAGGAAAAGGGCGTAATAGTTGCCCCTCTTAATAGCGCTGTGATAAAGTAAAAGGCGAGTGATCCGACGGGAGAATTCGTCTTTTTTCATGTTGGAACTCGCAAATCTCTCAACGGAAGTGCGAAAAGGAGATAATCATGACCGGTTTCAGGAACATGCGTCGCATGAAGAAAGTATGGGAGCAAACGACCCGGTACTTTAGGCGCAGCGACTCGCAAGACTTGAAAGAAAAGGCCGATCAGGCAGCCCCGGGCAGCGTGATTTCGATTCCGATATGGCGCAAAAAATCCGTAAGGTGGATTGGCGGAGCCGTTATCGTGCTCGCGGCGGCAGGCATCATCGGCGCACAGCAATATTCGCAATACGTAGAAAGAAACACCTTTGAAATCTTTCATGTATATAAGGACGGACAGCAAGTAGGGACGGTAGGGAGTCCCGAGGAAGTAGCAAAGCTGACAGCCGAGCTGACGGCCGAAATTCAGCAAGCGAATCCAGGCATCCAGATGGTGCTGGATACCGGCGATATTACATATGAGAGTGAAAATGCTTTCAAAGCGGTCCCGGATACGGAGGCCACGCTGGCGAAGCTGGAAGGGATGTTCACGTCCCATGCGATCGGCGTCGAGGTGGTCATCGACGGCAAGGTCGTCGGCATCGTGAAGGATAAGGAAACGGCCGACAGCATATTGGCCAGGGTGCAGAGCAAGTTCGCTCCCGAGCTGGCGGCGGCGGCCAAAGAGGGCAAGGTGGTCAGCACGCTGTCGTTGAGGCAGGATGAGGCCGACAATCCGAAAGCGGCCGAAGAAGAGCCGAAGCCGGGACGCACCTTGACCGAGGTTCAATTTTTGGAAGAAGTGAAGCTCGACAACGTTAACATCGATCCGTCGAAGATCGCCGACAGCGAAGAAATTTACAAGAAAATCGTCACGGGCAGCACGAAGCCGACGAAATATACGGTGCAGAAGGGCGACTGCATCGGCTGCATCGCTCAGAAGTTCGACATTTCGCCGCAAGTCATCTACGAAAACAATCCGTGGATCGAAGGCGACCGCATTACGGTGGGCGACGAGCTGGACCTGACGGTTCAACGTCCGGAGCTGACGGTGCGGACCGTGGAGAACCTGGTCGAGATGGAGTCGATCGCGCCTCCCGTCGAAATCGTCAAAAACGATCAGATGCGGGAAGGGCAGACGAAAACGATCAAGGAAGGCGTCGAAGGCAAGCAGCAATTGACGTACCGGATCGTGAAAGAGAACGGCTATGTCGTGATGGAAGAGCTGATCGACAAGCAAGTCATCGAAGAGCCCGTTGCGAAGGTCGTCGAAAAAGGCACCATGGTCGTCGTCGGGGAAGGCACAGGCAAGTTCGCGATGCCGGTCAAAAATTATCGAATTACGAGCAAGTACGGTAAGCGCTGGGGCCGCATGCATAACGGCATCGACCTGATCGGCAACAAATCGATCTACGCTTCGGACGCCGGTACAGTGGTGCATGTCGGCTGGAAATCTGGTCTCGGCAATACGGTCATTATCGACCACAAGAACGGCTACAAGACGGTATACGGTCACCTCAGATCCTACAAGGTAGACGAAGGCGACAAGGTCGAGAAGGGCGATGTAATTGCCATCATGGGCAACACCGGCAATTCCACCGGAACGCATCTGCATTTCGAAATTCATAAAGACGGCGTCATTCAAAATCCGTTAAAGTACTTATAATTTTATAACCATACCGCGAAGCATCGTTCGGTTAAGCCGAACGGTGCTTTTTTGTGTCGCTGAAGGGGCGGGCTGTAAGAGAGTATGAACGTTGCAGCGGGGGAGGGAGAGCTGGCCGGTTTGCATGCGGCAACATCAGCGTTGCGGGACGGGGGCGGCGGCATAGAGGCCGAAGATGACTTTGCCGGGGAATTGCCAGCGCAATATGTTGTAACTGCGGCGTTCCCGTATGTTAGAATAGAAGCAATACAAGGACAAGCGACAGGCGGTGAAACGATGCGCGGAAAAATATTGGTGGTCGACGACGAGCAGCCGATTGCGGATATATTGAAGTTTAATTTGGAGAAGGAAGGCCACCAGGTCATCTGCGCCTTCGACGGCGAAGAAGCGGTCAGGCTGGCGTTCGAGGAGCAGCCGGATTTGATTTTGCTCGATTTGATGCTGCCCGTCAAGGACGGTATGGATGTGTGCCGCGAGGTGCGCGCCAAGCTGAATATGCCGATCATTATGCTGACGGCCAAAGATACGGAAATCGACAAGGTGCTGGGACTGGAGCTGGGAGCCGACGATTATGTGACGAAGCCGTTCAGCACGAGAGAATTGCTGGCCCGGGTGAAGGCGCATTTGCGCCGGCAGCGCAAGCCGGAGCCTCAGGAGGCGGACGCGGGCGGCGAGCAGGACCCCTTTTCCGAGCATCAAGGGCTGAAGCTGTTTAATTTGTTTATCGATACGGACATGTATGTCGTGTACAAGAACGGCGAGCCGCTCGACCTGACGCACCGCGAGTTCGAGCTGGTGCACTATATGGCGCGCAACAGCGGCAAGGTGATGACCCGGGAGCATTTGCTGCAGGCGGTATGGGGCTTCGAATATTTTGGCGACGTAAGAACGGTCGACGTGACGATCCGGCGCTTGCGCGAAAAGATCGAAGACGATCCGAGCCGTCCGGAATATATTATGACCCGGCGCGGGCTGGGGTACATGATGCGCAACGCGAAGTCGGGAGGCTTCGGTTAGATGAAAGTCCGGAGCTTCTTCCGCACGATTCAGGTCAAGCTCGTCATTATTTATTTGCTGCTTATATTGGTAGCGATGCAGCTGATCGGGGTTTATTTTATAAGCACGGTCAAGAACTCGCTCATTACCAGCTTTACGAACAACTTGAAGGAGCAGGCGGACATTCTGGCCAAGTTCGCGGCGCCCAGCCTGTCGCCCGGCGCGGAGACGGACGGGGATGCCGTCGATACGACCGAGGATCTCAACCTCGTCGTCCGCAATTTGTTCAGCATCAGCGGCGCCGAGGTGCAGGTGCTGGACGTGAACGGGCGCATCGTGGCCACTTCGCTCCAGGCCCATCAATCCCGCATCGGGCAAAAGAACCAGTCGCTCGCGGTCAGCCGGGCGCTCCAAAACATTGCCGACAACGAAGAGGAAATTATCGACGACGACAATGTGCGCAAAAAGGTGGTCGCCTTGCCGGTGACGAGCAACGACAAGGTTGTCGGCGCCGTTTATGTAGTGGCGTCGATGACCGATCTGTACGAGACGGTGAACCGGGTCAATCAGATTTTTATTTCCGGGACGCTCATCGCGCTTGGCTTGACGGGCGTGCTCGGCATTCTGCTGGCGCATACGATTACGAGCCCGATCCAGGGACTGACGAAGCAGGCGGAGGCGGTGGCGGAAGGGCGGTTCGACCTGAAAGCGCCGGTGCTGGGCGACGACGAAATCGGGCGGCTCAGCATGGCGTTCAACGAAATGACGAGCCGGCTGAAGGAAGCGTTGTCCGCGAACGAGGAGGAAAACGAAAAGCTTGTTTCCGTGCTCTCGAATATGAGCGACGGCGTCGTGGCGGCGGACGAAAACGGCGTCATTATCGTCTGGAACCGGCGCGCGCTGGAGCTGCTGGCGCTCGGAACGCTGCACGAGGTGCAGCTGGCGGAGGCGCTGAATCTGCCGTCGTGGAAGCTGGCGGAGCTGCAGCAAGGGCGCGGCCAAACGCTGCTGCTCACCCGCGACGCGTCGGGCCAGCACGCCGACGAAGGCGAGGAAACGCTGCTTCGGGTTACGTTTACGCCGATCCACCGCCGCGACAAGGGCATGACCGGTACGATTGCGGTCTTGCAGGACGTCACGGAGCAGGAGAAGCTGGAGCAGTCCCGCCGCCAGTTTGTCGCCAACGTGTCGCATGAGCTGCGCACGCCGCTGACGACGATCAAGAGCTACGCCGAAGCGCTGAACGACGGCGCGCTGGAGGAGCGGGAGCTGTCGGAAAGGTTCGTCGGGGTCATTCGCAACGAAACGGAGCGGATGATTCGGCTTGTGACGGATTTGCTTCATTTGTCCCGGCTCGATTCCAACCAGGCTCCGCTTCGCCGGCAGCAGACGAATTTGCATGAAATGCTCGACGAGGTGGCGGACCGGTTTTCGTTTTCGCTGCGGCAAAAGTCGATCAAAGCTTCGGTCAAGGTGGACAAAGGGCTGGATCATGCCTGGCTGGACCGCGACCAGATCGATCAGGTGCTGGACAATTTGTTGTCCAACGCGATCAAATATACGCAGGACGGCGGCATGATCGAGCTGGCCGCCCGCAAATCGGCCGATGCCTCGCAGCTGGAAATCAGCGTCAAGGATAACGGCATCGGCATTCCGAAGAAGGATCTCAGCCGTATCTTTGACCGGTTCTACCGCGTGGACAAGGCGCGCTCCCGCAACATGGGGGGGACGGGCCTCGGTCTGTCCATTGCCCGGGAAATCGTCAAGGCGCACGGCGGCACGATTACGTTATATTCGGAATTGAACGAAGGCACGACGGTGACGTTCTCGCTGCCGCTGCTGAAGGAAGGGGGCGCAACCGCATGATCGAGAAGCTGAAGACGGCTGCCCTTATCGTGCTTGTGGCGCTGAGCTTGGTGCAAAGCTACTTTTTGGCGTACAGCATGCCCGGAATCGGCGCGACGGTAAGAAGCGAAGGGGATTATGTCAATGCGGACCCGCTGGGCAAGCCCGCCAGCGTGGAAAGCGTCATTTTTCCCGAGGAGATCGTACTCCATATGGGCGACAATACCCATACCGTCATTTACCCAGGAACCCAGTTTTACGACATGATTCTGAAGCAGCGCATCGTCGGGCGGGAGTTTAAGGGATTTCAGCGGACGCCGTCGAATGTGCTGGATTGGGAGGAAGTGCGGCGCAACGATATCGGGATCGAGCTTCGGTTCGGGAACGGCGTGTCGGTCGATTTGCTGCAGAAGCTGTTGAAGCTGGAAGGGGATTTGCTGTTTTTGCAGGAGAAGATCGACCGCATCTGGATCTTCAAAGCGGGGGACAGCGAGGAAATCCGGACGTTCTTCTTCAGCAGCGACGGCATGATGGTGTACGAGTCGGTCAGAGCGGACTTGACGGTTCGCGACGTGCAGGATTATGTCGGGTTCGGCGAGTTTTTGCCGACGTACAGCATGACGGCGGACGGCCTTTATTTGCCGAACGAGCCGCTGCAGGCGGTCGAGCTGGTGTATCCGTACGAGCTGTATTCGCCCGAGCAGATGCAGCGCAGCTTGTTTTTTGACATTAGCACGACGCGGGCCATCGAGGACCGGAGCGGGTCGCAAATTTTTACCGACGGCAAACGCGGCTTGAAAGTGGAGCAGAACGGCATGTGGATCAACTATACGAACTCGGCGGCCGGTTCGGGCAGCGAAACGAGGCCAAGCGAAAACGTCTACGTCTCGGTCGATTTTATTAACCAGCACGGCGGCTGGGACGGGGTGCACCGGCTCATGTCCGGTCCGGCGGATGAAGAAAATCGCTCGGTGACGTTCCGCAAGTATGTCGATCAGTACCCGGTGATCGATTCTGCGCCTTTCCGTTACGGGTATATGAAGCTGACGCTGCAGCAAGGCGTAGTGACGGAATACGAGCGGTCGATGATTACGCTGAAGGCGGCGGCGGAATCCCGCGAATCCCGCTGGCTGCCGGGTGGCGATGCGCTGAAGGAAAGTTTGCAGCGCTACCCGAGGCGCGGCGAGGTAACGGCACTGTACCCGGCGCTTAAGGCGCTTCCGATCGAAGACAGCCGCTTGCAATTTGTGCCGGTATGGGCCGTCCGGCTGAACGACGGCACGGAGCATGTGCTGCAGGAGGCGTACCGGGCCGGCTTCGAGCCGCAGGTCGATCGGCCGGCGGACGGCGAGGCCGCCGAAGGCGATGGCGATGACGGAGAGTCCGCCGGGAACGGGAACGCCTCCGATGAGCGCGCCGCCGGTCATGCCGGCGGTCATGCCGCTGCCAGCGGAGCCGGGGGCGGCGGAACGGTCGCGGCCGACTCTGGAGCGACGGCGGAGGATACGGTCGGCGCCGCCGAAAGCGACGGCGGCCCATCGGCCGCCGGCGGAGCGGAACCGGCGAACGAGGTCGCGGCGGATCCGCCGGCCTGGCTGGACGATGCCGAAGAAGCGGCCGATGGGCTGCCGGAAGATGTGACCGAAGAGAACGACGCGGGCGAAGGATTGGCGGCCGCCGGTGAGAAGGCAGACGCCCCGCCCGATGCGGGCAACGGATTGCGATAAGGAGGTGGAAGCGGGTGGATTGGGGAAGAGCCAAAAGCGTCATGATCTTTTCGTTCCTTATGCTGAATTTGCTGCTGGGTTATCAGCTGTGGATGGATTTGCGGGCGCAGCTCAACGCAAACGTCGATTCGGCGGAGCTGCCGGCGGACAAGGTGACGCTCATGCAGCAAAAACGGATTACGCTGGCGGCCAATCTGCCGGTGGACACTCCGAAGCTTGGCGAATTGACGTACTTGCTCCTGTCGGACAATATTCGGGACAAGGAGCCGACGAAGCTGGAGAAGCCTGTCGACAGCGCCATTATTTTTACAAAATCGGCTTTGGTCGCCGCGCTTGGCGATACGGTGCCCGAGCTCGACCAATATGCGTACGATCTGAGCAGCAGCCGGGACGGCGTATTCGTCCTGCACCGGATGGTGGACGGCCGTCCGATGTTCAACGCGAAGCTGGAGCTGTACGTCAGCAATTTGAAAATAACGGCGTTCCGGCAGGATCGGGTGGAGCTGACCGGTATGGGCGAGCCGAAGCAGGTGCTGTCCGCAGCCAAGGTGGTGGCGAGCCTGATCGAGATGTATTTGGAACCGGGATCGGTCATTACCGATATCCGGCTGGGCTATCACGGTCAAATTTTCGATTCGGAGAAGCAGGTCGCGGCGCCTTCCTGGCGGGTCATGCTGGAAGACGGCGGAGTGTATTACGTGCATGCGATCAGCGGCGAAGTAGCAACTGATGGAAATGCGCCGGATGCGGAGGAATTGAGCGTATCGGCGGAGAAGTAATGGGGAGAGCAACGGCTTGGGGAAAGGGACGACGGAGCAACTATGGGATTACGGTTTACGGTATTGGCCAGCGGTTCGACGGGGAACGCCCTGATCGTGCAGGGCAGCCAAAAAACGGTGCTGGTGGACGCAGGTTTAAGCATGAAAAAGCTGGAGGAGCTTATGCAGGGCCAAGGGATGAGCGGCCATGATGTGGACGCTCTGCTCGTGACGCATGAGCACTCCGATCATATTAAAGGGCTGGGCGCCTTCGCCCGCAAATACGAGCTGCCGATCTTTGCGAACGAGGCGACTTGGAGCGCCATGGAACGGCATGTCGGCACGATCGCTTCCGAGCAGCGGATATGTCTGGAGACGGGCGAGACCGTCGACTTCGGCCCGATGCGCGTGCAATCGTATCCGATTTCGCACGACGCGGCGGAGCCGGTCGGCTACTGCTTTCAGGAGGACGGCGAGAAGCTGAGCCTGGCGACGGATCTCGGATATGTCAGCGATAAGGTGAAAAATCAAATTATCGATTCCGACGTGCTCATCCTGGAATCGAATCACGATACGGAAATGCTGCGGATGGGGAGATACCCCTGGAATATTAAGCGGCGCATTCTAAGCGATATCGGCCATTTGTCCAACGAAGCGGCCGGCGAGGCGCTGATCGAGCTGATGACGGACCGGACGAAACGGGTCTATCTGGCGCATTTGAGCCTGGACCACAATCAAATGGACTTGGCCATGCTGACGGTGAATTCTATATTGGAGAATCACGGAATATTTTATACCAAAGAAGAGTTTCCGCTGCGTCACACGTACGCCGACCGGGCTACGCCATGGGATGCCGTGGGGAAAAAATAAGCTCGTCCAGCTCGGCGTCCAGCGCTGCCGCCTTGGCGGTCAGCTCTTCGCGGGTCAGCAGACCCTTGTCGACGAGCAGCTCCAGCATGGAACTGAGCGTCAGCACGGTGCGATATTGCTCTTCTTTCATATCGGCCAGCTTGGCGGCCAGCTGCACATGCTCCCAGGCCGGGATCGTATTGGTTTTCATCGGATTCTCTCCTTCGAATAGTTGGTAGAATAACGATCAATCTATTATTATTTTAGACCAATCTTCCGAAAACATTCCTAGAAATAACAAAAAACAGCCTTTATTCTCCGGCGTGGAGAGGAGCGAATAAGATGAGCTTGTTTGACGACGATTTTTATTCCACCAAAGTATCGCGGCGCGCGATTCGCAACCATAAGCGGAGCGACGCGGATTTCCCTTACCGCTCGGGCGGGGGGAGCAAGTGGTCTACTATTCGCATTATATTTTTATCCTCTTTCATTAGCGCGGTCGGGGCGACGCTCTTGTTCGGATGGCTGTACGGCGGGGACAGAGCCGTGACGGCGAACCTGCCGGCCTGGTCCGGCGATCCGTCGGAGCGGACGATTATGGCAACGGCCAAGGTGAAGCCGGCGGTCGTGAGCATTATTAACGAGCAGCTGTTCTCGCTGGGGCTGGGCGGCAAGCGGCTGGAGGACGGGGACGAAAGCAAAGGCATTCTGAAAGAAGCCGGGGCGGGCTCCGGCGTTATTATAGAGAAGCGGGACGGCAAGGCGATTATCGTGACGAATTATCACGTCGTGGCCGATGCGCATAAGGTGAAAGCCGCGATCAGCAACGGCGAGGTGCGCGAGGCGAAAATTATCGGCATGGACCAGATTACCGATCTGGCCGTGCTGGAAATCGACGGCAAAGGCGTGGACGTCGTCGCGGAAATCGGCGATTCCTCGAAGCTTCGCGATGCCGAATTTGTCGTAGCGATCGGCAATCCGCTCGGCATGGGCGAATCGACGACGCTCGGCATCGTCAGCGTCATCCGCGAGATCATCCCTGTATCGCTCAATCAGAACGGGGTGATGGACTGGGAGCAGGAAGTGATCCGCGTCGATGCGGCGATCAACGAAGGCAACAGCGGCGGTCCGCTGATCGACCTGAACGGCAAAGTGGTCGGCATCAACAGTATGAAAATCGCCGATTTCGGCGTGGAAAGCATCGGTTATGCGATTCCGATCAACAATGCGATGCCGGTGATCGAAAGCCTGCTCGAGAAAGGCTACGTGTCCCGCCCGTATCTCGGCGTCTATACGCTGGATCTGGCGCAATATTGGGAGCAGCGGGAGCTGGAGGACTTCTTGAGCGGGAAGGAAGACGGCGAGGATTCGGCGTCGGAGGAGGACGGCTCGGACGGCGGCGCCGAGGACAGCGGCAAGCTAAAGCTGCCGGACGAGGTGCTGTCGGGCGTCATCGTGCTGGAGGCGGTCGGTCCGTCGAAGGAAGCGGGACTGCAATTCAACGATGTCATCGTGCAGCTGGACGGCAGGCCGATTGGCAGCACGCGCGAGCTTCGCAAATATTTGTACCAGCACAAGAAGATCGGGGAAGACATCGAGGTGTCGTTCTACCGCGACGGCGATCTGAACAAGGTGAAGATCAAGCTCGGAGAGAGCGGGAAGGACGAGTAGCTTTAGAAGCTTGTGTTTTTGCCCGCCGCATATGGCAAGGAAACGTCTGCCGGTAACCGGGAGGCGTTTTTTTGTTGGGCGGAGGGTCCCGTCAGAGGGCTGCAAGCCGCTAATGCAGCGTTGGAGTACGGCAGAGGCTGTAACCGAACCTTTTGGCCGGAACGGACCAATATACGGATGATAGTCAAAATATAGCAGTCATTCGTGGGGGGATGGAGATGAAAAAGTGGTTGGCCGCGATCGGTCTGACGCTGTGGCTCGCCGCATGCGGCGGGCAAGAGGTTCCCGGAGGGCCGGCGGATGTCTCGACGCCATTGGAGTATGCGGATACCGTTGCAAGCACCGACTTGAGCGGCGAGCTGGAAGGGGCGGGCTTGCTGGGCGCGCGGCGGCAGGAGGTGACGGCGGCGAGGGGCGAGCCGCTAATGACAGGCGATGTCGTCCTTAAAGGACGCAAGCATCGGTCGGCCTTGATGGAGTACGCCGATTACCATTATATGCTCAAGGATGAACGGGTTAGTTCCTTTATCATTATGCCGGGTTACGGGACGGCTGAAGGAATCTCGGCCGGCGACGACGCCGGACGGGTCGAGGAAGCGTACGGTCCGCACTACTATACAAGGCTGATGGGCAATGCCGAAGCGATGGGATATGTGGACCAAGAAAATGACGCCGTGATCGAATTTGTGATGAACGACGGCAAAGTCGACATGATCATCGTATCCCGATTGTCCGCATTTCAATGAAAACAAGTACATGCATGAGACGGGTGACGGGCGCCGTAATGGTTATGGTTGCGGCGTTATGGATGGACGCGCCGCTCCCGGGCACGAATGAAGCGTCTGCGATTGCGTCTTCGTTTGTGTTTGCAGCGGAGCCGGAGCCGGAGCCAGGGCCGGGGCAGCCTCCCGTTTCTCCGCTGCAAAGCCGAAGCTTGCAGGCAGAGCAACCCGATGCCGAAGTGGATGGACTTGCCATCGACAAGGCGGTTGAGGACGGGATGAAGCGGTACGGGATTCCGGGTCTTGCGGTCGGCATCGTCAAAGACGGTCGGACGGTATATTTAAAAGGCTATGGAAAAGCCGACGACAGCGGCCGAGCGGTGACGCCCGAAACGCCCTTTCTACTGGGCTCGGTCAGCAAATCGTTTACGGCGCTGGCCGTGATGCAGCTGGCAGAGAAGGGGATGCTGGAGCTGGACGAGGCGGCGGAGGTTTATTTGCCGGGGGTGCGGCTTGCCGTGCCGGAAGGCGGCCGGGCGGTTACCGTCAGAGACTTGCTGCAGCATACGAGCGGCTTGTCTACGCATGACGGTCGATCGATGATGGCCGCCGAAGGACGTTCGCCGAAAGAAGCCGTACAGCGATGGGGGCGTCTGGAAGCGGAGGTGCGGGCGGGCGAGGCGTTTCAATATTCCAACGCCAATTATATTTTGCTTGGGGCGATCGTAGAGCAGGTGTCGGGCATGCCCTATTCGAAATATATGGAGAACCATATTTTTAAACCTTTGGATATGACGAACAGCTTTGCCGAACCGGCGGTGGCCGAAGCTCAAGGCATGGCCGACGGGTATCAGCGCATCTTCGGCCGCATGACCGCTGCGCATTGGTCCGTACGGCCGCCTGTCGTGCCTGCCGGTTATTTGGCCGCATCGGCCGAAGATATGACGCATTACTTGATTGCTCAGATGGAGGGCGGCCGTTACGGGAATGCGGTTTTGTTGTCGGAGGAAGGCATGGCAGCGATGCACAGCCGCTCAGCGGGCTTTCCGTACGGCATGGGATGGTTTCTCGCTCCGTCGGCGATATCGCATGGCGGCGATACCGAAAGCTTTCACGCCGATGTGCTGCTCCTTCCGGAGAAGGGGTGGGCGATTGCCGTTCTTATGAATACGAATGACGTATTGTTGACCAGCTTGTACGGCAATATGTACGAGGCGTTGTCCTATCGGATCTTGCAAGCGGCGAGCGGCGGAGAAGCATTTCCTGCCGGTCTGCCGGAAACGCCGCCGTTCGGCCCGGCCGTGCTGGGGATGAACGCTCTCGTTGCGCTGCTGGCATTATGGGCCGTAGGGGCGGCATATCGTCCATGGAAGTTGTGGAGACGTTGGCGTAAAAGGGGGCCGTCCGGCGAGCGGAACGCAGCGCCAGCGATGAGGGCGGCACCGGTATCGGTATTGGTAGCGGCGGTCCATATCGGCTTGCCCATCGTCTTTTGGTATGGATTCCCTTATGCGAATCAGGCTCCATGGGCGGTTATTCTGCGATTTATGCCGGGCTGGGGGCACGCTTTGTTGGTTTTGCCTATGGCGCTGCTCATGGCCGGAATCGCGGAAGGCGCGCTGGCCGCATGGAAACGTTGGAGGTGGCGGAGGTAGAAGACAAGGAACTGAACCATTGGCTCCAGCGGCTGCGGGAGGACGGCTCCGAAGCATTTCACGAAGTGTATATCCGCATTAATCCGCATATTTATCGAACGGTCTACTTTCTGACGCGGAATAAGAACGAAGTCGACGACATCGTGAGCGAGGTCTATATGGCTTTGTTCCAGGCGTTGCCCGGCTACGACGGCGGCAAGCCGTTCCGGGCCTGGCTGAACGGGCTGATCGTTCGTCAGACGAGCAATTGGAAAAGAAGGATGTGGCGTAAAATGAGGCTCGGGCTGCGGCTGGCCAGCCGCTGGACGATGGAGACGCCGGTTGGGGAGCAGCCGGACGAGCGGGCGTTTCGGGCGGAGGACCGCGACGAGATGCTGGCTATGGTGGACAAGCTGTCCATGAAGCTGAAGGAGGTAGTCGTGCTGCGTTATTATCAGGAATGCTCCTTGGAGGAGATCGCTTCCATTCTCGATATTCCCGTCGGCACAGTGAAGTCGCGCCATCATGCGGCGATTCGGCGGCTGAGAGGGATGACCGGGGACGGCAGCCGCGATAAGGAGGCGTCCGTCCATGTTCGATAGCAATCGGCTGCAAGAGAAGCTCCAGACGAAGGCTTCCGGCATCCATCCGCCGCAAGGGCACGAGGTGCGAATCCGGCTGCTGTACGAGCGGCAGCTGCGCCGCCGGAATCGAGGTCCGTTCGGAGGACGGCGAAGGTCCGTGTTCGCCAAGCTTTCCGCTGTTGTGCTCGTGCTGGCTGTCCTGTCGGGTTTCACCGGGTACTATTACTTCAACATTAGCGATCAACGAGTCAGCTTTACGTACAGGCAGCCGGTATCCGGTTGGATGGACGCGGCAGCGTCGGCCCGGATCTACGAGTTGCTGGCGGAGGTGGAGGCTCGTCTTGAAGCGGGCGAATCGGCGATCGTTTACGTGCCGGAGCTGGCGGAACGGTATATCGGCAAGCTCGCGCTCGTGTCGGTCATGCGGCCTCAAACGGTGACGGATGCGAAGCAGTGGGAGGAAGAATTGGCCGGGGCGGGGGAAGGCGGTCTGCTGGCGGAGGCCGTGCTCTCGGATGCGGGTGCCAACGGCTGGTCCTTCGACCGGGGTCAGCGGCAGCCGCCGTTCGGCGGACGGCTCGGCGAGCGGGACTTGGATTGGCTGCCGGAGCTGGAGCGGGAATCGGAGGCTTCGGGCGGCGGAGCTGCCTGGCGGATCCGCCCGCCCGATTCCGGGGAGCCCGAATCGAAGGTGTATACGTCTTTTTACCGGAATGCCGCCGGAGAAGAGATATATGTCAGCGTCGAAATCGTCGGCCGGAAAACGGACAACCGCATCATGTCCAGCCTGGCGGAGACGGAGGAAGTCGGCCTGCACGGCGAAAAAGCTTATTATTTGCGCACGGAGCCGTTTATGTTTGCCGAATCGAACAGGCATCATCAGGTGCAATGGCTGCAAAGTACGGATGACGCGACATGGGTCATCAGCGTCGGCAGTTCATCGCCGGAAGTGGAGAAGGCGGAGCTGCTGCAAATGGCGGGCGAGGTGGCGCAGGCGCGCCGTACGGAAGCGGGAAACGGGAGCAGCGGCTTGAGCGAATGACGGGTAAGCGTACGGTACGGGAAGCAGAACCGCTTGCCATAACGGTAATGGAGACCAGGGAGGGCGAACGATATGCAAACCGTCGTTGAACGGCGAATGGGCTTACGGGGCCGAAAAGGGTTATGGGCGAGGCGGCTCGCAGCCGCTGCCGTCCTGGCGGGATCGCTGCTGATCGGGCTGATGCAGGTGCAGGCGCCTCGTCCGGCGGCTGCCGATGCGCCTCCGGAAAGCTTTTCCGCGGAGCGGGCGATGGAAAAGGTGAAGGTCATTGCCTCGGAGCCGCATCCGGTCGGCACGCCGGCCCATGACCGGGTACGGGATTATTTGATTTCGGAGCTGGAGAGTCTGGGATTGAAACCGGAGCTGCAGGCAACGACGGCAAGGGGATTTGTCGGGAGAACGCTGCCCATCGACAATATTGCCGTCCGCATTCCGGGCACGGGAGACGGCAAAGCGCTGATGCTGGCCGCGCATTACGATTCCGCTCCGGACGCGCCGGGTGCGGGCGATGACGGGGCCGCGATCGCGGCTATGCTGGAGACGGCGCGCGCCTTGTCGGCGTCGCCGCCGCTGGCCAACGACTTGATCCTGCTGATGACTGACGGCGAGGAGCTGGGCTTGCTCGGAGCGTCGGCGTTTATGCGCGGGCATCCATGGGCGCAAGATGTCGGGCTGGTGCTGAATTTCGAAGCGCGCGGCAACAAGGGGCCGTCCTTTATGTTCGAGACGAGCGAGGGCAACGGACGGATTATCGCGGAGTTCCTTCAGGCATCTCCGTACCCCGTCGCCAACTCGTTTATTTCCAGCTTGTACAGGCTGATGCCCAACGACACGGATTTGACCGTCTTTCGGCACGCGGGTCTTCCCGGGCTGAACTTTGCGTTCGGGATGGGGTTGAACGCCTACCATACGGAGCTCGACACGCCGGAAAATCTGGACCGCGCCAGCCTGCAGCATCACGGTGAATATATGCTCGGCTTAACCCGCCATTTCGGCCATCTCGACCTGAGCGATTTGCGGGCGGAGGACCGGATTTATTTTAACGTATTCGGCTGGCAAACCGTCCATTATCCCGCCGCTTGGGCGATTCCGCTGGCTCTTGCCGGCGCGGCGCTGACGGCCGTTACGCTGTGGCATGGGAAACGCCGGGGACGTCTCTCTTTGACAGGGGTTGTTAAGGGGCTGTTCATCTCGTTAGGGGCCCTATTCGGAGCGATACTGCTGTCGGCTGTGCTGCGGATCGCATTGGGCTTTGTAGTTTCGTCCGAACAATATCAGACGATTCTAGTGGACCCGGGGGCAAGCATAACGGGTTGGCTTATCTTGTCGATGTTGACCGGGGGGCCGCTTCTGCTGCTGCTTCGCAAGGTTGCGGGCCGCATGCCTGCGGAAGAAATTTGGGGCGGCATTCTTGTCGTATGGTTATTGATAAGCGCAGCTGCGGCCTTCTATTTGCCGGGAGGCAGCTATTTGACGGTGTGGCCGCTCTTGACGGGGCTGCTCGCTCTAAACGCCGCATTCCGGATGAAGACGGAGGAATTGTCCTGGTTAACGGCCTTTGGCGCCGCACCAAGCTTTATTCTGATTGCGCCTATCGTTTATTTCGCCGGCATTATGCTGACGCTGCATCTGGCGCCCGCCGTCCTGGGATTGGCTGCGCTGGCCGGCACGCTGTTGCTGCCTCTGCTGGGCCGGCGAGCTCGTCCGGCACAAGCGTAAACGGCTGACGCCGTCCTGTGGAGGCGCAGCTAGCTTGCGTTTCACTTTGACCTATAAGCTTGGTGCAGGGTGTAACGGAAAAAACCTCCCGGCCGGGAAAGGCCGGAAGGGTGGAAGGTTGGGAGGTTGGAAGGGAAAGGCGATATTAGACGAACTTCCGTTTTTTCTTTTCGTCTCCCATAATGTTTTTGCCCAGGCTGTCCTCGCCGCCTCCGACGGCTTGCTGCTGCTCCGTTCTGGCGCTGTCGATAGCGGAGTTCGTGCCAGCCGTGCTGTCGTAGCCTCCGCCGCTGGCGATTTGGGTGGCGGCAGCATTTTCGTGCCCTTTCGGCAGCTCCGCGATCTGGTCGTTCACGACGATGACGACTTCCTTGTGCGGGTCGAAGCTGCCTTTCCAACGGCGGCGCTTCGAGATTGCGCCGCACTTGCAGCCGCGAAATTTGGTCAGCAAACCGCATTTGCATCCATGACGCCTATGCTTGCGCCCGTGCCCATGTCCGTGTCCGTGGCCGTCATGCCCGTGATCATGCCCGTGACCGTGATCGTGTTTGTGTCCATGACCATGCCCGTGTCCGTGCCTGTGTTTGTGTCCGTGGTCATGCCCATGCCCGTGCCCGTGTTTGTGTCCGTGATCGTGACCAAACCCGTGTCCATGACCATGCTTGTGTCCACGGCGTTTTTTCACGCGGAAGTGTTTCACGGCAATTTTTTTGCGTCCGTGTCTGCGGCCTTTTTTGAAGCCGTCTTCGCCATCCTGCTTAAAGTCGTCTTTGAAGCGGTGCTTGAGCCTTTTTTTGCCCAGACCTTTGTTGATGGCTTTGCCTCCGGCGCCTGCGCTCTGCTGTTGATGCGTGCCCGGGGATTCGATGGCGGCGTTGCTGCCTGCTGCGCTGCTGCGGCCTGCGCCGCTGGCGATCTGCGTCGTGTTGGGATCGTTCGTATACTGGCTGTTGTAGACGAGGACGACGCGCTTTACTCCTTTAAGCGGCGTCTTGGAGACGAAGTTTTTTTTGTGCGGATTTTTGATGACAACGACCAGTTCGTTTCGGAGCTTTCTTCTCAATGAGCTCATTCCTTTCGGATAGGTCTGTCGTATTGTATGCGGCCTGTACGGCGATGGACAGGGTATTGGTGGACAGGCGCAAAAATGAGGCGATTCGCCGGCGGCATGTAAGCCCGCGTTCGTTCGGGGGCATAATGACAGCAGGATATCGTGGCGGATAGGCATGCCGCCGGTGCCACGTGCACCCAGGTGTATGGGCCAGCGGAGCTTAAGCGGCAAGAAATGACAAGGCGGCCTTCACAGAGGCGGACAAATTCTGCTATGCTGGGAAGAGCAGTATGTGGGGATGAACGGCCCTTGAGCCGTAACATTCGCGCCACATACGAAAACTTAACGGGAACAGGAAGCGAAGGACAATATGTATTGTGTATGCAAACCATGTATTGAAAAAGCGTTGGAGAGATTTGTCGACGAATATGAAGACGCGCCGGACGTGGTCGATCTGAAGGAGACCAAATTCGCCGACTGGGACCCGCCCCGCAAATGTGACTTTTGCGACGATGCGGCCGCTTATTTGGTCGTTTAAGTGCCGGAGGGTTTGTGCCGGCCGATGGCCATGTCATGCGGGACTTCTCCACGCCGGCGGTGCGTGACCGTAGTTGGCAGGAGTTCGTTCGCCGGGGCAGTTGGCTACTATCATTCAGAATATAGGCAGGAGCAGAGATGCATATACAGATAGCGGCAGTAGGCAAGCTGAAGGAAAAGTATTTGACGCTGGGCATCGCGGAATATGCCAAGCGGCTCGGGCCTTACGTGAAGCTGACGCTCACGGAAGTGCCCGACGAGAAGGCGCCGGAGACGATGAGTCCGGCGGAGGAAGCGCAGGTGCGCGAGCGGGAGGGGGAGCGGCTTCTGGCGCAGCTGAAGCCCGACGCCCACGTCATCGCGCTCGCGCTCGACGGCGAGCTCTGGTCCAGCGAGGATCTCGCGGACCAGCTCGACAAATTAGCCACGTACGGGCGCAGCCACGTGGCTTTTGTCATTGGCGGGAGCACCGGCCTCGCCCCCGCCGTCCTGCGCCGCGCCCAGCAGAAGCTGAGC
>Ga0065721_10007216_pt1 | contig 18893 bp, 19 predicted proteins | sample Mesricmetagenome_FD_59108 | JGI IMG/M metagenome (GOLD analysis project Ga0065721, IMG submission 59108) | Mesophilic microbial community from rice straw/compost enrichment Sample: eDNA_1 v2 (version 2) | ecosystem: Engineered > Solid waste > Grass > Composting > Bioreactor | place: USA: Davis... | reverse complement strand
GGGGGCGGCTCCCGGCCAGGGCGCCGGCCGGCCGGCCGGTGGCGGTCCGACGATCGTGGGCGGCCCGATGATCAGGACCGGCGGTCCGATGATGCGGGGCGGGGGCGGCTGAGCATGGGCGCGTGCGGATACGGATGCGAGCGATGACCCGGCCACTCATCGAGATCAGCGGGCTCTGGCGCACCTTCGAGCAGGGCGGCGAGACGGTCGCCGTCCTCAAGGACATCGACCTCGCCATCGAGGCCGGCGAGATGGTCGCCATCATGGGCGCGTCGGGCTCGGGCAAGTCGACGCTGATGAACATCCTCGGGTGCCTCGATACGCCGACCTCGGGCACCTACCGCTTCGACGGGCAGGACGTGGCCGCGCTCGATCCCGATGCGCTGGCGGCGCTGCGGCGCGAGCATTTCGGCTTCATCTTCCAGCGCTACCAGCTGCTCGCCGATCTCGATGCCCTCGAGAATGTGGAGGTGCCGGCGATCTATGCGGGCGCTCCGGCCTCCAAGCGCCGGGCGCGGGCGCAGATGCTGCTCGAGCGCCTCGGGCTCGGCGAGCGGCTCACCCATCGCCCTTGGCAGCTCTCGGGCGGCCAGCAACAGCGGGTGAGCGTCGCCCGGGCGCTGATGAACGGCGGCGACCTCATCCTTGCCGACGAGCCGACCGGCGCGCTCGATTCCCGCTCGGGCAAGGAGCTGATGGCGCTCCTCAAGGAGCTCAACGCCGCCGGCCACACCATCGTCATCGTCACCCATGATGCGCAGGTGGCGGGCGAGGCGCAGCGTATCATCGAGATCAGGGACGGCGTCATCGTCGCCGACCGGCGGAACGCGCCGGCCGGTCCCGCCCCCTCCAGCCGCGACGGGCGCGCGATCAGGCCCGGCCTCCTCGCCGGCGTCGCCCAGGTCGGCGAGGCGCTGCGCATGGCTTTGCGCGCGATGTGGTCGCACCGGCTGCGCACGTTCCTGACCATGCTCGGCATCATCATCGGCATCGCCTCGGTCGTCGGGGTGGTGGCGCTGGGGCAGGGCTCGCAGCAGCAGGTGCTCGAGAACATCGCCTCCATCGGCACCAACACCATCAACGTCTTCCCCGGTTCGGGCTTCGGCGACATGCGCTCGGGGCGCGTGCGCACCCTCGTGCCCTCCGACGCGGCCGCGCTCGCCGAGCAGCCCTATGCCGACAGCGTCACGCCCGCCGTCTCGACCAACACCACGGGCGTCTACCGCAACGTCTCGGCCAACGTGTCGGTGCAGGGCGTTGGCGAGGGGCACTTCCAGGTCAACGGCATCGACCTCCTCGCCGGAGTGCTGTTCGATGCAGGGAGCGTCTCCGGGCGGACCCAGGAGGCGGTGATCGACGCCAACGCCCGCGACACGTTCTTTGCCGACGGCACCGATCCGCTCGGCAAGACCATCCTCATCGGCCGGGTGCCGGTGCGCGTGATCGGTGTCAGCGAAGCGGGCACCGGCTTCGGGCCAGCCGGCAACAGCATCAACATCTATCTGCCCTATACGACGGTGATGACGCGCATCCTCGGGCAGGAATACCTCTCCGCGATCACCGTGCGCGTGGCCGACGATTACGACATCGATCAGGCCCAGGCCGAGATCGAGCAGTTGCTCGTCACCCGCCACGGCACCAACGACGTCTATCTCATGAACACCAACACCATCCGCGAGACGATCACTTCGACCAGCCAGACGATGACGCTCCTCATCTCGATGATCGCGGTGATCTCGCTGGTGGTAGGCGGGATCGGGGTCATGAACATCATGCTGGTCTCGGTCACCGAGCGCACGCGCGAGATCGGGGTGCGCATGGCGATCGGCGCGCGACGGGGCGATATCCTGTCGCAGTTCCTCATCGAGGCCGTGCTGGTCTGCCTCATGGGCGGGGCGGCAGGCGTCATCCTCGCCTTCGGGGCGGGCGCGGCCGCGCACGCGCTGATGTCGGGCGTGCGCCTCGTCTATTCCTCGGCGACGGTGCTCGCCGCCTTCGCTTCCTCGAGCCTCATCGGCATCATCTTCGGCTTCATGCCCGCCCGGGCGGCGGCGCGCCTCGATCCGGTGGTGGCGCTGGCGCGCGAGTAGGGCAACCAGCCCCATCCGCAAGGGGCCCGGCCGGAATGGCTGGATTGCGCCCTCGCGGCTGGCGCGGTTAACCATGCCGGTTAAGCATGGCGGCGGGTCAACATTCCCAATGCGTTAAGGAATTGTTAACTAATCGGGCGATGTTTCCCCGGGGGCGGCGGAATGATACCGATCGATAGAGACAGCGCGCATGCAGCGCAGGCGGGACCGCCGTCGCGGTTCTCCGGCACCCTTCTCGACATGCTCGACAGCGTCAGCTACGCACGCGTGCACCCCGAGATCATCGACGATCCCGTCTACCGGCTGCGCTACCTCGCCTATACGCGCGAGGGCTTCATGGATCACAATCCGGAAGAGATCTGCATCGACGACCTCGACACCACGCCCAACGTCATGTGCTTCGGCGTCTATATCGAGGACGAGCTCGTCTCTTCCATCCGCCTGCACCACGTGACGGCCGAGCACAGGCAGTCGCCGGGCATGAAGGTCTTTCCCGAGATCCTCGGGCCCATGCTCGACAGGGGCATGACCTTCATCGATCCCAGCCGCTTCACCGCCGACCACGAAGCTTCGCTCGCCTATCCGGCTCTGCCGTTCCTGACGCTGCGGATCGCGGCCATGGCCTCGGTGCACTTCGAGGCCGACCAGTGCCTGGCGACCGTGCGACCCGAGCATGCCGCGTTCTACCGGCGCGTCTTCGGTTCCGAGCAGATCGCGGACGTGCGCCCTTATCCGGGGCTGCATTTCCCCGTCGGGCTCTACGGCGCCAAGGTCGAGAACATCCGCTCGCGCGTCGCCCAGCGCTTCCCGTTCTTCCTGTCGACCCGCGAGGAGCGGAACCAGCTCTTCTCCCCGTCGCCCAACGGGCGCGACCAGCGCATCATGGCCTCGGCCCGCATCGCCTATGAGCGGGCACGCCAGGCGCTGGCGGGAGAGAGCACGTCTTAGGGACGGGCGGAGGTCAGCGCTCCGTCCGGACGCTCCCGCCGAGCCCCTTGTTGTCGAGGCCGAAATCGGGATCGGGGCCTGCTTCGATGCCCTCGAGCGGGGCGGTGAGGTTCCAGCGGATGCCGGACTGGGCGTGGGTGAGGGTCCCGCGACCCCCGACGGCCGCCGGTGCCACCTTTTCGAGGACGACGGCGCCGAAGCCGTTGGATTTCCTGCGCCCCGTCTCCAGCCCCGGCACCGTCTCGGCCCAGGTCAGGCGGAACCGGCGGTCGGGCTCGACGGACCAGTCGACCTCGATGGTGCCCTCGCCTCCCGAGAGTGCCCCGTACTTGACGGCGTTGGTCGCCAGCTCATGGAAGGCCATGCCGATATATTGCAGCGCCATGGGCTGCAGGACGATGGTCGGGCCGGAAAGGCGCACCCGCTCCTGGTTGCCGAAGATCTCGATGTGGGCGAGCAGCAGCTCGAAGAGGGTCGCGCCGCGCCACTCGCCCTTGACCAGCAGGTCGTGCGAGCGGGAAAGCGCCATGATGCGGTCGCGCACCTGCGCCTCGAACTCCACCGGGTCGGCGGTGCGGTTGCGCGTCTCGCGCACCATCGAGAGGATCACGGCGAACTGGTTCTTGACCCGATGGTTGACCTCGCGCATCAGCGTGCGGATGCGCTGCTCGGCTTCCTTCTGCTCGCTGATGTCGCGGGCGATCTTGGAAACGCCCACGATCTTGCCGTCGGGCGAGCGGATGGGCGAGATGGTGAGCGAGACGGGCATGCGCCGCCCGTCCTTGTGGACGCGCACGGTCTCGAAATGGTCGACGACCTCGCCCGAGCGGATGCGCGAGAGGATCTCGATCTCCTCGTGCTGGCGCTCGGGCGGGATGAGGATGGTGATCGGCTGGCCGACGATCTCGTCGGCGGTGTAGCCGAAGACGCGCTGGGCGCTCTCGTTCCAGGTGGTGACGATGCCGCCCAGGTCCTTGCTCACGATGGCGTCGTGCGAGGAGGCGACGATGGCGGCCAGGTGCTGCTGGGCACGCCGCGCGGTCCTTGCGTCGGAGATGTCGACCAGAGCGTTGAGGGCGCCGACCAGCCGGCCCGCTTCGTCGTGGATCGGCGTCGGAAAGGCGAGGAAGGGGATGAGTTCCCCGTTCGGCCGCTCGGCCATGGCCTCGCCGCCGCGCACGATCCGGTCCTCGCGGATGGCGATGGCCATCGGGCACTCCTCGTGCGCCATGGGCGTGCCGTCGGGGTAGCGCAGCTTCCAGGAGCCGCACCACTTGGTGACGCCGATCTGCGGCTCGACCCCCCACAGGTCGCGCGCCGCCGGATTGTAGGCCAGCACCGCGCCCTGGTCGTCGGTGATGTAGACCGCGATCGGCAGGGCTTCGAGGATGGCATCGCTGGTGCCGATCCAGGCCGGCAGGCGCGCGGCGGCCGTCATGGCAGGAATGCTCGCGGTGCCGGCTCGAAGCGGCAGGAAGGGTTCATTCGGTAACCCGCAGATAAATCAGACAGCTAACTCGCCAGCACCCCCGGCGGTTCCGGGCGGAACCCGCCCGAACGCAGCGCCGTTGTGAGGGCAAAACGGAGGTTAGCATGGCGTATCGCGATTCGGCGGTCACGGACTTTCTCGGCGGCTTCTTTTCCGGCCTCGCCGTCGTCCTTCTCGTCACCATAGGTTTTGCCGTGTTCGCCCTGCAATACGGCCAGTCGGTCCAGCCCGGCAACGCACCCGCCGCGCCCGGCGTTTCCGACGACCAGCAGGGCGCGGGTGCCGAGCGCGCGGTCGAGGAGGCGCCTCCGCAGGAGCAGTAGCGCGGCGGCGCTATTTGGGCAGGACGGACGGCGAATCGAGCGCGGCCGCGGCGATCGCCGTTTGCGTCACCGCATCGTCCGTCGTCACCAGCGGCGCCCAGAGGCGCGCGGTCACGAATTCCGGCGCATCGTCGAGGGTGCCCTTGATCCGCATCTCGCCGTCGGTCGTGACCCAGATGTCCTCTTCCAGCCAGGAGGCTTTCCTCCACACCCCGTCATCGCACCAGAGCATGACCGCCGAACCGTCCCTCGGCGCGGTGTCGATAGGCTTTTCATCGAGCATAAGTCGTTCTCCCTTGGTCGCGGGCCGGAAGGACCCGTGAAGGGAATAAGCCCGGAGCGGCCGGAAAGTTGCCGCATGTTCGCGCCATTGCCGCCAAAAACGCGGCAGGCCCGGCGGCTCGACGAATCGGAAGGGGAGGTGGTGGTGCCGCAGAAGGGACTCGAACCCCCGACCCCATCATTACGAATGACGTGCTCTACCAACTGAGCTACTGCGGCGAATGGCAGGGCCTCAGCCAACTGCCGTGGCGCCTTTTACTCAGCCTTCCCTGCCGGTGCAAGGGGCAAGGTGGGTACGGATTCGGCGAGCGCCGGCGCAGGGGCGGTTTCGTCGGCCGGGCGCGGGCGGGCGGCGGCCGCCGGGGCGGCGACGGCGCTCACCGGCACCTTCCACTCGAAGGCGTCGAGCTTGCCGGTGACGGGCGAGACCGGCTCCCATTCGTCGCTGACGATCCCGTCGGCGGTCCAGACGGGATCGCGCGGGGCGCGCACGGCGCGGGCGAGCCATTCGCGCGCCTTGCCATGGTCGCCGTTCTCGCCCTCCTCGATCTCGGCCATCAGGCTCGCAACGCCCTCGGTCGGCTCGGCGACATAGGAAGCGAGCGCGTCGCGGGCCGTGGTCCAGTCGAAGGCATCGACGGCGGCCCGCGCGATGACCAAGGCGGCGGCGCGGTTGGCCGGGGGCATGTCGATGAGCTCGCGCACGCGCTTCAGGCGCTCGACCGCCGAGGCGCCGGGCTGGGCGTTGGCATAGAGGGTCGCCGCGTGCGGGTGGCCGGTCGCCCGCCAGATGCGGCGCAACAGGCTCATGGCTTTGCGCGTCTCGCCCCGGTTGGAGTGGATGCGCGCCGCGATCAGCGCGGCGGGCACGAAATCGGGCAGGAGCTTCAAGGCGGTCAGCGCGTGGTCGAGGGCGGAAAGCGGATCCTTCTCCTCGGCCTCGCGGGCGCGGGCGGTCTCGATCACGGCCTGCTTGCGCCGCTTGGCCGCGCGGTCGGCGCGGTTGCGCGCCGGCTGGTCGTTGACCATGGCCACCGCCTGTGCCCAGGCGCCGCGCCGCACCAGGTCGTCGAACACGGCCTCGCTCGCCCAGCCGGCGCCCGCGGGCTCGAGCGCGATGGCCTTGCGCGCGAAGGTCAGCGCCACGTCCGGCCGGTTCTGCACGCGCGCCTGCTCGTAAAGGCCCGCCAGCGCGGCCATCGCCGTCTTCTCGTTGTTGATCAGTGCCCGGTAGTGCTCGCGCGCCGCGCCCATGTCGCCGACGGCAAGCTCGGCGCGCGCTTCGAGGAGGCGCGCCGCGGCATTGTCGTTGAGGCGCGCGCGCGCGTCACGGGCGAGCGCCCGGGCACGGGCGGGATCGCCCGCCTCGAGGGCGACGATGGCGTCCGAGAGCGCCTCGATGCCGGCTTCCCGGCGCCGCTCGCGAGCGCGGCGGGCGAGGATGCGGGGCGTGTCCATCAGGCGCCGGACCACCGCCCAGACGATGATGACGACCACAAGGAGCGCGATCAGCAGGAAGACCGTGGTGCCGATCTCGGGCTGCGCGCGCCAGCCGGCGACCTCGATCGTCAGCGTGCCCGAGAGCGAGGCGATCCAGGCGATGAGGGCCGTGACGGCGAGGCTGGCGATGATCCAGGAAGCGAGGCGAATCACGAAGCGCTCTCCCCGGCGAGCGTCAGCGCGGCGCGGCGCACGGCCTCGAGCAGGCGTGCCGCGTCGGCGCGCATCGCCACCATCTGCGGCACGTCGCCGGCCGCCGCCCGCATGGGTTCGGGAAGCGCCGCGACCAGCTCGTCGGCCGTCGCATAGTCGCCTCGCGCGATCGCCGCTTCCAGCCGCGCGGCCTGCGCCTCCGGGCTGTCGCCCTCGACGTCGCCGACCGGGCGCAGCGCGAGGCGCGCGCGCAGCCAGTCGAGGGTGGCTTGCTGCCAGTCGGCGTCGGGGTCGGCCGGACGGTCGGCGAGCATTGCCGGCAGCACGGCGGCAAAGGTACGCTCGATGGCCTCGCGGCGCGGCAGCCCGGTGCCGGCGGCATCGATCAGGGTCTGCGGCACTTCCATCTCGGGAGCCGCCCGGCGCAGCGCGTCGAGCTCGGCCGAGAACGGCCGGCCCTCGGCGAAAGCCGCTTCCATCGATGAAAGGACGAGCGGCAGGCGCACGGCCGCGCCGATGTCGCTCGGCTGGGCGGCGACGGTCGCCTGCGTCGCCGCCAGGGTCTCGCCCATGCCTTCGAGCTGCGCTTCCTGCTCGCCGATGCGGGTCTCGAGGGTGGTGACCTGCGCGGCGAGGGTGTCGAGGGAGCCGCGCAGCGCCGCCACGGTCTCGCCGCCGCCATCGCCGGCCGGCGCGGTGCCGAGCGCGTCGAGGCGCTCGGTGAGCGAAGCGATCTCAGCCTCGATGGAGGAGAGGTCAGGAGCGGGCGCTGTGCCCGCGGCCGCAGCCGGCGCGGAAGCCTGGGCGGTCGATTCGAGCGTGGCGATACGCTCGTCCAGCCCGTCCATGCCGGCGGCCGTCTCGGCTATGGCGGTCTGCAGGTCGGGCACGCCGGTCACCACCTGGCGTATCTGCGGCAGCATCTGGCTGACCTCGGCGACCCGCGGATCGGGAGACGAGGGCCAGAGGCCCGCCCAGGCGAGCGCATAAGCGGCGGCCAGCCCCAGCACGCCGCCGCCGACGATGCCGAGCGCCATGGAGCCGCCATTGGGCTCCCCTTCCGGCCGCAGGCCCGAGGAGGGGGGCGTTGCGGCGCGAGGCGGCTCGTTCGCGGCGGCCTTGCCCGCGCCTGCCGGCTCGCCCGGCCGCGCGGCCGTGCCGTTGCTCTTGTTGGCAGGCTCGGGCTTGGCGCCTTCGCGGGCGCTGAGATCGATAACGGGGGGCTTGACCGGTCCGCCCTTGTTGTCGGTCATCAAATCACCTCTCTAGAGCCTCGGCGCCCAACGCGCCGCACTCGTTTCGGTTCGAGACGCCTTGCGCCGGCCGGGCATCATGCCCCGTTTTGCTCGCGGGCAAAAGCCAGGGCCAGGGTCATCATGGCGCTGTCCTCCGGCCGGTCGGCGAGGCTGATGCGCGTGCAATGGGCCGCGATCAGCGGCGCGGCGACGTTCTCGGAGAGGCAGAGCATCTCGATGCCTTCGCGCATCCGCCGCGTCAATCGGTCGCCGAGGCATTTGACGAACGTGCCGGCCGTGCGGTGCGAATAGAAGAGCACGGCGCCGTATTCCCCCGCCTCGAGGTCGGCCACCACCTTCTCGGGCAGGCGCTCGGCGGCGATCATGTCATAGATCTCGACCATCTCGACGCTCACCCCGTGGTCGGCGACAGAACGGGCGAGGTCTCCGGAGCGATGCCGCCCGGCCGGATGGAGCACCGGACCCTTGGGCCTTTCGCGCACGATGAGCTCGGCAAGATCGGCGAGTGTGCCGCCTGCCGCGTGGACTTTGGGGAACCCCAATGCTTCAGCCTCGAACGCCGTGCGCCCGCCCACCGCATAGACCGGCAGGTGCCGGTAGGCTTCCGCCGCGCCGCGGTCGGCGAGGGCGCGCAGGCCGTTGGCGCTGGTCAGCGCGAGGGCCGCGAAGCGCTCGGGCGGGGGCAGGGGCGTGTCGAGGGGCCTGCGTTCGAGGAGCGGCACGGCGTCCGACTCGATGTCGAGGGCCCGCAGCCGCAGGGCGGTGAGGTGCGCGTCGGGTTCCGGGCGCGTCACCAGCATGCGCACGGGCCGGGTCATGGCTCGCTCCAGCGGGCAAGGAAATCGGAGCCTGCGGCATCGAGGAGCCTGCGGGCGAGCTCGGCGCCGAGCCGCTCCCCGTCCCCGGCCGCCCCGGAGACCGAATCGATGAACTGCTCGCGCCCGTCGAGGCTGAGGATTTCGCCCTTGAGGGTGAGCGTGCCGCCATCGAAGACGGAAAGTGCGCCGACCGGCGTGCGGCAGGAGCCGTCGAGGACGGCGAGCATGGCGCGCTCGGCGGTCACCGCCTGCCAGGTCGGCAGGTGGTTGAGCGGGGCGAGCAGTGCGGCCGCTCGCTCGTCGCCGGCGCGCACCGCGAGCGCGACGGCGCCCTGGGCCGGGGCCGGCATGAACGCTTCCGAATCGAGGATGGCGGTGGCGCGATGGTCCTCGCCAAGGCGCTTGAGGCCGGCGAGCGCGAGAAGCGTGGCGTCGGCGACGCCGTCGGCGAGCTTCTTCAGGCGCGTTTCGACATTGCCACGGAACGGCACGATCTTGAGATCCGGCCGCAGGCGCCGGACCTGCGCGGCGCGGCGGATGGAGGAGGTGCCGAAGCGCGCCCCCTCGGGCAGGTAATCGATGCCGCGCACGGAGAGCGAGATGAAGGCGTCGCGCACGTCCTCGCGCTCGAGGAAGGCGCCGATCGCCATGCCTTCGGGCAGGGTCGTCGCCATGTCCTTGGCCGAATGGACGCCGATGTCGACCTCGCCCGCGAGCAGCGCCTCGTCGATCTCCTTGGTGAAGAGCCCCTTGCCGCCCACTTCGCTCAGCGGCCGGTCCTTGAGGCGGTCGGCGGTCGACACGAACGTGACGATCTCGATCGCTTGCGGGTCGATGCCGTGTGCCCCGGCCAGCAGGTCGCGGGTCGCCCGCGCCTGCGCCAGCGCCAGCGGCGAGCCGCGGGTTCCAAGGCGGGCGAAGGGGGCGGGCGATTGCATCGGCGGCGTATCCTGGTGTAGGCGAAGGCTTGAGGCCCTTTGGAGTTAGACCAGTCGCCGTGAGCGGGCAAGCGCAAGCCGTCATCCTCGGCATCGAAACGAGCTGCGACGAAACCGCCGCGGCGATCGTCGCGCGCGCTGCCGACCGCAGGGGCACGATCCTTTCCAATGTCGTGCGTTCCCAGCTCGACGAGCATGCCGCCTTCGGCGGTGTGGTGCCGGAACTGGCCGCGCGGTCCCATGTCGCCTACCTCGATCACATCGTCGCGCAGGCCTGCCGCGAGGCGGGCGTGGCGCTCGGCGACGTCGATGCGGTCGCCGCGACCGCCGGGCCCGGCCTCATCGGCGGCGTGCTGGTGGGGCTGACCACCGCCAAGGCGATCGCGGCGGCTACGGGCAAGCCGCTCGTCGCCGTCAACCACCTCGAGGCGCATGCGCTGACCGCCCGGCTGACCGACGGCGTCGCGTTCCCCTATCTCATGCTCCTCGTCTCGGGCGGGCACAGCCAGTTCGTCCTCGTGCGCGGGGTGGGCGACTACGAGCGCTGGGGCACGACCATCGACGATGCGCTGGGCGAAGCCTTCGACAAGACCGCCAAGCTCCTGTCGCTCGGCCACCCGGGCGGACCGGCGGTCGAAGCGGCCGCCGCCGGGGGTGATGCCCAGCGCTTCCGCTTTCCCAGGCCCCTCCTCAAGGAGGAGCGGCTCGATTTTTCCTTCTCCGGCCTCAAGACCGCGGTGCGGCTGCAGGCCGAGGCGCTGGCGCCGCTCTCGGAGCAGGACGTCGCCGATATCGCCGCGAGCTTCCAGGCGACGGTCGCCGACATCGTCGCGACGCGCGCGGCCCAGGCGTTGGAGCGGTTCGCGCGCGAGCTGCCGGAGGTGGTGCCGACCCTCGTCGTCGCGGGAGGCGTTGCCGCCAACCGCAGCATCGGCGCGGCGCTGCGGCGGGTTGCGGATGCCGCCGGTGCCAGGCTTGTCGTTCCGCCGCCGGCGCTCTGCACAGACAATGGCGCGATGGTCGCCTGGGCCGGGGCCGAGCGGCTGGCGCTCGGCGCGACCGACGACCTCGCCGCCGTTGCGCGCCCCCGCTGGCCGCTCGACGGACCCGAGATGAAGGTCAATTCCCATGCGGCTTGAGACCGTCACCGTCGTCGGCGCCGGCGCCTGGGGCAGCGCCCTTGCCCAGGCCGCCGCCAAGGCAGGACGGCGGGTGACGCTCATCGCGCGCGACGAAGCGGTCGTCGCCGAGATCAACGCGCGGCATACCAACGGCCGGCATCTCGGCGGCCTGCCGCTGGAGCCGGGCATTACGGCCGAGCCGCTGTTCGTGCCCGCCGACATCGTCATCTTGGCCGTGCCGGCGCAGGCGACGCGCCAGGCGCTCTCGGCGATCGATCCCGAGTTCCTCGCCGGCCGCCCGGTGGTGCTGACCGCCAAGGGGCTCGAGACCGGCACCCTCGAGCGGCAGAGCGAGATCCTTGCCGCCATGGCGCCGGAGGCCGTGCCCTACGTTCTCTCCGGCCCGAGCTTTGCCGCCGACGTCGCCGCCGGGCGGCCGACGGCGGTGACGCTCGCCGGCGACAAGGCGAGCGAGACCTCGATGCTCGCGGCCGCGCTCGCGGGACCCAGCCTCCGCCCCTACGCCGCCGACGACCGCATCGGCGTCGAGGTCGCCGGGGCGCTGAAGAACGTCTATGCGCTGGCCTGCGGGGCAGTCGAGGGCGCGGGGCTCGGCCTTTCCGCCCGTTCGGCGCTGCTGGCGCGCGCCTATGCGGAAATGGCGCGGATCGTCACGGCCATGGGCGGCTCGGCGACGACGCTCACCGGCCTTGCCGGCCTCGGCGACCTGACGCTCTCCTGCACGTCGCCGCAGTCGCGCAACTATACCTTCGGCCTCGCGCTCGGGCGCGGCGAGCGCACCGAGACCATCCTTGCCGGCGGAGCCAGGCTCGCCGAGGGCGTGGCGACGGCGCCGGTCGCCGGGCAGCTCGCCGGCAAGCTCGAGGTGGAGGCGCCGCTGATCGAAGCGGTCAACCGGTTGCTGGCCGGCACCGCCTCGATTACCGATATCGTTGCCGGGCTGATGGCCCGCCCCTTGAAGAGAGAAAGCTGACCGTCATGCTCTTTGCCCTCATCGCCGAAGACACCGCCGATCCGCAGAAGCGCCTCGAGGCGCGCGCCGATCACCTCAAGCACCTGGAAAGCCTCGGCGACCGGCTGGTGTTCGGTGGTCCCTTCCTCGACGAGAAGGGCGGCATGGTCGGCAGCCTCATGGTCATCGAGGCCGACGACCAGCAGCAGGCGGAGGCCTTCTACGCGCAGGACCCGTTCATGCAGCGCGGCGTCTTTGCCAGCTACACCATCCGGCCCTGGCGGATGGGATTCAACAACGCGGCGGGGCGCTGAAATGGCTTACTGGCTGTTCAAATCCGAGCCCGACGTCTTCTCCTGGGACGACCTCGTCAACAAGGGGGCGCCGGAGGAGTGGCACGGGGTACGCGCGTTCGCGGCGCGCAACAACATGCGGGCGATGAAGGTCGGGGACCTCGGCTTCTACTATCACTCCAACATCGGCAAGGAGATCGTCGGCATCTGCAAGGTCGTCGCCGAGGCGCATCCGGACTCGACGGCCGAACTGAAGAACGGCAAGGTCGTCTGGGAGTGCGTCGACGTCGAGGCGGTCGAGCCGTTCAAGCGCCCGGTGACGCTCGAGGAGATCAAGGGGACCAAGGGCCTGGAAAACATGGCGCTGGTCAAGCTCTCGCGCCTCTCGGTGCAGCCGGTGACCGAGGAGGAGTGGAAGATCGTCTGCAAGATGGGCGGGCTCTAGGCTGCGCGCCGCCCTCGTGGTTCGAGGCGCCTGCGGCGCACTCACCGTGAGGGCTACTGTTGGTTTCCTGCGCTCCCCGGTAGCCCTCATCCCTGAGGTGCCGCGCAGCGGACCTCGAGGGCGTGGGCGTGGACGGTCGGTGCTAGGCAACGCCCCCGAACGCCCCTAGACTCCCCAAAGCGCATGAGGGATGCGCTCGAACAAGGGGGAGAACAAGCATGTCGCACTTTGCCGTCAACTGGCTCGCGGTGATCCTGGCGACCGTCGCCAGCATGGCGCTGGGGTTCGTCTGGTACATGGCGCTATCCCGGCAATGGATGGCCGCAAGCGGGCGCACGCCCGAGGACGTCCAGGGCGGGGACGTCACGCCTTTCGTCTGGTCGGCGATCGTCCAGCTCGTCATCGCCTATTTTATCGCGCTGCTGACGCCGGTGCTGATGGGCGCGACCAATGTCGGCAACGGGCTGCTGGTCGCCGCCCACATGTGGTTCGGGTTCGTTTTGACCTCGATGATCATGAACCACCGCTACCAGGGCAAGCCCTGGTCGCTGACCGCCATCGACGGCGGCTACCTGCTGGTGGCCATGCTGCTGCAGGGCGCGGTGATCGGGCTGTTCGGGTAAGGGGGCGTACAAGACCGGAAGGGGAAGGCCCCCTCACCCGGCGCTTCGCGCCGGCCTCTCCCCCGAAGGGAGAGGTGTGGAGCACCTTGGCCGCACCCCGCATCACCTCTCCCTCAGGGGGAGAGGTCGGCTCCGTCAGGCGCCGGATGAGGGGGCCTTATTGCATTTGGCCGTAGGAAATCAGCCCTCCGCCGCCACCGGTTCGGCGGGGGGCGCGTACTTGTTGAGCAGGGGCAGCTGCAGCAGCGAGAAGAGGATCGTCAGCGGCATGATGCCCCAGACCTTGAACGCGACCCAGAGGTCGGTCGAGAAGCTGCGCCAGATGATCTCGTTCAGGGCCGCCAGCACGAAGAAGAAGAGGCCCCAGCGCAGCGTCAGCAGGAACCAGCCCCTGGGCTGGAGCTTGTAGACGTCCCCGAAGACGTAGCGCAGCAGCGACTGGCCGAAGACGAGCCCGACGAGCAGCGTGCCGCCGAACAGCACGTTGGTGATGGTCGGCTTCATCTTGATGAACATGTCGTCCTGCAGCCAGAGCGTCAGCCCGCCGAAGACCAGCACCACCGCGCCGGTCACCAGCGGCATCACGGCGATCTTCTTCAGCAGCGCCCAGGAAAGGGCGAGCGAGACGACCATGGCGCCCATGAACCAGGCGGTGGCAACGAAGATGTCGGCGCGCGCATTGGCCACGAAGAAGACGATGAGCGGCCCGAGTTCGAGGACGAGCTTGGTCAGCTGCGGGCGCAGCTCGTCCCAGCTGGCGTCGTCGGCGGTCTTGTCGCTGTTCTGGCTCATCGATCCCGTGGGGTCCATGCTGGCTAATTCCCTGACTATGGGCAGTCGCGGCGCTCCCCGCAAGCGGCCCGGATGTCACGGGGCGTCGATTATCCCTGAAAGCTGATGCAATTGCGGCGGATCGGCGCCGGCGTCGCCGCGCCGATCACGTTTGCGCGCGCCCGGCGATGGCGCGGGCAAAATCGCGCGCGGCGAAGGGCTCGAGGTCCTCGACCCGCTCGCCCACCCCGATGAAATGCACCGGCAGGCCGAATTTCCTGGCGATGGCAACGAGGATGCCGCCGCGCGCCGTGCCGTCGAGCTTGGTCATGACGAGGCCGGTGACCCCGGCGCGGCGTCCGAAGATCTCGACCTGGTTGAGCGCGTTCTGCCCGGTCGTCGCGTCGAGCGTCAAAAGCACCGCATGCGGCGCCGTCTCGTCGAGCTTCCTGATGACGCGCACGATCTTTTCCAGTTCGCTCATCAGCTCGTCGCGGTTCTGCAGGCGTCCGGCCGTATCGATGATGAGCACGTCCTTGCCTTCGGCCCTGGCGCGCTCCACCGCCTCGTATGCAAGGCCCGAGGCGTCGGCGCCGGCGGGCTTGGCGACCACCGGCGCACCGGTGCGCTCGCCCCAGACCTGCAGCTGCTCGATGGCCGCGGCGCGAAAGGTGTCGCCGGCCGCCAGCATCACCGAGCGGCCTTCCGCCGCCAGCTTCTGGGCCAGCTTGCCGATGGTCGTCGTCTTGCCCGAGCCGTTGACGCCGACCATCAGGATGACGAAGGGCTTCCTGTCCGCATCGATCTCGAGCGGACGCGCTACGGGCTCCAGCACCTTCTCGACCTCGGCGGCGAGCACGCCCCTCACCTCGTCGCCGGTCACGTCGCGGTCGAACCGGTCGCGGCGCAGCGCCTCGGTGATGGCCATGGCGGTGTCGATGCCGAGGTCGGCCTGGATCAGCACGTCCTCGAGCTCGTCGAGCATGGCCGCGTCGAGCTTCCTCTTGGTGAAGATGCCGCCGATCGAATCGGCGAGCTGGTCGGACGAGCGCTTGAGACCCGAGGCGAGACGGGCGAACCACCCCTGGCGCCTCGGCGGTTCGGCGTCCGGCACCGGCGTCTCGGGCACCGGCGCCGGCTCCTCGGCGAGGTCGTCCTCGACATCGATCACGTAGTCGGGCGTCGTCTCGGGCGGCCCGGGCGGGGGCGGGATTTCTGGGGGCCCTGAGGGGCCCGGGCCCGGTTCGCCGGGAACGGTCGGCGGTTCGGGCTGCGGCGGCGGCTCGTCAGGCGGCGGAGGAACGTCCGGCCGCTGCGGTTCGGGGGGCGTTTCCGGCTGCGGGGGCGGAGCGGGTGTCGGGGTTGGCTCGGGCACGGGCGTCGGAGCGGGCTCCGGCCGCGGCTGCGGCTCGGGGATGCCGAACAGGCGCTGGAAAAATCCCGGCTTCTTCTCGCTCATTGCCTCGCCTTAAAACCCGTTTCTCACGCCGCGTCGCGGATGGCGTGCCCGAGGAGCCCGTCGGCGGTCGCCCCGGCGATGGTCACCGGCACGATCTGGCCGGGGCTCGTACCCGGAACCATGACCGGCACGAATTGTTCCGTGCGGCCCATTCCGTCGCGCTCGACGAGCACGCTTTCGACCTGCCCGATGCGGCTCAGGCAGAGCTTTTCGAACTGCGCGGCGCCGGCCGCCCGCAGCCGCGCCGCCCGCTCGCGCGCGACGGACTTGGCCACCTGCGGCATGCGCGCCGCGGGCGTGCCCTGCCGCGGCGAGAAGGGGAAGACGTGGAGATAGGTGAGGTCCGCCTCGGCGACGATGGCGAGCGTGTTCTCGAACATCTCGTCGGTCTCGGTGGGGAATCCGGCGATGATGTCGGCACCGAACACCATCTGCGGCCGCAGGGCGCGCAGCTTGCCGACGATGGCAAGCGCATCGGCGCGGCTGTGGCGCCGCTTCATGCGCTTTAAAACCATGTCGTCGCCCGACTGCAGCGAGAGGTGCAGGTGCGGCATCAGCCGATCTTCGCTTGCTATTGCGTCATAGAGTGCCGGGTCCGCCTCGATGGAATCGATCGAGGAGATGCGCAGCCGCGGCAGGTCCGGCACGTGCTTCAATATCGCCTGGGTGAGCTTGCCGAGCGTCGGCTGGCCGGGCAGGTCCCCGCCATAGGAGGTGGTGTCGACCCCGGTCAGCACCACCTCGCGGTAGCCGTTGCCGACGAGGCGCTTGACCTGGTCGACGACGGCGCCCATCGGCACCGAGCGCGAGGGTCCGCGCCCATAGGGGATGATGCAGAAGGTGCAGCGGTGGTCGCACCCGTTCTGCACCTGGACGAACGCGCGCGCCCGCCCGTCCATGCCCTCGATCAGGTGCCCGGCGGTTTCCCGCACGCTCATGATGTCGTTGACCTGCACCTTGTCGTTGAGGCGCACGCCGAAGACGACGGGCTCGTAGCTCTCGGCCCTCATCTTGTCGGCATTGCCGATGACGAGGTCCACCTCGTCCATGTCGCCGAAGGTGCGCGCCTCTGTCTGCGCAGCGCAGCCGGTGACGATGATGCGGGCCTGCGGGTTCTCGCGCCGGGCCTTGCGCACGGCCTGCTTGGCCTGCCGCACGGCCTCGGCGGTCACCGCGCAGGTGTTGACGATGATCGCGTCGGTAAGGCCGGCCTTTTCGGCCTCGCCCTTCATCACCTCACTCTCATAGGCGTTGAGGCGGCACCCGAAGGTGATGGTCTCGATGGCCATCAGGCGACCTCCCGGTCGCGCGACCAGGCGCCGGTCGCGGGGTCCATCGTGCCGGCGAACTCGAGCTCGGCGGGGCCGGTCATCATCACGTGGTCGTCGTCGCGCCAGTCGATCTTCAGATCCCCGCCCGGCAGCGTCACCGTCACCTGCCGTCCGGTGCGGCCGGTGCGCGCGCCGCTGACGGCCGCCGCGCACGCCGCGGTGCCGCAGGCAAGGGTGAGGCCGGCCCCCCGCTCCCAGGTGCGCAGGACGATCGTCTCGCGCGAGGTCACCCGCGCGATCGAGATGTTGGCGCGCTCGGGAAAGATCGGGTGGTTCTCGAGCAGCGGCCCGAAGCGCTCGAGCTCATAGCCCCAGACGTCGTCCTCGACCCAGAAGATGGCGTGCGGATTGCCCATGGAGGCGACCGAAGGGGAATGGAGGACAGGCTTGTCGATCGGCCCGATCTGCAGTTCGATGGCGCGGGTGTCGGCAAATTCCTCGGCCAGCGGAATGTCCTGCCAGCCAAAGCGCGGCTTCCCCATGTCGACGGTGACGAGCCCGTCGGGATGTTCGTCGGCGGTCAAGAGTCCCGCAACCGTCTCGAAGACGAAGTGCTTCACGCCCGTTTGCGCCGCCAGCATCTGCGTCACGCACCGCATGCCGTTGCCGCAGGCCTGCGCCAGCGAACCGTCGCAGTTGATGATCTCGATGTAGTTGGCGGTGCCGGGCGTGCGCGCGTCGTGGATCGCCATGATCTGGTCGAAGCGGGTCGCCGGATCGGCGGCGAGCGCGGTGGCCGCGCCGGCCGAAACGCGGTCGGCGCGGCCGCGCATGTCGGCAACGATGATCTCGTTGCCGAGCCCGTTCATCTTGAGAAACGGCACGCCGCTCACGTCGCTTCCAGCTCCATGGACAAGAAGAATTGGCCCCTATATGGCGGAAACCTCGGGCAATTGCCAGTGCCGCAGGTCCGCCGGGCGGCAAAAGCGCCTTTGATTCAACTTCTATGGACCGTGCGAAAATCTACGCAGATCAATAGGTTGAAGTCCTTAACCAGCTTTGCAGTCGGCATGCTTGCGCGGGAGGCAGGCGCGCTATGTTTAAAGCGAGAGGTCATACTTGCCCCGATTGTGGACCCTACGCAAATGAACATGAACCTGATTACCGACCAGATCATTACCGACTGGCAGCCCCATTACGAACGGCTCTTCGGCAAATTCTCGCTCGAGCTGTCGCACCGGCTGGCCGCCTCGCCGCTCTTTTCCGACGACGCGCTCGCGGCCCTCATCGAGAAGAGCCCGCGCGACGCCTATCACGTCAACTATTCGCAAAAGACCCCGGGCAACCCGCCCAAGCGCCGCGAAGGCGAGATCAAGGGGCTATCCGGGCGTGAGGTGCTCGACGTCGTCAAATCCGGCAACATCTGGATCAACATCGTCAAGCCCGCCGCGGTCGATCCCGCCTACGGGGCGCTGCTCGACGAGATCTATGGCGAGTTCGAGGAGCGCGTGCCGGGCTTCAAGTCCTACAAGCGCAACCTTACGCTCCTCATCTCCTCGCCCAACGTTTCGGTCAAGTACCACTCGGACGTGCCGGGCCAGAGCCTGTGGCAGGTGCGGGGCACCAAGACGCTCTACGTCTATCCCAATTCGGCCCCGTTCATCTCGCAGCCTGCGCTCGAAAAGCTGATCCTCGGACAGCTGCGCGAGACCGACATGCCCTATGAACCCTGGTTCGACGACTATGCCGAAGTGCACGTGCTCGATGCCGGCAAGATGATCCACTGGCCCCTCAACGGCCCGCACCGGGTGGTCAACGGCGACATGCTCAACGTCTCCTTCACCACCGAGCACTGGACCGACGAGCTGCGCCGCCACTACGCGGTCAACTACGCCAACGGTATCCTCCGCTCGAAGGCGGGGCTGTCGCACCTCAGCCAGCAGGTCACCGGCCTTTCCTACTATGCCAAGCTCGCGCTCGCCGGGCTCGTCAAGTTCACGCCGCTCAATCCGCAGAGACAGAAAGTCTATACGGTCGATTTCCGCGTCGATCCCGCCGCCCCGGAGGGGGTGAGCGACATCGAGAGCTATCAGTTCGCCAAATGAGCGGCGAGGCCGCTCCGCTCGGCGGTTTTTCCGGG
>Ga0065721_10050619_pt1 | contig 18900 bp, 23 predicted proteins | sample Mesricmetagenome_FD_59108 | JGI IMG/M metagenome (GOLD analysis project Ga0065721, IMG submission 59108) | Mesophilic microbial community from rice straw/compost enrichment Sample: eDNA_1 v2 (version 2) | ecosystem: Engineered > Solid waste > Grass > Composting > Bioreactor | place: USA: Davis... | reverse complement strand
GGCCCGGCGTTCCGCCAGCCCCGGCTTTCGTAGACCTTGGTGGCGTTCTCGATCCTGACGAGAGGTTCCGTCCGTGTCATTCCGCACCTCCCGTTTCACGAATGCGCGTCTTGAGATCGTACCAGGCCGCCACTTCATGACCCTGGACGTCGCCGACCGGCCGCAATGCGGGGCGTTCTTCGAAGCAACGCGGCGTGGCGAACGGATTGCGTTCGGCAAAAGGATCACCCTTCGCCAGCCGGAACGGGTTGGGCGGCTGGCCCGGTATCTGGTAGAGCGGTTCGCCCGCCACCTGGTCGGGACGCGGCAGCGACTTCAGGAGGCTCCAGGTATAGGCGCTCGCCGGATTGTAGAAGACCGATCGCACCGGCCCGCGCTCCATGATCTGGCCCGCATACATGACCTGGACGGTCTCGGCGAAGCCGGCCACCACGCCGATGTCATGCGTGATCCACAGGACGGACATCCCGAAACGCTCCTTCAGGGAGCGGATGAGATCGATCACCTGCGCCTGGATGGTGACGTCGAGAGCGGTGGTCGCCTCGTCCGCGATGAGGAGCCGCGGTTCGCAGGCCAGCGCGGTCGCGATCATCACGCGCTGCCGCATGCCGCCGGAAAACTGGAACGGGAAAGCGCGCATCCGGCGTTCCGCGTCGGGAATTCCGACGAGTTCGAGCAGTTCGCGCGCCCTTGCCCGCGCCGACCGCCAGTCCAGCCGCTTGTGGCGCACCAGGACTTCGCTGATCTGCCGGCCGACGGTGAGGACCGGATTGAGCGAGGTCATCGGGTCCTGGAAAACGATGCCGATCTCCTTGCCGCGCACGTTGCGCAGTTCCTGCGCGTTCATCTTCAGGAGATCGCGCCCGGCGAAGACGATCTCGCCGCTTTCCACCGCCAGCCCGCGCGGCAACAGGCCGAGCATGGCGAGGACATGCATGCTCTTGCCGCTGCCGCTTTCGCCGACGATGCCGAGCGTTTCGTTTTCGCAAAGGTCGTAGCTGATATCGTTGACGGGATATCCGGTCTCGCCGCCGTTCTGGATGCGGATCTTGAGGTTTCTGATCCGGAAAAGAGGTTCGGCCATCTCACGTCACCTTCGGATCGAGAAGATCGCGGAGCCAGTCCCCGGTCAGGTTGACGGACAGTGCGGTGATGAAGATGGCGGCTCCCGGAAAGATGGCGATCCAGGGCGCGGAGGACATGTAGGAGCGGCCTTCCGCGAGCATTCGTCCCCAGCTCGGCGACGGCGGCTGGACACCAAGACCGAGAAAGCTCAGCGCCGCTTCGAGGATGATGACGCGGGCAAGCTCGATGGTGGCGATCACCAGGGCGGCCGAGAGAACATTCGGCAGGATGTGCTGGAAGATGATCCTGACATCGCCGAGCCCGATCGCATGCGCGGACTGGATATATTCCCGCTCCCGCACGACCAGCACCTGGCCGCGGACCACGCGGGCGTACTGGACCCAGCTCGTGAGCGCCAGCACGAAGATCAGGTTCTGCAGGCTGGGACCGATTGTCCCGACGACGAGCAGGGCCAGCAGGCTCAGCGGGATCGACAGCTGCACGTCGACGATGCGCATCAGGACCGCATCCACCCAGCGGCCGTAGTAACCGGCGACAAGGCCGATGACGATCCCGATGGCGCCGCCGAGCAGCACGGCCGTTGCGCCGATCGTCAAGGTCACCCGGGCCCCATGGATCGTCCGGGACAGGACATCGCGGCCGAGCTGGTCGGTGCCGAAGAGATGCAATCCCTTCGTCGTGTTGAAGGATGGCGGCGCGAGCCGGGCCATCAGGTTGTTTGCCGTGGGACTGGCAAGGCCGAGCAGCGGGCCGAACAGGGCGACGGCGATCAGCAGCACGATCAGCGAGACGCCGATGATGCCTGCGATGCTGCCAAATTTGGAAGAGACGCGCATGGGATGAACCTTACCTTCCAAGCCGGATTCGCGGATCGAGGAGGGTGTAGAGAAGGTCGACCAGGAAATTGATGCAGACGAAGATCGTCGCGATCAGGAAGACGCCTGCCTGGATCACCGGGAAGTCCTTGCTGTCGATCGCCTGGACCAGAAGCCTGCCGACGCCCGGCCAGGAAAAGACGGTTTCGGTGACCGCCGAGCCACCCAACAATTCTGCGGCCAGAAGGGCGAGCATGGTCACGACCGGGATCAGGGCGTTCCGCGCCGCATGAACCATGAAGATGGTCCGCGGCATCAGCCCCTTGGCTCTCGCCGTCCGGATGTAATCCTCCGACAGCGTCTCGATCATGCTCGACCGGAAGAGCCGGGTGATGTTCGCGGCCACGAAGATCCCGAGCGCCATAGTGGGAAGCACCAGCGATGCCGGTCCATCCCACCCGCCGGTCGGGAACCAGCCGAGCTCCACCGCGAAGAAAAGGACAAGCAGGATGCCGAGCCAGAATACCGGCGTGGCCTGTCCGGCCAGCGCAAAGCACATGACGACGAATTCGAGAAACCGGCCCCGCGCCAATGCGGCGGCAAACCCCGTTGCCGCCCCGAGGACCGCCCCGAGCGCGAGCGACGACGCGGTCAGGATCGCCGTGGCCGGCATCCGTTCCAGCACGACCTCCATCGCGGGCCGGAAGGACTGGTAGGACAGCCCGAAATCGCCGACGACCGCATGGCCCAGAAAGTCCAGATATTGCACGACCATCGGACGTTCCAGACCCAGGCTGCTGCGCAGTTCCTGGATCTGGCTGTCCGGCGTTCCCAGTGGCAGGAGAAGCACCGCCGGGTCGCCGAGCATGCGCGTCACGACAAAGACGATCGTCACGATACCCCAGATGGCGAGCAGCGACTGACCGATGCGGATGAGGAAGTATCGCGACATGACGCCCTACTTCAGAACCACGTCGGCAGCGCGAATCCAGTCGTCGCCCCGCGCCTTCCATTCGATGCGCGCCGAGGTGGCATAGGTGAACGGCTGAGCGAACAGAAAAATCACCGGCGCTTCACGGCACATGATCTCGGTCGCCTGTTTGTAATGGACAAGCCGGTCCTTCGGATCGTTGGTCGCGCGACCGGCTTTCAGGGCTGCATCGTAATCGGCATTCTTGAAATATGCGGTCGGATTCTGGGAGGCGTAGAGGCCGAGCTGGCCGTCGGCATCGAGCGTCGGCCAAGCCTGCCCCATCAGCGACATCGCCCCCATCTCACCGCGAGAATAGGGCTGGACCCAGGAGCTGAAGTCATATTCACGGATCACGGCATCGAGGCCGACTTCCTGAAGCTGCGCGGCGACGACCTGGCTGATCTCGCTCGCCATGAAATAGCGCCCCATCGGCACCTGCAGCTCGATCTGCGTGCCCGACACAAGACCGGATTCGGCGATCAGCTGCTTGGCCTTTTCGGGATCGTAGGGATAGGGCTTGAGGTCTGCGTTGTAGCCGAAATAGGCGGGCGTCATGATCTGGCAATTGCTGACGGTGCCAAGGCCGCCGAGCAGCCCGTCGACGATCGCCTGCTTGTCGATCGCATAGTTGACGGCCTGACGCAGCTTGACGTTGTCGCTGAAGGGCGGCTTCGCCGTGTTCATCCGAACGACCATCGAACGACTGCTGGCAACCCAGCCCGCATTGGTCTTGCCGCCGCCCTTCAGGCGCTCCACTTCCTCCAGCGGAATGTCGAAGGCGAGATCTGCTTCACCCGTGGAGATGGCGGCCACGCGTGCTGCAGGCTCCGGGACAATCTTGAACACGACGCTGTCGAAGGGAGAGGCCACCCCCTTGTAGGCTTCGTTTCGGACCAGGACGAGGCGGTCGCCCGCGACGAATTCCTTCAGCTTGAACTCGCCGGTTCCATAGACCTCGTTCGCCGGATTGTGGCTTTCCATCCACTTCGGAGAGAGAAAGAAGATCATCGACAACTGGTCGGGCAGCGTCGGATAGGCGCCCTTGGTGTGGATCTTGATCTGCGTGGGGCTGACCACTTCGACACCGGAAACCGGATCGAACCAGGCACGATTGCGCGACTTGGTTTCCGGATTGCGGATCCGGTCGATGTTCCATTTGACGACGGAAGCATCCAGCGGCTCGCCGTCCGCAAAGGTGACGCCGGCCTTCAGATCGAAGACCCATGTACTGTCGCCCTCAGGATACCATTTCTCGGCAAGCACACCGACGAGCTTCGAATCCGCATTGCGCGCGACGAGCGACGAGTAGAGGTGGGCCGCCACACTGACGTCGGTGCCGACCACCTGCGCCTGGGTCGGGTCGAGGGTATTGACGGAAGAAGACAGGGCGATGGTCAGCGTTTCCGCTTGGACGGGCAAAGCAACCCCTGCGATTAACATCGTGCCGGTAGCCCATGCAATCCGGCGCATAAGACGGCCGACCAGGCCGCAAGTCACTTTCAGCATTTCAGTTCCCCTTTGTCTTTTCGGCTTCGATCCGGTTGGCCGGCTCCACCGATCGGAAAATTATTATTCAGCATCTGAATAATATCAAGTCCAAACAATAGGCATCGGCTGCCTTTTTTATGACCAGATAAAAAAGGCAGCCGATATCATGACTTAGGAGGTGCGGCCGGTCAGGTCGGAGCCTAGTCGACGCTCTGGGCGGGCCGCCTCTTCAGGCGGCTTTCGACGAATCTTCGAATATCCTCCTCCATGGCGAGCATGCCGTAGGATTCTCGCAGCTTGTACAGCGCCGGCCCGAATGTATCCTCGATTTCGGCTTCGAACTTCGTCATGATTTCCGCGAGATAGAGCTCATGGCGCAGAAAGACGCCGGCGAGATAGACGAAGGACCGGTTTTCCGAATACGCGCCGTTGAGGCCTGACGGCTCACGGGCAAGGGCCCGCTTGAAATCGACGCACAGCAGGAAGAAATCAGGTCCGATATTGGCGCCGTTCCCCTCATGCGGCCACAGACGCACCTTGGCGCCCTCGCGAAGCTTCGGCTTGTCACCGTAATAGACGAAGAGGATCTCGACCCCCCGCTTGGCTGCTGCCTGCAGGGCCTTGTGGACTCGGTCGGGCAGAGGCGAGGTCGCCTTGAGAAGGATCTGTGACTGAGCGTCCTCGATCGTTGCCAGGATGCGCTTGTCGATCGCGGCAGGCGAGGACAACATCTCGACATAGTCGTCATTAGCCTCCGGGGAGAGGCTCCCCATCTTTCCGGCCAGTTCTTCGCAGATGCGGGTCGTCCTGCTGGCTGTCGTTTCGAGGAACTGCTGGGGTTGAACGGCAATATAACGAGCCGGCTGCCCGGAGACCTGGGTGGCGGCCCCCTTCTCCGTCAGCGAGCGCATCACATTGTAGGTGTTGGGAACCGCAAGCTTGGCCTGCTTTCCGAGTTCATATGCCGTCGCCGGCCCGATCTGCACCAGGGCGACGTATATGCGGGCCTCCTGATCGGAGAAGCCGATCTGCCCCAGCTTTTCGATGATGTCTGTAAGATCTGTTTTGCCTGGGGTCATCCGGATTTCCTCATTGGAGCGCTACCCGCTGAGTTATTATTCAGCGCGGGAATAATACAAGTTTACGGTGCCGCACACAATTTCCACAGCCTCCGCTAGGCCGCCACACCGGACGCCTTAATGACGAACGAGGACTCGGGACGGTCGTCCAAGAAGAATGAGCTTTCCAAACAGAAAGGAAATACGCTGATGACCCTCGCAGAAAAAGCTATGGCTCCGTCCCAGTCGGTCGCGGAAGAATACGAAGAATACAGGCGGCCGGTCGCATCTGGGGCCAGATCCTCCAGAGCGGATCAAGAAGATCAAGTTCCCGCGGCTGCCCAAGGAAACGACGGACAAGTATCTCGCGCTCGCGGACCTTACCACGACGGTTTCTGACATCCTCGACAGCTTCGGCATCCGCGGCACCGTTGCCGCCAGCCATATAAAACCCTTGCTGACTGGTCGCAAGATCACCGGAACGGCCGTCACATCTCTCGACCAGCCTCAAGCTCAAAGGGAACCGAAAATACAGCCAGACCGCATGGGCAATGATCTGTGGTGGAAAGCGATGGTTCTTGTAGCTGATGGTCGACGGTTGCTTGAGTTCAGCTTTGCGCGTGCTCGCGCTCGATGTCACGAACGGACAGCGTCCGGGAACCAGATTGAACGCGTCACTCTGGCGCGGTCGGCGCCGGTCCCATCGCTCTAGCTTCCGGCGGGAGCAATGGGCGCTTTTTCATGACAATGATCCGCAGGTGTTGATGAGTATGACCACGCAACATCCTGCCGAGGCGGTCATCGCAAGGGTGCGAGGCCAGTTGAACCGAACGAGCTCTGCGATCACGATATCTTCGCGGCCCTGCTTCTCCAGCCGCGTATGGCGGGGAATCTCGAGCGCCACGGTGACCACGAGTCCGACCAGACCGCAGGCGATATTGACGGCCGTGAGCCAATTCGGCGCCGGCGGCCCAAGCCATGCCAGAAGCAGCGGCATCAGGAAGCTCGCAAAGCCCGGCAGGATGACTGGTAGGGGTATCCGGCGCGTATAGAATCTGTGGTAGGCGACATAGTCATCCGCACCGACCTTCGCGAATAGCGGATAGATGACGAGCTGGGCGTACCAGAGCTGCGCCGATGACCAGGTCGCGACAGCAAAGGCCGCGACAGCAAAAGCCTGGGACGCTATCATCGACCGTCCTCCAGGCCCGAGTTTGGCGCCCGGCTGCCAAGCGTGATCTGACCGGCGTCTTTTAGGCTGATGCCCGCTGCCAGCGGATCGGCGTGGCGATGCGCCAGGAGCCAGCGGTCCGCGTCGCGCCGAAAAACGAGCGTCACGCGCAATGTCCAGTCCTGCGCGGGCAGCGATCCCACCGCGACATGCGCGTATTCGTTCGCGACGAGAACGATCATGTCATCGGATCGGTAAGAGGCGATCAGATTGAAGCGGGCGTCGCGCCCGCTTCGGAAAAAGCGACCTATCTGCTCCCAATGGGCGTCGGACTTGGGGTTGCCGGTGGGAGCGCCGCCGAACGGGTCCATGAGAACGAAGTCCGGAGCGGTCTGGATCGTGCGGCGATAGGCGGCGATGTCGCCGCGCATCAGATGCGCATGGGCTTCGGCCGCTTGGGCAGTGACTGCCTCGATGTCCCGCGCTTCGTCTCTCGTGGAAGTGTTGCAGATCTCGGGCGCGAGCGCGAGCGCTGCCAGTACGCTCAGGCCAAGGGTGGATATCATGTCAGGGTCCTTTCGCTAGAAAGCGGCCAAGTGCGACCGCCGCGAAGACCAATGCCGCTTGGAACGTGATGAATGAAGTGATATGATTTCACGAATATGATGCACGAAATTGATCTATCTCGCGCTGACCTCAACCTGCTGGTGCTGTTCGAAGTCGTCTACGCCGAGCGCCACGTCGGCCGCGCGGCGGCACGGCTGAACCTCTCGACCTCGGCGGTCAGCCATGGGCTGGGCCGGCTGCGTCGCATGCTCAACGACCCGCTGTTCCTGAAGACGCCCAAGGGTGTCGTGCCGACCGAGCGCGCCGAAGCGCTGGCGCCTGGGATCGACGAAGCCTTGCGCCAGGTCCGTTCGGTCGTGGCCCGCGCCGAGCCGTTCGATCCCGCAACGACGCGGCGGCGCATGGTGATCGGCGCGCCTGATGGGGTCTCCGCAGTCTTCTTGGACCGCTTGATGCTCGACATTACCCGTCATGCGCCGGGTCTCGATCTCGGCATCCGCCAACTCCTGCCGCTCGCCGAAGACGAGGTCGGGAGCCCTTGGGGCGGCGCGTTCCGCGAACTCGAGACCCGCGCCGTCGACATCGCGATCGTTCCTTCCGAAGAGGGGCCGCTGCGATTCGAAAGCCGTGTGCTCTACGAGGAGGATTTCGTGCTGGTCCTGCGGCGCGACCATCCCTTCCTCACCCATCCGACGATCGAGACCTATTGCGAGAGCAGTCATCTTGTCGTGTCGCACAGTGGCGACCCGGATGGCTTCGTCGATACGCTTCTCGCGCGCCAGGGCCTGGCAAGACGCGTGGCGCTGACGGTGCCAAACTTCATGTTCGCCTGCGCCATCGTCGGCGAGACCGAACTGATCTGCGCCGTGCCCAGACGCTTTGCCGAAAGATTCGCGCCGGGCGGGGTCGCGATGGCGGAGCCGCCGTTGCCGCTCGGTGATTTCCGGCTCACCGCCTTCGTGCCGCGCTCCGCGATGGCCGACGCCGGGCTGACATGGCTGCTCGACAAGCTCGCGGCCGCTGCGCCGGGATCATGATGCGTCGTCAAGGGGTCGGTTCCGGCTGAGGGCGAAATGACACCTCTCATGAGCGATTTAGGTTTTCCGGATGCGTTTAAGTTACCCCGCTGACGCGAGGTTGGTCAAATGATGCAGCCCGTGCACGGTGCTGGAGATGGCGGTCCGATGATCCTACCAATGCTGCTGATCGGCAACGGCCTGCCGTGGCGCTTGATCGATGCGCTTTCAGTCAGTGTGGTCCCGAAGGAACGGGCGGGCATGGCATCCGGCATCTCACGATCATGCGCGTCGCCGACGAGGCCATCGCGGTCGCCGCAGTTGGCGCTGCTTCGATCTGAATAATAGCACATAATCGTCAGCGCGAAGGTCGTCGTCCTGCCCGCCAACCCCGCAACGAACTGAACCGGCTTGAACAGGAGAGGAGCGATGCCGGCAACAGGCGGAAGCGGGATGAACCGTCGGCCTTGCTGACAGCAGCCGCGCCATCGACGGCCGATGTTCATCGACCGCGCAGGATTGCGGGTGAGCAATCTGAAAGGAATGATCCTGTATCGCCAGTAAGGCCCACCGGCCGTCGCGGTGTCGGCGATCTTTCCGGCTACTTTGTTTCGATTTGCCCCAAAGGATTGGCCATGCCGTCGAGGTGTGCCCGCGCGGTGTTCCAGACTGCATCGTCGCCCAGCAGTTGCTGACGCAGGAAGCCCAGGGTCAACCACTGCACAACCTTGACCATTTCAGGGTTCTCGTCGTCTGCCTCTTTCGCATCGTAGCCGGACACGCCTCCGAGGCTGTGACCTGCCCCCAGAATGCCAAGCAGCACTTTCCCTCCCTGAGAATGGAGGTACGGATCCTTGTACCAGTCGGATCCCCTTACGGTCAGGTGCTGAGTCGGGTCGTTGTCGGCGGTGCCATAGGCGACGAGCGAAGGCGTGGCCAGATTGGAAAAATCCGTTCCCGAGAAAACTGGATAATGCTCTATCGCGTTATTGCTGATCGCATCTCCTCCTAACCCGGGAGCCGACATGATCACGCCGGCTTTGAAACGGGGGTCGAACAGATTCACCTCGGCCCCGCTGACTGGATCGATCGTCCTTGCTCCAAGTAACAGGCTTGCTGTGTAGCCTCCCATCGAGTGGCCGGCTATTGCGACTTTCTCCCGGTCGACCCGGCCCCGGATTTGAGGCACCATTTCCTCGAGGACATTCAGATTGTCGAGGATGAACGACATGTCCTGCGCACGACTACGCCAGAACAGCGGGGCTTCGGGATTGTCCGATCCCCTGAACGGCAGAGTCGCGGAGTCCAGGTGAGTCGGCTGAATCACGACGAAGCCGTATCCGGCCCAGAAGTCAGCGAGCGGACCATATCCGCGAAGCGACGAAAGGAAGTTGGACGGCCCATGACCGTGCGACAGCAGAATGATGGGAAGATCGGTACCCGTAACCGGCGCCGAAATGCGCAGTTCGAGATCAACCAGCCGCTCTGGTGCTGGCAGTACAACCGGAGCTACGGAGAAGGCGGGCCTGGCCGCCATGTCGCCGGCATAACCTGCCCCTGTGCTTCCGGTCTGGCTGGAAGCCGTTCGGGCAAAAAGCGTTGAAGCGCTCAAGATAGATCCGCCTGCGAGTAGTGTTCGGCGATCAAGTCGCATGGTTTTTTCCTTGTGAGATTTTATCAAAGACCCGACCGTGACCTGCTTGAAGCCATCGGTTCAGTTCGAGAAGCTTGCTGGCAACGCGGTCATCATTTTCTGGCTGGCTTCTCGCGCGGCCATGCGGTCGAACCAGGCGGCGACATTGGGGCGCTGGGGCACGTTGAGCCAGGGGATCTCCCCTGTAGCGGTATTCGTTCCCATGAAGCCGTACAGCATGATGTCAGCCATCGTGAGATCGTCACCGACGATGAAGGTCTTGCCTTCGAGGTCCTCATCGAACTGGTTGAGACCTTGATCGGCGAGCAGCCGGTGTGAGCGCCTGGCCTCCGGCATGAGGATCCGATGGCCGCGATAGGCCTCCTCGGCCGCATCTGTGCCACGCCACCACGTGACGAAAGGAAGAACGATTTCCAGATAAGTCCGCCGGGTCCACATATGAATCTCCGCGCGTTCTTCCGGCGTCTCGCCGAACAATCGCCGGCCGCCTTCCGCGATCTCGTCGAAATAGCCGCAGATCGCCGTGATCTCGGTGATGATCCGTCCGTTGTCGAGCCGGAGCGCAGGCACTTCTCCCCGGGCATTTATGGTGTTCCGATAAGCCGGCTTGCGGTTTTCGAGGCCGGCAAGATCGATCAACTCCACGTCGAAGCGAAGTCCCTTACGCTCGTGGACAAAGAGCCGGACAACCACCGGGTTCGGTCCCGGCTGTTTTGCGTCGTAGAAAATCAAAGCTTTGCTCCTGAACTGCTGATACCTCGGCCAAGGCGGCAAGTCCGCGCCGGCGGGGAACACAGAAAGGATAGCCTCGCGCCATCGGACCGACTACAACTGAAAGTCCGATTAGCATTGGCGTAAGTCCGAATGACCGATCCGCTTGCCGAAGTTGTCAGGCTGCTCCAGCCGGACACCTCCTTTTCCAAGCTCGTCCTCGCAGCCGGGGCCTGGGCGGTGCATCGTTTGGATGAGGGGCTTCCATTCTACTGCGCGGTTCTGGAAGGTTCATGCAGCCTGTCGATTGCCGGCCGAGAGCCGGTCACTCTCAATGCTGGCGATTTCGTCCTCGTGCCTGCGGCCTATGATTTCGTCACCTCCAGCGTTGAGCTTCCGCCACCTGGAGTCGAGCCGGAGATCGTGGAGATGAGCCCGGGCGTATTCCGGATCGGCTGCCCCGACGATCCGCCGGACGTCCGCATGCTCGTAGGGCACTGCATCTTCGGCTCGGACAATGCCAACCTGCTCGTGTCGCTCCTGCCCCGGCTCGTCCATGTTCGCGGAGAGAACCGGCTTATGACGCTGGTCGAGCTCGTGAACGGGGAGACGCGGGCGGACCGGCCCGGTCGCGAGGTTGTATTGGCCCGCCTGCTGGAGGTTCTGCTGATCGAGGCCCTGCGCTCGACCACGGGGCCGGCTTCGGTGCCTGGCCTGCTGCGCGGACTTTGCGACGATCGGCTTGCTGCCGCGCTGCGGGAGATGCATGGACGCCCGGACAAGGATTGGTCGGTCGTGGATCTCGCCAAGGCGGCCGCGCTTTCACGCTCGACCTTCTTCGACCGCTTCCGGCGCGAAGTCGGCGTTTCGCCGATGGAATACCTCCTGGACTGGCGCATGGCCTTGGCGAAGGATCTGCTGCGGCGGGAAAGGCTTGGTGTCGCACAGGTCGCCGAACGCGTGGGCTATAGCTCGGCAAGCACGTTCAGCGTCGCGTTTTCGCGCCACGTCGGCATACCGCCGGCTTATTACGCGCGGAGCGCGCTGTAGCTTTGGGGCCTTCCGCCAATAGAAAGGCGAGCCTTGCAGCCGGCACCTTCCGCGGTGGAGATGCAGGATTATTTCCGCCGGCTGCTGCGCGAGACTGGGTTTCTGGACCAACATAGGCACGGAAGAGAAAAGCCATGACCATGCTCGTCCTCCTCATGCTGTTCATTTGCATCGTAATCCCGCTCGGCTTCGCCTGGAGGCTGTGGAAGCTCGACGAGCCTAGCCGTCTCGGCTGGCTGATCGTGCTGGCCGACAGTCTTGTGTTCATGGCGCTGATCCTGATCCTCGGCCGATGGGATATGGTGGGTCTTTGGACCCGTATCGCCGTCATGGGTCTGATCGCTGCTGCCGCGCTCGTTTCCCTGCGTCGGCACGCCCGGCGGCCGTGGGGCACGACGGAAGGCCGGCAGTTCTGGCGCCGCCACATGCCGACGCTCGCCTCGCTGTCGCTGTTCGGCATGGGGCTGACCTATGTGGTCGCGGTGGGGCTTCTCGGCCGGCATGGCCCGCAGCCGCTTGCCTTCCCGCTCGAGGGCGGACGATTCGTCGTTGCACAGGGCGGCGGGATCGGCCTCCTCAATCACCACAGCGACCACCGCGCCCAGCGCCACGCGCTCGACCTCACCGCTGTGAATACAGCCGGCTTCCGTGTCGCGGGCCTCCTGCCGGACGATCCGGCCCGTTACGCCATCTTCGGCAAGACGGTCATCAGCCCTTGCGACGGCACCGTTATCGCGGCGAGGGACGGACTGCCCGATCTGCCGCCAGCAACGCGAGACAGGGACAATCCCGCCGGCAACCATGTCGTGCTGTCATGCGGCGATCTCCGAGTCGAGCTCGCGCATCTGCGGCACGGCAGCGTCGCCGTCGCGTCTGGAGCACAAGTGCTGGCGGGCGAGCTGATCGGCGAGGTCGGTAACTCGGGTAACACGACCGAACCGCATCTGCATATCCACGCTGTTGATGCGCTGACTGGTGCCGGGGTTCAGATGTCCTTCGACGGTCTCGTTGCCGTCCGCAACACGGTTTTCCAGCGATAGGACGAAAATCTGTCCGGATCACCGAAGCAGATGCCGATCGCAGTGGTGCGTCGTTTCCCCCGCACGCGATAAAGAGCTCCGGTCGTGAACCTCGCGGGAAGCCCGCGCTTTACCCCGCGCGCCGCACCGGGCGATGATGAGAACTATGTCTACTCCATAACTTTCTAAGGCCCTCCTTCTGCGAGAATCGAGGCTACAATTCTCAGGGGTTGCATCGGTTGATGGCGATCCGCCTGACGATTGGACGGCGCTCCATAAGGCAGCGTCGGAGAGCGCTGCGGTTGCACATTTCGACAGCGCTACGCGCGCAAATCGATGGGCACAGGCTGATAATCATTGGCGGCGATTCCGACGCGGCTCATCGTGCCGATGCTGGAGCGTTTCGTCGCAACGGAGCGTTTGCGAAGGCGCGGCGCACTGGTCATCAGTCAACATAGCGTTTGGCGATCATCGCCTCCGCACGCAATGCCTCCGCACGATCTTCTCTTTCAAGACGATCCATTTCGGCTGCCGCGCGCTCACGATCCTCAATCTCTGCCATCAGGACCGCCTGAACCTGCGCATGTCCAAGCGAAAGCCGCGCGATTTCCGCCGTTCCATCGGTGAAGCGATGCTGATCCTTGCTGCTATCGCCCGCCGGGAGCAGTGGCGCTTCAGCGTTGTCGATCGCTGCCACAAGGACCCGGATGAGCTTCGCCTCACTGGCGCGTCCTTCCTTCATGGCGGCGCGAAGATCGGCTCGCATGCGGGTTTTGATGTCGTGTCCGGCGTCTCGCATCACACCAATGCTCCTGCGGGCTTGCCTTTTTATACCATAATATTCCATATATGAGACTTTATAGGGAATAATTGAGGGCATTGCAATGTCGCATCAGCTTTGCACCGTCGACCAGGCCGCGCAGGAGCTCGCCCTCCACCCAAAGACGGTGCTTCGCTACATTCGGGACGGACGCTTGCCTGCGACACGCGTCGGAAAGTCCTACCGTATTCTCCGCAGCGACCTGGATGCCTTCGCCGGTTTCGCGAGCGGGCGTGCCGAAAAGGAGATGAGCGCGCGAGCGACCTGCATCACCGAGATTTCGGAGATGACGGTCGAGGCAGCCGAGCGGATCACAACATTCCTTCAATCCATCGCGTTAACCGGCGATGCCGGCACTCCGCCGCTGCATCTCCAGACAGCATTCGATCCGGTTGCCAAGACGCTGAAGGTGGTGGCGATCGGCAACCCGTCCGACGTGGGCCGGCTCCTTGAAATGCTGCATCTACATATAAGGGCGCGAGCATGACCAATCCCGTCTATCGCAGCGCCCGGGCAGCGGAATCGATCGCGGCGCAATATAGAAGGGTGCTGGAACGGTGGCCGGTTGCGAGAACCGAGCTCCATGTGCCGACGCGCCAAGGCTCCACCTTCGTGATTGCCTGCGGGCCGGAAACTGCACCTCCCGTTGTGCTCCTGCACGGCTCGCAGGCCAATTCGGCGGCGTGGATGCCGGACGTACCACTCTGGTCCCGGAAATTCCGGCTGTTCGCGGTCGACATGATTGGTGAGCCCGGTCTAAGCGCGCCGGTCAGGCCAGACCTGGCGGGAGACGCGCATGCCCTGTGGCTGGATGACGTACTTGTGGGTTTGGGTCTTTCGCACGCCGCTTTCGTCGGCACATCCCTCGGGGGATGGCTGGCGCTAGACTATGGCAGTCGAAGACCGTCGGCTGTTCAGGCGCTGGCGCTGATCTGCCCCGGCGGTATTGGGCGTCAGAAGAACTTCCTCCTAAAGGCCCTGCCGCTCCTGCTGCTGGGGTCATGGGGCAAACGCAAGATGCGCGAGCTGGTGTTCGGACCTGCGCCCGATGTTCTGCCGGAAACACTGCAGCCCTTTGCCGCTCTCATGGACAATGCGGCAAAGGCCATCAAGCCGCGTGTCGTTACGATGCCGCAACTGACCGACGAGCAGTTGAAGGCTCTCCGGATGCCGCTTCTCGCGATCGTCGGCGGGCGGGACGTGCTGTTGGACTCGACGGACACGCGAGACCGGCTGCGACGGAACGTGGCGCATGCCGAAGTCTGTTTTATCGAGGACGGCTACCACTTCCTTCCCGACCAGACGACGCGTGTCATGGCGTTTCTCGAGCGCAAAGTCGAGCTACCGGATGGCTGACGGCGGAGGCATGTCGCCAGCGCGTGCCCGCTAAACGTCATCGCAGTCTTGTCGCCGTTCCATCGGGAAGTAATGCCGATCCCAAATGCTATTGTCGACCCGGTTTTGGCCTCCGCGATCCGCCTATTCGAATATATCGCTCTGACGTGCTTCAGCTAACAGCCACATCGCATCCGCACCCGATACCAGATCTTGTGATCGGCCATCGAACCCGATCAGAGCATCGGGCCTGGCATAGAGCAGAAGAGTTGCCAGTCACGCGCCGGCAACAAAATCAGTGTAGACGCGCAAGAAGTCCAGGCAAATGAGAGAGAGCATGACATTCGACAAAGTTCGGGCGGACGCCTTGATCGTGGAGATCGGCCGGATGATCGCCGCAGATCCCAGCTACGTCAGCCGCGACTGGATCGGCGCGGCGCTGGTCATCGAGGTTGCGCCGCGTCGTCGCATGTATGGTTTCGTCTATCTCGCCGATGGCGATTGGGAAGCCGAAACGCCTGGTGATTTCGAGATCATCGAGAAGGCCGAAACGCTGAGCGACATCATGGCTGTGGAGGACAAGCGCTGGACGCGTTGCCTTGTTCAGCTGACGCAGCCGGGACCAGAGCTGAAAATCCAATTCGACTATGGGAGTGAAGACTGGAACGTCTCGCCGTCGAACCATGTCGAGATGGTCGACAAGCTCAGACCATAGCGCGCCCTGTTCGCCGGAAAGTGTGAAATCTCGCAGGTTCTCAAACTGACGAAGCGAATTATATACTCCACCCGCTCATGCATCATCGGAGGCAAGAATGAGACGAACTCTTGCGGGCATGTTTGTGCTAGCCGTGATCATGCCAGCCTCACCGAGCGCACAGGATACCGGTTGGAGCAACGGCTTCTGGTCCACCACGCTTCCGGCGATAGCCGGTACAGACACGCTGGGCCTGACACTACGCGGCAGGCTTCAGAACGACGATTCAGCTGACACCGGGAGTGAAGCGGCTGCCACGCCGCCGACGGCTGCGGCGGATCTTCGTTACACGCCGTCGCACGAGCGCCGGATTGCGAATTTCGCGAACTTCGTCGCCAGGAGCCGCCCGGGCAATCCACAAGGAGCCGAAGACCTGGCCAAGCTGTTTTCCTCTCAAGACGTGATCGAGGGGATGAAAGCGCCGCTGGATGCCGTCGGGCTGAGGATCGACGATATCGCTGGCGCCTATGCGGCATGGTGGATAAACGCTTGGCAGGCCAGCCGGGGCCGTGATGAAGATGTCAGCCGGACAATGGCGATCGCCGTCAGGGATCAGGCCGCCAGAGCGATAACATCATCGGGCATGCTGCGCGGCGCCAGCGACGCTGCCAAGCAGGAGATGGCCGAAAGCCTGTTGATCCAGGCGGCCCTGATTGCCGCAGCGATGGAGCAGAGCAAGGGCAACGCTGCTCTTACGCGCGCAATCGCGGCTGTGGCATCGCAGGGAGCTCGCGGAATGAACGTGGATCTCACCGCCATGGACCTGACGGAGCATGGGTTCGTCCCCGCGCAGTAAGCCTATTCGGAGAGCTGCGACTTGATCATCATCGACTTTATTTTTGAGGTGATTGGCTACACGACTGCCAGGCTGGTATTGCCCTTCATCACGTTCGGGAAGGTGCGTGTGCAATCTATATCGTCCACGGAAGCGGGATTCACCTGGCTGGGATTCAAGCGCGTTCCGGACGGCTCATGGATCTGCCAAGGTCCTATGGCAGGATGGATCGGTGTGAGCCTCTGGGCGCTTGTAGTCGCTTTTGTCCTCACGATCGCATGACCGGGACCACCATCATTAATCGCCTTCGTTAGCCGATCTTAACCAGGAAAGCGCTGGTCGCAGCGTCGAGCAAAATCAATTACGAGGGTGGCGTCTCTCTCAGCAATAGCCGCCAAGGAATCTACATGCTTCTGCATGTAAGCTTGTGCATCGGCTTTAGGCCGATGAGATTGTTCGAAAATGCCTTCCGCCTGGACAGCCAGCTTATCAAATTCTGTCTGATAATTTATGGATCTGCTGGCATCGCCGGCTTCCTGGTAGACCTTGGCCATGATCGCGAAGGCCGCTCCACACTGGAACGGATGCTCGTTTGTATCCGGTCCAAGCTCCGCCGGGCCCTGACCATAACTCGGCGCTGCCTGAGCTGCGATGAAGAGCAAAACAATCACACGAAGCACAAGCTCAACCTCTCCATCCCGGAACCGGATCGTAGCATCACAACCCTACGAAACGCCATCTTGCACCTGGAAAACCGGTCGACCGGATGCTTACTCTTTACCGAATCTTGATGACATAGAGATCGAGACCGTCTCTCTGATCCGCACTTGCTCGAGGATCGTCTTGCAGGGCAACGAGGTGGCGCTCATCCATCGTCCATTCTACATTCGGACCGATCCGGTGTCCGGCATCCGTCGTAAACGTGTTCAAGTGCCGTCTTTCATCGATATCCCAGATGTCGACCCTGCTTCCGGCACTCTCGCCCCCGGAGATGCCATTGATCACAGCGACAAAGCGGCCGCTCGGAGACGCTTTCACGGTAAGTACGGTCGCCTCCCCGGGCGCGCTGTTGGCAGCCTCCCACCTCAGCCGATCGAACTCGCTTCCGTCGGACAACCGCCGGAGCACGACGCTTTGGCTGTTGGCATCCGGATAAGCTGCGAAATCGCGGTCCTTGAAAGGGCTCCGTTCAACGGGATCTCAGTCTCCTGCTTCTGCAGGACCGTCGACTGAAACGCCGTCACATCCGGGATCTCTCCCACTGTTTCGCCGGTTTCAATAGAGAGAATGTATCCCTGCTGCCATCCCCCGGCGGAAAGACGTTCACATGTCGACTTGCCCACGCAGGTAATAGCGACGCGGCCATCGCCGAGTTGCCGGACCAGGCGATATTCGGTTCCGGCCGGGAATCGTAGCGGTCCTTCTCCGGCAATCCTGCCCTCCTTCGTATTGATGATGAACCGAACTAACGGCTGCGGCTCACCAAAATTGGTCGAGTGGCCGAACAACCAGGCTGTCGTTCCGTCGCGGGGCACGATGGCGCTGGAATCGAGCGGCCGGAAAGCGGGAATATGGACCTTGGCGACGCAGCCGCTTCGCAACAGCAGCCGATCAAGGGCTTCGCAGGTTGCCAGGTTTGCCCGGACGTAATTCGACCCGGCCAGGATTGCGCAGATCCCTGCGGCAACAATAAGTGCGGCGCCAAGCCAACCGAAAGGTTGCCGCCACATCAGGCCGATCTCCTTAAAGGCTCCCATGTCGCTCACATACGTCCATCGTTTCACCGCCCGGCGAGGGCCCTCAAGATGAATATCAGGAGTAGGAGTAACCAGACAATCAGAGCGGCCGCCCCGAGAGGTAGCGTGACTATGCCAAGCCATGGCAGGACACCAAGCCCATAAAGAAGCCCGCCGAAATCCCTGCCAAATATGACACATGGTTGCGGTGCTGCCTCATCGACCTGGCAACCATTCGCGGCAGCGATTGTTTCGGCGACGATGCCGCAATAGATGGGCGCTCCGGCCACCAGAAGGATGATGACCAACGCCAGCAGGAATGCGCGCCCTCGGAACGGCCGCCTGCTCTCTATTGAAGCCTGCGGCAGTTCTTTCACAGCGCGAGCTCCATCTCCGGCGCACCGCATGCATCTTCAAGGAAAGCACCAGCAGCTGCGCTGCATTCTCTGCCGATCCGGATCCTGATGATGATGTGCCACGAGCCTGTGATGCCGTTCACGTTCCATGCGTCCTAGTTTTATAGCAATGCCATCATAAGCAAGCTACAACATCGGCGGATCACTCGAAAGGTGGAGGAAATGGCTTTGCCGCTTTGGAAACCTCTTTCATTCTTCATCATCCTGCTTTCCGCCGGCACGGCGCATGCGCAATACCAGATGATCAGCCCCATGCTTTACGAGGGGCCGCGCATCAGCCTGCAGGATCATGCCAACCGCTTCCAATCGAAGCCGTTGGCCGGCGACACGGTATCTCTCGACTATCGTCCGGATCCCGCCCGCCGCCGCCAGAACCTCGCGCATTTCGTCGAGATGAGCAGGATGACCAGTCCGGCCGACGCGGACAATCTCGCTCAGATCTTCGCATCGCGCGAT
>Ga0065721_10050618_pt1 | contig 18903 bp, 17 predicted proteins | sample Mesricmetagenome_FD_59108 | JGI IMG/M metagenome (GOLD analysis project Ga0065721, IMG submission 59108) | Mesophilic microbial community from rice straw/compost enrichment Sample: eDNA_1 v2 (version 2) | ecosystem: Engineered > Solid waste > Grass > Composting > Bioreactor | place: USA: Davis... | reverse complement strand
GACGACGGGCCAGGCCGCCGCCGCGAGCACCGTGCTGCCCGAGCGCGCGGCGCAGGTGCCCGCGGCGATGGCGGCGCGCTACCCGGCCGAGGAGCGCGCACGCGTGCAGCGCACCTTCGAGCAGCTGCTGCAGCTGCATCACGGTGTCGAGCGCAAGTTCGGCGTGCCCGCGCGCGACCTGGCCGGGGCGGCCGCGGCCTACCTCACCGGGGCCTACATGGCCTATCACCACACCAACGTGCCCGACGAGTGGTTCCCGCCGCTGGTGGCGCAGATGCGCAGCATCCTCGCCGCCGAGCCGGCACAGGCCAACGCGCCGCTGCCGGTGCGCCAGGAGATGTACGAGCAGCTCGCCATCGTCGGCATGTTCGCCGCCGTGATGCACCTGGGGCTCAAGCAGCAGCCCGATGCCGCCATGGAGCAGCGCATGCGCTCGGCCGGCAAGGACTACCTGGAGCAGCTGCTCAAGGTCGATGCCGACCGCGTGCAGCTCACCGCGCAGGGGCTGGTGGTGCGCTAGCCCGACATTCCCGCCCATTCCCGGGCAACAACAACGGAGGCCGGCCGTGATCTTTCCCGTTGCTCCCATCTATGGCTTTTTCTTCAGGTCCATCGCGATCCTGGAGCCGGTACAGGACACGCAGACGGACCGTTCCGGCGCGGTGCTGCCGGCGCAGGGCCCGGTGCCGGGGCCCAGCACGCCGCCGTGGCAGGGCGTCGAAACCGTGACGACGCGCTGGGTGCTCAAGGGCTACGAATGGCGCCCGGTGGGCGTGTGGTATCCCATGGTCAACCCCGGCTGGGACCATTGCGTGGACAACGACCCGTCCGAGATCCACGACCGCGCCGTGCGCGAGGAGGAGGGCCGCACCGTGCGCCGGCGCGAGCCGCCGGAGCCGGCGCGGCTGGACCCGGTGCAGCAGCCGCACCATCCGACCGCGCTGGAGGAGCTGGCCGCGTCGCTGGCCGAGCCGCGGCCCACGCCTGAAGGAGGCGCCGCATGAACGGCATCCCGACCTGGATGGCGGGCGTGGCGTGGCCGGTGTCGCCGCGCCCGGCCGCCGCTGCGGCACCCGCGACGGAGGCCCGCGGCCCGGCGGCCTGGTTCGATGACGCGGTGGGTGACGTGGACATCAGCGCCGACCTCGCGCCGGCCGCGCGCGGCCTGAGCGTGGAGGCGCATGCGGGCCGCGTGCTGGAGCTGCTGGTAGGCGGACGCGGGCCGGCCTGAGCGTGGTGGACTCTTCCAGAGGCTGAACGCCATGGCTGCTCTGCTGTCCGAACCCCAATGGGCCGCCGCCGCGCAGGCGCTGGTGGACGGCTGCATCGACCTGCCCAGCGACGAGGAGCGCGTCGCGCTGCTCGCCGCCGTGGCGCAGGGGCTGGGCGACGAGCTCTATCCGGCCTTCATCCGGTTGCTGTGGCTCATCGGCCGGCACGGCGACCACGCGGCCAAGGCCGCGGTGGCGCGGGCGCTGGTGCATGCGCTGCGCACCGGGCGGCTGCCCAGCGGCCGGCGCAGCGCCTGGGGCGCGGACATGCCCGGCGGCGGCGAGGCGGCGGCCTGGGGCCGCACGCGCCAGCTCGATCCGCTGGAGTACCTGTGCGCCTGGCATGCGCAGACCGACCCGGTGTGCGCGCTCAGCGCGGAGCAGTTCCACGTGGCCGCGCGGGCACTGATGGACCTCATCGCCTGCAGCCCGGAAGCGCGGCTGCTGTACTGCGAGAAGCTGCTGGCCGACTCGGGCGATCCCATCGGCGGGGCGCTGTCGCGCGCCACGCGCGAGGCGCTGCGCGCACTGGCTCATGCCTGGAGCCAGGGGGCCGATTCCTTTGACGCGAGCGCCCGTTTCCTGTGCACACTTCAGCGCCCGCGCGCCGATGCGCTGTCGGCCCTGGCCGAACGTTGAGCGCGGCGCGCGCAAACTGGACGACCAAAGTCATCCGGGCGCTGGTCAACGGGTTGGCGCCCGTTGCCGTTGCAGACAATCCTGGCCTTCAGGAGGGAGCGGCAGCGCTGCGCGCGCCGGGCCGCCGTTGAGGGGAAGCGCCGAGCGCGCACCGCGGGCTGCCGGCCGGACCGGCGGCCCGCGGCAGCGGCCTCTGAAGCTGGCTGGCGTGTTGTGCCTTCGCGGATGGCTCGCTTGGGAAGGTGAGCCGTTACCTCAACATCCCCGTGCAGGCGCCCTGTGGTGTGCGGGGAAATTTCCAAGCCGTGGCATCTCGTGAGCCGAGCCGTTTCGCCTCCTGCTTCGTTCTGCAAACAAAGCTCAACCTTGCCTGGCCACCCCTGCAAAAAACCAATGCCCGCTTGCGCGGGCATGGCGTGGGCGCTTCCCCGGCGCGGGCCGGGGTGGGGCCGGTGGGGGCTCAACGCCTGAACAGGTCGGCCCAGTCGAAGCGCACGTGGTCCAGTCCCGGGCCGCCGTGGTTGATGTCGCGGCCGGGGCCGCCGTCGAGATGGTCGCGGCCGGGACCGCCGTCGAGGTGGTCGCGCCCGCGCCCGCCATGCAGCTTGTCGTTGCCGCGTCCACCGTCCAGGTGGTCGTTGCCGCTGCCACCATCGATGTGGTCGCGGCCGTCGCCGCCGTGCAGGTGGTCGTTGCCGCGCCCGCCGTCGATGTAGTCGTTGCCACGGCCGCCATCGATGTGGTCGCGCCCGTCGCCGCCGCGCAGCTTATCGTTGCCGCTGCCGCCGTCGATGTAGTCGTTGCCCTTGCCGCCGCGGATGTCGTCATTGCCGCGGCCGCCGAGCAGCTTGTCGTTGCCGCGCCCGCCGTCGATCTTGTCGTTGCCGCCGCGGCCGGCGATGACGTCATTGCCGCTGCCGCCCTGGAAGTTGTCGTTGCCGCCGCCGCCGATCATCACGTCGTCGCCGCTGCCGCCGTTGGCCTTGATGTCGGCCTTGACGTCCTCGTCGACCACCATGACGTCGTTGCCGGCGCCCAGGTTGAACTGCGTGTTCTCCAGTTGCTGCTTGGTCATCAGCTGCGTCTGGCCGTTGACGTTGACTTCGTACAGGCCCAGCTGGCCAAGCAGCCCGTCGGCCTTGGAGACGTGCACGAAGTCGTCGCCCGAGGTGCCGTTGACGGTGTTGGGGGTGGTGGGGGGCGGGAAGCAGCCGCCGGGACCGATGGACATGGACATGGTGGACTCCTTGGTGGTGGTGCAGCGGCCTGGAAGAAGAGGAATTCGGGTGCCGCTGGCCTGTATTTCAGGCGCCGCAGGCCATCGCGCCAAGACGGGACGCTCGGCAGCTAGGCATGGTCCTAATCAGCCAGGCATGGTCCTGGCGCCGCGCCGGCCACGGGCCACCATGCCCGTTGCCGAGGCAACTTTCCGCCACCCCTCGCCGCGCTTGAAGCCGGTGCCGCCGCGGATGCACGCCTGGAAGGCAAGGGTGCACCACGGTTGTGCTTGACGCGCCTCAAGCTGGTGCTTTTCTGCGGGTTGTCCCTAGGACGCGCTCCTGATGATTTGTGGCACGCGCATTGCGAAACAAGCCGTAAGTTTATTTAGGAACGGCATCACGCCATGAACATCGAGGAATGCTTGCCGCACATGCGCGACGTGGTGACTTGCGAAGCCGCGCTGCGCGACATCAGCCTGATGTGGCGGCTGATCGAGGCCACGGCACGCATGACCTGCCCGGACGGCACGCAGGGCCTGCTGTCGATGCTGGCGGCCACGCGCGAGGGTTTCGAGTCGCTGGAGCGCGACCTGATCGCCAGCTTCGCGCGGCAGAAGGTCGGCAACCTGATGGTGGAGGCGGGCACGCCGGCGCGGCATGCCATCGATGCGCTGGTGCGCAACCTCTTCGAGCGCACGGCCGACATCGGCTTCCTGGCCACGGACCGGGCGCTGCGCGATTTTCTGGCCGGCACGGGGATGGACGCGGCGCAGGCTTCGGAGCGGCTGCGCGCCTACCGTGCCAAGTACACCGTTTACGACGCCATCGTGCTGCTGGACACCGAGGGCCGCGTGATGGCGGCCACCGGCGCCGCCGAGGGCGTGGCGCGCTGCGACGACGCGCTGGTGGCGCGCTCGCTGGACGCCGACGGCTACGTGGAGACCTTCGGGCCCACGGCGCTGCAGCGAGACGGCGCGCCGGCGCTGGTGTACTCGCAGCGCATGCTGCATCCGCGCACCGGGCAGCCCGCGGGCGTGCTGTGCCTGGTGTTCGCCTTCGCCACCGAGATGGACGGCATCTTCGCCTCGCGCCACGTGCGCGACGGGCGCTCCAACCTGATCCTGCTCGATGCCGACGACCGCATCATCGCCAGCGCCGAGCCCGACTGGATGCCGGCGGGGCTGAAGGTGCCGGTGAACGCGGGCGAGGAGGTGACGCTGCGCATCTGGTGCGGGCGCAAGTACCTGGTGCAGACCTTCGCCGCCGAGGGCTACCAGGGCTACGCCGGCCCGCCCGGGTGGAAGGCGCAGACCATGGTGCCGCTGGACCTGGCCTTCGACACCGCGGTGGCGGGTGTGCTGGAAGGGCTGGAGGAGTCGGTGGTGGACGGGCTGCTGGCGCACTCTTCCCGCTTCTGCCCGCCGCTGCACGACATCATCGTGGCCGCCGATGCCGTGCGCCGCGTGGTGTGGAACGGGCAGGTGATGGCCCCGGCGCAGCGCCGCGACGAGCGCGCGCTGCGCACGGTGCTGGAGCAGATCACGGACAACGGCTCGCGCAGCGACGCGCTGTTCTCGCGCTCCATCCGCGAGCTGGCCGACACCGCGCTGGCGGCGCGGTTGAGCTCGGCGCGCTTCACCTCGCAGTGGCTGGTGGAGCTGCTGGACCGCAACCTCTACGAGCGCGCCAACGACTGCCGCTGGTGGGCGCTGACGCCCGAGCTCGCCGCCGCGCTGGCCGCGGGCAACGACCGGCTGGCCGCCGACGAGGCCGCGCGCGTGCTCAAGCACATCAACGCGCTCTACACGGTGTACACGCGGCTGGTGGTGTATGACCGCCAGGGCCGCATCATCGCCGCCAGCCACGCGGTGGATGGGCGCGGCACGAGCATGATCGGCCAGTGCATCGAGGCCGACACGCTGGCGGCGGTGATGGCGCTGCCGGACCAGCAGCGCTACCACGTCACGCCGCTGCGGCCGAGCCCGCTCTACGAAGGCCGGCCGACCTGGGTCTATCACGCCGCGATCCGCGAGAACGGCGAGGGTCCGGTGCTGGGCGGCATCGGCATCGTGTTCGACACCACGCCGCAGCTCGAAGCCATGCTGCACGGGGCGCTGGCCGGGCAGGACGAGGCCTCGCGCGCGGCTTTCATCGACCGCGAGGGCCGCATCCTGTGCACCACCGATCCCGAGCTGGCGTCGCTGGAGCGGCTGCAGGACCTGCCGCCGGAAATGCTGAAGCTGCCGCGCGGGCAGGGCGCGGCGCGCATCATGGTGCGCGACGGACAGTACATCGTGCTGGGCGTGAGCGCCTCGCCCGGCTACCGCGAGTTCAAGCTGTGCGACGGCTACGACGACCAAGTGCTGGCCGTGACGATGCAGCCGCTGGGGCCGGTGCAGGAGGGCCGCGCGGCGCGGCGGCGTCCGCAGGCGGTGCCGGCCACGCGTCGCGCCGACACGCGCGGCGGCGTCGAGTACGCAACCTTCTGCCTGGGTGAGGAGCTGTTCGCGGTGCGTGCCGACCAGGTGGTGGAGGCGCAGCCCGCGTCGCAGGTGCACCGGCTGCCGGCGGTGGGCAACATGCACCGCGTGGGCATGCTGGCGCTGCGCCGCGACGGGCTGGTGCTGCGCCACGTGTCGGTGTTCGACCTGGACGCGCTGCTGGGGGGGCCGGGCACGGACCTGGCGGCCGGCGGCCAGGTGGTGGTGCTGCGCGGCGACAACTTCGAGCTGGGCCTGCTGGTGAGCGACCTGCACGGGGTGTGGAGCTTCTCGGCCGAGCAGAGCCAGCATGCGCCCTGGACGGGCGACATGCTGCCGCCGCTGGTGACGCAGCTGCTCACGGCCGACGAGGGCCGGCAGCTGATCCAGGTGCTGGACGTGCAGCGGCTGCGCGAGTGGCTCAGCGGCCGTCCGGCGGTGCGGCGGCTGGAGGAGGTGCAGGAGCGGCCGCGGCTGCTGGCGGTGGGGTAACGGAACGCGGCGCAGTGCTGTCTGGGGAAACCTGGGCTGCCAGGGTGCCTGCGCATGCCGTGGCGCCGGCCGTAGAAAGAACGTCGTCATCCCGGCGAAGGCCGGGATGACGCTGGGTGGGCTGGCGGCCTGCATTGCAGCCGGCGATGCGAACCGGTTTCCAACTTTCTCAGGACAGCACTGCGCCTGTGCGGGAATGACGAGGCAGAGGGCGAGCCGAATTGGCTTTCGGCTGGTGTTCAAAAGTTCGCAGCCCCTCCCGCCTCACCTACGCCACTACTTTCCGCTCTTCCCGGTACCCCGGCAGCCGCACCGCGAAGCGGCTGCCCGCGCCGGGCTGGCTGTGCACGGCGATGCTGCCGTGCATGGCTTCCACCAGGCTCTTGGTCAGCGCCAGCCCGATGCCCGTGCCCTCGATGCGGCTGCGCTCGCGCCCCAGGCGGTTGAAAGGCTGGAACAGCTGCGCGAGCTGCGCCTCGTCCATGCCCAGGCCGTCGTCCTCCACCACCAGCTCCACGTCGCCGGCGCCCACCGGTTGCGCGCGCAGCCGCACCTTGCCGCCGGGGCGGTTGTACTTGATGGCGTTGGACAGCAGGTTCTGCACCACCTGGCGCAGCCGCGTGGCGTCGGCGCGCACGCAACGGGCCCGCGCCGGCGGCATCTCCACCCGCACCGAGACCTCCTGGCGCTGCGCCAGCGCCTCCAGGTCGCGCGCGGCGGCACCCAGCAGCTCGGCCACGTCCACCGTGCCCAGCTGCAGCTCCATGGTGCCGCTCTCGATGCGCGAGATGTCCAGCAGGTCGTTGACCAGCGCCAGCAGGTGCTGGCCCGCGCTGGACACATGGCCCACCCATTCGCGCTGGCGCGGCTCCAGCGGCGTGAGCCGCGTCAGCAGCTCGGCGAAGCCCAGGATGGCGTTGAGCGGCGTGCGCAGCTCGTGGCTCACCCGGGCCATGAACACCGACTTCTGCCGGTTGGCCGCCTCCGACAGCGCCTGCGCCGCGCGCGCCTGCTCGGCCTCGATCTGGCTGCGGTGCGCCAGCTCCAGCTCGTCGAGCATGGCGTTGATGCGCCGGTTGAGCATGTCGATCTCGCTGGTGCGCGCGCGCGGCAGCCGCACGCTGTGGTCGGCCCAGCGGTCGGTCTGCATGGTGGCGGCGCAGCCCACCAGGTTTTCCAGGTCGCGCGTGAGGCGGCGCGCGAAGAAGCGGCCCGTCACCGCCGCCAGCACCAGCGCCAGCGCCAGCATGCCCAGCACCAGCGGCAGGCCGTCCTCGGGCGGCGGCGGCGCCTGCACCGCGTCGGCCCGCAGGCGCACCCGCAGCTTCAGGGGCTGGAACTGGTCGGCCGCGGGAATGTCCACGGCCGGGCGCGCCGGGTCCGCGGCGGCGCCGGCGACGAGCTCGTAGCGCCCATCGGGCACCAGGTCGGCCAGGCGCGTGCGCGCCACCAGCGCCCCTTCGGGCGAGGCCGTGCGCGCGTAGCGCACCAGGGTGATGAAAGCCAGCTCGGCCTGCTCGCCCTGGCCGAAGATCGCCACGGCCGCGTCGCCGCGCGCCACTTCCCGGGCCAGCCAGCGCAGTTGCGCGGCGTCGAAGTCGGCTTCGCGCGTGGTGGCGATGGGCTGGCCCTCGAAATCGGTGAACAGCACCGCCACCGGCGTGCGGCCGATCAGGCCCAGCTGCTGCAGGTAGGGCAGCAGGTACAGCTCCTTGCCCGAGCTGTCCACCAGCGCCGTGGCGATGAGGCTGCTGGCGGCGGCCTGCTGCAGGCGCTCCTGCACGGCGCCGAGCCGGTCGGCCACGCGCCGCGCCTGCTCCGACAGCAGCTGCATCGAGATGGCCTCCTGCGCGCGCACGTGCTGGCGGTGCAGCAGGACGGCCGCACCCATGCCCAGCAGCAGCACCGTGCCCAGCGCCACGAGCACCGCCGCGGCGGTGATGCGGGTGGCCAGGCTGGGACGCGTGTACGGGCCCTTCACTTGGCCTTGCGTGGCTGGTCGTCCACGGGCACCAGGGCGCCGTCCGGGCGGTAGCGCGCCAGCAGCAGGTTGCGCTCGTCCAGCGCCTCGTGCCGGGCGGGGGTGAAGGGTGGGGCGTAGCGCTTGATCAGGCCGTCGTGCTCGCGCAGCTGTTCCAGCGCGTCGCGCACCTGCGCGCGCTCGGTGCTGCCGGCGCGCTCCACGGCCAGCGCCAGGATGTGCATGAGGTCGTAGGCATGGGCCACGCCCACGGGCGCGGCGATCTGCTCCGGGCGCTCGATGCCGTAGCGCGGCCGGGCCGCCTCGACGAAGCGCCGCCACGCCGCGGGTCGGGCCTGGAAGAAGCTGAAGGTCTGGATGACCTGAAAGTCCACTTCCCACAGCGCGGCGCCGGCCTGGCGCACGAAGTCACCGCCCGAGACGCCCCAGTGGCTGAGGATGGGCACGCGCTGCGCGGCGGGCAGCGCCGCCATCTCGCGCACCAGCAGCGCGGCCTCGTCGTCGTTGGCCACCAGCACGATGGCCCGGGCCCCGGCTTCGAGCAGCTGGCGGTAGGGCTCGATCAGCGAGGTGTCGCGGAAGTTGTACCAGGCGGTGCCGGCGATGCGCGGCGAGCGGTTGCGCTCGGTGTACGCCTGCGCCGCCTTGCGGTTGCTGCGGCCCCAGCCGGTGTTGGTCAGCAGCAGCCCCACCTCGGAGAACCCGCGCTCGGCGCAGGCGCGCAGCAGCCTGGGCATGGCCAGGCTGTCGCGCAGCGAGAGCCGGAACACGTAGTTGGGCCGCATGCCGTTGTCCACGATGGCGTCGGCCGAAGACCACGGCGCCATCAGCAGCGTGCGCGTCTCGCGGATGAGCTCTATCTCCTCCAGTACCACGGGGCTGTAGCGCCCGGCGAACACGGCCAGCAGCCCGGGCATGGCGGCGAACTCGCGCACGTTCTTGATGCCGCGCGCCGCGATGGAGCCGTGGTCGCGCGTGACCACCTCGAAGCGCCGCCCGCCCAGCACGCCGCCGCGGCGCTCGATCTCGTCGATGGCGATGCGAACGCCCATCTCCACCGCCTGCGCCGAGCGGCTGTTGTGCAGGCTGAACTCGCCGTCGATGCCGATGAGGATGGGCGCCGCGGCATGGGCCGGCCGCAACCCGGCCGCGGCGCACAGCGGCGTGGCGGCCAGGGCTTGAATGAGATGGCGACGTGAGCAATCCATGGGGTTTCGCAAACAATTGTGCACGGCAATGCAAGTCCTGGAACCCGGGGCCAGCCGTGGTGGGCCGGCCTGCGATCGCGGGGCCGGGTGAGAAAATCCGCCGCCATGAACGCTCCGCAGTCCCTCACCTTCACCCGCCCCGACGACTGGCACCTGCACGTGCGCGACGGCGCGGCGCTGCAATCGGTCGTGCCGCACACGGCACGCCAGTTCGGCCGGGCCATCGTCATGCCCAACCTGCGCCCGCCCGTGACCACCGCGGCGCAGGCCGTGGCCTACCGCGAGCGCATCCTGGCCGCCGTGCCCGCGGGCGTGGACTTCGAGCCGCTGATGACGCTGTACCTCACCGACCGGCTGCCGCCGCAGGAGATCGTCCAGGCCAAGGAAGCCGGCGTGGTGGCCGTCAAGCTCTACCCGGCCGGCGCCACCACCAACAGCGACGCGGGCGTCACGGACATCAAGCTCGCCTACCCGACGCTGGAGGCCATGCAGCGCGAGGGCCTGAAGCTGCTGGTGCACGGCGAGGTCACGAACGCCGACATCGACCTCTTCGACCGCGAGGCGGTGTTCATCGACCGCGTGCTCATCCCGCTGCGGCGCGACTTCCCCGAGCTGAAGATCGTCTTCGAGCACATCACCACGCGCGAGGCCGCGCAGTACGTGGCGCAGGCCGACGCGCACACCGCGGCCACCATCACCGCGCACCACCTGCTCTACAACCGCAACGCCATCTTCACCGGCGGCATCCGCCCGCACTACTACTGCCTGCCGGTGCTCAAGCGCGAGGAGCACCGCCAGGCGCTGGTGCAGGCCGCCACGTCGGGCCATGCGAAATTCTTCCTGGGCACCGACAGCGCCCCGCACGCCTCGCACCTGAAGGAGCACGCCACGGGCTGCGCGGGCTGCTACACGGCGCTGTCGGCGCTGGAGCTCTACGCCCAGGCTTTCGAGGCCGCCGGCGCGCTGGACAAGCTGGAGGGCTTCGCCAGCTTCCACGGCCCGGACTTCTACGGCCTGCCGCGCAACAGCGGCACCGTGACCCTGGTGCGCGAGGACTGGACCCTGCCCGAAACCGTGCCCTTCGGCGACGCGTCGCTCAAGCCGCTGTGCGCGGGCGAGGTGCTGCGCTGGAAGCTGGCCTGAGCGGTTCGCCCGCATGAGTTCGCCCCGCCACCTGCGTCTGCCCGTGGCGCGGCTGCCGCTGCGCGAGGCCTTCGAGGCCATCGACTGGACGCGCCCCTGGCTGGCGCCCTACCGCGCGCACGGCGAGGCCGCGTGCGCGGCGGTGCTGGGCGGGGCCACGGTGGCGCAGGCGCTCGACGCGCTGGCGGCGCGGCAGCCGCTGCGGCTGGCCGCCGGCACGCTGCATTTCGTGCCCCAGGCCGCGCTGCCCGAAGGGGAGGCTTATGAAAGCTTCATCTTCCGTTGCGCGGGCGTGCCCACGCGCGACCACCTGCATGACTTCTTCAACGGCCTGGTGTGGCTCGTTGAGCCGGCATTGAAGCGCCGGCTCAACGAGCTGCATGCGCGGGTGCTGGCCGAGGAGGGCGTGCAGCCGCGGCGCAGCCCGCTGCGCGACGTGCTGACGCTGGCCGACGAAAGCGGCGCGCTGCTGGAGGCGCCGCCCGATGCGGTGGAGCTGCTGCGCCGGCGCCGCTGGCACGAGCTGCTGGTGGAGCAGCGCGCGCGCTGGCTGCCGGGCGGCGACATCCGGCTGCGGCTGATCGGCCACGCGCTGATGGAGCAGTTGGTCGTGCCCTACAAGGGCATCACCGCGCATGTCTGGCCCGGCGGCTCGGCCGCGGCGCTGGCGCCGGGGCCGCGGGCGCTGCAGCCGCGGCCCTTCCTGCCGCTGCCGGTGCTGGGCGTGCCCGGCTGGTGGGCGGCCAACGCGGAAGGAGCCTTCTACGACGACGCGGCCGTGTTCAGGCCGCTGCCGCCGCCAACGGGCGAGCCGGCTTACTCGGTCGGCAGAAAACCTTCGATGGACAGGTAGCGCTCGCCGGTGTCGTAGTTGAAGCCCAGGACGCGGCTGCCCGCATCCAGCTCGGGGAGCTTTTGCGCGATGGCGCTGAGCGTGGCGCCGCTGGAGATGCCCACCAGGATGCCTTCCTCGCGCGCGCAGCGGCGCGCCATCTCGCGCGCGGCCTCGGCCTCGACCTGGATCACGCCGTCGAGCAGCTCGGTCTTGAGGTTGGTCGGGATGAAGCCGGCGCCGATGCCCTGGATCGGGTGCGGCGCGGGCTGGCCGCCGCTGATCACGGGCGAGGCGCTGGGCTCCACCGCGAACACCTTCAGGTTCGGCCATCGTTGCTTGAGCACCTGCGCGCAGCCGCTGATGTGGCCGCCGGTGCCCACGCCGGTGATGAGCACGTCCAGGCCTTCGGGGAAGTCCTCCAGGATCTCCTGCGCCGTGGTGCGCGCGTGCACGTCGATGTTGGCCGGGTTGTCGAACTGCTGCGGCATCCAGCTGCCGGGCTTGGCGGCGATGAGCTCCTGGGCGCGGGCGATGGCGCCCTTCATGCCCTTCTCGCGCGGCGTGAGCTCGAACTTCGCGCCGTAGGCCAGCATCAGGCGGCGGCGCTCGACGCTCATGCTGTCGGGCATCACGAGGATGAGTTCGTAACCTTTGACCGCGGCCACCATCGCCAGCCCGATGCCGGTGTTGCCCGAGGTGGGCTCGACGATGGTGCCGCCGGGCTTGAGCTGGCCCGAGGCCTCGGCCGCCTCCACCATGGACAGCGCGATGCGGTCCTTGATGGAACCGCCGGGGTTGCTGCGCTCGGACTTGATCCACACCTCCGCGGCGCCGAAGAGGCGCTGCATGCGGATGTGCGGGGTGCGGCCGATGGTGTCGAGGATGGTGTTGGCTTTCACGAAAGGGGTCTCCGTCTGAGGGCGGCGATAATGTTGGCTGTGAAGCAGGCCAGGCCGCCGCTGGTGCACTACGCCGCAAGGCGGCACTGGAGGAAGGTCCGGACTGCACAGGGCAGCGTAGCAGCTAACGGCTGTCCACCGCGAGGTGAGGATCAGAGCAACAGAGACGAGTCCGCGAGCGGCGACGCCCGCGGGGTGAAACGGGCAATCTCTACGCGCAGCAACACCAAATAGGCCGGCGATGATGTGGCTCCGCGGAGCCGGCGGGTAGGTGGCATCGAGCCGTGCGAGCGATCCACGGCCCAGAGGAATGGCGGCCACGGCCGCGGCGCCCGCAAGGGCGTTGCGGACGCACAGAATCCGGCCCATCGGCCTGCTTCACAACACACACCAGGGGTTCGCCGGCATCGCGTCCGGCGGGCCTCAAGTCCCCGTATCCATCAAGTGCGGAATCTCCGCCGCCAGCTCCCGCGCCAGGAAGCCCAGCCCGCCCATGCGCGCCGCGAGCTGCTCGCCCGCGCGCGCGTGCAGCGCCACGCCCCACACCGCGGCCTGCTCCAGCGGCGTGCCGCGCGCGGCCAGCCCGGCGATCAGGCCGGCCAGGATGTCGCCCGAGCCCGAGGTCGCCAGGCCGGGGTTGCCGCCCTCGTGGCGCCACAGCCGGCCATCGGGCGCGGCGACGTGCGTGGTCGAGCCCTTGAGCACCACCACCGCGTGCCAGCGCTGCGCGGCCTCCAGCGCGCAGCGCACGGGATCGGCCTGCACCTCGTCTTTGCTCTCTCCGCACAGCTGCGCCATCTCGCCCGCGTGCGGCGTGATCAGCAGCCCGCCCTCGCGCGGCGGCACGTGGGGCGCGGCGCACAGGCCCAGCGCGTCCAGCAGCAGCGGCACCGCCGGCGGCAAGTGCTGCAGCAAGGTCTGCACGAACAGCGGCGCGGCGGCCTCGTCCTGCAGCCCGGGGCCGAAGAGCAGCGCGTTGGCGCGCGGGGCCAGCGGCTTGAGCAGCAGCGCGCCGGCGGCGTCCACGCCGCCGCCTGCGGTTTCGGGCAGGCCGATCACGCGCGCCTCGGGCAGCGCCATGGCCATGGCCAGCGCCATGCGCTGCACCGTGGCCACGGTGAGCTTGCCCGCGCCGGCGCGCAGCGCCGCCGTGCCCGCCAGCAGCGCCGCGCCCGGGATCTCCGCGCTGCCGCCCACCACCAGCGTGCGGCCGCGCTCCTCCTTGTCGCTGCGCGCCCCGGGCTTGGCCAGGGGCCAGCCGCGCAGCAGGTTGTCGTCAACGGGAATCAGGTCCATGCAGCCTCCTTCTGGGGTTGTTGTGGATCAGGGCTTACTTCGGACGGCACGGCAAGTAAGACCCCGGCAGCGGTGGCGCCGGGCCGCCGCGCCCGGGTTCAGGACTTGGGCGCGGCCGGCACGTCGGGCTCGGCCGTGACCGGCGCGCCGGCCTGGCGCAGCGGCGAGACGAAGTTGAGCTGGCGCAGCACCAGGCGGCCGTTCTTGCCCAGCGCGGGGTCGAAGGCGTAGCTGGTGAGGCCGCAGTTGGGCACGTCGGCCTGGCGGTCCGTCTCCAGGATCTGCGCCTCGTCCATGCGCTCCAGCAGGTAGCGCAGGCAGTTGACCACCACCTGGTGCGCCACGATCAGCACGCGCTCGCGCCGGTACTCGCGCACCACCGTCTCCAGCAGGCTGCGCAGGCGCAGGATCACGTCGCACCAGCTCTCGCCGCCGGGCGGGCGGAAGTAGAACTTGCCGACATGGCGGCGCTGCTCGCTGAGCTCCGGGTACTTGAGCCGGATGCCGTGGCGGGTGAGGCGGTCCAGCAGCCCGAACTCCTTCTCGCGCAGCCGCTCGTCCACCACCCAGTTCACGTCCTCGCACTCGATGCCCGCGGCCTCCAGCACCAACTGCGCCGTCTGGCGCGTCCGCACGTAGGGCGAGCACAGCACGACGTTGGGCCGCTCCTCGGGTGGCAGCGCGCCGAACCAGTCCCCCAGCGCCTGCGCCTGCTGGCGGCCGAGGTCCGACAGCGGCACGTCCACGTCGCGCTCGGCGATGTCGATCAGCGGCAGCCCGGCGGCTTCGGCATGGTCGCGCGCCACGTTGCCGGCACTCTGGCCGTGGCGAACGATCCACAGCACGTCAGGCCATTTCTGTTCCAAGGCAGTTCCCGGATGGTTCAAGGCTTCGGTTGAGGACGGCTCCGCCGCGCGCCGGCTGCGCCTTCGCGGCGGGAGAACGCCGCGAAGGCACAGGCTGGTCGGGCGGGAAGCGGCCAGACGGTACAGGGGCCAAGCCGGACGGGCGGCGGGAGCGCGGGGCGAGACGGCGGGCAACGTCCGGCAGCGTCGGGCCCGCGCTTGTCGATGACCGAAGCGGGGCCTGGGCCGCTCGTCTGGGCGCAGCGCGCCTGTCACGGCTTGGCAGAGCGGTTTTGGCAACCGCCGTGCCCAGGTCGTGCCCGTCCTCAGCCCGGCAGGCCCAGCGCCCGGTGCATGGCCGAGGCGGCGATGGCGGCGCCGCCGGCGGCCACCGTGATCTGGTTCAGGCTCTGCGCCACGTCGCCCGCGGCGTACAGGCCTTCGATGCTGGTGCGCTGGTGGCTGTCGGTGAGCAGGTAGCCGTCGTCGTCGTGCGCCGCGCCCAGCGCGGTGGCGAGCTGCGAATGCACGCGCAGGCCCAGCGCGCCGTAGAGGGCGTCGCAGTCGTCGGCGCCGTCCTCGTGCTCGACGCGCACGCCGGCGCTCTCGCGCAGGTGCAGCGCGCGCACGGGCGCGGGCTGCAGTGCAACGTCGGCGGCGGCCAGGCGCCGGCGGTCCTCCTCGGTGAGGTCCACGCGCTGGGTGAAGTAGAGCGTGACGCGGTCGCTGAAGTGGCGCAGGTACAGCGCCTCGCGCACGCCGGCGCAGCGGTCGGTGAGCACGCCCACGTGGCAGCCGATGACCTCGAAGCCGTCGCACACCGGGCAGTAGCGCAGCGCGCCGTCGCGCAGCGCCTGCGCCAGCTGCGGCATCGCGGGCGCGTTGTCGCTCACGCCGGTGGCCAGCAGCACGCTGCGGCAGCGCAGGGGCTCGCGGCCGTCGTCGAAATGCACGGCGAAGCCGCCCCCGATGCGCTGCAGCCGCTGCACGCAGGCTTTCTCCACCCGCGCGCCGTAGAGATGCGCCTGGGCGCGCATGGCTGCGATCAGCTCCGCGCCGACCACGCCCTGCGGGTAGCCGGGCATGTTGTGGCTGCGCGGGATCTTCGCGGCGCGGCTGAAGCCGGCATCGAGCACCGTCACGCTGCGCTTGAAGCGCGCCAGGTAGATCGCGCCGGTGAGGCCGGCCGGGCCGCCGCCGACGACCGCCGCCTCGCAATCGAAGGAATCAGCGGCCATCGCGGGGACTGGTACGGGCTGGAGCGAAGGGTGGCACCGGCTTCAGGCGCCGCCGATGCCCACGTTGACCTTGCCGCTGCCGCCGCAGTCCGGGCAGGCGCTGGCGCCGAGCCGGCCGCTGCCGCCGCAGCGCGGGCAAACGTCTTCGCCGGTGCCGGGCGTGCCGGGAGGCGCCTGGTCGCCCGGGTTCAAGGGCGTGCGGCTGGGATCGGCGGCGGCATCGCGACCGCCGGCGGGTTGGTCGCTGCTGGGGGGAACGGCACTCATGGCAAGTCTCCTCAAGGTCCATCAAAGAGGGTCAAAGGTCAGGCACTGTCGGCAAGCCTCGTTCCCCACCCAGGGATGGGAATAGGTCTTGCTGGCAGTGCCCATGGGACTGCGCGTTGACAAGCCAGAGGCCGGACCGCGGCGCCGGTGGCTGCTGATGGCTGCGGGGCTGGCCTGCCTGGGGCCTGGCGCCGCGCCGCTGCGTGCCCAGGAGCCGCAGACGGGGCCGCCGACGCTGAAGCTGCCGCTGGCGGCCGAGGCCGCGGCGTCCGCGCCGGGCGAGGGCGGCGTGCCCGGTGGCTCGGTGCACTTCATCGGCACGGCCACCGTGGTGCTGCGGCTGGGGGCCTTCACGCTGCTGACCGATCCCAACTTTCTGCACCGTGGCGAGCATGCGCATCTGGGCTACGGCATCAAGTCGCCGCGGCTGACCGAACCGGCCCTCGGCATCGAGCAGCTGCCGCCGCTGGACGCGGTGCTGCTGTCGCACTACCACGGCGACCATTTCGATCAGGTGGCCGAGCAGAAGCTCGACAAGCTGCTGCCCATCATCAGCACGCCGCACGCGGTGCGGCAGTTGGCTGAGCGGGGGTTCAGGTCGCTGCACGCGCTGGCCACCTGGCAGGCGATCGAGCTGGAAAAGGGCGCGGCGCGGCTGCGCGTGACGGCGCTGCCGGCGCGCCACGGCCCGCCGGTGCTGCACGCGGCACTGCCTCAGACCATGGGCAGCCTGGTGGAACTGCTGGCGCCGGGCGGCGCGCCGGCGTGGCGCGTCTACGTCAGTGGGGACACGCTCATCCACGACGCGCTGCATGAGATCCCGCGCCGCTTTCCGGACATCGACTTGGCGCTGCTGCACCTGGGTGGCACGCGGCTGTTCGGCATCCTGCTGACCATGGACGCGCGGCAGGGCGTGCAGGCGCTGCGGCTGATCCAGCCGCGGCGGGCCATCCCGATCCACAACGACGACTACCCGGTGTTCAAGTCCTCGCTGGAGGAGTTCCTGGCCGCGGCGCGCGAGGCGGGGCTGCAGGACCGGGTGCAGGTGCTGCACCCGGGCGACCGTTTCAATTTCACACTGCCTGCGGAGCGCTGGCGCTGAAAAGCGCCGTCGCGACGACGACAATCGCCGCCTTCCGGGCCTGGGCTCGGCGCTGCGGGTTCAGCGTTTGTCCGTGCCCTGCGGACCCTGCTGCGGGCTGTCCTGCCCCGGTGGGCACGCGCCGGGCTGCAGCGTCCAGTCGTCGCTGTCCTTGCCGGTGGAGATCTTCTTGTCGGCGTTCATCGCGGCGCTGGGCGAGATCGGGTCGCTGGCCGGGAAGGTTTCATCCACCGCCTCGTCGAGCAATTCCTGGTAGGTGGGCACCTTCTCCTCGGGCTGCTGGGCCTGGCCCTCAAGGCGCTTGGCTTCCTGCTGGCGGCTATGGGCGTCGGTCGTCATGGTGATCCTCCTGCGCGTGGCATTCAGCCCGGAAGTTGGCAAGCCCTGTTCCTGAGGGCTGGGAAATTCGGCCGGGATTTATTTCCCGTGCCGTGAACGCGCTCAAAACCATGAACCCATCTCAGCATTCACTTTCAGTGGGGGGCGCAAGTCCTTATTTCTGCAGCACTTTTTTACTCTCAAACCGGATTCACTTCCGCAGCTAACTTGTTGATTTCATTGAATTTTTTGCGCCGGAAAAGTTGACCCGGGTGTGCCACTCCGGTACAGTGGAGAAAAGTGGTTGGAAGTGGGGTGTTGTGGCTGGTCATGTCTTTCAGGGTCCTGCGGCGCTGACGCTGGACGGAAAGGGGCGTCTTACTGTCCCTTCTCGTCATCGCGATGCGCTGATGGCCCTGTCGAATGGCCAGCTCACCCTCACCAAGAGTCCGGCGGGTTGCCTTTTCATGTTTCCACGCCCGGCGTGGGAACAGTTCCGCGACAAGCTGCTGCAGCTGCCCATGGCGGCCGACGGCTGGCGTCGCGTGTTCCTGGGCAACGCGCTGGATGTGGACATGGATGGCGCCTCGCGTGTGCTGGTGGCGCCGGAGCTGCGCGAGGCTGCCGGGCTGGTGCGTGACGTGATGCTCATTGGCATGGGTTCGCGTCTGGAGCTGTGGGATCGCGCGCGTCTGGCGGCGCACGAGGCACAGGTGATGAGCTCCGAAATGCCGGCTGCGATCCAGGACTTCGTCGCGTGATGCGTTCTTCTTCTCCCAGGCAACACCAGACGGTGCTGCTGCATGAAACCGTGGACGCCGTGTTTGGCGCGCCCGACGGCATTTACGTGGACGGCACCTTCGGCCGTGGCGGTCACTCCCGCCTGCTGCTGCAGCGGCTGGGTCCGCGCGGGCGGCTCATCGCGCTGGACCGCGATCCCGAGGCGCTGGCCGCGGCCACCTCGGGTGAGGCCGCCATCGCCGACCCGCGCTTCTCGATCCACCACGCCAACTTCGGCGCCATGGCCGAGGTGCTGGCGGCGCTGGGAGTGGAGCGCGTGGACGGCGTGCTGCTGGACATCGGCGTGTCCTCGCCGCAGATCGACACGCCCGAACGCGGTTTCAGCTTCCGTTTCGACGGCCCGCTCGACATGCGCATGGACCCCACGCGCGGCGAGAGCGCGGCTGAATTCCTGGCGCGCGCCGACGAGCGCCAGATAGCACAGGTGATCCGCGACTATGGCGAAGAACGGTTTGCTGTCCCGATTGCAAAGGCGGTTGTGGCTCGCAGGACAGGCGGGCAGCCCCTGCAGCGCACCGCCGAGCTGTCCGCCCTCGTGGCTGGTGCGGTCAAGACCCGTGAGCCGGGGCAGGACCCCGCCACGCGCACCTTTCAAGCTCTTCGGATTCACGTCAACGGCGAGCTCCAGGAGCTGGAGCAGGGCCTGAGCGCGGCGCTGGGGCTGCTGGCCCCGGGCGGGCGGCTGGCGGTGATCAGCTTCCACTCGCTGGAGGACCGCATCGTCAAGACCTTCATGGCGCGCGAGAGCCGCGCCGAGGTGGACCGGCGCGCGCCGTTCGCGCCGCCGGTGCCGTCGCGGCTGTGCGCGGTGGAGCGCATCCGGCCCTCGGCGGCCGAGGTGGCGGCCAACCCTCGCGCGCGCTCGGCG
>Ga0065721_10050616_pt1 | contig 18905 bp, 16 predicted proteins | sample Mesricmetagenome_FD_59108 | JGI IMG/M metagenome (GOLD analysis project Ga0065721, IMG submission 59108) | Mesophilic microbial community from rice straw/compost enrichment Sample: eDNA_1 v2 (version 2) | ecosystem: Engineered > Solid waste > Grass > Composting > Bioreactor | place: USA: Davis... | reverse complement strand
GCCGGGAAGCCTTCAGCTTGGAGCAAGGCGTCGGTTCATTGGCGGGTGCAGACGTCACGGACGCAGCGTCTGAGCCAGCGATGCGCCGGGTCGGCGTCGAGCCTGGGGTGCCAGAGCATCGACACGGTGATCGGCGGGGAGGGGACCGGAAGCGGAAAGCTGTGCAGGCCAGCACGCAGATTGGCCGTGTGCCGTTCGGGGACGCCGACGATCAGGTCGGAGGTCCGCACCAGCGCCAGCGCGGTCGCAAAGCCGTCGACGATCGTGGCGACGCGCCGTTCCAGGCCCAGCGGCTCCAGCGCTTCGTCGATCACTCCCCTGTCGAGGCCCCGGCGGGACACCAGGATGTGCTGGCCGGCCGCGTAACGGGCGGGGGTGATCTCTCCCTGGCAGAGCGGGTGTCCCAGCCGTACCACGCCGATGAAACGGTCCTGGAACAGAGCTTGCGTTCGCACCTCCGGACCCGTCGTCTTCCCCACGACCCCGGTTTCCAGATCGACGGTCCCGTCGCGCAGGGGCGCGCTGTCCTTGTCCAGCTTCTGCACGAAGCGCAGCCGGACGCCGGAGGCTTCGCCGGACACGAAGGCGATGAGGTCCGATCCGAAATTCTCGACGAATCCGTCGCTCGTCCGCAGCGTGAAGGTCCGCACGAGCCGTTTGAGGTCAAGCGTCTCGGCGGGGCGCAGCGCCGCTTCGCCGTCCTGCACGAGCTGGTGGACCCGTTCCCGGAGTTCGAGCGCCCGCGGCGTGGGCACGAGGCCGCGTCCAGCCCTCACCAGCAGCGGGTCGCCGGTCGCCTCGCGCAACCGGGCCAGCGCCCGGCTCATCGCCGAAGGGCTGAGCCGCAGGCGCTGGGCGGCACGCGCGACGCTGCCTTCCGTCAGCAGAACGTCGAGTGTGACGAGCAGGTTGAGATCGGGGCGCTGCATGCCGCGACTGTAGCACCGTTTGGTATGGCGTTGCATGCATGAATACAGTGCAAACCGTGCGTCTTCCGCCATGTCAGGCGCGGGATTAGGTCTCTCCCAATGCCCCATTTCGGGAATAGGAAGGGATTGGAACCCATGCTGACGCCAGGAAAAAGCGAAGACCGGAGCCGGCGCCGCGCCGCCTGGGAACTCATCATGCGGGGCGCACGTCCATGACGGCCCGGCTCAATCACACGGTGACTGCGGAGGTGGCGCACGCACCCTCCGTTCCCTGGGCGCTTGCCGGCCTGTCGATCACCATGTTGCTGCCCTCGCTCGGCATCAGCATCGCCAACGTGGCGCTGCCGACCCTGGGGCAGGCGTTCGGCGCGTCCTTCCAGCAGGTCCAATGGATCGTCGTCGCCTATCTCCTCTCCAGCACCACCCTGGTGGTCAGCGTCGGGCGGCTGGGTGACATGATCGGGCGGCGACGGCTGCTGCTGGCCGGGATTGCCCTGTTCACCGCGGCGTCGGTCCTGTGCGGCGCCGCTCCCACTCTTTGGCTGCTGATCGCCGCGCGGGCGGCGCAAGGCCTTGGCGCCGCCATCATGATGGCCCTCACCATGGCGTTCGTCGGGCAGATCGTGCCCAAGGCGAAGACCGGCAGCGCCATGGGACTGCTCGGAACGATGTCCGCGATCGGGACCGCTCTCGGCCCGTCGCTCGGCGGACTCCTGATCGCGGGCCTTGGCTGGCGTGCGATCTTCCTGATCAACCTTCCGCTTGGCGTCCTCGCCCTTCTCCTCGTGTTTCGCAAGCTGCCCGCCGATCGCGAGAGGCCGATGGAGGATCGGGCCGGATTTGACCATCTCGGCACGCTGCTGCTGGCCCTGACGCTCGGCGCCTATGCGCTGGCCGTGACGGTCGGGCGCGGCAGCTTCGGTCCGCTCAACGTCGCCTTGCTGCTGACAGCGGCCCTCGGCACCGGCCTCTTCCTGTTCGCGCAGAGCAGGGCGGCGTCGCCCTTGATCCAACTGGCGATGTTTCGCGCACCGATGCTGAGCGCCGGCCTTGCCACGAGCATGCTGGTCTCGACGGTGATGATGGCGACGCTGGTCGTCGGGCCGTTCTATCTGTCGCGCGCCCTGGAACTCGACACCGCGCTGGTCGGGCTCGTCATGTCGGTCGGTCCGCTGACATCAGCGCTGGCCGGCATGCCCGCCGGCCGCATCGTGGACCGTTTCGGCGCACAGCGCATGGCCATCGGCGGACTCGCCGGAGTGGGGGCCGGCTCCGTCCTGTTGTCCACCATCCCGGCGACACTCGGCGTCGCCGGTTACATCGTTCCCATTGTCCTCACCACCACCGGCTACGCGCTGTTCCAGGCGGCCAACAACACCGCCATCATGACGGATGTCGCCCCCGACCAGCGCGGCGTCGTTTCCGGGATGCTCACCCTGTCGCGCAATCTCGGGCTCATCACCGGGGCTTCCGTCATGGGCGCCGTGTTCGCCTTTGCGTCGGGAGTGATGGAGTTGACCGCGGCGGATCCCCAGGCCATCGCCGACGGCATGCGGGTGACCTTCGCGCTCGCGGCCGCCCTGATCGCGCTTGCGCTCGCCATCACGTTCGGAAGCCGCATGCGGACGCCGCTCGCCGATCCGGCGGCTTGACGTTCCGTCTACGGCCGGCGGAGCGGTCAGGCCTCGCCGTGTTGAATCTCCGCCTGACCGCGCGAGACGTCGGTGACGATGCGAACGGCTTCGTCCGACCGTTCACTGGGCAACTTGATCCGAAGCTGCACGCCGTCCGGCGTAAAGCCCGTGGTTTCGATCAGGGCCGCGGGGAACGCGCTGAGCCCCGTCCTGATCCTGGCCTCAATCGCGAAGGCGCAGGTGACGGACAGGGTGGCGAACGTGATGATCGGCTGCCGTTCGGCGAAGCGCAAACAGGCCGCCGCCGTGCCGCCATAGGCGCGCACCAGCCCGCCGGCGCCCAGAAGAACGCCGCCGAACCAGCGGCTGACCACCACCGCCACCTGAGTCAGATCCTGCCCCTCAATGGCTTGCAGGATCGGGCGACCGGCGGTCCCACCCGGTTCGCCGTCGTCGCTGAAGCGGTAGATGTCGCCGATCCGGAAAGCCCAGCAGTTGTGACCGGCGTCCTGGCTGCTGCAACCCGCGATGAACCGGCGCGCGTCCTCCTCGGTCGCGACCGGCCCCGCCGATGCCAGGAAACGGCTCTTCTTGATCTCCTGCTCGAACTGCACGTCGCCCGTGATCGTGAACATTCTCTCCCGTCGCCCGAATTCCGGCCTGGTCCAAAGGCCGATTGGCCCATACGCGAACCAAGCTTATCCGCCCGGTCGGAAAAGTGCGACACCCGCGGGACGCAATTATCGCCAGCGGGCGTCAGCCGCCCGCGTCGCCACCCGCGTCGCCCTGGTCCACCCGCAGGATTTCGACCACCGGCGGCGACAGGAGGATTTCGCTGAACGCGTGCATCCAGTCGCCCGTCTGGTCGCTGGAGCCGACACCGCGATTGCGGAAGGTCTCGATCTCGTCGAGGCTCGACACCTGCACCTCGAATTGCAGCGCGGCACCGCCCTGCCCACGCGTTAGCGGGACAAGCAGCCGGGCCTCAAGGCCGCTGTTGCGCGCGGCGACGACCTGTCTGCGGATGAAGACGATGGCGCGGCCGCGATCCACCGGCAGCACATCGTAGGAGAAACGCGCGAGATACATGACGGCCCTCCAGTTCCACGCCCCGATACCGGACCTCTGTCCAGGCTCAACAGGCGCGGTTCCGATCCGTCATGGCAGTGCCTTGAACGAGGACTTTCCGCTCATCCGCATCAGTGGTCGGCGAGGCGGGCAACCACGGCCTCCACGCGCACGCGGCGATCCTTCCCAATGGGCCGCCCGCGCTGGAGCATGCGGATGGTGACGAACGCGCACATCCCTCCGGCGATGACGGCAGCATAGAGAAACAGCGCGGAGGGCCCCACAAAGTCCATCAGCGCCGCGGCGGGGAGCGGGCCGATCATGGCGCCGGCCGCCCAGGCGCTCAACAGGCCGCTGATCATCGTCACCATGCGCGCCGGCCGCACGCGGTCGCAGCCATGGGCGATCGACAGCGCGTAGAGGCACAGCGCGCAGCCGCCCCACGCGGCGAAAAGCAAGGGAAGCACCAGGGGGCCAAGCGACGCCGGCAGGCCGGCAATCGCCATCGAGGCCAACGCGGCACCCACCCCGACCCCCGCGATGACCGCCCGGCGGTCGATCCGGTCCGACAGCCAGCCGAGCGGCCATTGCAGCACAAGGTTCCCGGCCTGGAGCGCCACCAGCAGCACGGCGGCCATCTCCGCCGACAGCCCAACCTTCACGCCGTAGAGAGGCGCCATGGCGACCACCGGGCCGCTCAGCAGGCCCGACGCGAAGCAGCCGATCACCGCTGACGGTGCGACGGCGTACAGGTAGCCCAGCCGGAGCCTCGCGGTCCGTGGTGCCGCCGGGGCTTCGTTCGGCGCGACGGTCACCGGCAGCAGCGACAGCATGAACAGGGCCGCGGTGAGCATGAACAGGCCATTCCCGCCAATCTCGCCGAACCCGATGCTCAACGGCGACAGCATCAGGGCGATCTTCGTGGCCACCATGTAGATGGAAACCGCGCGCCCCCGCGTGGCGTTGAGCGAGCGCAGGTTGATCCACGCCTCGACGACCGTGAACAGCCCGGCCAGACACACCCCGGACAGCGCCCGCAAGGCGATCCAGGCGGCTGTTCCGCCGGCCTGCGAGAAGCCGAGCGCCACGACCGCAAGCAGCGCCGCCAGCGCGGTAAAGGCGCGGATGTGCCCCACCCGGCGGACGAGGCGTGGCGCAGCCACGCTCCCCGTGACGAAGCCCAGGCCATAGGCCGTCGCGACGCTCCCGATCGCGGTTGCCGACAACCCTTCCGCCTGCATCCGCAGGGGCAGCAGCGCCAGCATCAACCCGTTGCCGCTTTGGAACAGAGTCGCGGCGGCGATCACCGGCAGGATGCCGGCCCGTGTTCCGAGCATCATCGACCATTCCGCTTCAGGCGCAGGTGGCGGGCATACCGAGCAGATCATCCAAGAGGTCGGAAACCTCGCCGCCATGCTTTCCAAGCGCGGCCACGCCCGCCTCGATCAGCGCACCGCGATGCTCGCCGAGAACCGGCCACGCCAGCGTGCGGTATTTCGAGACAAGCTCGTCGGGCTCCAGGGGTGAGGACGGATCGCCGCGCGTCGTCGTCGGCTCGGACCGGAGTTCGCAGCCGTTCTTCAGGACGAAGGTCACCCGTGCCCAGCGCTCGGCGGGGAAGCGGGCGGAATAGACGGCGTCCTCCACCACCTCCATCGACCGGCTGAGCCGCAGCACCTCCGGGTCGGTGCAACCCTCGGGCGCGATCTCGCGGGCGCCGACGGTGCCGTGGACGATGGCGGCGGCAACGGGGAAGGGCAGGCTGTACTGCGCCTCCTCCGTGCTGGACGGCGCGCGGGCGTCGAGGCGCTTGGCCTCGTGAAAGGTGGCGACGCGGACCCGCTCGACATCGCCGGCCGGAACGCCGTGCTGGCGGCGCAGCGCCAGGGCCGCTTCGATGGCTGGCTGCGCCCAGCGGCAGACGGGGTGCGGCTTGAAATACTGCTCCAGCATGCGCCAGCGCGTGCCGAGGTCGGACCACAGCGCCGCCGTTTCCGCGTTATCGACGAGCACGGCCGGCGCCCCGGTGAAGCCGTCCGCCGCCAGGAAGGCGGCGCTCACCCCGCCGAAGGCACCCCAGGCGGAGCCGTCCTTGACCATCGTCGGATGGTCGATGCAGCGCATCATTTGGCTGCGCGGCCCGTGGAATTCGGCGATCCCCAGGGCGTGCCGGGTCGCCTCCGCGTCGAGCCCCAGGCGGCGTGCCCCCACCGCCGCGCAGGCCAGCGCGTTCCAGGCGCCGGAGGTGTGATAGTCGCAGGCCGTCGCGTGCAGGGCGATGCCGGCGCGCAGCGCCAGTTCGTAGCCGACCGCCACCGCGGCCAGCAACTCGCCGCCGGCCGCAAAGGGTCGTGCCTCAGCGAAGGCCAGCACCGCCGGCAGCACCGCCACCCCGGCATGGCCCTTGGTCAGGACGTGGCCGTCGTGGGCGTCGAAGCTGTCGATGGTCGCGGCCCCGGCGAAGGCCGCACCGGCCGGCGATGCGCGGCGCCCGTCGAACATAAGGCGCGCCGCCGGCCCGTCGCTCCCGGCCGCCATGTGGCGGGCCGCGTGGTCGCGGGCGATGCGCGACAGGCGCGTCGTCGTCCCGGCCGCCGCCACGCCCAGCAGGTCCAGGACGCAGGTCCGCGCGGCGGCAATGACCGTGTCGGGCAGATCGGCGACGGTCAGGTCGTGGATGAAGTCGTTGACCGGGATGCTCATGGCGTCACCGTCCCTGGAATTCGGGGGAGCGCTTCTCGAAGAAGGCCGCCATGGCCTCCCGGTGGTCGGCGGTGTGGTGCGCCATGTCCTGGAACGCGGCGGACAGTTGCAGCAGCGCCGGCAGCGTCGTGTTCATGCCTTCGCGGATCAGCCGCTTGGTCCAGCGCAGGGCCTGGGGCGGGTTGGCGGCAATGCGGGCGGCCAGCGCGCGGGCGGCTGGCAGCAGTTCCCCGGCCGGCACCACGCGGGAGACGAGGCCGTAGGACAGCGCCGCCTGCGCGTCGATGGCGTCGCCGGTGAAGGCCATCTCGCAGGCGCGCGACAGCCCGACCACCCGCGGCAGCAGCCACGCGCCGCCGTCGCCGGGAATGATCCCCAGCTTGACGAAGCTCTCGGCGAACACCGCCGTCTCGGACGCGATGCGGATGTCGCACATGCAGGCCAGATCGCAGCCGGCGCCGATGGCCGGACCGTTCACGGCGGCGATGGTCGGCACGTCCAGTTCCCACAGGGCGCGCGGGATGCGCTGGATCCCGTGGTGGTAATTGGCGCGCACCTCGCCGGCGTTCCCTGCGAAGATGCCCTCGCGGTCGCGCATCTGCTTGACGTTGCCGCCCGATGAAAAGCCCTTGTCGGCACCGGTCAGGATCACCGCCCGCACGGACATGTCGCGGTTGATGCGGGTGCAGGCCTCCTCGAACGCGGCGAAGAGGTCGTCGCCGGCCAGCGCGTTGCGGTCCTCCGGCCGGTTGATGGTCAGCGTGACGACGGCGCCGTCCTGCTCGTAGAGAAGGGGTTCGGTCATGTTATGCGGCCTCGGACGTGCTGTAGCGGGCGACGAGGTCGCGCTTCAGGACCTTGCCGCTGGGGTTGGTCGGCAGGGCGTCGACGAAGACGACCCGCTTCGGGCGCTTGTAGTGGGCAAGGTCGCCGCTGCCGCGGCAGTGCTCGTCGATGCGCTCGGCGGTGAGGTCCGGCGACCCCTTGACCACGAAGGCGGTTACCACGCTGCCCCATTTGGGGTCCGGCAGGCCGACGACGGCGGCCTCCTGCACGCCGGGGCAGCGGTAGAGCACCTCCTCAACCTCGCGGGGGTAGATGTTCTCGCCGCCCGACACGATCATGTCGTCCACGCGGCCGTGGAAGCTGTAGAAGCCGGCCTCGTTGCGGCTGAACAGATCGCCGGTGTGCAGCCAGCCGCCCTTGAACTTCTTCGCCGTCTCCGCCGGGTTGTTCCAGTAACCGGACGTCATCTGTGGACCGCGGACGATCAGCTGCCCGATCTCGCCGGGGCCGACCGTGTCCTCCGGCCCAGCCTCGCGGTCGGACTCGTGGCGGATGATGCGCGCCGTGGTGATCAGCGTCGGCTTGCCGCAGGAGCCGAGCTGGGCCAGCGCATCCTCCGGCTGGAGCAGCAGGGTCAGGCTCGCCTCGGTCATGCCGTAGCCGTTGTAGATGTTCGGGCAGAACTCCGCGACGACGCGCGCCATGGTGGCCTTGGAGATGGCCGCCCCGCCCGTGGTGATCATGCGCAGGCTGCGCACGTCGAACTCGGCGAAGCGGGGGTGGAACAGCATCTCCTGGATCTGGGTGGGCACGGCAAACAGGGTGGTGATCGCCTCGCTCTGGATCACCTCCAGCGTCTTCAGCGCCTCGTACCGGCCCAGCACCACGTTGGTGCCGCCCACCATCAGGTGCGGGATGAAGTAGGCCTGCATGCCGCCGACATGGTAGAGCGGCGCGATGTGCAGCGCCTTGTCCCGGTGGCCGAGCCCGTATTCCATGACGCAGTTCATGGCGATGGCCACGTCGTTGGCATGGCTGTGCATCACCCCCTTGGGCCGCCCGGTGGTGCCGGAGGTGTAGACCAGCGCCGACAGGTGTTCCGGCCGGATATCCGGGCGCAGGTCGGCCCGTTCGGCCGTCTGTTCGGCGAGCGTTTCGAAATGCAGGTGGCCCGGCGGTACCTGGGCCGGGTCGTCGGCGCAGGAAATCCAGCTGTGCACCGTGCGCACCCGCTGGGCCACGGCCAGCGCCGTGTCGGTCAGCTGGCGCCCGTAGACCATCACGCGGGCGCCGGAGTCCTGCAGGATGTGCGCGACCTCCCCCGCGGCGAGGCGGAAGTTCATGGGCACCGCCACGGCGCCCAGCAGCTGGCAGGCGAAATAGGTCGTCGCCGAGGCTTCCGAGGTGCTGACGTAGAAGGCGACGCGGTCCTGCGGGCGCACGCCCAGGTCGGACAGCGCCTGCGCAAAGCGGCTGATGCGCGCCAGCCACTGCGCGTAGGTCCAGCGCCGGTTCTCGAACACCAGGGCCGTATGGTCCGGATAGCGCTCGGTGCTCTGCACGAGCAGGAAGGCGATGTTCATGGTGCGGACTCGCGGTTCGGATTTCGCGGGCTAGAGGTTCGGCTTGAGCGTGGGCAGGTCGGCCGAGGCGATCAGGTACTTCGCCATCTCCGTCGTGCCGCCGACGATCGGCAGGGCACGGGCGTCGCGGAAGATCTGCTCGGCCCGCCCGTACTCCTTGGTGATGCCGTCGCCGCCCAGAACCTGGACGGTGGTGTCGGCGCAGAAGGTCGCCGTCTCCGTCGAGACGAGCTTGGCCATCGCCGCGGGCTTCATCAGCGCCTTGCCGGCCACGCCCTGGTCGTACAGCTTGGCGGCGCGGTAGGTGATCAGCTCCGCCGCGTCGATGCGCCAGCTCATCTCGGCGATCTTGTCCCAGATCAGCTGCTTGCAGCCGAGCTTCTGGCCGAACGCCTCGCGCGTCTGCGCGTGGGCCGTGGCGATGTCGAAGGCGCTGCGGGCCACGCCCAGCCCCGAGCCGCCGAGGATGACGCGCTCGAAGTTGAACATGCTGACCATGATGCGCAGCGCGGCGTTCTCCTCACCCAGCAGGTTTCCGGCGGGAACGCGGCAGTCGCGGAACTCGACCTCGCCGACGACGCAGCCGCGCCGCCCGGTGAAGGTGTAGCGGCGCGGGAAGCTCATGCCCGGCGTGCCGGCGGGCACGACGACCGCGCTCATCCCCTTGCCGGCGGGCACGTCCGGGTCGGTGATGCCGTAGACGATGTAGACGTCCGCCACCGAGGCGTTGGAGATGTAACGCTTGAAGCCGTTGATGACCCACTCCCGGCGGGCGGCGTCGAAGGTGATGCGCGTGCGCATGCCGGACGTGTCGGAGCCGACGCCGGGTTCGGTCACGCAGATGGCGCCGATCTCCCGCCCCTCCACGATGCCGGGAAGGTAGCGGTCGCGGATCTCCGGCGTGGCGTAGCGGTGAAGGGGGTAGGCGCAGCTCAGCGCCGTGGCGATGGTCGTCTCAAAGGCGTAATTGATGGCCGCCGCCTCTTCCGACAGCATGGTCGCGTGGGTCAGGCCGGGGGCGTCCAGGCTGCCGCGGTAGAGGTCCGGGAACATCAGCTTGAGGTATCCGGCCTCGCCGAGCGCGCGGACCACGGCCTTGACCGCGTTCCAGTCGTCGTCGTTCTCGATGGCCGGCGCGCGGGGCAGAAGCTCGCGCTCCAGGAAGCCGGCCAGCTCGGTCCGGAAGGCCCGGTCCGTGTCGTTCAGGATGAAGTCGCGCATCAGGCTCTCCAGGATGCCTTGCCCCAGGCGGGCTCGCCGGTGACGAGGCGGTCGAATTCGTCGCGCAGCAGCCGCGGGTTGGCGTCGCGCAGGGTCGGCAGCAGATAGCGGGCGCGCCGCACGTCGGCGTAATCCACGGTGCCGGTGACGAGCTGTTCGCCCGTCCCCTCGGCCTGGGCCACCGTGCGGCCGAAGGCGTCGAGGATGCGGGAGCCGCCCCAGAAGGTCAGATCCCCCTCCCGCCCGACGCGGTTCGCCATCGCAACCGGCAGGCCGTAGGTCATGGCGTGGAAGCGCAAATTGACCTCCCAGCCGCCGGGGTTGTCGAAGTCCGCCCCCACCGCCTCCACCGCGGAGCTGATCGGCGCCAGCATCAGGGTGGCGCCGCGGGCCGCGGCGATGTGGACCAGCGGCGGGTTCCACAGGTCGGCGCAGATCAGCACTCCGGCCCGCCAGCGCGGGGCGAGTGCGACGGTGGCCACCCGGTCGCCCATGGCGTAGTGCTTGCCCTCTTCCAACCGGCCGTAGGTGGCGAGGTTGATCTTGCGGTGCAGGAACTCCAGCCGGCAGTCCCGCACCACCGCCGCAGCGTTGTAAAACTGCGCGCCGGGCGCTTCCTCGATGAAGCCGAACACGGTCCGCATCGGGCCGGTGGCGTCGGCGAGTTCGCCGATCAACGCATCGTCGGCGGGCATGGCAAGGCGCAGGGTTTCGGTCCCCGCACCGTGCCCGGCGAGCGACAGTTCCGGGAACAGCAGGACATCCGCCCCCGCGGCGCGGGCCTGCCGGATGAAGTCGAGATGCTTGCGGACGTTGGCGGCGGGGTCGGCGAAGACCGTCTCGACCTGGGCAAGCGCCACCCGGAGCCGTCCTTGCGTGGAATCGGGCATGTCCGTCCGTCTGTTTGCTGCAAATGGAAGGGGTGCGGGCCGGCTCCGGTCAGGCGTGACCGGCCCGCGCCGGGATCAGATCAGCTTCTGGTCCTTCAGGAAGGACGCGGCCACGTCCTCGATCGTCTTCTTGTCGACGTCGATGCTGGCGTTCAGCTTCGCCATGGTGTCGTCGTCCAGCTTGGCCGCCAGCCCGTTCAGCAGGTCGGCGAGCTTCGGCGCGGCGTCCAGCGCGTCCTTGCGGACCACCGGCGTCAGCGCGTAGGACGGGAAGAAGCCCTTGTCGTCCTTCAGCACGACAAAGTTGAAGGCGGGAATGCGGCCGTCCGTGGCGAAAACCAGGGCGACGTTCACCTGCTTCTGTTGCAGGGCCTGATAGGTCAGGCCGGTGTCCATGCGCTTCAGGTTGGCCCGGCCGAATTCGAAGCCGTAGGTCTCCTGCAGGGGCTTCAGGCCGTCCGGCCGCTCGGCAAACTCGGCGTTGCAGGCCAGCGTCAGCTTCTCGCCGCCCTTCACGGCCTTGGACAGATCGCTGATGGTCACGATGCCGCGCTTCTGCGCCTCGTCCCGATTCATCGCCAGCCCGTAGGTGTTGTTGGCGCGCGACGGGGTCAGCCAGACGAGGCCCTTCCTGGCGTCCAGTTCCTTGACCTTGGCGTAGGTCTGCTCGGGCGACATGCGGTCGTTGATCTTGTTGTAGGTGATCAGCGACGTGCCCGTGTATTCCCAATACACGTCGACCTGCCCGTTTTCCTGCGCCTGCCGCAGGACGGAGCTGCCCATACCCGCGCGCTTGTCCACGTCCATGCCGTGGGCGCGCAGAAGCTGGGCGGTCATTTCCGCCATCAGCTGCTGCTCGGTGAAGTTCTTGCCCCCGACGACGATGGTCTTGGCCTGGGCGGGAGAGCCGATGGCGGACAGCGCGAGGACGGCGCCGGCCGCGAGGCCGAACAGGGCACGACGATGCATGGGTTTCCTCCGTAAGGTTTTTTCTTGGTGATGGTTTTTCAGTTACCGGTCGCCCGGCATCACGCCGCGGGACACGACGAAGCGCGCAACCAAAGCCACCACGAGGTCGGTCAGCACGGCCAGGATCGCGGTGGGAATGGCGCCGGACAGCATCATGCCGGGCTCGTTCAGGTCGATTCCGGTGAAGATCAGCTCGCCCAGGCCGCCGCCGCCGATCAGGAAGGCCAGCGGAACCGTGCCGACGTTCACCGCCAGCGCCGTGCGGATGCCGGCGAACATGACGTAGAGGGCGTTCGGGATCTCCACGCGCAGCAGGATCTGAAGCGGCGTCATGCCCATGCCGGTCGCCGCCTCGATCAGGTGGCGCGGCACTTCCAGGATGCCGGTGTAGGTGTTGCGCACGATGGGCAGCAGGGTCGCCGCCCACAGGGCGAAGATGGCGGGCTTCTCGCCAATGCCCAGCACGCTCATCGACAGCGCCAGGATGGCCAGCGTCGGGATGGTGGACCCGATGTTCAGCACCTGCATGGCGTTTTCCGCCATGCGTCGGACCGCTGGGCGGGTCAGCAGGATGCCGAACGGCACGCCGCAGAGGATGGCAAGCCCGCCGGAGATGGCGACCAGTTCCATGTGCTGCTGCGACAGGAAGGCGATGTCCTCCCAGCGGCTGGCCATTTCGTCGACCAGCCCCGTGGCGTGCACCAGGACGCCGAGCCCGAACAGCGCGGCGGCGGCCAGCGCCGGCAGAAGCGGCGGCAGCGGGATGAAGCGCGGGACGTAGCGCGCGGCCAGGGCGGTCTTCATTCGGCGGCCCCCCGGAAGTGCTGGGGCGCAGCCGGCCGGCCCTCATCCGCCGGAACGGCGGCGGTGAGGGCGGCGGCGCGGTAGGTGTCGCCCAGCCGGTGGGTGATGCCGCGCTGGGTGATCTGGCCGCGGAAGGCGCCGGACTCATCCACGCAGGGCAGCCACTCCGCGTCGTGGGTGAACATCGACGACACCGCGCTGCGCAGGTCGGCGTCCAGCCGGACGGGGGAGGGCAGGGCCCGCGCGTGGTCACCCGCCGAGCCGTGGCGGCCCACGGCATCGGCCAGGAACAGGCAGCCGGTGGGGCAGCCGTCAGCGTCGGTGACGACGATGTGGCCCTGGTCGTGCTCGTGCATGCGGCGGACCGCGGTCTCCAGCGCCTCGTCGGGGCGGACGGAGGGGGCGTCGGCCTTCAGCACGTCGCGGACCTTCAGCAGGCGCAGGCGCTTCAGCGTGCGGTCGCCGCCGACGAAATCGGCGATGAAGCTGTTGGCGGGGTGGGCCAGGACGTTGTCCGGGCTGTCGAACTGCTCCAGCTTGCCGCCGCGGAAGATGGCGATCTTGTCGGCCATCTTCACCGCCTCGTCGATGTCGTGGCTGACGAACAGGATCGTCTTGCGCAGCGTCTGCTGCATCTTCAGGAACTCGTCCTGGATCACCTCGCGGTTGATCGGGTCGATGGCCCCAAAGGGCTCGTCCATGATCAGCACGGGCGGGTCGGCGGCCAGCGCGCGGGCCACGCCGACGCGCTGCTGCTGGCCGCCCGACAGCTCGCGGGGGTAGCGGCGCAGGAACACCGCCGGGCTCAGCGCCATCATCTCCAGCAACTCGACCGCGCGCTTGCGGATGCGCTGGCTGTCCCACCCCAGCATGCGGGGGACGACGCCGATGTTCTCCTCCACGGTCATGTTGGGGAACAGGCCGATCTGCTGGATGACGTAGCCCATCGTGCGCCGCAGCTCGACCGCGTCGATGGTGTCGGTGTCCCGGCCGCCGACGAAGATCTTGCCGGACGTCTTCTCGATCAGGCGGTTGACCATCTTCAGGGTGGTGGTCTTGCCGCAGCCCGACGGGCCGAGCAGCACGCACACCTCGCCCTCGCCGACCTCCATGCAGACACGGTCGGCCGCCGTGACGGGACCCATGCTGGTGTTGAAGATCTTGGTCAGGTTGTCGAGCGTGATCATGGTTCTTCTGGTCCCTTCCCGTCAGGCGCGGACGCCGGCCGGCGTCAGGCGGCGCTGCATCCACAGGAGCGCGTAGTCGGCGACGATGGCGAGCAGGCTGACCGCCAGCGCCCCGGCGACCAGCTGCCGCTGGTCCGTCTGGGAGATGCCGCGGCTGATCAGCGTGCCCAGGCCGCCCGCGCCGATGTAGGCGGCGATGGCCGTGATGCCGATGTTGATGACGACGGCCACCCGCACGCCGGCCATGATGACCGGCACCGCCAGCGGAATCTCGACGCGCCACAGGCGCTGCCAGGGCCGCATTCCCATGCCGCGGGCGGCCTCGCGCAGGGCCGGGTCCACGTTGGTGATGGCGGTGTAGGTGTTCCGGATGATCGGCAACTGCGAGTAGAGCAGCACCGCGATCACCGCGGGCAGGTAGCCGATGCCGTGCCCGGTCAGCGACAGGACCGGCATCAGGATGCCGAACAGCGCCACCGACGGGATCGTCATGATGATCGCGGCGATGTAGAGCACCGCGTCGGCCACCCGCCGGTTCTGCGTGATGGCGATGCCGATGGGAACGCCGGTCAGGATCGCCAGCCCGACGGCGACGCCGACGATGGAGATGTGCTGGACGGTCAGGTACAGAATCAGGCTGGCGTTGTCGGCGATAAAGCGGAGTGTTTCCATCGCGCTCCCTCCCTTGCGCGCACCCTCTTCTGCGGGCGCCCGCGGTTACGGGCGTCGCGTGGTCCGGGGTTTGCCGCGCTTGTCTCGGCGGCGCCGTTCGTGGGCGCCGCTTATGGTTTGATATTAGGACAGTTTGCCGGTGTCGTCGTCCGCCGCGCCGACATGTTTTGTCGAGATTCCGACATCCTGTCCGCGGCGCGACCGGGCGGGCGTGCTCTGGAACGCCTCGCGGTAGCATTTGCCGAAATGCGACGCGCTGGCGAATCCGCAGCGCAGCGCGATCTGGAGAATCGACTGTCCGGTCTCAGCCAGCAGGCGGCGGGCCTGTTGCAGGCGCAAATCCAGGTAGAACTTGGCCGGCGTGTTGCCGAAGGCGGACAGGAACAGCCGCTCCAGCTGGCGCGACGAGATTCCGACCCGCAGGGCGATGGCCGGGGTGGGCAGCGGGTGTTCGATGTTCTGCTCCATCAGCACGATGGCGTTGGCGAGCCGCGTGTCGGTGATGTCGTAGCGGCTGAGGATGTCCATCCGCTGGCTGTCGGACGGCGGGCGAATCCGGGTGTGGAGGAACTGCTCGGCGACGGCAACGGCCAGCGCGTGGCCGTGTTGCCGCTCGATCAGGGCCAGCATCATGTCGAGGCCGGCGGTCCCGCCGGCACAGGTGAAGCGGTCGCGGTCCACGACGAACAGGTCGCGGCTGATGTCGAGGTCCGGAAACTCCTCGGCCATGTCCGGCATCGCCTCCCAGTGGATCGTCGCCCGATAGCCGTTCAGCACGCCGGCCCGCGCCAGGATCAGCGGCGCGGTGCTGGCGGCACCGATGGGGCAGCCCTGGCCGGCCAGCCGGCGCAGCCAGTCGAACACCCTCCGGTCCTGGAACCCGGCGACGTCGAGGCTGGCGATGGCGACCACCATGTCCAGCGGCCCGGCCGTCTCGATGGAGGCGTGCGGCAGCAGCGTGAAGCCGCTGCTCGACGTGATCGGCTCACCGTCGATGCTGATGAGTTTCCAACTGTAGAGGGGCTTGCCGCTCATCCGGTTGGCGGCACGGATGGGCTCGCTGACGGCGCTGAGCGCCATCAGGGAGAATCCGGGCACCAGAAGAATGCCGACCAACACCGTGGCGTCGCCGGTCGCCATGCACAACCCTCCCAAACCATTCAGCCGAACGACGGCCTTGCGACCCTATCCTGCGGACGCCGCGCGTTTTTTTGGAAGCCACGTTTTTTTTTGAAGTTCGTGCTTGTGTTCCCGGCCAAGGCTCTCTATAAGCCGGCCTCCGTTCCGGATTAGCTCAGTCGGTAGAGCAGCGGACTGTTAATCCGCGTGTCGCTGGTTCGAGTCCAGCATCCGGAGCCATTATGCGGGTGTAGCTCAGTTGGTTAGAGCGCCGGCCTGTCACGCCGGAGGCCGCGGGTTCAAGTCCCGTCACTCGCGCCACATTGCGGGCGTAGCTCAGGGGTAGAGCACAACCTTGCCAAGGTTGGGGTCGAGGGTTCGAATCCCTTCGCCCGCTCCAGTCGGAGCGTTGGGTCCTGTAGCTCAGCGGGAGAGCACTACGTTGACATCGTAGGGGTCACTGGTTCAATCCCAGCCGGGACCACCACGCGGGTGTAGCTCAATGGTAGAGCAGAAGCCTTCCAAGCTTACGACGAGGGTTCGATTCCCTTCACCCGCTCCAACACCTTCCCTAAAAAATCAATGAGTTAGCGCCAAACCGGGATGCCCGGTGGTGCCTCGTTGTGCCTGATTCTGCCCCATGATAGCTTACACGGGTGCTTACACAGGGCGTGTAAGCGGGCTGTAAGCCGAAGGCAGGCGAATCAACGCCCCCACGCGGAAAGCCCGCCCAGCGGTCGTGTAAGCGCCTCTCGTGTAAGCAGGGGGGTGACTAGCCATGGCCCGTGTCCGCCTTACCAAGACCCTCGTGGACGAGCTACAGCCGCCCGAGAAGGGGCAAGCCTTCGTTTGGGATAGCGAGGTGCCCGGCTTTGCCGTCCGCGCTACGCCCAGCGGTGCGAAGGCCTGGATTGTTCAGATGCGGGTGCGCGGCGGCAAGGAACGCCGGATGACCATCGGGTTCTGCAACAAGGTGCCGCTCGACAAGGCGCGCCTGGAGGCCCGCAAGGTTCTCGCCACCGCCGACCTTGGCCGCGATCCCGCCCAGGAGCGCAAGGAGGCGCGCGAGGTCAAGCCGGACATGAACCCGACGCTGACCGAGTTCGCGACTCGCTGGCTGGAGGAGGTGGCCGGACGGCGCAACCGCGCCGGCACCCTGAAGAACCGCCGCCTGCTGCTGAAGAACCACATTCTGCCGGTCCTTGGTGAGAAGCGCATTACGGACATCCGCCGCAAGGACATCGAGGACATGCACCATGGGATTTCCAAGCGCTTTCCCGTGGCCGCGAATCGGGCTGTGTCGCTATGCTCCGCCATCTTCTCCACCGCCGAGCGCTGGGGAATGCTGACCGAGAACCCCGCCAACAAGATCGAGCGCAACGCCGAGGAAGGCCGCGAGCGGTACCTGACGCCAGAGGAGATCGCCCGCCTTCAGACCGCGCTGGACCAGAGCCAGGCACAGGACTCCGCCGATGTGGTCCGCTTGCTGCTGCTGACCGGCGCGCGGGTTGGTGAGGTGCTGGCGATGCAATGGGGGCATGTGGACCTGACTGTCGGCCTGTGGGTGAAGCCGGCCGCCACGACGAAGCAGAAGCGCATCCACCGCGTTCACCTATCCCCGGCTGCTGTGGCGGTTTTGGCGAAGCGCCAGAGCGCCCAACAGGCGAAGCAGCGCAAGGGCGAGCTACCGCCGTGGGTGTTCCCCGGAGACGGAGCCAACGGCCATATGACGACCATCCGCACGTTCTGGGCTGCGGTCTGCCGCCGCGCCGGCATCAAAGGCGTTCGGGTTCACGACGTGCGGCATACCTTCGCCAGCTTGCTCGTGTCGTCGGGGGAAAGCCTACCAGTGGTCGGGGCGTTATTGGGCCATACGCAGGCTAAGACGACAAGCCGCTACGCGCACCTGCTGGACGATTCGCTGAGGGCAGCGACGAGCCGGATTGCAGAGATTGCGGCGGGGAAGGTGGCGCAGTGATCTACAATATGCATGTGCTTAGTGATGAGGTATTCCCAGAACAAGTTAGTGATGCTTGGATATCCGAGGATAACTATTCTTATCTGAAATGCTGGATTTCGTCGCAAGAGCATGCAAGGAAATCAATTGTTATCGGTGATGATTTCCCTAGAGAAGTCGAGCTTAGTCATGATGAGTACGTTAACATATACTACGCAAGAAGATTTAAAGCCGAGCAAATTGGCGATAAAAAAGGCAAGCAAGGAACATATAGCGATATGATTATTATTACGAATGGAAGCAGCGCCAGATGCAATTGGCGTGGGAGTATCTAAGAAGGTGTGAAGATTATCGTAATGATTACTCGCGGCTAGATATTTTAATGGCGAAATCGCTAATGATGATGGTTGAAGCGGCAACCATATATTACGAAAAGAGCGGGTACGCCAGTCAAGACTTGATTGTAGCTCTGGAAGGCTCCAGTTGTTCGAGGAAGGTGTTATCATCTTGGCTTCGCTTTGTCAAAAGCGAAGAATTTTCAAGCCACCTCCTACAAAAATATTTGCAGAGCCCCTGCGAATTTGACGACCTCTATTTTGATATAGTTGGGCTCCGGGACGAATTATGCCAGAAGTGGAAGATAGACGGATCATTTGGCCCAATTCCATATTATTACGTTGGACCTCCTGTCTTTGTTGGTAGTTATGACAATGTTGAACTCAGCATGAGGCATTTAGATGTTTTTGGGATTCGGAGTAATGGAAAATGGAGGCTGAACCGGTCGCCGGACAATGATATATCGCCATATCCGGAGTGGCGCTAATATTTGATTTTACAAGGGACGTGGACAGCCAAATTCATGAAGCGCGCGAAATATTGATGGAGATTGCTCAACAGTACGGTTATTGTTTCCCAGATGTAAAAACAAACATATCAAGGCCGCGCGATAATTACCACATAAATTACATAAGAGTTCTTGACGCTATGCTTAGTGGAGTTCGCCATCCAACGCAATTATCTGAATTTATTCAAGTTAATAATAACAAATACCTGAGCAACCCTGCCGATTCGATGGGATACACCATGAGCCGAGCTAAGGAGTATGCAAAGAAAGATTATTTCGCCATCGCTACGCTTCCATTCCGAAAATAGCGGCAAGACATTATTTTCCGGGGACAATCCAGCATATCTGCCCATAATGGGAGGCCTGTCGAAACATACAGGCACTTCCAATGGCATACCGGAAAAAAGCTCCTCGACCTGCACCCACTGAGGATAAGAGTGCGTAACAAAACCGGCCGGGAACGGTTGGTAGGGGCATGGCAGCCCCTCTTGTTTCCGACGCCTTGTGGGCGATCATCGAACCGCTGATCCCGCCGGAGC
>Ga0065721_10050617_pt1 | contig 18906 bp, 17 predicted proteins | sample Mesricmetagenome_FD_59108 | JGI IMG/M metagenome (GOLD analysis project Ga0065721, IMG submission 59108) | Mesophilic microbial community from rice straw/compost enrichment Sample: eDNA_1 v2 (version 2) | ecosystem: Engineered > Solid waste > Grass > Composting > Bioreactor | place: USA: Davis... | reverse complement strand
TTTGCTTCGCCGTTCATGAGCAGGAGATTCAGGTCTCCTTGCTTGTCCGGGAACACCTCGCATCCGGGCTGCCCATACGGCCACGCTTGGCCGAGCGCCTCCGTGACCGCGGACCGCTTCTCCGTGAAACCCTGCTCCGAAGCGTTCAGGCTAATGTGAAGCACATAGGCCGAGCGGAGCCGGCCTATCCCCAGGCTCTCCGCCGCGAGGTCAGCGGAAGCGGGATCGTCGGTTCCGGCCTCGATCAACTCGGTCAGGAATTTCTTCCGCCGAAGGGGTACCTCCTCGGAGACCCGAGCCAGCGCGGCGGACTCGCTCCGGGCCGCATCCAGCCTCATCTTTACGTTCAGCAGCGCTTGCTCGAAATCGCGCGGCATCATGTCCGACTTCACCAGGTATTCGGAGACGCCGTGCCGAATCGCTTCCTTGGCATAATGGAAATCTTCGAGATTGCTAAGAATAATGATCTTCATCTCGGGATAGCTCCGGCGGACGTGCGAGATCAGCTCGATGCCGTCCATGACCGGCATCTTGAGATCCGTAATGAGAATGTCGAGAGGCTCTTTGCTTATCCGCTCCAGGGCTTCCTTGCCGTTGGCGGCTTCCCCGGCGAGATGCAGCCCGATCATCTCCCAATCGATCATGGAGCGGATGCCGTACCGCACGATAAATTCGTCTTCGACGATAAGGACTCGATACATAGGGGCATATTCTCCCTTCAAATCATTCGGGGCAGCCGGATGCCGATCCGCGTGCCGGCTCCTGGCTTGGTGTCGATGCGGATGCCGTAGGCTTGCCCGCAGATGAGCTTCACCCGTTCATCGACGTTGGCGAGGCCGATCCCGCCGCTGCGGCCGGGGTCGTCGGCTTGGCCGCTGAGCAGGGTGCCGGCTTGTTCCGGGTTCATCCCGACGCCATTGTCCGATACCGTGAACTGAATGCCGCCGCCCGGCTCGGTCTCGCAGCGGATGAGGATTCGGCCGCCGGTCTCCCGGTCGACGAAGGCGTGCAAGATGGCATTCTCGACGATCGGCTGCAGAATGAGCTTGGGCGTTCGCAGTTGCCGGACGTCCTCCGCGATCTCGACGTCCGTCTCGATATTAAAGTTGAAGCGGAATTTCTGAATGCCCAAGTAGCACTGAACGTGCTCGATCTCTTCCTCGACTGTTACGGTTTCTTCGCCCTTGCCGATGCTGATCCGCAGCAGCCGCGAGAGCAGGCTGACCATCTCCGCCGCATGGTTCGCCTTCTGGATGAGAGCCGTCCACTTGATGATATCCAGCGTATTGTACAGGAAGTGCGGGTTGATCTGCGCCTGAAGCGCTTTCAGTTCCGCGACCCGCTTCTGGTCTTGTTCGACGTAAACCGCGTGCAGCAGCTCCTCGATCCGCGAGACCATATAATTGAAGCTGTTGCCCAGCACGTCGAATTCGTCATGGCGCTGCTTGCCCTTGTAGCGAACGGACATGTCCCCCGACATGACGCGCTTCATCAGCTTGATCATCTGCAGGATCGGCTTCGTGATGGAGTTGGTCAGGAGAAGAGCCGTCACGATCGAGAAAAGGATGCAGACCAGGGCGATGGCGACGCTGATCTGCAGCAGCCGGTTGGAGTCCTGATATAGCGCGGACTTAGAGATGACGTTGACGACTTTCCAGTCGTTCGTGTGCAGCTTCTGAACGTTGACGATGAGCCGGTTATGTTTATAGGAGAGCGGGAACTTCACGCCGTCCGATCCCGCGCTCGAGATCCGTTCGTACCCGTCCGGACCGAGCACCTCGGCGACGCTCTTCCCGATGAGCGTATCGTCCGGATAAGAGACCAGCCTCCCGTTGCCGTCGACGATAAAGCTTTGCATGTCGCGGTCGTTGCTCACGGCCTTCAACACCAGATCCTTGATCACTTCCTCGCGGATGTCCAGCACGGCGACGATGCCCAGAGGGCTGTCGTCGGATATTTTGTACACCTGCTTCGCCAAGGAGAACACATACGAGTTCTGGGAATTGAGGCTGTCCACGAAGGTGGCATAGCGGGTCGGATACCAGCGGAAGTTGCTGCCGTCCTCAATAGTCTGCAGGTAAGGGGCCGTGTCCGCCTTCTTCCGGCTGCTCCAGCGATAGATGCCCTTGATATAGTGCCGATCGGAGACGAAGGAGATAGACTGCACGTCCGGATTGGTCGCCACGATCGTCGACAGCTTCGTCGTCAGCGACAGGCTGTCCAGGTCGAATTGGGCGGCGTCCGTGTCGTTCAGCTTGCGGAGCATTCCGACGATCTCGTCGTTGCCCACCACCTGCATCATCATATCTTTGTAAATGCCCAAGCGCGTATCCAGATTGTCGGCCGTCTGGTTCAGCAGATGCTCGGAATATTGCGTCGCCTTATCGTTGATAGTGGAACGAGAGATGGAAAATGAAATAATCCCCATGACCAATAGAGGCGTCAAGGAGAATAGAAGTAAAAGCAGCATCCATTTGGAACGCATGCTGCTTCGCCATATGAACAAACGGGAGAACGCCCGCCTCCAAGCGGGCTTGACGATCGATTCGGGCATGATGGGTCACTCCTGATGCCTCTCGCTGCTTATCCTTTGACGCCGGACATGGATACCCCTTGAACGATATGACGCTGAAGCAGGATGAACACGATGATCGTCGGGATCGCCGCGATCGCGCTCGCTGTCATAATCAAATTCAGGGACATTGTATTATTCGACAAAAAGGTGGGCAGCCCTGCCGAGAGGACCATGTTTTCCGCGGAAGTGATGGATAAGTATGGCCATAAGAAGTTGTTCCAGGACAGAATGAAGTAGAAGATGCCGACCGACACCATCGCGGACTTCGTCAGCGGAAGACATACCCTCCACCACAAGCCGAAGGAGCGGCTTCCGTCGATCTGAGCGGCTTCGATATAATCGCGGGGCACCCCGTCCATGAACTGCTTCAGCAGCAGCACGCCGATCGGGTTGGTTAGCCCCGGCAGAACGATGGCCCAGATGTTGTCGATCAATTTAAGGTGGAGCACGGTCTCGTACAACGGAATCAGAATGGCTTCCGTCGGAATGAGCAGCCCCGATACGATAACGATATAGAAAAGCCCTCGCGTGCGGAACGGCAGCTTGGAGAAGGCGAACGCCGCCAGCGAGCTGAACGCGATGGCGATGACGGTCGTGAGCGCCCCGATGACGAGGCTGTTCCAGGTCCATCGCAGGATCGACGAATCGCGAATGACCTTCACGTAATTGTCCGTATTCAGATCCGACCAGCGCACCCAATCGGCCAGAGAGTACACGCTCGTGCCGTCGGGCTTAAGCGAGACGAGGATCATCCAGGCCAGGGGGAAAATAAACAGCAAAGCAAGCAGCACGGCAAACGCGTTAAAAGCCCATTTTCTCATATAGCGGTTCTCTCCTTACCCGTCTTTCCGATCCGTGATTTTGAACTGGATCGCGGCAATCATCAGCATGATGACGCAGAACAAGATCGATTGCGCGGATGCCAGTCCGAACATGTCCTTCTTGAACCCGGTCACGTAGATATAACGGATCATCGTATTGGTCGCATCGCCGGGTCCGCCGCCGGTCATGATCTGGACCTGGCCGAACAGCTTCAGGCTGGCGATGATCTGATAGAAGATCTGAATCTTCGTTACCCTGGATAGCCCGGGCAAGGTGATATGCCGGAAACGGGCCCATGCGCCGGCGCCGTCGATCTTGGCTGCCTCGTAATGATCGGGCGGGATCTCCTGAAGGCCGGCCAGGAACAGCACCATGACGAATCCGACCGTCCACCAGTCCGTCGCGATCGTGAGCGCCCACCAGACGAAATGGCGGTCGGTCAGCCAGTTGATGTCGCCGGACGAGCCGAATAGACGAAGGAGTGCATTCACCGGGCCGTTCTTCGGGTCGAACAGATGGAGCCAGATGAAGCTGATGACCGACACCGACAGGACGTACGGCAGGAAGAAGGCGGAACGGATGAACGTCCGGAAGCGAAGGTTCTGGTTGATGATCAGCGCCAGTACCAACCCCAGGACGATGACGGTCGGAGTGCATAGCAGAACGAAATAGAAAGAGTGCCAGAGATAAGAATAGAAGTCCGGGTTGTGCAGGATCTTCCGGTAGTTGGCGAGTCCGACGTACTTCTCCATGCCCTGTATGCCCCATACGTGCAAGCTCATCCAGGCGCCGTTCAAGACGGGCCATAGATAGAACGCGGCGAAGGGGACCAGGAATGGAATCAGATAGAGGATCGCCCTCAGCTCTAGACGCCAGACCGACCGGCGTTTCGGGCGGGAAGGGGCGGCGTTCGGTCGCGCGGAAGGTTGCCAGGTATCCATAGTGAAGCTCTCCCTTGGTATTAAGCGATTCTTATGCGAATGCGAGATGCGAGAAGCGAGAAGTTACAAGAGAAGGAGAAGAAGCGCCCGAATCCATCGGGACGCTTCCGCTCCGCGCTTGCGGTCAGTCGGCCAGCACTTCGTTGATCTGCTTCTCGATGTCCTTCAGGCCGTCTTCGGGCGACGTGCTGCCGAAGATGATGTTCTGAAGCGACTCGGCGAGAATGGTGACGATCGTGTTGTACTTGTCGGTCTGCGGCGCGAACTTGACCGTCTTCTGCGCCTCGATGAACTCGCTGCGATAAGGAAGAGCCAGATAGTCCGAGCTCGACGTCACGTTCTTGTTGGCCGGTACGTGGCCTGCCTTGCCCCAAGTCGATCCGCCGACTTCGGAGAAGTACTTCATGAACTTGGCCGCGGCTTCCTGCTTCTCGGCCGAGACGTAAGACGGAATGACGAGAGTATGAGAGCTCGCCCAGTGCGTCGAGCTGCCGAAGATCGGAGGCAGCGGCATGGCGCCGATATGCTTGGATTCGTCGCCGAGAAGCCCGCCTGCTTCCCAGACGCCGCCGAACCAGAAGGCGGCCTTGCCGTTGCTGAAGCTGTCCCAAGGGTTCTTGTCGTTCAGGTCCGCGTACTTCTTGTTGTACAGGTCCATGTAGAAGTTCAGGACGCTGAGCGCCTTGTCGTTGTTGAGAGCGGCCTTGGTCATGTCGGCGTTCAGGAATTCGCCGCCCGCTTCGTAATACAGGTTCAGGAACGGCTCCTGGAAGTAAGGCGTATTGACCGCGATCGCCTGGACGTCCGGCACCTTGGCTTGAATCTGCGCCAGCGTTTGCTCGAAGCCCTCCGGCGTCATGTCGCCGAGCTTCGGCGTGCCGTCCTCATTGAGCAAGCCCGCTTGCTGCAGCAGATCCTTGTTGTAGTAGAACATGTGGAAGTGCGTATCCAGCGGCACGGCGTAAGGCTTGCCGTCATAAGACACGCTGTCGAGATTGGACTGCGTGATCTGGCTCAGGTCGAAGCCGACCTTGGAGGCCAGATCGTCGACCGACACGACTTGCTTGGCCTTGACGAACGGCGAGAGACGGTCGACGTGGGCGATGGCCACGTCCGGACCCTTGCCGGAAGACAACGCAGTGCCCAGCTTCGCGTAATACTCGTTCGACTCCAGCCGCAGCTGCTTCACGGCGACTTCCTTCTGCGAATCGTTGAAGCCCTTGATGATCTGATCGACGAAGTCGCCCTCGCCGCCCCCGAACGAATTCCAGAACGTGATTTCGACCGGGTTGCCGCCCGCGGCTGCGGTGCTTGCGCTTGCCGAGGAAGAGGCCGAAGCGCTCGGAGTAGCGCTGTTGCCGCCGGCGGCGTTATTGCCGTTATTGCCGTTGTTGGACGAGCAGCCCGACAGCGCCAGAGCCAGCGTGACGCCGGCCGCCAGGACGGGGACGGATTTCTTGCGGAGTTGCATGGACAACCACCCTTTCAAGATATGTGTAGGTTGAGAAAGCGCTATCGTTCTTCTTTGTAAGTGCTTTCTTCATCCCTAACTTTACCGTGGCCCGCCATCCCGAGGAACCGACAAAACGCCGCATCCGCTCGAACGATCTACAGATGTTCGAAGCGCTTTCACCAACCAGGGGTGTCGAATGTTACGATGGGGGTAAAATGTACAGCAGCTACTTTAACGCAGTTGAATTAATACAGACTGATATTGTCGAAGCTGACGCTGTTGCCGAACCCGCCGCGAACGCCGATCGTGCCTCCGGTGTAGGCGGCGTCGTTCACATTGATCTTCGGCGTCGTCATGTCGCCGACGTAGAACTTGAGGTTGCCGCCGCCTACGACGATCTTCACGTGGTACCAGGTATTCGTCGCGATCGTCGAGCTTACGGTCGCCAGCGGCGTCCAGCTGTTGTTGAAGCGACCCAGCCAGATGACTCCGGTCGAATCGATGCCCGCGCCGTAGCCGGACTGCGAATCCGCCCCGGTGCCCGGATTCGTCACGTTGAAGACGAGGCTGCCCTGTCCGGCGTTGTTCAGCCGGATGTCCCCTTCCAGCGTGTAGCTCGCCCGAGAAGGATAAGGCGTCAGCAGCGACTTGTCGGCATTCGCGGAAGTAAGGTTATACGTGCCGCCGCTGACGGCCCAAGTGCCGCCGTAATGCACCCAGCCATTCTCGTTAGCGGAGAAGTCGTTCGAATAGGTGCCGCTGCTCAGCGTGCCGAACCGAACCTGGATGTTATGTCCGCCGACGCTGCGATCCACCGAGTTGATAAGCGCGACTTCGTTCGGGCCCGTCTGGTACAGAGCGGCCCACAGCGAGTTGCCGAAGGCGGGCAGATCGTTGTCATACCACGTGTTGCCGAAGTCGTTGCTCAGCGAGACGACGTTCGAATTGGAGGTAAGCACCAGCCGTCCGTCGCTGAGCGACAGCAGGTAAGGCCCGCCTTGCTGATTGGTGGATACCCGGGAGCCGATGCCGCTGGCCCATGTTTTGCCGTCCGCGCTCTTCTTGGTGTAGATGTGGCAGCTCTGCGTGCCGCACACCTCGTACGTGACGATGTATTGCCCGTTGGTCATCTTCGTCCATACCGGCATCCCCGGGCGCGCGGCCGAATTGGAAGGGTCCCAGGCGACGTAGATCTCGTTGCCCCAGCTCGCGCCGCCGTTCGTCGAGATCTTCTGCGAGATCACCTGGCTGTAAGACGGGTTCTCGGTCACGTGCTTCTCGTTCGCGTACATGACGGCGAGCGAGCCGTCGTCGAGCAGCTGCATATGCGGCTCGTAGACGCCTTTGTCCGGATTGCCGAGCGCGCCGGCGGCGCCGTTATTCTCGTCGATGGTGCTCAGGAAGCTCCAGTTGGATCCCAAGTTCGTGCTCTTGTACACGCGAAGCTGGTAAGATTCCTGCCAGCGGACGGAGCGCATGGCGAGCAGAACATCGCCGTTCGCCAATTGAATCAGCTGCCCGTTGTCGAGGTCGCGTCCGTCCTCCCACAGCGTGGCCGCGAGCGACCAGGTGCGGGCATTGTCCGTACTGCGGAATACTTGCAGCCGCGTACCGCCCCAGGACACTTTCGTATAGCCGTTGTTGTCGTAGATGGCGGCGACGGCCAGCCAGGTGCCGTTCGCCAGCTTGAGCATCCGGGGATACTCCGCCCCGAAGGTTCCGGGATGGATGCCGCGCGCGTCGGTACCGGCGTCCGTGAACGTGTTGATGTTCGTGATCGTGGAGGTCGTCCCCCAGGTGATGGGTCCGTTCGCCGCGAAGGCAGGAATCGCGGCGGCGAGCAGGATAAGGCTTAACAGACCGGAGAATGAGGCGAAGAGCTTGCGCAACATACTGATTTCCCTCCCATGAGATTAAGAATGGCCAAACGGGTTGCCGCTGCTTCTATCCGCTTGCTGGGCTCCTCCCTTCCGACAGGATGATGTAAGGGCTTACAAGGCATAGTTTAAAAGGCCCGCCGAAGCGGGCCAACAGACATTCTGCAGGTTTTGGGTGGAAGATCTTACGAATCTGTATCCGAGGGAATGGCTTGGCGGAGATTGATGGCCTTGATGACGTTCAACGGAATCTTCGGCTTCCGGTCTTCCGTCAACAGGCCGTTCACCTCTTGCTGGACGTCCGTAATCTGGGTATAGCAGTAGCCGCATATATAATCCGTGTCCTGGATGGCTTGCGTAATAGAGCGGAAGCGTTCGATAAACGCTTCGTCTCCTTCTACCTGATTGCCGTAGCCCCAGCCGGTGCCGGATTGGAAGGCGATGCCGCCGAACTCGCTGACGATAACCGGCTGGCCGCGATAAGCGTATCCCCGCGCCATGGCATATCGCGCAAGATTGAACGCGATGCGGCCTCCGAGCACGGCATCGGCATCCTCGTATCGCTTCAGAAGCGCTTCGCCGCGTTCCTCGTAATCGTGAAGGGTAACGATATCGCTGACCGTATGCTCCCATCCGTCGTTCACGATGACCGGGCGGTGCGGATCGAGCGACTTGGTCAGGTGATAGATGCTCTCCGTGAACTTCTGCTGCTTCTCGTGGGTCAGCACTTGCGGAATGCCCCACGATTCGTTGAACGGCACCCAAGTCACGATCGAAGGGTGGTTGTACTGCTGCCGGACGATCTCGGCCCATTCCGCCGAGAAGATCTGAACCGCCTCATCGTTGAACTCGAACGTGGCCGCCATCTCCGACCAGACGAGCAGGCCCTTCACGTCGCACCAGTAGAGGAAGCGGGAGTCCTCGATCTTCATGTGCTTGCGCACGCCGTTGTACCCCATGGCCAGGATGGCGTCGATGTCCGCGATCAGCGCTTCTTCGGAAGGCGGGGTCAGATGGCTCTCCGGCCAGTAGCCTTGATCGAGGATCAGCCTCTGATAGATCGGCATGTTGTTGAGCAGCACCTGGTTCCCCTCGATCGAGATTTTGCGCAGCCCGAAATAGGAGTAGACCCGGTCAATCATCTCGTCTCCCTGATAGAGCGTAAATTCCACGTCGTACAAATTCGGTTGATCCGGAGACCAGGCCGCCAGCATCCAGGGACCGTTGGCCAGATGCGTCAGATCCACCTCCAACTGCAGCCAAGGACGGTCGATCAGCAGCTGAACCGACTTCATCGTCTGCTGCCGATAGCTGATGCGAGTCTCAAGCCGAAGCGTATCGCCGTCAGCAGGCGCAAAGTGTGTCTGATACTCGAACCGGACGGAGCGATTGTCCAGGTCCGGAGTGATCTTGACATTCTTCAGGTGAGCCGGAGAGACGTATTCCAGCCAGACGCTCTGCCAGATTCCGGTCGTCTGTACGTAGAAGCATTCGAAGTTGTCGGCCACCCAACGCTGCTTGCCCCTCGGCTGGGTGCAGCTCATGCTGTCTTCGACTTTGACGACGATGCGATTGGGGGCTCCCGGCACCTGCGCCAGGCTGTCCGTAATGTCGAAGGAGAAGGCCGCATAGCCTCCCCGATGAAGGCCGACGAACGCGCCGTTCACCCAGACCTTAGCCACGTAGTCGACGGCTTGAAAGTGAAGGATGACCCGTCGGTCGCCCAAGTCTTGCGGGGCAGCCCATTCGCGTTGATACCATACATACGGGTGGAACTTCTCTTCCCCAATGCCGCTTGCGCTCGTCTCGTACGTGAACGGCACCTGGATGGTGCGGTCGCCCTGCAGGTTCTCGTACCATCTGGAGCGCTCCCCGATATTGCCGTCGTCGAAGCGGAAGTCCCATCCTCCGTTCAGGCTCAGCCAGTTGTCGCGAACGAATTGCGGACGCGGATAATCTTTAACATAATGAGCGGTTGTCATGCGGCGTTATGCCCCTTTCGAACAATAAATTCGTTTTATTACAGATAAATTGTAACGGTAAACAAAGCATAGAGGCTCGCCGCAAGAATGTCAACAGCGGCCAATGATGCCCTTTAATGCTATATGAATGCAACGTTTTCCCTGTAGGAATGGGGTGTTTCGGGAAGTGTTGAACTATACGGATTGAGGGAAAGCCGTGAACGGCGAGGCTTCGCCTACTCGAATGAAGACCTTGAACCTTTTCTTTCTGTCCGTAAAATAAACCGAATTATTGTAATGATCGTTTAATGCCGAGACGATGCGACCGACAGGAAAGAAAGCGGAAGTAACCGTGATTCGTACCGCATAACAAAGAAAAGATGCCAAAATCGAATGCACTCATGCGGGTGCCTTCGATTTTGGCTATTTTGTCAGCTTGCCGACTTTTTTCGAATCGGGTATCGTCTATAATCAGAAATACCAATCAGATAACTTTGAATTAAACACCTAAGAAAGATGAGGTGAATCCGCTCATGGAACAGAATCCGGAACGGGAACGCGCGGGGCTCGGAGTGGAAGCCGTCTATGATCCGAAGGGGACGGGATCGGGCGACAACGGCCAGGCTGAGCAGCTTGCGCTTGCGAAGCTGTTTGAGGAGTTCGGAACTTCCCGCGTCTATAAGAAGAATGAGTTTATTTTCACCGGAGAAGAGGAGAGCCTGGAGATCTACTTCGTCCGCGAGGGACTCGTGAAGATCTCGCAATTCGCGCAGGAAGGCCAGAGCATCACCTTGTTCTTGCGGAACAAAGGAGAGGTGTTCGGAGCGGCCGAGGTGCTGACGGGGCAGAGGCGGCAGCGGTATGCGCGGTGTATCGCGGATAGCCGGATCCTCTCGATTCCGGCCTCCCAGTTCACCCGGCTGCTGGCAAGTCATCCGGAAGCGCTGTACGCGCTCGCGGTATCCAACGCCCGCCGGCTGCTGCAGACGCAGCGCTATGTCGAAACGCTCATCTCCCGACCGGTGGCCTGGAGGCTGGCGCAGCTCCTGCTCCAGCTTGGCGTCCGCGAAGGCAAGGAGACGCACGTCTCGCTGCCGCTTAGCCACGAAGAGGTCTCCTACGTCATCGGCTGCAGCCGGCAGACGGTGACGGAGACGCTGAATCGCTGGCGGGAACAAGGCCAAATCCGCTACGAGAAGAAGACGGTCGTCATTCTCGACACCGACGCGTTCCAGCAGCGACTGTAACAGGGGGCGAACGATCATGATTCAGGTAAAAGGAGTCGGCAAGGCGTTCGCGCAGCGGGACGGCGCCGCCTATACCGCTCTCGAGGATATCAGCTTTACGGTTGACCGGGGCGAGTTCGTGTCGATCCTCGGGCCATCCGGCTGCGGGAAGTCCACGCTGCTGAATCTGGTGGCTGGGCTGGAGCTCGCGGACGAAGGCCTCGTCTTGGCGAATGGAAAGCCGGTGGCGGCGCCGGGTCCCGACCGGATCGTCGTTTTCCAAGAGCATGCGTTGTACCCTTGGCTCACGGTGCTGGAGAACGTGGCCTTCGGCCTGAAGCAGAAGGGAATCCGGAAGAAGGAGAGGCATGCGCTCGCCATGGAACAGATACGTACGGTCCATCTAGGCAAGTTCGCGGACCGCTACCCGCATGAGTTGTCGGGCGGGATGAAGCAGAGGGTGGCGATCGCGAGGGCGCTCGCGATGGATCCCGAAGTTCTGCTCATGGACGAACCGTTCGCCGCGTTGGATGAGCAGACGAGGCTTCTGCTGCATCGGGAGTTAGAGCAGATCTGGATGGCCGCGGGCAAGACGATTCTGTTCATCACGCATAACATTCGCGAAGCGGTGACGCTATCCGACCGGGTTCTCGTCATGTCTACGCGCCCTGGCCGGATCAAGAAAGAGTACCGCGTTCAGGCGGCCCGGCCGCGCGATCCGAGCGATTCCGTGCTGCATCATATCGAGAGCCAGATCATGGACACGCTGGCCGCCGAGCTGGAGAAGGTGGCAAGGGAGGAATACGGCAGTGACTACGCTTTGGAGAAAAGCACTCTTTCTGATTCTGCTGCTCGTAATTTGGGAGACGGCATATAGAACGCTGCACTGGGGATGGCGATTCCCGTCTGCGCTGCAGACGATGCAGACGTTCTATGACGGCTTCGCCGACGGGCGGCTGCTCGATGCGACGCTGGGCAGCCTAAGACGCATTCTGATCGCCTTCGCGCTCTCGTGCGTCATCGGGATGACGCTAGGCGTCCTGTTCGCCCGCGTTCGGCTGCTTGACGAGACGTTCGGCTTCGTCGTCGTCGCCCTGCAGACGGTGCCGAGCATCGCATGGCTGCCGTTCGCCATCATCTGGTTCGGGCTCAACGACTTCGCCGTCGTCTTTATCACGACGATCGGGGCGACTTGGACGATGACGATCGCAAGCCGCAGCGGCATTAAGAACATTCCGCCCATCTACTTGAAGTCGGCCCAGATGTTCGGGACCGGCCGGAGGTTCCGTCTGTTCTATCAGATCATGATTCCCGCGGCCATCCCGCAGTTGATCACCGGCATGCGCATGGCCTGGGCATTCGCCTGGCGGGCGCTTGTGTCCGGGGAATTGATTGCCCGCGGAATCGGGCTCGGCCAGCTGCTGGAGGAGGGTCGAAGCTTGGGCGACACGTCCATCATGCTCTGCATCGTTCTCGTCATCGCGATCCTCGGCACGATCTCCGACCATCTCGTCTTCAAGCGGATGGAGAACCGGATTTGGAAGCAATACGGTCTGAATACGACAAGCGCCTGACCATACTTAGACAAGGGGAGTTATCTATGTTCCAAAAAGCGGCATTCTCAAGCTTGGCGTTCATACTATTGCTCGTTCTGCTGTCCGGATGCGGGTCTTCCTCTTCCGAGAAGAGCTCCGAGCCTGTGACGATTAAGATCGGGCTGCTCAAGAACGTCACGCATGCCCCTGCCTTCGTGGCGATGAAGAAGGGCTATCTTCAGGAGCGTCTCGGCTCCGACGCGACTTTCGAAGTCCAGGGCTTCAACAACGGCTCCGACTTCGCCACCGCGATGGCGACCGGCCAGATCGACATCGGTTACGTCGGACCGAGCCCGGTCATTAATCAGTACGTCAGGAGCAAGAATCTCAAGATCATATCCGGCGCGAACAACGGCGGGGCCGTTCTAGTCGCCCGGAAGAATGCCGGCATCTCGAGCGTGAAGGATCTGGCGGGCAAGCTCGTCGCCGTTCCGACGAAGGGAAGCACGAACGAGATCTCGCTGCGGCTTCTGCTTCAAGAGCAGGGCTTGAAGGTGACGACGGACAAGAGCGGCGCGCAATTGATCGCCATGGCTCCGGCCGACACGCTGACGGCCATGAAGCAAGGGCAAGTGGACGCGGCGCTGCTTCCGGAGCCGTGGGGCACCCAGATCGTGAACGAAAGCATCGGCGACATTACGGTCGATTGGGACCAAGTTCCTCCGAACAAAGGCAACTATCCGTTGACCATCCTCGTCGCGAGCGACGGCTTCTTGAACAAGCATCGGGATCTGGCGAAGGACGTCATCCTCGCGAACGCGGACGCTATCGCATTCATCAAAGACCACCCGGACGAGACATACCCGCTTGTCAGCGACGCGCTCAAGGAGCTGACGGGCAAGGGATTGGACGCCGACCTGATCAAGGCCGCTCTGTCGCATCTTAGCCTGACGACGGACATCGACCAGGCCGCGCTGAAGACGATGGCTCAGGTAGCCGTCGATGCCGGATACGTCAAGGGAGTCGGCTCGGAAGGACTGGATCTGAGCGGCTTGTACGATCTGTCGCTATTGGAGGAGACGCAACGATGACGACGACTGCCATTCAGCCTCAGTTGAACTTGCGCCCGGATTATCACCCGAATCTGACCGTCGTTCTGTTAGGAACGGGATCCCCGCGCGCCTTCTACGGCCGGGCGAAGCCGGGGGTCGTCATGCTCGCGGGCGACAAAGCGTTCCTCGTCGACTGCGGCGGAAGCGCGGTGGACCAGCTCATCCGGGCGGGAGTCATGCCGCAGCGCATCTCCGACGTGCTGTTCACCCACCACCATTACGACCATAACGCGGGCTTTTTCGACGTATTCATCACGAGCTGGCGAACGCACATCACGCCGGAGCGGGTGTACGAAGGGCGTTCGGTTCCAATGCGGGTGTACGGACCGGAGACGACGAAGGCCATCATCGGGAAGATGCGCGAGTCCTTCGAGTTTGACGTCAAGCTGCGGGTCAGCTATAACCTGTCGGACGAGGCCGGTTCGCGAATCGAGTACACGGAATGCAACGAGGGCGTAGTCTACGATAAGGACGGCATTCGCATTACCGCCTTCGAGGTAGACCATCGCCCCGTTTATCCGGCCGTCGCTTACAAGTTCGAGTATAACGGCAAGACGGCGGTCATCTCCGGCGACACCGTTCCAGTGGAGAATATGGCGAAGCACGCGGCCGGGGCGGATTTGCTCGTGCACGAGGCGTACAACAAGAATTGGCTCGACGGACTGATCGCGCAATATCCGGCGTACGAGAAGGCGCTCTCGAACCCGGCCAAGTACCACACGACGACGCTCGAAGCGGCGGAGATCGCGAGGCGGGCAGGCGTCAAGCATCTGGTGCTGACGCACCACATTCCCGCGCCGGCAGCGGAAGAAGAGGCGGAACGGGCCTATATCGAGGGAATGGCCGACATCTATGCGGGGCCGATCACGGTCGGTCGCGATCTGATGGCATTCGAGTTGAGGTGAACGCGAAAGCCGCGTACAGGCGAATCTTGTTAAAGCGGGCATTGCTCGACTGCGAAATAGCCGTTATCGCACTGGAGGAGTTCCGCGAGAATATTTCTCCAGCATTGCGCTTAAATAATTCCGGAATTCTTCCACATAGGATTGAGGCTCTATGATTTCGATATTTGTACCGAGACCTGCCAGAAACTGAAATCCCGCACCGTTCTGCGGAATATAAATCGTGGCTAAGTAAAATTCGGGACTGTAAGTTTCAATGCTCTTGCGACCGTATCTCTCGATGAATTGGTCCTTAACGCTAGGGGAGATCAACGCCTTAACGGCGACTAGCTGCGGTCGATAACCTGTCTCCTGTTCCAGTTCTAACAAGTCGTCTCTAGGCTCGAATGTTCGGTCATCCATTCTAAGATTATCGATCCTGGATAATTTAAAGGTTCGATAGCTCTGACGGTGCAAACAGAATCCCTTCAAGTACCAGCTCGTCTCGCTAAAATGAAGCTGATACGGCTCGACCGTTCTATTCGATTTAACGCCGTTTTTATCCAAGTAATCAAACGAAATGAACTTCCTCTGTATTATCGATTCTTGGCATGTCCTCAAGGTTGGAAGAATCTCCGTCCGCCCCTCCCAATCATAAAAGGACAGATGGATCGAACTCTTCAAGGACAGCGGGCTGACCATGGCTTCTATTTTTTTGATCGTCACTTCGACTTCTTCGCTAATCAGAATTTTTTCCAATCCCCCTAGCGCAGTCAATATGTTCTCTAAGTCGGAGTTGCTTAAAAGACGTTTGTCGAACTTGTATTCCTCCATAATGCCGTAGCCGCCATTCACTCCATTGATCGCATAGATGGGGATGTTGGATAAACTCAGCGTTTCCATGTCGCGAAGAATAGTCCTTTTGGAAACGTTGAATAATTGCGCGAATTCGGCAGCGGATACGATCTCTTTTTTCAGCAAAATCATGATTATGGAGATGAGCCTCTCAACCTTGTCCATAGTGCCTCCTCTTTTTGCACTCGATGTAGAAACGGTGACATACAGCTGTCATCTTTTCTACATTATACTGCAATTATCACAAGGAGGAGGTATTGTTCTATGTCAGCTATCGCTTATTTGAACTTTGATGGAATCGCCGAGGAAGCGATCGAATTTTATTCGGAGGCTTTGCATGCGATTGAAGTGAAGAAAGTTAAATTCGGGGACATCCCGCAAGACCCGAACTACCCATTGCCCGAAAATGAGCGAAATATGATCATGGAGTCGTCCATCGAATTCGCGGGCGGGAAAATCATGATGTCGGATCTTTTGCCTTCGATGAAGGCGGTAACGGGCGAGCTGGCGAAAGGAAACAATATTTTGATCAGCCTGGTCATGGACGACAAGCAAACGCTGGCAAAATACTTTACTAACTTGTCCGCCGGCGGCCATATCGCGATGCCGTTATCCGATACTCCGTGGTCTTCGTGCTTCGGAATGCTGGTCGATAAGTTCGGAATTGGCTGGAAATTCAATAGCGACGCGGATAAGTTTCTGGATAAAGTCCTTTCCGCCAAACAATAACTTCTTTAGCAAAATGGCCTTCTAAATAAAGGCCATTTTTTACTATTTCTTTTAGAAAGGATAATTATTTTGGCTATGGAAATCGAGAATTTATTTCCAGTAAAGACGAGAGAAGATTTGCGAATTTGGCTGCATAACAATAGCGAGACGGAGAAGTCCTGTTGGGTCCCGGTTAGGATGTCGCCGGCGTCCGGTTCCGATAGATTGTTGTATTTGGACGCGGTCGAGGAAGCTTTGTGCTTCGGATGGATCGACGGAATCAAGAAGAAAATTTCCGAAACGGAGCTGGTTCAGAGATTCTCTCCTAGAAGCCGAAAAAGCTCTTGGACCGAATTGAATAAAGAGCGTGTCCGACGTCTCGAGAAATTGGGGCTTATGAGAGACGAAGGAAGAAGGGTCCTTCCCGATATGGATCGCGACTCTTTCAGGGTAGATAAAGTTATCGAGCAAAGGCTTCAAGAGGAGAAGCAAGTCTATGAGAATTTCCTGGCCTTTCCGGATCTTTATAAAAGAGTTCGGATCGACACGATCCAAAGCATGAAGAATCAGCCGGAATTATTTAAGAGAAGATTGGACAAGTTCATCGCGAACACGAGGGATAACAAAATGTACGGCCTGTGGAACGATTATGGACGTCTGCTGGATGATTGATAGATAACGAGCAAAGGCAAGTTTCTGTATCAGGTGGGCATAATGGATTCATTATGAGTGAACGAAGGAGCTGCAGATAACGAAAATGGATCATCCCTTTGTCATCCTGCCCGAAGAACAAGCGCCCGAAGGTATCGAGCATTGCGAGCTTTGCGAACTATCCAAGCAGCGGACTCGCGTCGTCTGGGGGGGAAGGAAATCCAAGAGCTTCGCTCATCATGATTCTGGATAACCCCGGAGCCCGAGAGGATCGGCAAGGAAATTCGTTTCTGTGCGGTACCCGGGAGTCGCTCCAACTCGGCATGAGGGAGGCGGGTTTGGATACAAACGATGTTTATGTCACTTATTTGCTCAAATGTCGACCGATGCGTGCCTACAACAAGCCAGAGGCTAGAGCGGCATGCCTCCCTCATCTGCAGATGCAGATTTCCCAGAAACGGCCGCTTGTCCTGTTCGGATTCGGCAATGCCGTAGCGGAAGCCATATTCCCGGATAAGGAGAGCGCCAGCGTCAAGGAGTTACGCGGAAGCTGGCACGAATTTCAGAATACGCCCATCGGCTTCACCTATCACCCGCTTGCCGTAAGAAGGCGACCGAATTTGTTAAGGTTCTTCGTAGAAGATTTTAAAGCCTTGAAGGAGAAGTGGATGGAGCTTCGACTCGTTAAGTTTTAAAGGAAATTCGGACTTGCCTGGCCCTGCCTTAACCAATAAGCGATTAAAGCGACGGAGGCGTAGGATCCGATGATTTCGGCCAAAGAAACGGGAAAGAAATAACCGCTCTTGAACGATTGAATCCCGATTTCGACGAGCAAGGCCTGCACGCCGAAGATCCCCACGAAAGCAATTGCTTTCCACCGCCACCTCCATCCCGCGCGATATAAAACCATCATCAGCAGGACGATAATCGTTCGGTAGGTGACGATCATAACGGCTTGATTCCTATAGTAATCGTTAGGAAAGACAACCGGATGGAACACATGAATTTTGTAGGTAAACAGGATAAAGACGATAGCTACGGAGAACAGGGCGCTTGCTCCAAGAAATAACGTTAGATAATAAATGAGTCTGTTAGGGAAACGAGCCAAATAGGTATGCCATATGTTCGCCAGCCATAACAAAAAGAGCAGCAGGACAAACGTCATCCACGTCCGGTACCATTCATGCTCATAAATTCCAAGCTTCAAGAACCACTCTTCGATTCCTATGATTGCCGCCGCAATAACGAAGTGCCAAATTCTCGACAGCTTCTTGATTAAAACCAACAGAACGGTAACGGTGATCAAGGTCTGCGAGAAATAATTGCCGATGATCGAATCCAGGAAGGGATCGCTGCTTATTCTCGGACTGTACTTGTAGGCGTCAAGAAAGGTTAATATCCCCGTTTCAAATACGAACGTCGATCCCAGCACCGCAAATCCGAATCCGAGCCAATGCTTGGCGTTGTCCGTCTTCGCGAATGCATAAATAGCGGCCAGGATGGATAGTAACGCCAAGAGACAATACCATATCGTATCGCTCCAGAAAGCCCCCATGGTTATCCCCCCTATTGCGCCGGCTCCTGTTCAAGGATTGCCCATTTCAAAAGACAAGTATTCATAATTGTTAAAATGGCTATTGACGAGACACCAAAAGGTGTCCTATAATCAAATCGACACTAAATGGTGTCCAATAAGAATCAGCCATTCGGAAAGTTAGGAGCCTGAATAAGTTTCGCTTGCAAACCAATTATGAGGAGGAAAAGGAATATGGTCATCGGCGCCGAAACAACAGCTAAGGCGGAAACTCTTCCCCGAGGAAAAACGATTGCTTATTGGTCCGTCACGGCCCTGCTCGCAGCAGCCATCCTGATGAGCGGGATCGGGCAGTTGATGCAATTAGGGGGAAACGTGGAGTTAGTGGAAAATCTGGATTACCCCCTATATGTCCTGAAGATTCTCGGGATTTGGAAAGTCCTTGGAGCCATCGCGCTTCTCGTGCCGGGTTTTCCTCGGCTTAAGGAATGGGTCCACGCCGGTATCTTCTTTCTAATGACCGGTGCCGCATTCTCCCATGCATTGGCCGACGATTACGGGGATGCCGGGTTCAATCTGAGTCTTCCGCTTTTCTACGCAGCGCTGAATATCGCCTCGTGGGCGCTTCGCCCGAAGAGCCGCAAACTTTAAAGTCCAGCGGTATGATGTCAAGTCCCTGATTCATGTGAATTGGAAATTTTGTTGGCACTTAAGCGCTGGAGTCAGGGAAAAAGACAGCACCAAACTAAACCCAGTCGAAAATCAGGCACCTACC
>Ga0065721_10005765_pt1 | contig 18914 bp, 17 predicted proteins | sample Mesricmetagenome_FD_59108 | JGI IMG/M metagenome (GOLD analysis project Ga0065721, IMG submission 59108) | Mesophilic microbial community from rice straw/compost enrichment Sample: eDNA_1 v2 (version 2) | ecosystem: Engineered > Solid waste > Grass > Composting > Bioreactor | place: USA: Davis... | reverse complement strand
GTGTCCGGTGTATCCATTTTTCAATCTCGATGGGTCTAACCGACAGGGGATCAAAGAGGGGTGTCGGTGACCTGATTGTGATCATTCTTCACTGGGAAGTCTTCTGATCCGGGAATTTTCCCTCCCGAAACAGCGACTCTTCGCACAACGATCGCGCAGCAGCCCGGTCAATGCCGGCATCGCAGCGATCGTGATACGGGATAATTATCGAACCCGGCGCGACGGTTTGAAGCGATAGCCGATCCCCCGAATGGTCTCGATGCGGTCGGCGTGATCGAGCAGTTTCTTTCGTAACGCGCGGACATGGACGTCAATTGTCCGCTCCAGGGAGTTGGCATCCTCTCCCCGGCAGCAGTCCAGAAGTTCGTTTCGATTGAATGTGCGTCCGGGTTGACCGGCCAGTGTCCAGAGAAGTCGAAATTCGGTGGGGGTCAGGGGAAGTTCCTCGCCGTGGAGTCGGACAATGTGCTGCCTGCGGTCTATTTCAATTCCGTCGATCAGGAGGACTTCCTTTTCGTCATCACCCGGTTCGGGTCGACGCAAAAGTGCTTTCACCCGTTCAATCAGAGGGCGGACGCGAAAGGGCTTTGCGACATAGTCGTCTGCCCCCATGTTGAATCCGACAATCTCGTCGGTTTCATCGTCCTTTGCGGTCAGCATGATGATGCGGACGTTTTTCGTTCGGGGGTCCGAGCGGAGTTGTCGGCAGACCTGCAATCCATCGGGAGGGGGAATCATCAGGTCCAGCAGGATCAGATCGGGGACCTGCAACTGACATTGCTGGAGAGCATCGCGGCCATTGGTCGCTGTGACGACATTGAAGTTCTCCTTCTGGAAGTTATAGAGAAGCGCATCCAGAATATGCGGATCATCTTCGACGATCAGAATGCGTGGCCTGGTCATTGAGCTGTTGGCTTGGTTCCTTCAAGTTTACGCGCATGACGAATAATGCGTCCTTCCACCAGGTAAACGACATCTTCGGCAATATTCGTGGCGTGATCGGCGACCCGTTCGACATGACGGACCGCTGAGAAAAGATGAAGAAGCGCGTCCAGTTGATCGGGAGAGTTGTGCATTTGCGTGATCAACTGATTGACCAGCCCCTTGGTGATGTCGTCGATTTCATCATCTTCCTGGCAGACACTCCGGGCCAGCTCGCTGTTGAGGTCGACGTAGGCATCAATACTGTGATGCAGCATGTTGACCACCCGTTCCGCCATCTGCGTCACCTGTTCCGGAATGGTGATTGGCGGTGAATCGAGCAGTCCGCTGGCCCGTTCAGCAATATTGACGGCAAGGTCAGCCACCCGTTCCAACTCCCCGGAAACCTTCAAAACCGTCGTAATTCTTCTCAGGTCGATGGCGACGGGCTGATAAAGAGCCAGAATTTTCAGACAGGAGTCTTCAATACGAACGTCCCAGCGATCGATATCGGTATCTTCTGCAATCAGTTTACGGGTTTCTTCGAAATCCGGCGCCGACAGCAGCCCGACCGCCCGGTGGATCATGTCTTCCACGCGGGCACACATGGCCAGCAGATCGCGATGAAGTTCCGAAAGATCCAGCTGCATATGAACAGACACGTCAACTCCTTGCTCGATGCGGCGAGTTCAATCGCCCTGAACGCGAACAGCCTTGTGTGAACCCTCGTGATGCTCCTGGGATTCGGATCAGCCGAATCGTCCGGTGATGTAATCCTGAGTCTGCTTTTCCCGAGGGTTGGTGAAAATCTGCTCGGTATCGCCCATTTCGACCATTTGTCCTTTCAGGAAGAATGCAGTGAAGTCACTGACCCGTGCTGCCTGCTGCATGTTGTGGGTCACAATCACAATGGTGTAGTTTTCCTTGAGTTCGAAGATCAGGTCTTCAATCCGTGCGGTACTGGCGGGGTCCAGAGCGGAGGCCGGCTCGTCCATCAGCAGGACTTCCGGGTTGGTTGCCAGTGCACGCGCGATACATAAACGCTGCTGCTGACCGCCAGAAAGGGCCATCGCGGAATCGTTCAGTCGATTCTGTACATCTTTCCAGAGGGCCGCCCGCTTCAGGCAGGATTCAACTATGTGAGCAAGTTTTTCCTTGTCCTTCAGCCCGGCGATGCGTGGGCCGTAGGCGACGTTTTCAAAGATGGACTTGGGAAATGGGGTCGACTTCTGAAAGACCATCCCCACCCGTTTGCGCAGGGCCACCACGTCAACATCACTGGCATAGATATCATGCCCTTCCAGCAACACTTCTCCCGTGTGGCTGGTCCCTTCCACGATATCATTCATTCGGTTGAGGGTGCGGAGGAATGTGCTCTTCCCGCATCCGGAGGGGCCAATCAGCGCTGTTACGGATCGCTCCGGGATCTTGAGGGAGATGTTATACAGAGCCTGACTGGTCCCGTAATAGAAGCAGAGATTGTTGGCTTCCATCTTGGCAGGACGAGGCTCTCGTGTCAGTTCGCCCCCGGAGGTGGTGCGCTTGACCAGTCCCGAAAATGAAGTGGTTGTGTTCGGCATAGGAGCAATTTCAGGGCCCGATCACGTCGGATCTTTACCAGCGGGTATGTTTGCTGTAACGGTTGCGAATCAGGATGGCGAGTCCGTTCAGGATTAACAGGATGGCAACGAGGACGACAATCCCTGCTGCAGCGACGGATTTGAAGTCGACCTTCGGTTTCTGAATCCAGAAGAAAATCTGAATCGGAATGACCGTAAATGTATCGAACGGGGCTTTGAGCAGTCCTTCGGGATTGTCCCGTAATGCGGTGAGGCTGTCGATTCCACCGGGCACGAAGCTGACAAAGGCCATGGCTCCGATGATCACCAGAGGTGCCGTTTCTCCAATCGCTCGGGAGATCGCCAGAATCACACCGGTCATGATCCCGGGAGCGGCAGCGGGGAGGACCTGATTTCGGATGGTCTGCCACTTGGTCGCCCCCAGTGCGAGGGATGCATGGCGAATCGATGGGGGGACGGCCCGTAATGCTTCCTGAGACGCGATGATCACCACTGGAAGAATCAGAAGTGACAACGTCAGTGCCCCGGAAAGGACGACGCGCCCAAAAGGAAGTGGAATCAGGTACCCATCCAGTGCATCCAGCCAGAACAATCCGTTGATCTCGATGCCGGTCCATTTTTTGATGACCCCTTGGGGGCCGAAGAGTCCAAACATCCTCACAAAGACCGTCAGCCCCAGAATCCCGTAAACGATTGACGGGACTCCCGCGAGGTTGGCCAGATTCACACGGATGATCTGCGTCAGCCAGCCATTCCCCGCATACTCTTCAAGATAGATCGCTGCTCCGACGCCAATGGGCGCGGAAATCAGGATTGTCAGCGAGATAATCCACAACGTCCCGAAGATTCCCGAAATCATTCCGGCCTTGTGCGGGAAACGTGAATCGAAACTGGTGAGAAACTGCCAGTCGATCCATCCGTAGGCGCTCTGGGTCACGGAGATCAACAGAATGAGCAGGACGGTGACGCTGGACCAGGTGGCTCCGCTACACAGCCAGTAAAAGAGATGGCTCTCTTTCTTCCCCTTCTTCGTCGGAAGCGAAGTTCCCGGAGTGTCGCTCTCTGCAGACAGGCCGGGATCTTGACTGACGGGAAGGGAGGCTTCTGAATGAGACTCTTGTGGCGATGGTTCCGTCATTGGTAGACCTCCCGGAATCGGTGCATCCACCACTGCGAAAGGATATTCATCAACAGCGTCATACAGAACAGTGTCAAACCAACCGCATACAGACTCTTGTATTCAATCGATCCAGCGACGGTATCTCCCAGGCTGATATTCACCATGAAGGCAGTCATGGTCTGAATACTTTTCAGCGGATTCAGGGTGATAACCGGACTTTGCCCCGCGGCGATCACAACCGCCATCGTCTCTCCAATGGCCCGTGAGATGGCCAGAAGAAAGGAGGCGATGATCCCTGATGTCGCAGCCGGGACGACGACCTTCGTGCAGACATCGTACTTGGTGGAGCCAAGTGCATAGCCCGCTTCCCGAAGGCTGCGAGGGACCGCCCGGAGGGCATCTTCACTCAGCGAGCAGACCATCGGGACGATCATGATCCCCACAACAATCCCGGCACTGAGTGCATTGAACCCATCAACATCAAACCCCAGAAATGTCTGGAACACTGGCCGCAGGACATACGGTGTGATGAATTCCAGTGCGAAATATCCGTACACCACCGTTGGAATCCCGGCGAGGATTTCGAGGAAGGGCTTCACAACCTTGCGGATGCGTGGACGTGCATATTCACTCAGATAGATCGCCCCGAGGATTCCGATCGGAAGACCTGTCAGGGCAGCGACGCCGGCAACCAGAAGGGTCCCGCATAACAATGGCAGGACACCAAAGTGCTTCTCATTGAACTGAGGAGACCACTTTGTTCCAAAGAAGAATTCCCAAGGGGAGACTTCCTGAAAGAACGCTTTTTCCCCTGTCAGGGAGAAAACGGACTCATTCAGCAGGACCAGAATAATTCCAATGGTGGTGGCAATCGACAGGAGCGCACATCCAAACAGCAGGGTTTCGATCACCTGCTCCTGAAATGTGGCGGCTGTGTATTTTCGTCGTAGCTGCAATTCGGCACACCTGTTTGAGAAGGGGAGAAACTGTTTCACCCCGTCAGTCACGGAGCAATTGCCAGCGCTTTCAGCTTGTTCTGATTCTCAGCGTAATAAGCAAAGCCAAAATACCCCAGCGAAAAGGGGTCGTTCATGATCCCGCTGACGAGAAAATTGTCGTCGGAACTTTGCTGGTAATCACTGCGCGAGGCTCCTTTCCCGCTACAGATCTCTTCGGTGAAATATTCGAAGGTCCCTGAATCGGTGTCTGGTCCAAACAGCTTGATGGGAGCATCCGGGAAATTCGGATTCAGGTCGGTCCACCTCTGGACGGTGCTTCCTGTGTTCCAGATTTTCTGGAGATCTTCCACCGTCAGGCCATCGATCCAGGAGTTCTGCGGATTGACAGCGATGACGATCCCATCAAGCCCGATGCGCAGCTCAAGAACATCGATTTCTGCTTTCCTGCAAAGTTCCCGTTCGGTGTCCGAAATTTCGCGGGAAGCGTCGCAGATGTCGATCTCACCAGCAGAGAATTTCTTGAATCCTCCTCCGGTTCCCGATGTTCCGACAGGGACTCTCACCTTCGGGCACATTCGGAAAAATTCTTCCGCAACTGCAGTTGAGATGGGGGCAACGGTACTCGATCCATCCACCATCACTTCCCCGGTGAGCGTTTTCAGATCCGGATCAGGGGAGTTGGGGACCACCTGCTGAATTGCGTCGTTGAGGGTCTTGAGCTGTTTCTGAAACTCTTCCGCAGGAAGCTTGATGTAACCGACATCGGCGACCAGTTCCTGTCCCTCATCGGAAAAGTAGTACTGAAGAAACGCCCGCACTGCCGGCTTCTGCAAGGCAGCGGTGTTGACGTAGAGATAGAGCGGCCGGGACAACGGTCGATAGGTCCCGGATTGAATCGTTTCAATGGTCGGCAGCACCGCCTTTTCGGGAGATTCGGCCGGGCCCGAATATTTGATGGCGTTAGCGCTGGATCGCTCACATCCTGCTGACAAAAGAGATATCAGCAACAGGATCCAAACCGGTTTCGGAGCGCTCAGCATCATTGTGTGTGCTTTTGTGTCGGATTGTCTGGACGACCCTCGATCCGTCACGTTACGCCAGAATTGTTAAGAAGCCAACGGAATGAATGTTAAGAATTCATGAATTTCGAGTCGGTCGATGCGATGGTGTGATTCTTGTAATCCCTTTTTTGATAAATGTTTGAATCAAATTTTGTTTGCTGGTTTTTGTGAATTTTGATGTCCGGAATTGCAGTCCGTTATTGAGGATCTTTATGAGCGAAAACGAATATGCGGATCATGCAGACTGACGGGGTGGCCTCGCAGTCACAATTTGAGGATGAAATCGTGAGCGAATCCGATGCATTTCACGTCATGACAGGAGTCTGAAAACGAACAAAGTTCTCTCGGTGGGAGAGAACTTTGCGCGTTGTGAACTTGTTGAGAAGGAAGTAGTGCTTTACCAGGTCTCAAATTCTCAAATCTGATCGAGAGCCTGAGAGAGATCGGCGATCAGGTCGCTGACATCTTCTGTTCCAATCGAGACCCGAATGAAATCGGGGGTGACGCCAGCGCTGAGCTGCTCTTCGGTCGTCAGCTGTTGATGCGTCGTGCTGGATGGATGAATGATCAGCGATTTGCTGTCACCGACGTTCGCCAGATGAGAGAAGAGCTTGACCGCATTGATGAACTTGATGCCATTGGCCAGCTGTTCTTCCGGCGTCTTTCCGGTAATACCAAATCCGAAGATCGCTCCGCATCCATCTGGCAGATACTTCTTCGCGAGCTGGTGGGACGGATGTGATTCGAGTCCCGGATAGTTGACCCAGGAGACCTTGGGATGAGCTTCCAGGAATTTCGCCACTGCCAGTGCGTTTTCGCTGTGACGCGGCATCCGAAGATGGAGCGTTTCCAGTCCCTGCAGAAGCAGGAACGCATTGAACGGACTGAGTGCCGGGCCAATGTCCCGCAGGAGCTGTGTGCGGATCTTGAGGATGTAGGCCAGCTTCATCGGTCCGAACGTTTCGTAAAACTTCAGACCGTGATAGGACGGGTCAGGCTCGGTCAGTTCCGGGAATTTCCCGTTGTCCCAAGGGAAGTCTCCCTTCTCAACGATGATCCCGCCGATGCTCGTTCCGTGACCACCAATGAACTTGGTGCAGGAGTGGATGACGACATCCGCTCCATGTTCAAACGGGCGGCACAGGTAGGGCGAGGCAAAGGTGTTGTCGACGATCACAGGGATTCCCGCTTCATGAGCGATTTTGGAAATCGCTTCGAAATCGGGGACGTCACAGCGGGGGTTCCCGATCGTTTCGAGAAAGACACAGCGGGTCTTGTCGTCGATTGCTTTCCGGAACGATTCCGGATCAGCGATTTCGGCGAACTTGCAGGTGATCCCCATCTTCGGAAGGGTATGCCGGAAGAGGTTATAGGTCCCGCCGTACAGGCTGGTGGCAGCCACGATGTTGTGACCGGACTGGGCGATATTCAGGATCGCAAGCGTTTCGGCCGCCTGCCCGGACGCGACTGCCAGTGCTCCGCTCCCTCCTTCGAGCATTGCGACCCGTTTTTCGAGAACATCACACGTCGGATTCATGATCCGGGTGTAAATGTTTCCGAACTCCTGAAGACCGAACAGCCGGGCGGCGTGATCAGTGTCGTTAAAGACGTAGGATGTCGTCTGGTAGATCGGGACGGCCCGGGAGTTCGTTGCTGGATCGGGGACCTGTCCTCCATGCAGACAGACTGTGCCGCGTTTCATTGGAAGATCACTCATAAATGCCTCTGTGCTGCAATAGAATCAAAACACTCACTGGCGGCGAAGAACCTGATCGTGTGAATGAGCTTCATTCGCCGAAACAATCCAGCTGTGTCGAGGGGACAACAGTTGCTGCTCGAAGAACTTCCCGAGGACCGGGGATCGTCACAGCAAACGGAAATGATACTTGGTCGATTTCCTGATCCCGCAGCCACGCTTCTCGAAGGGAGGCTACAGCGACCATGAGGCCATCGCCTCGAGTCGGTCCCGACGGCGAATGATCCCAATCGAATCCTATAGTCCTAAGGACTTCGATACAAATCAAAACTGGCAGCGGCTCAGATCGACCACCCAGGAAACACGATCACTCTTTTGGTGATGCAGGGCCGGTCAAAGGTTTGTCGAGAAATCGCGTCGGAAATCCGCTGGGATCCCCGTATCCGAGTCTCCGATAGAGTCGCTCTGCCAGCGGATTGGCCTCACGGACTTCCAGCGTCACCTTTCCGCACCCCTGAGCGATGGCGTATTCCTCAACCGCCGAAAGCAACCGGGTGCCGATCCCCTTGCCTCGGAACTCTTTCAGGACCGACAGATCGTGGACATTGATCAACGGGCGTCCGGCAAATGTTGAGAACGCACGGAAGCAGACCGCAGCTCCGACCGGTTTTCCGTCCAGAACTGCGAGCATCACAAAGGAACCGGCGACCTGTTTCAAGCCGGGGGCCATTCGTTGAAGGACATCGTCCGGGAGGCTCTTTCCTCCTCCTTGAGGTTCCATGGCATAGGCATTGACAATGGAAGCAATGGCCTCTGCATCCGAAGCGTCATCAAGGTTGGCAAGTCGAAATTCAAGAGAGGACATGGTCAAAGGCTTTCAGGTCTCGGAGTCCCGATCATTCCTTCCCGGAACGGTTTCTCGAAGAGTTCCGATTGGGAGTTGTGGTCCACTTCGGAATCCAGTCTTCAGAATCTGTCCGGGCTGATTGAAGATAAGAATCGATCCGGGAGACGATTTCAGGATGTTCCGCAGCGACATCGGTCTGTTCGCTGGGGTCATTAAATTGATCAAATAACTGAATCGGGTTTGTCGGCCCACCGCTGCGGATTCCTTTCCAGCGTCCCTGATACAAAGCCGCCTGCTGAAATCCCCGTTCGTGGAATTCCCAGTAAAGGAACTCGTGCTGCTTTTGCTTTCCTGCTTCTCCCCGAAGCGTCGGGACGAAGCTGATGGAATCACGCCCTTCGGGGAGGTCCACGCCGGCCAGCTCGCAAGCGGTCGCAAAGTAGTCGCCAAAATAGGCGGGGAGATGGGACGCTGTTCCGGGTGAAATGGTTCCTGGCCACCAGGCGATCATCGGGACTCGAATTCCGCCGTCTTTCAGGCTGCGCTTGATTCCGGAAAACTTCCCAGCGGGCTGAAACCGACTCAGGTCGTGGCCGCTTTCGTTATGAGGACCATTGTCGCTTGTGAAAATGACGAGTGTATTTTTATCGAGCCCGAGATCCTTCAGCCGCTGAAGAAACGCCCCGACATCAGCATCCATTCGGGAGACCATGGCAGCATGGGCCTTGTCTGCTTCGGGCCAGTCCTTGTCCTTGTAGATTCCCAGATCGGGAACCTCCGCCCCGTTCCCCAGCGTCCGTTTCCGTTCATTGTTCGCGTGAGGAGTGACCATGGACCAGTACAGGAAGAAGGGCCGGTTGTCTTCCTGTTCAATGGTCTCCAGCGCCTTCTGGGTAAACAGGTCGTCGGCATACTCAACAGCTTTGGTCGCATATCCTCCGTGATTTGTGACAGGAACGACTTCATTTCGAAGAGTCACTTTCTCTTCGTTCAGCCAGAGGTAATCGGGGAAGTGATTGTGAGCATGCTGTTGATTGAGGTATCCAAAGAACAGGTCAAATCCATGTCGACGTGGTAACCCTGTTTCGGCTTCTCCGATGTCGCCCAGCCCCCATTTCCCGACCAGAAAGGTGCGATAGCCAGCCGATTTGAGCGTCGCAGGCAGAGTGATATCACCATCGCGGAGCGCCTGTGCTCGACCTTGTGAATTTCCCCGTACCCGAGTCCGTCCATGATGCTGACCTGTCATCAATACACTACGGGAGGGGGCACAGACAGTAGCTCCCGCATAAAATTGCGTGAACCGCATCCCTTCACGGGCCATCTGATCCAGGTACGGCGTCTGGATTTCCTTCTGGCCGTAGCAACCGAGTTCGGCATATCCCAGATCATCCGCCATGATCCAGACCAGATTCGGAGGCCCATCCGCATGGGCAATGGAAGGAATTATTCCCGGAAGTCCTGTTAGAAAAATCAGCCAGAGGGAACGGACCATGCAGGTGGTCACGTGTGTCAACGATTTCACCCCGTTCATTCATCATCTCCGCTCATGTAGCTCACCGGATGCACATTCCTCGGGATGATGAAATCGTAGGTGATTCGCGGGCGTGAAGACACTCACCGGGACGAATCGTTTCCGCGTGTAACATTAGCGCGGCCTTCTTCTTCCTCTGAATGAGCCCGGGTGACGCGGCCATAGTCTGTCAGCGACATGGAAATGTAAGAGGCGAGACGGACTTCCGAGTCGGGGAACATCCGGGCAACCTCCGGGCTGATCCGGGGAGGTCGGTCCGACTTTCTCAACGTCTTGCAGTAGTTGACCAGAAGCTCACGGCCGCCGGGGGCATCATTCAGGAGAAAATGAACCCATGCCCATGCTTCCCGGTAGTCCGCCAGACTCATCTTGGGGACGTCTTCAATCTTTTCGAGCCGGGCAAGGTCAGGACGCCAGCCATTTTTCACAGCAATGGCCAGATTCTGGGTGTGTTCCCGATGCAGGCGACCGGGAACATCACGAGCCGTTTCGTAGTATTCCGCCAGACCTTCGTCGAGCCAGAGCGGGACCGTTCGCAGGCAGGAATGCAGGACCCCATGAGTGTATTCGTGACGCAGGTCCTCGTTCACGTTGGGACTCCAGTGGGCGTACACACCGAGTTCGGTGGCGGTGCCAATGAAGAAGGCTCTGCGCGAGGGGAGATTGGGATGCCGGGCCTGCATAAAATTTGCGTACCGGTCCTGATCCTTAAAGAGATGAATCACCACCGGACGCCTTGGTGGGGGGAGTTCGAGGGTGGTGATCAGTTCGTCCCGAATCTCTTTCAGCTCCTCCAGTAGCGGATCATCTTCCTGAATTTTCAGGTCCGACCGGACAATCAGATTGCCGGATTCGATCTCGTATTTGGCCGGAAGAGCAGCGCTTTGATTTCGGGTGGAGATGCAACCGCTCCAGAGACAGGAGCAGATCACAAGCAGCATCACCCCCATTCCCTTCTTCGCAATCCATTCGGAAGAAAGGGAGTGATGCGGGTCGAAACGAGGCTGTGGTGAGAGGGAGTGCAATGGAATGATTGACCGTTCCCGCAGGCTCAGACTCATGGCATCGGTTATTGACGTTGCAATTGCGACTCAGCCCGAAGAGCCGGTAGCCAGATTGGTTCATGTCCCTTCTGCTGGAAGATCTGGGCGAAGTGGAGATGGCAAGTCAAAACGAGAATCTGTTGTCCCTGCTGGGCCACTTCCATGAGTGTCTGGGCCGCCGCTTCTGTCCGTGTCTGATCGAAATTCACCGTGACGTCATCAAGGACAATGGGCAACTCTGTCCCCTTGCGGGCGAAATCACGGATCATTGCCAGCCGGATGGACAGGAAGACCTGTTCCCGGGTTCCACTACTCAGATGTTCGACTCGCAACGACTGCCCCTGATCATCATCGACAAGCAGGGCTTTTTCTCCCAGACGGGTCCAGATCCGGGTGTATTTGCCGAGAGTGAATCGCTGGAGGTAATGGCTGGCTGCCTGAAGCATCTGCGGCTGTCGATCCTGCTCGATGCGATGCCGCAGGCGATCGACGACCTTGTCCGCCAGACGGGTTGCCGCCCAGTTCTCCGTAGCCTGCATCAGGCCGTGGAAAACCTGCTCGCGGTCGAATCGCAATGAGGTCAGGGTGCGGTCTTCTTCGATTTCCCGGATCTGCTTGCGAACATCATTCAACCGGGCCTGAGCCTCCTTGATCGATTGAGCAATCCGTTCCTGCTCGCGGCGGATCTGGTCGATCGCTTCGGCATTCTTTTCTGCGTCGTACGAAATCAGATCTTCTTCGACGATGGCCAGATCGGAGTCCTCTTCGACCAGTTTCTGGATCTGCTGGCGAATCTCCTTGAGTTGGAATTCCAGGGTGTTGCGCTCATCGATCGCAGCCAGTTTGGCAATGATCTCACCCCGTTCCGCCACTCCCAGCCGCTTGAGGAGGGTTCCTCGCTCCCGACGAAACTTTTCGATCTGCCCGGCCAGCTCAGCGGATTGCTGCCGTTTTTCCTTGGCCAGTTGACGCAGACGCATTCGCTCCCGACGACGCTCTCCCTGAAGTTTCAGCTCACGGTCCCAGGTGGCGAGCGCTTCGTAGGGATCTCCCAGCTTGAAATTCCGATCTTCGATCTTGAGGGCCAGATCCCGGATCTGACGGTGATAGGCTTCGAGTTCCTGTCGCTGGTAGTTCTCTTTTTCGCTGAGCGAACTTCGAATCTGGAGTTGCTCGTGGGCTTCNCCAAGGATGCGACATTCTTCGAACGCCTGNGAAATCTTCAGGGTNTCGGTGATCCCNATCCGGCGAAGGAGTTCGGTCCAGTCACGGCGGGTNCGNCCCAGATTCTTCTGGCGTTCCTGCAGTGCCAGACGCATTGTCGCGAGACGGCGGCGCAGGGCATCGATCTTCAGGCCGATCGGCTCGTGCTGATCCAGCTCGAAGAGTTGCTGGCGGATCTGTTTGATCTGCTCTTCTTCAGTCGGTGGAGGGGGAGCCTCTTCCCCGGGTTTGGGGGGAGGACCAGCGGGGGCCTGATGCTCGCGTCGGATAATTCGCTCGATCGCCTGTTCGACCCGATGGAGTTCCAGCTCAAGCGCTTCCCGCTCGGCCGCACTGTCAGGAGGCTCGAAGTCGACAGTTTCGAAGTATTCCTTCATCGTCCAGAAGGTGCAGATGGCCGCCAGTCCGAGGAAGGCAAACGATCCTCCGATGATCATCGCAGCAGGACCTCCCACTACGACCCCGATGTACCCTCGCATTGCGGCATAGATTCCCCCGATCAGGAGAATCAGCCCGGCAAAGAGGAAGAACGAAAGGATGAGCCAGAAGAACGGCGGAAGGTCCCGGATGACCATCTTCGGTCCGAGATCCCGATTGAAGAAGTCGAGCGTCTTACGGAGGTGTTCCCGTTTGGCTCGCAGGCTGCGCAGCTCTTCCATCTCGTGAAGACGTCGCTGCAACGCTTTTCGGGCATCGGCAATACTCTGGTCGCCGAGATCCCGGGTGTGTGCCTTCCACTCTGCCTTGAGTCGTCGGAGGACGGCGTTCACCTGCTTGATCCGCCGGACAATTCGGGCACGGGCGCGGACTGCGGAACGATAGGAATTGGCTTCCTGAGTCAGGCGCAGCCATGTCTGGGCATTGATTTCCGTTTGTTCCAGGCGACGCAGGTCCCAGCGTCCGTCCAGCCTGTTGAGCAGTTCCTGAATGGCCCGGTCGGTGGCGGCTCCTCCGGGAGCATTTTCAAGGGAGCGTTCCAGCCCCTGCATGATGCGGGAGCGTTCCCACAGGTTCTGGATGGTGCAGGCGTGTTCTTCGAGTTCTGGCCGGGTGACAATCGCTTCGGCATCCGCCTGATGCTGCTTGGCTTCGGAAATCAAGGTCTTGCGACGGTCGTCGATTTCCGAAAGCTGGAGTTCCAGCTGGTCAAACTGGTTCAGGATTTCCCGGTCAAGATCCCCCTGCGGGAGCGTCTTGATCTGCGCCTGAATTTCCCGTTCTTTCGCCCAGGGACCCCAGATTTTGCTCAGTAAGGTTCTGCCGCGCAGGTTGAAGGTCAGCTCCGACTGCCGCTCCTGCAAATCCGCAATTTCGTTGTCCAGTTCCCGTTGAGTCGCCTGAAGCCGGGTGTATTTTTCGGTTGCGGGACCGTGGCGGGCCAGTTCCCGGTCGAGTGCTGTCAGTTGAGCGACGTACTTGAAGAGTTCACCGTCGCGGGGTTTGTCTCCCAGAATTCGTCGTTCCTCATCTGCAAGTCCGGCATGGGCACGGAAGATCTGTTCCCCTTCTGGCCCGAGTGAGAGCCCATAGATATGCCGTGCAACATCATCGCCATGAAGGGACGAGAGCTGCTGAAGCTCATTCAGCCCGATTGCAAAGATGTTCTGAAAGGTGGCTTCGGGAGTGTAGTTGATGATGGACTGGAGCAGGGGATCATCGTCTTTGACGAAGCGCCCGTTGATCTCCAGCCGTCCGCGAGTCCCGGGGTAGGAGGTTCGACGGATTCGATAGTCCTGTCCATGGTGGTGAAGGCGCAGCGTTCCCGAGCACTCGACCGGTTCAGAGTTTGGACCAGCGGATCGTTCATCGTGCGGCTGATAACCATACAGCACGCCCCGAATGAACCGCATCAGCGTCGATTTCCCCGCTTCATTCGGGCCATATAGAACCGTGATGCCGCGATGATTGAATGGAAATGTGACATCCTGCCACACTCCAAAGCGGTCAATTTCAAGTTCTCGTAACTGCATCTGAGTCGATCCTCTTAAGGGGGGAAAGATCCTGATGGGACCACAATCTCCCGGTACCCGTCTCTCGTTCCCCTCTTACTCCAGCCAGTGCCCCGCCAGTGCCTCTGCACGTTTCATGAGTCCGGCTCGGGAGAGTTGCTGAACTGCCTCGCGGATGAAACGTGCATCCGCATGTTTCATCCAGTCCAGCTCCAGAATTTCCCGGCGGACTTCTTCAATCAGAGCGTCAGGGGATTCATTGAGAATCACCCCGAAGTCATACAGCAATCCCCCCGAGGCCACCCCAGTTGGTTGAGGTTTCGGCTCTACGGTCTTGCGGGCCCCCACTTCGAGTCGATGAATCCGGCGGACTGCCTGTTCCCCGGTCAACTCTTCTTCCAGCTTCTTCCACAGATCCGCCTGAGCAGATGACTGTGCGAGAGATTCCAGTAAAGGTCCCTCGCCAGAAACACGCCAGGTGATGATCCAGAGTTTCTCATCGTTGTCGGGAACATGCTCCATCAGGACCAGGGCCATTTTCTCGACGAGATCACCGGGATTCGTGTGATTTTCCAGCGTCAGGGAAAATTCTTCCCATCGAATCGGAGCCACTGCGACGAAATCAATCATGATCTCGCCCGAAGGGTCAACATTCACGACACTGCAACCGCGGGAACCGGTAATTTCCCCGGACAGGGACTGCGTACAGCCAGGATCGTGAACAATCCCCCGTCGGAGATAAACGGTGTTGGGAGTCCCCTCTCCCATCGCGATGTAATCGGTATTGATGTCGATTGCTGTATTCAGCAGTGCGACCGCAGCAGAAGCCCCATCATGGTATTCCTGTGGAACGGGCTTTCGGTCTTCCCATCGAACGGGTGTTCCCGCACCCACCAGTCCGATTCGGAACGGGGCCTGATGATCCTGAAATGCTGCCGGACCGGAATCGCTCCATCGGGATTCATCCGAATAAGCGGTCGCGATCACAAAGATGGAAGCGAGTACCCGCTGGTCACTCATCACAGCGACCGGTTCATGATCTTCGCTCGCCAGAACAGTGACATTGGGGGGAAGATGAAGCCCCCGTTTCCACGCCGCTGCGGGATCAAGTGTGCCCGGAACGACAAAGACGGAAATATGGTGTTCGTTGAGCCGCTCGAACCCTTTCTCCAGCGCAACACGAGCCCGCAAGCTGTTGGTTTTGGCGTTGAAGGAGTTCCCCGTCAGAAGCAGGAACTCTGCCTGAGACCGGATGCAGGTCTCGACCACGCTATCCCATGCGCGAAATGTCGCATCTTCTGCAAGCTGACGATCTTGTGCTGAAAGTGGCCCGGTGCCGATCAGATGTTCGTCTAGGCACAGGCATGTCGCGTGGACGAAACGAAATCCATGACGGGACATGACGCAGGAATCCTTTCCTGATCGATTTACGAAACACAGGCCAGCGTGTTTTCAGGGACGTTGATCAACAATCGCCTGTCGGCAATTCCGTCGCAGTCTACTGATCCTGGCAAAATGGGAAAAGAGCATTTTGTAATTGCTGCAAAATCGTCGAAAATTGCCACAATGCCCTTCAGAACAGACTGGACAAAAACCGACTGGGGACGCGACCTCGAATCGGAGTCTCATCCGGTCTCTTTCGACCCCTCTTTCCTCCGTTTTGATCGAACCGTGACATTATGTCAGACAGCCCCCCGATTGTTGGCGTCATTATGGGCAGCAAGTCCGATCTCGAGACCATGCAGGAAGCTGCGAAGGTCCTCGATCAGTTCGGCGTCCCGTATGAAATGAAAGTTGTTTCTGCCCATCGGACTCCCGACTGGATGGCGGAGTACGCAAAGACAGCGGAATCCCGGGGGCTGGAAGTCATTATTGCCGGGGCAGGGGGGGCTGCTCATCTTCCGGGAATGGTGGCGGCTCATACCGTTTTGCCCGTTCTGGGGGTTCCCGTGCAGAGTCGGGCACTTCAGGGGCTGGACTCGCTGCTCTCCATTGTCCAGATGCCCGGAGGAATTCCGGTCGGGACACTCGCGATCGGAGCGGCCGGAAGCAAGAATGCCGCCTTGTTAGCAGTGCGAATTCTCGCTACTTCCCGCCCGGAACTCCGCGCCAAGCTGCACGAATTCCATCAGAAACAGACTTCAGACGTGCTGGACAATCCTCTATGACCTCGCAGGCAATTCTTCCCGGTTCGACTCTGGGCGTCCTTGGCAGCGGACAGCTCGGACGCATGTTTGCGATTGCCGCCCGGCGATTCGGGTACGGAGTCCAAGTCTATTCCCCGGAGGGGAACTCACCTTGCGGGCAGGTTGCCGACCGCGAGTGGTGCGGCCAATGGGACGATTTCTCCCGGCTCAAGGAATTCGTCAAGCGGGTTCAGGTGATCACACTGGAGTTTGAGAACGTTCCCGTCGAGACGCTGGAGTTTCTGCAGGAGCATGTCCCGGTTCGCCCCGGTCCCGGAGTCCTGGCGGTGGCACAAAACCGGCTCAGGGAGAAAGGCACGCTGCGGGAACATGGCCTCCCCACTCCAGAATTTCGGGCGATTCGCTCACTCCCCGAACTCGTGTCCGGGCTGCAGGAGTTTGGTCAACGAGGTGTGCTGAAGACCGCGAGCTGGGGATACGACGGCAAAGGACAGGTTCGCCTGACAGAGGCGTCTGATCTCTCTGAGGTCTGGACTCAGTTTGAGAATGGGGACGCGATTCTCGAACAGGAAGTCGACTTTGAGTTTGAACTCTCCGTTATTGCTGTCCGCAGTCCGTCAGGAGAGCTGGCCTGTTATGAACCGATCCTGAATCACCACCGCAATCACATTCTGGATGTCTCTGTGGCAGGGTCGCCTCGAATCTCGCTTGCTCTGGCCGAGCATGCCAAAGAGGTGGCATTGGCGGTGATGGAGTCGCTTGATGTTGTGGGGGTGCTTTGCGTTGAAATGTTCCTGACCAGAGGAGGGGATCTGCTGATCAATGAGATCGCCCCGCGCCCGCACAACTCAGGGCATCTGACTATTGATGCCCATGTCACGTCCCAGTTCGAACAGCAGGTTCGTGCCATTTGCGGATTGCCACTGGGGTCAACCGCGCTTCGTCAGCCGGCAGCCATGGTCAATCTGTTAGGGGATCTCTGGCCACCAAAGGGGCAGCCTCGCTGGGAGGCAGTCCTGAAGCGGCACGGAGTCCGCCTGCATCTGTATGGGAAAGCGGAAGCCCGGCCGGGAAGAAAGATGGGGCATCTGACCTGTCTGGCCGAAAGCCCCGAAATCGCAGAAGCCGCTGCGAGACTCGCCCGGGATGAATTAAAGGAGTGACACAGATCGAAATCTGTGCCACTCCAGTTGAGACCTAGTCTTAATTCTTGATGTCGAAGTCGAACGTATTCGATCCTCTGACGACGTTAGCTTTCAGTTCGGATTGCGAGTTCGCGCTGGGGGGAAAGATCTCTGGTTCGCCCGGATCAACGACATTGCCGTTATCATCCACAATCCGTTTTTTGGACTTGGAGACAGAAACGATATGCTCTCCGATCAGGGCTCCATTCTGACCTGCCACATAAGTTAATGTGTACCGCCCATTGGCATCGGTGAGGCCGCGGGAACTTCGCCCCTCTCCCACAGGCTGAAACAGGACAACGGCGCCCTCAACAGGTTCGCCATTGAGCTTGATTGTTCCGCTGACAGTAGCTGTGGCTGGTCCCTTCTGGCCGCAACCCAGAAGCATCAGTGCAAGGAGTGCAAATCCCGGAGCCAAAGTGCGATATGATCTAAAATATGACATGGAAAAACTCCTTGAAGCCTGCTCGACTCAATCACGCATTGAATCGTTGTCATCTCCAACAGGAGGATGAATCATATTGAGAACAGAAAGCAGGAGCCGTTTTCAGGCTCCCGCTTCACATATCTACGAACCTGAGACGCGATCAGAATTCGCCCACAACCTGACCATCGGCTCCTTCAAGAATGCGTTCATAAGTGGAGTCGATTGCGGCACCGTTCTTGTGGTCAATGTTCTGGCTGATGAAATGAACCGACCCATCAGCAAAGACAAAGTGTGCTCCTCCAACATGGTTGCTGGAGAATCCCTGTCGACCATCCAGGTCATTGCAGTCAACCCCGCATGTGGCGGTCTCATTGATTGATGCCTTACCTCCTGCAACGACAGCGATGAATCCATCCTTGTAGTCGGCGTTGTTCTCGATATCGCTGTTGCCGTTATGTCCATAGACATTCCCAGCTCCCAGCGTCACGGTCCCCAGACGGAATGCCCTTTCGCCAATCATGGCTGTCTGGCTGGTCCCATCGGTGATATCGCGCAGCCGTCGAATACGAACCTTATTACTCTGCACGTCAGTTGCCGGAACGAAAATGCCATCCGGACTGACGCGCTGAATGTCGCCTGCTTCATTGACACCGAGATAATTCGATTTCGCAGTAGCTTTGCGATTGGCTTCACTTCCTGAGCCATCATTGAGCCTGTGGTGCTCGTTCGTTCCTGCGCCTGGGTCAGAAGGACACTGAAAGACTTCCAGTGGGGTCTGCAACGTGGCCAGCAACGTCGGGTCTGCGACCGCCTGATGCAAACGCAACGGTGCGCCCGGTTTCAGTTGGTTGTAGGCAGGAGCCTGGTCGATGAACGGGAAGAGAAAAACACCCCATCCCCAGCTGGCATGCTGGGCTTCAACTCCCCCGTTGTTTTCGTGATCGTAGCTGATCGCGGGAAACGCCTTGTGGGTTTCGTGATAGTTGTGCATCGCCAATCCCAGCTGTTTGAGATTGTTCTTGCACTGGCTGCGGCGGGCAGCTTCGCGGGCTTGCTGAACTGCTGGAAGCAGCAGAGCGATGAGAACGGCGATGATGGCGATGACCACCAGCAGCTCAATCAGAGTGAAGCCCTTTCGCAAGGGGGGGGCAGGATGATTTTGCAGAGCCAGCGGATGTCCTGACATGGCAATCCTCTTCTTCTAAGAAATAGGAAATGGGGA
>Ga0065721_10050614_pt1 | contig 18920 bp, 10 predicted proteins | sample Mesricmetagenome_FD_59108 | JGI IMG/M metagenome (GOLD analysis project Ga0065721, IMG submission 59108) | Mesophilic microbial community from rice straw/compost enrichment Sample: eDNA_1 v2 (version 2) | ecosystem: Engineered > Solid waste > Grass > Composting > Bioreactor | place: USA: Davis... | reverse complement strand
GACTGGTTCTACCGCCGCCTCAAGGATCTCGCCCGCCGCATCCCCGGCATCGCCCTCGTCGACACGATGGTGCTCACCAACCTGATCCTCGAGGAGAAGGTCGTGCCGGAGTTTCTCGACGAGGAGGTCGCCCCCGACCACCTGCTGCCGGTGCTGGCGCCGCTGCTCGACCGTGACAGCCCCGAGCATCGCCGCCAGACCGACGCCTTCCGCCGTCTTCGCGGCATCATGGCGCTGCCCGGCGGCGACAGCCCCGGCGACATCGCGGCGAGGGTCGTCGTCGAGGTCGCACGGCAGGGCAGGGCGGCGGGCTGATCGCGGGCGCCTCTGCAGCCCTCCTTCCGCCGCGCCGCCAGCCGTGATCTACTCGTCCTGATCGCTCCGAGGAGGCCGGCCATGAGCTTCTTTCCCTGTCCCGATCCCCAGGCGGGCGACGCGCGAAGCTGTGACGCGGTGGAGACGCTGGTCGTGCCGCGCACCAGCGACATCGGCGGGCTCGAGGTCCGCCGTGCGCTGCCGACGGTCCAGCGCCGTCTGGTCGGGCCCTTCATCTTCTTCGACCGCATGGGTCCCGCGATCCTCAAGAGCACCGACGCGCTCGACGTGCGACCGCATCCGCACATCGGCCTGTCGACCGTCACCTATCTGTTCGACGGCCACATCCGCCACCGCGACAGCCTCGGCACGGCGATGGTGATCGAACCGGGCGACCTCAACCTGATGACCGCCGGCCGCGGCATCGTCCATTCCGAGCGCACGCCCGAGGAGACCCGCGGCCGCGAGCAGCCGATCTCGGGCCTGCAGACCTGGCTGGCGCTGCCGGACGGTGCCGAGGAGATCGACCCCGCCTTCGCCCACACCCGGGCCGGCGATCTTCCTCGTCTGGAGGGCGAGGGTGTCACCGCCCGCGTCGTCATCGGCGCCTACGAGGGTGCCGCCTCGCCGGTCGCGGTGCCGTCCGACACGCTCTACGTCGAGGTTCACCTCGCCCCGCGCGCCCGCTTTCCGCTGCGCACCACCGCCGAGGAGCGGGCGATCTACACGCTCGAGGGCGACGTCGAGATCGGCGGCGACGTCTTTCCGGCCGACCGGCTGCTGGTGCTGCGCCCCGGCGACGACCTCGCCGTCACCGCCGGCTTCGGCGGCGCCCGCTTCATGCTGTTCGGCGGCGCCGCGCTCGGCTCGCGCCGCTACATCTGGTGGAACTTCGTCTCCTCGTCTCGCGAGCGCATCGAGGCGGCGAAGGAGGAGTGGCGCCGCGGCCGCTTCGACATCGTGCCCGGCGACGAGAGCGAGTTCGTGCCGCTGCCGGAGCGGTGAAGGCGATCGCCCCGCGGCGGGAGCGAGACGGGTCCGGCCGGCGGTGCGGCGCAGGGCCCGCATCTCGGTGCGGACCGGCCGGCGGTCCGCATACGAATCGTCAACCTAGTTCGGGGATGATCGTCGGGCGCATGGCCCGTAACGGACGAATCGTCGAAAGGATCACTCGGACATGGCGGATACGCGTCAGATCCGAGACAAGCTGAGCGGCTACCTGCGGGGTCTTCCCCCGGGCACGCAGCAGATGTTGCTGCGGACGCTGGAGGGCATGGACAAGGCCGCGATCGACAAGCACACCCAGCTGATCCTCGACGTGGTGCGCGAGATCGCCCGCGAGCATATCGACGTGCGCCGCCACTCCGATCCCGACCGGCTGGGCCAGCTGCGCGCCCTGTTCTGGGAGCCGTTCGGACCGTTCATCATCGACGAGCCGGTCGCGGTGCGCCAGCCGGCCCGGGTGCTGGCCTCCTCCGTGGAGGGCATCTGGAACTTCCTGAACCGGGACGTCGCCTCCGACCTGTTCGCACCCTGGATCGAGGGATCCTGGCCGAAGCTGTTCCTGCCGGCGGCCGACCTGCGACGGGAGGCGATCAAGCTGCGCGACGCCGCCTTCGAGGCCCTGGCCGACGCCGTCCGGCAGATGGAGGCCGCGCCGAAGGGCCAGCTCCGCCTCAACGGCATCCTCGGCAGCGAACGCGCCCGCCTCGAACTCGGCGACATCTTCCACATCCATGCGCGGCGGGCGGATTTCTCCCAGATCCAGAAGGAGCTGCCCGCGCTCGCGGTGATCGGCGAGGCCAGCGAGACGAGCGCGATGAACGTGGTCCACCGCGCCCTCATGCGTCATCCGGCCGACGCCGCCCACATCGCCGCGCTGCTGCTGTCGCGCTCGTCCTCGCCGGTGACGCTCGCCCGCATCGCCGCGGCGCTCGGCGGCGGCGACAGCGCCGGCGACATCCGCAAGTCGGCGGTGGCGCCGTTCATCGACCTCTACTTCTGCGAGATCGAGCGCGCCGTCCTGCGCTTCGAGGAAGCGCGGGCCCGCTACGACGGCGGCCCGGACATGGACCGGGAACTCGGCCATTTCCACGAGGCGGTGCGCGGCATCGCCATCGCCATCGACTTCGACGGCGATCGCGACTGGCGCAAGCGGCTCGGCGACCTGAGGCGCCGGATGTCCGACCTCGTCCAGCCGGAGATCGACGCCATCGTGCCGCTGATCCGCCGCGCCCTGCGGACCGACGGCGCCGCCCACGGCGACCGCGCCAGCGACGGCCATGACGCCGTCCGCGCCATGACCGTGCTGAATCAGGCCCGCCGCTGCCGCGACAGCCTCGCCATCAACGAACTGATCGCCCGCGTCGCCCAGTCGGCCGAGCAGGCGATCGAGGTGCTCGGCAACCGCTGCATCGACGAGATCCGCAAGTCGAGCGGCCTCGCCCAGGCCGAAGCCATCGCCGCCGCCGACATCATGCTCAAGCTCGCCGAGATCGCCTTCGGCCCCGAATACGCCTCGGTCATGCGCAAGGCGCGCGACCGGGCGGTCGGCCGACCGGGAACCCTTGCCGCCGTGGGCTGAGGAAACGGCCCTTCGCTCGACCGGGAACGGCCGGACGAGCCGGTCAACTTCCCGTGTGGTGGGATGGCGCTCAACCGCCGCCGGCACGTCTCCGTCATGGAAACCGGTCTGTCCGGCGCTGTTTTCGGGTGATCGCGGCGAGGGTTTCCGCGCGACGGCGCGGCGCCTGCGACCCTTGGCGCTTGCGCTGGATCATTGTGAACGGTTCCAACTTCCATTATTTCAGGCCCCGAGCGATCCGACCGGGGACGGATCCTGCCTGTTCGGAAGGTCGATGCCGCGCCCGTGCGCGGAGCCTCGGCCGCGACACTCGGAATCGCGATGCTGATCTGGATCCTGTTCGCGTTGTTGACGGCCGCCGCGACCATCGCGGTACTGGCGCCGATGATGCGCGCCCGCGCCGCGGCGACCGTCGACGCCGAGGCCGACGTCGCCGTCTATCGCGACCAGATCGCGGAGATCGACCGGGACCTCGAGCGCGGCGTGCTCGCGCCCGCCGAAGCCACCGCCGCCCGCACCGAGATCGCACGCCGCCTGATCCGCGCCGACGAGGCCGTGAAGGCGGGAAGGGCGGCGCAGGGGCCGCGCGGCCTTCGGCGCGCTGCCGCGGTCCTCACCCTCGTCTTCGTGCCGGCCTCCACGGTCGCGCTCTATCTCGCGGTCGGCTCGCCCGACCTGCCGGACCAGCCGGTGGCCGCGCGCGAATGCGGACCGGATGCCGGAGTCGATGCTCTCGTCGTCTGCGTCGAGCGCCACCTCGCCCGCAATCCGGACGACGCCGAGGGCTGGAAGGTCGTCGCCCCGATCTACCTCCGGCTCGGCCGGGCCGAGGACGCGGCCGACGCCTACGGTCGGGTGATGGCCCTGACCGGCGAGACGCCCGCCCTTCTGACAGAATACGCCGGAGCCCTGATGATGGCCGGCGGCGGTATCGTCTCGCGCCCGGCCATGACCGCGCTCGAAAAGGCCATGGCCGGCGATCCGGACAACATGAAAGCCCGTTTCATCTATGCCGAGGGGCGGATGATGGAGGGCCGGCCGCAGGATGCGCTGGCCGTCTACGACGACATTCTCGCCCGCTCCGCCGCCGATGCGCCGTGGATCGGGGCGGTGACGCAGGCCCGGGCGATCGCCGCGGCGGCGGTCGGAGGCGGTGCGCCGGCGACCGGTGAACGCGCCCCCGGCCCGGCGACGTCGGCCGCCCCCGGCCCGAGCGCCGACGACGTCGCGGCCGCGCTGGCGATGCCGGAGGACGAGCGGCGTGCGATGGTGGAAGGCATGGTGGCCCAGCTCGCCGGCCGGCTCGATGCCGACGGCGCCGATCTCGAGGGCTGGCTGCGGCTCATCCGGGCCTATGACGTGCTCGGCGAGAGCGCCAAGCGCGACGAGGCGCTCGGCAAGGCCCGCGCCGCCTTCGCAGGCGATTCCGCGGCGCTGGCGCGGATCGATGCGGCGGCGTCCGGCGGCTGAGGAACGAGGCCCGCGTGCGGCGGGCGGCAGAAGTGGCCCGGCGCCGGGGGCGGCGGTGCGGCTCGATCCCCGGGCGAAACGGTGGACGGGCGAAGTGGTGGAACGACGATGACACGCAAGCAGAGACGCCTGACCCTGATCGGCTCGGCCGGCGCGGTGCTCGCCCTCGCGGTCGGGCTGGTGCTGTTCGCCCTGAGCGGCGACATCACGCTGTTCAAGACGCCGACGGAGATCGTCGAGCAGGGCGGCGGCGAGGGTCGGCTGCGGATCGGCGGCCTCGTCGGCGAGGGCACCGTGAAGCGCGGCGGCGACGCCGAGGTCAGCTTCGAGGTCACCGACACGGTCAACGCCGTCGCGGTCGCCTACAAGGGCCTGCTGCCGGACCTGTTCCGCGAAGGGCAGGGGGTGGTGGTCGAGGGCCGGATGGAGCCGGGCGGCGTGTTCCGCGCCGACACCGTCCTCGCCAAGCACGATGAACGCTACATGCCCAAGGAAGTGGTCGACAGCCTCAGGGCGCAGGGCGTCTGGGAAGGCGACGCCGCCGCGGCGGCGTCCAACTGAGATTGCGCTCCGGCGCGAGCCGGAGGCGTCGAGAACCCGCGAACGAGAGGAGCGGCAGGGCCCGGCCCGCCGCGCGAAAGGGACGAACGATGATTTCGGAAATCGGCCATTTCGCCCTGGTTCTGGCGCTGGCGCTCGCGGTCGTGCAGTCGATCGTGCCGCTGGTCGGCACGCTGCGCCGCGACGAGGCGCTGATGGCGGTCGCGCCGCCGGCGGCCATCGTCCAGTTCCTGCTGATCGCGGTCAGCTTCGCGGCGCTGACCCACGCCTACGTCGTCTCGGACTTCTCGCTCGTCAACGTCTTCGAGAATTCCCATTCCGACAAGCCGATGCTCTACAAGGTCACCGGCGTCTGGGGCAATCACGAAGGCTCGATGCTGCTCTGGGTGCTGATCCTCGCCCTGTTCGGCGCGGCGGTCGCGCTGTTCGGCGGGGCGTTGCCGCGCACGCTGAAGGCCAATGTCCTCGCCGTGCAGTCATGGATCGCGGCCGCCTTCCTCGCCTTCGTCCTCGCCACCTCCAACCCCTTCGCCCGCCTCGTGCCGGCGCCGATGGAGGGGCGCGATCTCAATCCGATCCTCCAGGACATCGGCCTCGCCATCCACCCGCCGCTGCTCTATCTCGGCTACGTCGGCTTCTCGATCTCCTTCGCCTTCGCCGTCGCGGCCCTGATCGAGGGGCGGATCGATGCCGCCTGGGCGCGCTGGGTCCGGCCGTGGACGCTGGCGGCCTGGGTGTTCCTCACCGCCGGCATCGCCATGGGCTCCTACTGGGCCTACTACGAACTCGGCTGGGGCGGCTGGTGGTTCTGGGATCCGGTCGAGAACGCCTCCTTCATGCCCTGGCTGATCGGCACGGCGCTGCTCCATTCCGCCATCGTGATGGAGAAGCGCGACGCCCTGAAGATCTGGACGATCCTGCTGTCGATCCTCACCTTCTCGTTGTCGCTGCTCGGCACCTTCCTCGTCCGCTCCGGCGTTCTCACCTCCGTCCACAGCTTCGCCTCGGACCCCGCCCGCGGCGTCTTCATCCTCGGCATCCTCGTTCTCTTCATCGGCGGCAGCCTGACGCTTTTCGCGGCGCGGGTCTCGGCGCTGAAGCCGGGCGGCCTGTTCTCGCCGATCAGCCGCGAGGGCGCGCTCGTCCTCAACAACCTGTTCCTCACCGCCGCCTGCGCCACCGTGCTGGTCGGCACGCTCTACCCGATGCTGCTCGAGGCGCTGACCGGCAAGAAGATCTCGGTCGGCGAGCCCTTCTTCAACCTGACCTTCGGCCCGCTGATGGTGCCGCTGCTGTTCGCCGTCCCCTTCGGCCCGCTGCTCGCCTGGAAGCGCGGCGACATTCTCGCCGCCGGCCAGCGCCTCATCGTCGCCTTCGGCCTGTCGATCCTCGTCGTGCTCGCCGTGCTCTGGCTCGTCTCCGGCGCGCCGGTGCTCGCCGCGCTCGGCCTCGGCCTCGGTTTCTGGCTGATCGCCGGCTCGGTGAGCGAACTGGCGCTGCGCGCGAACTTCGGCAAGGCCGGCCTCGCCCAGGGGCTGCGGCGCCTCTCCGGCCTGCCGCGCTCGGTCTTCGGCACCGCCTTCGCCCACGCCGGCCTCGGCGTCACCCTGCTCGGCATCGTCGCCGTCACCGCCTTCGAGAGCGAACGCATCGTCGACATGAAGGCCGGCGACACCGCGACCATCGGCGCCTTCGACGTCACCTTCGAAGGCTTCGAGAGCCGGCGCGCCGCGACCTACCGCGAGGTGATCACGGCGATGACCGTGCGCCGCGGCGGCGAGGTCGTGAGCGAACTGCATCCGGCCAAGCGCCTCTACGAGGTCCGCCAGATGCCGACCACCGAGGCGGCGATCTACACCCACGGCTTCTCGCAGCTCTACGTCACCCTCGGCGACATCGCCCCCGACAACGCCACCGTGACGGTGCGGATGTGGGACAAGCCGCTGGTGACATTGATCTGGCTCGGCACCGTCGCGATGATGATCGGCGGAACCCTGTCGCTGTCCGACCGCCGCCTCAGGGTCGGTGCGCCGAAGCCCGCCCGCCTCGTGCCGGCGGAGTGAGCGCCATGAACCGTCGCCTCGCTCCGTCCGCCGTCCAGCCCGCCGGGACCACCGCACGGACACCGGTTCGCTCCGCCCGCTGGCGCCGCCTCGCCCTGCCGGTGCTCGTCGGCGCGCTGCTGCTCGCCGCGCCCGCCCGCGCCGTGCTGCCGAGCGAGATGCTCGACGATCCGGCACAGGAGGCCCGCGCCCGGGCCCTGTCGGCTGAAATCCGCTGCATGGTCTGCCAGAACCAGTCGATCGACGATTCGGACGCCGACCTCGCCCGCGACCTGCGGGTTCTGGTGCGCGAGCGCATCACGGCGGGCGACAGCGACGGCGAGGTGCTCGACTTCCTCGTCGCCCGCTACGGCGAGTTCGTCCTGCTGAAGCCGCGTTTCGAAGCCTCCAACCTGCTGCTCTGGGCGGCCGCCCCGGCGGTGCTGGTGGTCGGCGTCGGCGCGATCCTCCTCGCCTGGCGACGCCGCAAGGCGGCCGGGACGGCGGGGGAGACCGGCCTCAGCCGGGAGGAAGAGGAGCGGCTGCAGCGGATCATGGACGGCCGCGAATAGCGTCGCGCCGCGGTTCGCCGTGACGCCTGCGCGGTGACGGGCGAGCGACCGACGTGCTGCCGAAGTTCTCCGGCCTGGCGGCGCTGCGGCGCACCCGGGCGGTTCTGCGATCCGCTCCCGCGCCGCCGCCACAGGTTTCAAAACTTTAATGATCCCGCCATCGCACCGTAATCTCGCGCATGCGAACAATCGGCTCATCATCGGACGTGACCCGGTGATGGACCGGACGACGTTTTCCCTAGAGCGGACGTCCGGCGAGCGCGAGCGGTGCGTCGTCCCTCCGGCGTGATCGTTCATCCCACGAAGCGGCGGGCCATACCGGTGGCCCGCTGTTTTCGTCTTCCCGCCTGCGACCGTCCGCGACGGTTCCCAAGGTGCGCGAAGAGCGATATATCCGAAGGACTTGGCGGGCCGCCTCCGGCTCGCCCACGGGACATGCGGCCGCGACCGCCTCTTCGTTCGCGACCTCGCCGAGGTCCGGGCGGATCGAGGCCGCCGGCCGCTTCTTCTCCGGCGCGGCATGCGGGATCGGGCGCGAGGCATGAGGGTTCTTGTCATCGAAGACGACGGCGAAGCCGCCGCATTCCTTCTCAAGGCGCTGAAGGAGGCCGGCCACGTCGCCGATCACGCCGGCGACGGCGTCGCCGGCTACGACCTCGCCTCGACGGGCGACTACGACGTCCTCGTCGTCGACCGCATGCTCCCCAAGCGCGACGGCCTCTCGATCATCGAGGGCCTGCGCGACGCCGGCCAGGTGACGCCGGTGCTGGTGCTCTCCGCCCTCGGCCAGGTCGACGACCGCGTCGCCGGTCTGCGCGCCGGCGGCGACGACTATCTCGTCAAGCCCTACGCCTTTTCCGAACTGCTCGCCCGCATCGAAGGCCTCGCCCGGCGCGGCAAGCCGTCGGACGTCGAGACCCAGTATCGCGTCGCCGACCTCGTGCTCGACCGGCTGTCCCACTCCGTCACCCGCGGCGGCGAGGAGATCGTGCTGCAGCCGCGCGAATTCCGCCTGCTCGAATACCTGATGCGTAACTCCGGTCAGGTTGTGACGCGGACCATGCTGCTCGAGAAGGTCTGGGACTATCATTTCGATCCCCAGACCAACGTCATCGACGTCCACATCTCGCGGCTGCGCTCCAAGATCGACAAGGGCTTCGAGCGGCCGCTGCTCCACACCATCCGCGGCGCGGGATACATGATCCGTGACGGGCTTCGGTAAGATCTTCCGCACCACGGCGATCAAGCTGTCGCTGCTCTATCTCGGCGTGTTCTCCGCGCTGACCGCCTTTCTGCTGATCTACATCTCGAACAGCACGTCGGCGCTGCTGTCGCGCACCCTCGAAGCCTCGATCACCAGCGAGATCGCCGCGCTGTCCGACGACTACATGTCCGGCGGCATCCGCCGGCTGGTCGAGACCGTGCTGACCCGTTCGCGCCAGCCCGGCGCCAGCCTCTACCTCGTCAAGGACTTCACCGGCCGCACCGTCGTCGGCAACGTCGCCGACATTCCCATCGCCGGGGCCGAGCGCAACGAGCGCGGCTTCACGCCGGTGCCCTACCGGCGGGAGGAGGGCGACGCGCTCGCCGACCGGCAGGCCCTCGTCAGGGTGTTCACCCTGCCGGGCGGCTTCCAGCTGCTGGTCGGCCGCGACGTCGGCGAACGCGCCGCATTCGAGGCGGTGATCGCCGAGGCGATGACCTATGCCGTCGCCGTCTTCCTCGTCATGGGCCTTGCGAGCTGGCTCTTCGTCAGCCGGATGGTGCTGCGCCGGGTCGACAGCGTCGCCGAGACCTCGCGGCGCATCATGTCCGGCGACCTGACGCGGCGCGTCGCCGTCACCGGGGCCGGCGACGAGTTCGACAATCTCGCCACCAGCCTCAACGCCATGCTCGACCGCATCGAGCAGCTGATGACGGGCCTCAAGGAGGTCTCCGACAACGTCGCCCACGACCTGCGCACGCCGCTGACGCGCCTGCGCACCCGGCTGGAGACGGTCCTGCGCGAACCCTTCGACGAGGAGACGATGCGCGAGGCGGTCGGCCGCTCGGTCGAGGAGGCCGACGACCTCATCCGCACCTTCGACGCCCTGTTGCGCATCGCCCGGGTCGAGGCCGGCTCGTCGGGCGACGAGAACGACGTCATCGACGCGGCCGCCGTCCTCGCCGACCTCGCCGAGCTCTACGAACCGCTGCTGGAGGACGAGGGCGTCGCCCTCGCGCTCGACGTCGCCGGACCGCTGCCGCTGAAGGCCAACCGGGCGCTGATATCGCAAGCCCTTGCCAATCTGCTCGACAACGCCTTGAAATACGCCTTCGCCGACGAAGGCGACCCGGTCGCCACCCGCACCATCCGCCTCTCGGGGCGGGCCACCGGCGGGCGCGTCGTGCTCGCCGTCGCAGACAACGGCCGCGGCATCGCCGAGGCCGACCGCACGCGGGCGACCCAGCGCTTCGTCCGCCTCGACGCCAGCCGGACCCGGCCGGGCTCCGGCCTCGGCCTCAGCCTCGTCTCCGCCGTGGCGCGATACTATTCCGGCAGCTTCGTGCTGGCCGACGCCGCCCCCGGCCTCGAAGCCCGGCTCGACCTGCCGGCGGCGCAACGACAAGAAGGAGGAACTCCCCATGACGGCGCAGGAAGGACGGCAACCTGACCCCGCGACACCCGGTGCGACCAGGAGGGTGGCGGGCGAAACGGGCGCCGGGGCGCTCCACCGCCGCATCACCGCGATCCCCGATCCGGGCCCGGAGGCCGCCAGAGCCGAGGACGACCTCGCCGACCTGCTGCGCCTCGACGACCCCGCCGCCGAACCCCTCTCGGCGCTGCTCGATGAGAACGCGGACGCGAGACGGCTCGTCGTCGGTGCCACCGCCAATGCTCCCTACCTGCGCGACCTGATCCGAGGCCGACCGGCCCTGCTGCTCGCCTGCCTCGACGCCGCGCCCGAGACGGTGATGGACGAACTCCTCGCGCAGCTCGCGACCAGCGTCCCGGCCAGCGAGGCCGAGACGATGGTGCTGGTGAGGCGGGCGAAGCGGCAGGCCGCGTTGCTGATCGCGCTCGCCGACCTCGGCGGCGTCTGGGACCTGATGACGGTGACGCGGGCGCTGACGCGGCTCGCCGACGCCTGCGTCTCCGCCGCGATCCGTTTCCTGCTCGCCGAGGCGGCGGGGCAGGGCCGCTACCTGCCGCCGGACCCCGCCGATCCCGAGACCGGCAGCGGCCTCGTCGTCCTCGCCATGGGCAAGCAGGGGGCGGGAGAACTCAACTATTCGAGCGACATCGACCTCATCGTCTTCTACGACGGCGACAAGGCACCTCTCGCCGCCGGCACCGACGTCGCCACCTTCTTCGTCCGCCTCATCCGGCGCATGGTCCGCATCCTCCAGGACCGCACCGCCGACGGCTACGCCTTCCGCACCGACCTGCGCCTGCGGCCGGACCCCGGCGCCACCGCCGTCGCGATCTCGCTGTCGGCGGCCTTCCTCTATTACGAGAGCATCGGCCAGAACTGGGAGCGGGCGGCGCTGATCAAGGCGCGCCCCTGCGCCGGCGACCGCGCAGTGGGCGAGATGTTCCTGCGCGAGATCCGCCCCTTCATCTGGCGCAAGTATCTCGACTATGCCGCGATCCGCGACATCCACTCGATCAAGCGCCAGATCCACGCGGTCAAGGGCCACGGCCGCATCGCCATCGCCGGCCACAACCTGAAGCTCGGCCGCGGCGGCATCCGAGAGATCGAATTCTTCGTCCAGACCCAGCAGCTGATCGCCGGCGGCCGGCTGCCGGAGCTGCGCGGGCGCGAGACGCTGGCGATGCTCGGCGCCTTGCAGGCGCTCGGCTGGGTCGACGCGAAGGCGCGGGCCGAGATGGAGGAGGCCTACATCTTCCTGCGCCGGGTCGAGCACCGCATCCAGATGGTCAACGACGAGCAGACCCACGCCCTGCCGGAAGCGCCGGAGGCGCTGGCCCGCGTCGCCCGCCTGTCCGGCTTCTCCGACGTCGAGACCTTCGGCGCCGCGGTGATCGAGCGGCTGCAGCGCGTCAGCCGGCACTATGCCGACCTGTTCGACCAGGAGACGTCGCTTTCCGGCGAGATCGGCAACATGGTCTTCACCGGCGACGAGGACGACCCGGGCACCCTCGACACCCTGCGCCGGCTCGGCTTCGCCCAGGCCGAGGACGTCACCCGCGCGGTCCGGGCCTGGCACTTCGGCCGCTATCCGGCGACCCGCTCGATCAAGGCGCGCGAGATCCTGACCGAACTGACGCCGAAGCTGATCGAGGCGCTCGCCCGCACCGAGGCCGCCGACCAGGCCTTCCGCTCCTTCGACGCCTTTCTCGGCCGCCTGCCGACCGGCGTCCAGCTGTTCTCGATCCTCTCGGCCAATCCGAATCTTCTCGACCTGCTGGCCACCATCATGGGCGCGGCGCCGCGGCTCGCCGAGATCGTCGCGAGGCGTCCCCATGTCATGGACGCGGTGCTGGAGCCGGCCTTCTTCGGCGAGATCCCGGCCGACGACGAGGTCGCCCGCCGGCTCGCCGGCACCCTCGCCGAGGCCCGGTCCTACGAGGAGGCGCTCGACCGGATCCGCATCTTCACCAAGGAACAGCAGTTTCTGATCGGCGTGCGGCTGATCTCGGGCGCCCTGCCGTTGCGCCGGGCCGGCGAGGCCTATACCCGCCTCGCCGACGCCATCCTCGACCAGCTGCTCGAGCGGGTCGTCGCCGAGTTCGAGCGCAGCCACGGCCGCGTCGCCGGGGGCGCCCTCGTCGTCGTCGCCATGGGCAAGCTCGGGGGCGCCGAGATGACCGCGACCTCCGACCTCGACCTGATCCTGCTCTACGACCACGCTGACGACGCCGAGGCTTCGGACGGCGCCCGGCCGCTGGCGCCGACGCAGTATTTCACCCGGCTGACCCAGCGCCTCGTCGCGGCGCTGACGTCGCCGACCGCCGAGGGCAAGCTCTACGAGGTCGATTTCCGCCTGCGCCCCTCCGGCAACGCCGGCCCGCTCGCCACCCGCGTCACCGCCTTCGAGCGCTATCAGGAGAGCGAGGCCTGGACCTGGGAGCACATGGCGCTGACCCGGGCCCGCGTCGTCGCCGGCGACGAGGCGCTCGCCGCCCGCGTCGAGGCGATCATCGCGAAGACGCTGCGCCGGCCGCGCGAAGCCGCGGCGATCCGCACCGACGTCGCCGACATGCGCGCCCGCGTCGAGCAGGAACTCGGCAGCCGCGATCCGTGGGACCTCAAGCGCGTCGCCGGCGGCGTCTTCGACGCCGAGTTCATCGCCCAGACCCTGCAACTCGTTCACGGTTCGACGGCGGGCGAGATCGTCCGGCCCGGAACGGAAGCCGCGCTGCAGGCGGCGGCGGAGGCGGGGCTGCTCGACGTCGCCGCGGCGGAGACGCTGCTGCCGGCGCTCCGTCTCTACGCCGACCTCACCCAGATCGTCCGCCTCACCGTCGGCGGCACCTTCGACCCGGCGACCGCGACCCGCGGCCTCGCCCGGCTGGTCGCCGCGGCCGCGGAGATGCCGGATCTCTCCTCGCTCGAGGCCCGCCTCGTCGACACCGAGGCCGCCGTGCGGGCGACCTTCGAGCGGCTGATCGGGCGGGTGGAGCGTCGCAAGGAGGCGTGAGCGGGAAGGGAGCGGCTTCAGGGCCTCGGTGATCGATCAGGCCGGCTCGCCGGCCTGCGTTTGAACCGTCCTCTCTCCGTCCTTCCTGTCGTCCTGCCGTTGGCCTCTCGATCGTCATTCCCGCGAAAGCGGGAATCCAGTGGGCGGCAGGGGGAAAGGCTGGTGATTTCGGAGGGGCGGCGACGCGGGAGCGGACGCCGGTCGCTCAGGCTGCCCCCGCGGAGGGCTGGATTACCGCGTGCGCGGGAATGACGGTCGAGAGGGCAGCGGACGGTTGCCCGACCTGCTGGTTCCGTCGCGATCCTCTGCCGTCTCGGGCCACGCCCGCCGCCGCCGGTCAGGTTAGGGCGGAGGGAAGATCGTTCAGAAGCGCAAGTCTCTCAATGCACCAGCCGGCCGTAGACCCGGCCGCTCGCCGAAGTGTCCTTGCTGCCGAGCGAGGGGATGGTGTTGCGCAGCTTGAGCGCGTCGACGCTGTGGGTCGGCGCCGCGATCCGAGGCAGGTCGATGACGACGGTGGTGCCGACGCCCTCGTGCGAATCGATCCGCATCGTTCCCCCGTGCAGTTCGGCCAGCGAGCGCGCGATGGCGAGGCCGAGGCCGGAGCCCGGATGCTTGCGCGTCATCTGGTTCTCGACCTGCACGAAGGGCTGACCGAGCTGGGCGAGCGCGGCGGAGGGGATGCCGATGCCGGTGTCCTCGACCACCATCCGGGCGTTGTCGCCGGCAAGCTCGGTGCGTACCCGGATCCGCCCGCCGAGCGGGGTGAACTTCAGCGCGTTGGAGACGAGGTTGAGGGTGATCTGCTTGATCGCCCGCCGGTCTGCCACGATCGGCGTCTCCACCGAGAAATCGGTGACGAGCTGGATCGAGCGGTCGAGCGCCTGGTTGTTCATGATGCGGACGGATTCGCCGATCACCTCGTCGAAGTCGACCGACTCCAGCGTCAGCGCCACGCGGCCGGCCTCGATCTTCGACATGTCGAGGATGTCGCTGATGACGTTGAGGAGATAGGTGCCGCTCTCGTGGATGTCGCGGCAGTATTCGTCGTATTTCGGCGAGCCGAGCGCTCCGAACATGCCCGAGCGCATCACTTCGGAGAAGCCGATGATGGCGTTGAGCGGGGTCCGCAGCTCGTGGCTCATCGAGGCGAGGAATTCCGACTTCGACCGGTTGGCGGCCTCGGCGCGGGTCTTCTCCTCGGCATACTTGTCGGCGAGTTCGACGAGCTGATGGGTCTGGGCCTGCAGCTTCTGGCGCGACTGGCGCAGGTCGGTGACCGTCGCCATCAGCCTGCGCTCGCTGTCGAGCAGGCGTTCCTCGTGCAGTTTCAGTTCGGTGATGTCGGTACCGACCGAGACGAAGCCGCCGTCCTTGGTGCGCCGCTCGTTGATCTGCAGCCAGCGGCCATCGCGCAGCTGCGCCTCGAAGGAACGGGCTCCGTCCTCGCTCGAAGCCGCGATCTTGACGTGGCTGTGGACGACCGGCTGCGTCCCGGCCGCCATGACGCTCTCGTAGGGCGTGCCGGCACGGATCACGCCGTCCGGCAGCTCGTGCAGGCTCTGGTACTTCGAGTTGCACATCACCAGCCGGTTGTCGGCGTCCCACAGCACGAAGGCCTCCGAGATGGTCTCGATGGCGTCGCGCAGGCGGATGTCGGCGGTTTCGGTCTTCTCCGCGAGGCGCTTCTGCTCGGTCTCGTCGACGGCGATGCCGATGAGATGGGGCGTGCCGTCGCGGTCGCGGACGATCTCGGCGCGGGCACGAAGCCAGACCCAGTGGCCCTCGGCGTGGCGGATTCGGAAGGCGAGGTCGACGGAAGACTGGCCGGATTCGAGCAGGTCGCGGGCGAGGGCGTAGAGGTCGGCATCCTCCGGATGGATCATGTCCTGGAGGTCGCCGAAGCCCATCAGGTCGGAATTCGGCTCCATGCCGAGGATGACGTACATCGACGGCGACCAGAACAGCCGGCCGCGGGCGAGGTCCCAGTCCCACAGGCCACAGCGGCCGCGGCGCAGGGCGGTGTCGACCCGGTTCTGGGTCTGGGTGTAGAGGCTGTCGGCCTCCCGCGCCCGCGTCGTCTGCATGAAATACGCATAGACGATGACGATCAGGATGCAGCTCGTGCCGATGAACAGGCTGACGTTGACCGAGACGTCGCGGCGCCACGACGCGAAGACCTCCGCCTGCGGCTGCAGCACCACGACCGATCCGCGGCCCTCGCCGGCGAGGGTGTGCAGCGTCGCGAAGACTTCGGAGCCGTCGGCGAGGGTGAGGTCGAGGACGCCGGCGGCGGCGCCGAAGGTGGTGAGCGGCTGGCCCTGCCCGAGTACGTCGTCGAGGGTCCGGCCGGCGAGGGCGTCGTCACCCGGCGTCGTCGCGACGATCTTGCCGACCGGATCGGCGAGCAGCACGACGCGTCCGCCGGTCTCGGCGGCGGCCGGCAGCGCCGACCGCAGCGCCGCCTTCATTTCGGCGACGTAGGTCTGGCCCGGGGCCGTAGGCACCGTGCCGGTCAGCGTGACGTCGAGGGTCTCGGCGAGCAGATCGAGCGCCTCGATCGCGCCGGCCTCGGTCTCGGCGCGGCGATCGATCAGGCTCGACACCCGGGCGATGGCGACGACGATCAGGAAGACGGCGATGAGAGCCGGGATCGACCGGCGCAGCAGCGGCTCGGCCTGGATCAGGCGGCGATAGGCCGGCCCGGCGATGAGACTGGCATGTCCACGGAGCGGATCCTCGGCGGGCGACCCGCCGAAAAAGCGTGCGCGCCATCGATTGGCCACGCCGGCATCGTCTGCCCGCGCCATTCGTCGCCCCCTTCAAGGTGCTGGACTCGCTACTTCCGGGAAATTCGGTCGACGCTCCGAATCAACATCAGTTTGAATCGAGCGGAATCCCGTTGTCCATAGCCGATCGGCGCGATCCGGCGTGCCGGAATCGATTTCCGGCTCCGGTGGCACCGATGCCGCTCTTCGACCCTCGGCGATGTCGCCGCGCCCCGGCGCGGAGCCTCAGGCGAGCGAGCGTTCGGCGATGTCGCGCACGTCGCGCGAGAGGCCGTCGCGGGCGACGATCCGGCGCAGCGCGGCTTCCGCAGCCGCCCGCCGCTTCGGCTCGTAGGTGCGCCAGGAGCGGAAGCTGACGAGGAGCCGGGCGGCGACCTGCGGGTTGATCGGGTCGAGCTCGAGCACCGTGTCCGCGACGAAGTCGAAGCCGGCGCCGTCGGACCGTGCGAACTGGGCCGGGTTGCCGGTGGCGAAGGCGCCGACCAGCGAGCGCACCCGGTTCGGATTGCGGGTCGAGAAGGCCGGATGGGAGGTGAGGCGGCGGACCTCGTCGAGGGTGCCGGCGCCGGGCCGGGCCGCCTGCACCGCCAGCCACTTGTCGACGACCAGCGGAATGCCGCGGAACCGCTCGTAGAAGGCGTCGAGCGCGGCGTTTGCCTGCGCGGCGCCGTTCTGGACGAGGCTCGACAGCGCAGCGAGGCGGTCGGTCATGTTGGTGGCCGCGTCGAAGCGGTCGAAAACCGCCGCGTGAACGGCCTCCTCGCCTGAGGCGGCGCGCAGGTCGCGGGCGGCGTTGGCGAGCGCCCGATGGCCGGCGCTGGCCGCGTCCGGGGAATAGACCCCCTCGCGGGTGTGGGCCTCGACCACCGCGTCGAGCGGGCCGGCGAGGCGCGTGCCGATCGCGGTGCGGCAGCGCCGGAAGGCCTGGGCGACGGCGTCGGGATCGACGTTGCGGCCGATTTCGCGGGCGATGTCGGCCTCCTGCGGAATCGACAGCATCAGCGCGCGGAAGGCCGGATCGAGGCTCTCGTCGGCGACGATTTCGCCGAGGGCGGCGAGATAGCCCTCGTCGACCGGCGCCGGCCCACCGCCACCCGCCTCGGCCGCGGCGGTGAGCGCATACATCGCCACGGTCGAGGCGGCCTGCCAGCGGTTGAACGGATCGCGGTCGTGGCGCATCAGGAACACGAGGTCGGCCATCGGCAGGTTGAAGACCGGCCGCACCGGGGCGGAGAAATTGCGCAGGATCGAGGGCACCGGCCGCTCGCCGACGCCGGTGAACACCACTTCGTGCACCGGCTCGGTCATGACGATGACGTCGCCCTTCACCTCGGCGCCGGCGATGCTCTCGTAGAGCATGTCCTCGCCGTTGGGGCCGACGAGGCCGAAGCGGACCGGCAGCACCATCGGTGCCTTCTCCGCCTGTCCCGGCGTCGGCCCGAGGCTCTGCTTCAGCGTCAGGCGGTACTCGCGCGCCCCGGCGTCGTAGGCGTCGGCGATCTCGAGCTGCGGCGTGCCGGCCTGGCGATACCAGAGCATGAACTGCGAAAGGTCGCGGCCCGACGCCTCGGCAAAGCAGGCGACGAAATCCTCGATGGTGGCGGCGTCGCCGTCGTGGCGGTCGAAATAGAGGTCCATGCCGGCGCGGAAGGCGTCGTCGCCGATGAGGGTTTTCAGCGCCCGGATCACCTCGGCGCCCTTCTCATAGATGGTTGCCGTGTAGAAGTTGCTGATCTCCATGTATTTTTCAGGCCGGACCGGATGGGCGAGGGGGCCGCCGTCCTCCGGGAACTGGTGGCTGCGCAGGAGCCGCACGTCGGCGATGCGCTTGACCGGCCGCGAGCGCATGTCGGAGGTGAACTCCTGGTCGCGGAAGACCGTGAGGCCCTCCTTCAGGCAGAGCTGGAACCAGTCGCGGCAGGTGATGCGGTTGCCGGTCCAGTTGTGGAAGTATTCGTGGGCGATCACCGCTTCGATGCCGCCGTAGTCCTGGTCGGTGGCGACGTCCGGATCGGCGAGCACGTATTTGTCGTTGAAGACGTTGAGGCCCTTGTTCTCCATCGCCCCCATGTTGAAATCCGAAACGGCGACGACGTTGAAGACGTCGAGGTCGTATTCGCGCCCGAAGGCGGTCTCGTCCCAGCGCATCGACCGCTTGAGCGCGTCCATGGCATAGGTCGCCCGCGGCTCGTTGCCGTGCTCGACGTAGATGCCGAGGTCGACCTTGCGGCCCGACGCCGTCGTGAAGTCGTCGGTGACGACGGCGAGGTCGCCGGCGACGAGGGCGAAGAGATAGCTCGGCTTCGGCCAGGGGTCCTGCCAGACGGCGTAGTGCCGGTCGGTGCCGGGCACGTCGCCGGCCTCGACCCGGTTGCCGTTGGCGAGCAGCACCGGCGCCGCCGCCTTCGGCGCCTCGATCCGCACCTCGTAGACCGAGAGCACGTCGGGCCGGTCGAGGAAGTAGGTGATGCGGCGGAAACCCTCCGCCTCGCACTGGGTGCACCAGACGCCGTTCGAGCGGTAGAGCCCCATCAGCTTGGTGTTGGCGGCCGGGTCGAGCCGGGTGACGATCGTCAGCGTGAAGGGGTCGGCCGGCGGCGCCTTCAGCGTCAGCATCTGCGGCGTCGCCTCGAAGGCCGCGGCATCGGCCGGCATGCCATCGACGGCGAGCGAGACCAGCGCCAGTTCGTCGCCGTCGAGCACCAGCGGCGTTGCGGCCGCCGTCCCCTCGCGCCGCCGCAGCGACAGGCTCGCCGTCACCACGGTCTCCGCCTCGTCGAGCCGCACGTCGAGGTGGACGCGGTCGATCGCATAGGCGCTCGGGCGGTAGTCCTTGAGCAGGATCGGGGAGGCGGTGTCGGTGCGCATCGGGGTCGGGCTTTCGTCGGAACGGTCATGGCGGCGGGCGGGGCGCCTCGCCGTCAGGCTTAGCGAGGCGGGC
>Ga0065721_10050613_pt1 | contig 18923 bp, 17 predicted proteins | sample Mesricmetagenome_FD_59108 | JGI IMG/M metagenome (GOLD analysis project Ga0065721, IMG submission 59108) | Mesophilic microbial community from rice straw/compost enrichment Sample: eDNA_1 v2 (version 2) | ecosystem: Engineered > Solid waste > Grass > Composting > Bioreactor | place: USA: Davis... | reverse complement strand
TTGAACTGGCTGCGGGCTGGAGACCTTTTGGTTTTATTCATCCCTGCCGTGTGGCAGGAGCAAACGAAAAACTCCAGCCCTCTTTTTCAAATCCTGTGGGATGGCTGTGGTGTGTTTCATAACATTTTCTTCGTTGGTTTCAAGTAATGAGTTGGATTCGTGAATCGCGGGGATCGGCGGGAGGCGATATTCCTGGATGATCAGGATCGCGAGCGGTTTCTGGAAACGCTGGGCGAGGTTTGCGTCAAGACCGGTGGCAGGTGCATGCATTGTGTTTGATGGGGAACCATTTTCATCTGGTGGTGGAGACGCCGCAGGGGAATCTGGTTGCCGGCATGAAATGGTTCCTGGGCACGTACACCGCGCGGTTCAATCGACTGCACAAGTTGTTCGGGCATTTGTTCAGTGGGCGGCTGTATCGGTAGCGCAAAGGGCTGTTGCGAAAATGAAACGCGAAGTGATAATACCAAGAATCGACCCCTTCGAGGTCCGACTGGTCTGGGAAAAGGCCGATCAGTCTAAAAACCTCACGCGAAGGCCGCGAAGGTCGCGAAGGGAGATGGCAGTAAGCCCGCTCTTCTCCCTTTCGCCTCTTCCCTTTTTCTCCCCTTCTCCTCTTCCGAAACGAATTGTCCCGGAATTAACAGAAACGGTTTGAATCGCCTGCACGGTTAATTCACCCGCCTTGTCGGCGATGCTCCGGACAAGGTGTTCAGGGTTTTTCCAGCGTGACCGTCTGATTCTTTTCTGCCATCGTCCGCAGCCGTAACCGGGTCCACCACTTGACGATGTTGAACATGAATCAGGAACTGCCTTTTGAGGTTTCAGAGTTCGAACAGCTTCTGCGCAAGCCGAACAGCGACGCTTCCGGGCTCGCAAGCTTTTTCACCGCAGGCGAAATTCGCATCACACGCGTTCCAGCGCGACTGGATGTCATGGGCGGCATCGCCGATTATTCGGGCGCGAACGTCTGCGAGGCGGTTCTGGGCCGTGGCGTGTTGATGGCGCTCCAGGCGCGGACCGACCGCACGCTGCGCATTCGCACGATGCAGGGCGGCATGAAGGCACTGCCGATCGAGACGCGTGTGCCGCTGGATTATTTCAAGTCGGGCGATGGACTGGCGGGCTACGGCGAAGTGCGCGCGCTCTGTCAGGCGAATCCGCTCGCGAACTGGGCTTCTTACATCGTCGGCAGCATTTTCACTCTGCTCAAAGAAGAGTCGGTGAAGCTTCCTTACGGATTCAATCTGCTGCTCCTGAGCGCGGTGCCGATGAATGTCGGCATCGGAAGTTCCGCCGCGGTGGAGATCGGGACGATCACCTGCCTGGATGCCTATCTCGGTTTGAAACTTTCTCCGTCGCGGATCGCGCGATTGGGTCAGATGGCAGAGAATCACGTGGTCGGCGCGCCTTGCGGCATCATGGATCAAACTGCAATCACCAGCGGGCGCGAAGGTTGCCTCACCCACATTCTCTGCCGGCCGGGCGAGGTGAAAGGCGAAGTTCAGATTCCGCCCGGAACCGGATTCGTCGGAATCAATTCCATGGTTCGCCATTCAGTTGCGGGCAGTCCCTACAGCGACACACGCGTCGGTGCGTTCATGGGCAAGAAAATCATCAACGACATCCGCAGCCGCACCGGACGGAGCCCGCTGGATTATTTGACGGAACTTTCAACGAAAGACCTCGAACAGTACGCGTCGGAAATTCCGGATGAGATCGTCGGCTCGGAGTTTCTTGGAAAGCACAAGACGCATGACGATCCGGTGACGAAGATTTCGCCGGACGCGACTTATCGTGTCGCCGGTCCGACGCGGCATCCGATTGAAGAAAACGAGCGCGTGCTGAAGTTCATGGATGCGTTGCGCGCGGCGAAGAGCGGCGACGAAGAGGCTCTGATCGCGGCGGGTGAGTGCATGTATGGCGCCCATGAAAGCTATCGGGTGAACTGTCAGCTTTCGACCGAGGAAGTCGATTTTCTGGTCGATGCGGTGCGTCAACGCGGAACGAAATCCGGATTGTATGGCGCGAAAATTACCGGCGGTGGCACCGGCGGCACCGTGGCGGTTTTTGGGAAGATTGAAGCGCTCAAGCAGCACGTTCCTGAAATTGCGGAGGAATATTCGCGCCGCGTCGGTGTGATGCCGGACATCTTCGAAGGGACGTCGCCGGGTGCGATAGAGTTCGGATCGCGTCGTTACGCATTTGGCGCTTCGGGCTGGCAACTCTTCGCAAGCTGATGAGCACGTCGATCGTTCGCAAGGCAGTCATTCCGATTGCAGGGCTGGGCACCCGCCATTTTCCGGCGTCGCATGCGGTGAAGAAGGAACTGTTTCCGGTGGTGGGCCCGGACGGCATCGCGCGCGCGTTGTTTCACTATCATCTCCTGGAACTTGAAGCGGCGGGGATCGAAGAAATCTGCATCATCGTTCAACCCGGCGAAGACGAAATGGTGCGTTCGTATCTGAATGGTCCAGACGATTCCTATTTGAAACGGCTTGAGAAGCATCCGTCGTTGCTGAAGGAAGCCGAGCAGATGCGCGGATTTTCCAGGCGCGTCAGTTTTGCCGTGCAGCATCAGCAGGAAGGCTACGGGCACGCGGTTTATCAGACGAAGTCGTTCGCTGGCGGCGAAAAAGTGTTGCTCGGATTGGGCGATCATTTGTTTCGCGGCACGCCGGTTTCGCCGTATCGCGAACTCGCGGAATTGGCGGCGGTGGCTGGCGACAAAAGTGTTTCGGCGGTCAATCGGATCAACGCGGATCAATTGAAAGGCTACGGCACGATCGCGGGAAATCGGCGTCCGGACAACGCGCGCCTGATCGACGTCTCATTGATCATTGAAAAGCCGGCGGCATCGGTGGCGCGCGAGAAATTGCACGTGGACGGTCTTCCGACGGACACGTGGCTTGGCTGGTTCGGCATGCATCTGCTTGCGCCATCGATTTACGACATTCTGGAGGAGATGATCCGGAATGAGATGCGCGATGGTGGTGAATTTCAGCTGACGCGCGCCCAGGAGATTCAGCGGCAGCGATTCGGCTATCTCGCGCTGGAAATGATTAATGCGCGACGATTTGATTTCGGCGTGCCTGACGATTTCGTGCAAAGCGTCCAGGATTTCAGGAAAGCCTGAATCTGGAAGTTTGTAGGTCGGCTTCGGCGGTGTCGCTGTGTTCCACATTTGCCGTGACCCTCTGCAGCGGCTACATATCATCCAACAACCGTGACAATCATCGAAGCAACCCAGCTCCTTGAGAAATTCCGCGCCGGCGGCGTGAGCCGTGACGAAGTCATTCGTGCCTTTCAGGCGGCGCCGTTGGCCGAGATCGGCATTGCGACGGTCGATACGCACAGGGCGTTGCGGAAGGGATTTCCTGAGGTGATTTTTGGCGCAGGCAAGACGCCGGCGCAGGTGTTGAAAATTGCGGCGAAACTGATCGAGCACGACCAGAACGTTCTCGCGACTCGAATCACCGCGGAACATGCGCGTGTCGTGAAAAAGAAATTTCGCAACATGGTGCATCACGAAGCGGCGCGCTGTCTTACCATCGAATCGAAGCCCCTGCCGAAACGATCCGGAGTCATTGCCATCGTTTGCGCCGGCACCAGCGACCTGCCTGTGGCGGAGGAAGCAGCGGTGACGGCAGAAATCATGGGCAACACCGTCGAGCGGATCACGGACGTCGGCGTGTCCGGCGTTCACCGGCTTTTCAATCGGTTGGATCAGATTCAGCGCGCGAACGTGGTGATTGTCGTGGCCGGAATGGAAGGCGCGCTGCCGAGCGTTGTGGCCGGTTTGGTGGCGAAGCCGGTGATTGCGGTTCCGACCAGCGTCGGTTATGGCGCGAGCTTTGGCGGACTGGCGGCATTGTTGGGAATGCTGAACAGCTGCGGCAGTGGTGTGACGGTGGTGAACATCGACAACGGTTTCGGCGCCGGTTATGCGGCCAGCCAGATCAACGCGTTGTGCGCGTGATTCACGCCGCCAGAAATCAACCATGAAAACGCTCTATCTCGACATCTTCAGCGGCATCAGTGGCGACATGTTTATTGCCGCGCTGATCGATCTTGGGGTGAGCCCGGAGAAGTTGGAAGGTGAACTGAGAAAGCTGAAGCTCGACGGCTATCACCTGCACGTTGGGCGAAAGCAGAAGTCTGGTATTGATGGCGTGAAGTTCGATGTTCATCTGGAAAGCGAGCATCCACACGGTTCAGATCACGGGCATCATCACCATGATCACGATCACGGTCACGACCACGAGCATGAACACGGTCACAGTCACACCCATCCGCACTCAGTTCTGACCGCGGTTTTCCGGCCGACTGAAGGGCATGGTCACGAACACGATCATTCGCACGAACACAGCCGAAATTTTGAACAGATCAAAGCGTTGATTCAGGCAACCGATCTGTCGTCGTGGGTGAAGGAAAAATCGCTCGCTGTGTTTCAGCGCATTGCGGTTGCGGAAGGAAAGATTCATGGCAAGCCGCCGGAGGAAGTTCATTTCCACGAAGTCGGAGCGATCGATTCGATTGTGGACATCGTGGGCGCGGCAGTGTGTCTCGAACAACTGGGCAAACCGCGTGTGCTCGCGGCGAATCCGGTGGAAGGAACCGGCTGGGTGAAGTGTGCGCACGGGCGGTTTCCGGTGCCGACACCGGCGACGCTCGCCATCCTTGGCGCGCGCGGCGTGGCGCTGTCGCAGTGCGACGAACCACACGAACTCATCACGCCCACGGGCGCGGCGTTGCTTGCGGAGTTTGTGGAAGAGTTTGGTCCGATGCAGAATCTCGTCGCGGAGAAAATTGGATTCGGTCTCGGCACACGGGACAACAAAACGCGACCCAACGTCCTTCGAGCCATTCTTGGATCGGTTTCCAATCCGCCATCCGCAATCCGCCATCCGCAATCGCCAGACTGGGAAACCGACCGCGTTGCGGTTCTTGAAACCAATCTCGATGACATCAACGCGGAAATTCTTGGGAGCTTTGTTGAGAAGGCTTTGGCCGCCGGCGCGCTCGACGTGTTTCACACGCCGATTCAGATGAAGAAAAACCGGCCGGGCGTTTTGCTGACGCTGCTTTGCGGGGAAGCGGATGGAGATCGATTTGCCGAAATGATTTTGCGCGAGACAACGGCGTTTGGCGTGCGGCGAACCGTGGCTGAGCGGAGAAAACTGCGGCGCGAATTCACAACGGTTCAGACGGAGTTCGGCGAAGTGACGATCAAACTTGGAAAACTGAACGGAAAAATCGTTCAGGCTGCGCCGGAGTTTGAGTCGTGTCGTGCGGCTGCGGAGCGCGCGAACGTTCCGGTTCGAATGGTTTTCGATGCGGCGGTGAAAGCGTTTTCCCGCTGAGTTCACCTGCCTTTCTGCGCCGATTCACTTGCCACTGTCGGAGGGCTGCTGTTAAACACGCGTGTGCCTTCGCAAAACGACACTTCGTCCGGCTCGCGCTCTCCGTGGGTCTGGATACCGACGCTTTATCTTGCCGAAGGTTTGCCCAATGCGATTGTCACGACGGTAGCGCTTCTGGTGTACAAGGGAATGGGCGTTTCGAATACAGAAGTTGCCGCCTACACAGGCTTTTTTTATCTCCCGTGGGTTTTGAAGCCGCTCTGGAGTCCGGTGGTGGATTTGTTGAAGACGCGGCGCGGCTGGATCTGGCAGACGCAGCTGCTGATGTGTCTGGCGCTGCTGGCGTTGGTGTTGATTTTTCCGATGTCCTGGTTCGTTCCGGTTTCCATCGGATGTTTCTTCCTGCTGGCATTTCTTTCGGCGACCCATGACATCGCCGCAGACGGCTTTTACATCCTGGCGTTGTCGGAAGGGCAGCAATCGTTTTTCGTGGGCATTCGCAACACGGTGTATCGCCTGGCGAGCCTGTTCATGAAAGGGCCGTTCATTTTTCTCGTCGCTGCAATGGAAGCGCATGTCGGCAACATGCAGCGCGCCTGGATGATAGCGTTTGGTGGAATGGCGGCGCTGTTTGGATTGTTCGGTTTGTATCATTACGCGGTTCTTCCAAAACCGGCGGCCGATCGTTCGGGTGATTTGAATTCAGTCCGGCAGTTCTGGGCGGAGTTCGGACGCACGTTCGCGAGTTTCTTTGCGCGGCCAAAGATTGGAATCCTTCTTTCCTTCCTGCTGTTGTATCGCTTTGCCGAAGCGTTGCTGGTGCCGATGGTTCAAACGTTTCTCCTGGATCCGGGGTCGCAAGGTGGACTCGGCTTGAGCGAACGTGAGTTCGGGATTGTTTATGGAACGGTGGGCGTGACGGCATTGATGATCGGAGGAATCGTCGGAGGCTTCGTCGTGTCGCGATTTGGACTGCGGCGATGTCTCTGGCCGATGGTGTTGATCATGAATGTGCCGGACGCGGTCTTCGTTTACCTGGCTTACACGCTTCCCGGGAGTCTGACGCTGATCGGAGCGTGCATCGCAGCGGAGCAGTTCGGATACGGATTCGGGTTCACGGCTTACATGCTTTATTTGATTTATATCGCGAGGGGGAATCATCAGACGGCGCATTACGCGATCTGCACGGGATTCATGGCGTTGGGATTGATGCTTGGAAGCATGTGGAGCGGGTGGCTTCAGAAACAGCTCGGTTACCAGCACTTTTTCATCGCGGTGCTGGTGGCGACGATTCCGGGGTTTATCGTGACCGCCTTGATACCGCTCGATCGGGAATTTGGCCGGAAGAAGGCCGTTTGAACCGCTTTTTGGGCTTCAATTTTCGGCGAGGAACAACGTTCCCGGAAATCGGATTGCGGTTTCCCGAAGGCAAACGGTATTCTGCGACCCAGTGATAACCGATTGGAACATTCAGTCGCGCGGCCACGGCTGCGAAACGTGTGGCAGACATTTCGCCGACAAGGAGTCCTATCACACCGTTCTTTTCGACGAACGCGCGGGTTTCAGGCGATCCGATTTCTGCGCTGCATGCTGGCAGGAGAAATACAGCGACGCACGGAATCGCGAGGGTTTTGTTTCGTACTGGCAGGGTGTTTATGAAGCGCCGCCGCCACCGACCGAAACGATCAAGAAGGAAACCGCGGAAACGCTGTTGCGGAAGCTCATTGAGCTGAATGATCCGAACTACATGCCCGCCGGTTACATTCTTGCCGTGATGCTTGAGCGCAAGCGGTTGTTGAAGGTGAAGGAACAGATCGTCCGGGATGGCCAGCGCATTTTCATTTACGAACATCCGCGAACAGGTGACGTCTTCACGATTGCCGATCCCGATCTCAAGCTGGATCAGCTGGAAAAAGTGCAACGCGACGTCGCGCATCTGCTTGAGCATGGATTGAATCCGCCGGCGTCGGAGGTTGGGGCGACTCCGGAGAACAGTGCGGTGGAGACGGTGCCTGCGGATCAGGCGACGCCGGAGCCGGAGGTTGAGAACAAAGAGTAGATTGCCGTGGCCGAATTCGAGGAATTGCAACAAAAACTCGGTTACCAATTCCGCAATGTCGAGTTGCTGAAGCTGGCGCTCACCCATCCTTCCGTTGCCCACGAACAGTCGGTCGCCCTCGAAACGAATCAACGCCTCGAGTTTCTCGGCGACGCCGTGCTCCAGCTCGTCTTGACCCGGGAACTTTACGAACGTTTCCCGCAGTTCGATGAAGGTCCACTCACCAAGGCCCGCGCTCGAATGGTCAATCGTCGAACGCTCGCGGAGCACGGACGTTCGATCGATCTCGGCCGGCAATTGATCGTCAGCCGTGGCGAGGAGATGCACGGCGGACGCGAACGGCCATCGGCGCTGGCGGATGCGTATGAGGCGATTTTGGGAGCGATCTTTCTGGACGGCGGATTCGATGCCGCGCAAAAGGTGATCCTGAAGCAATTTCAGGAAACGTTCGGAGCCGTTAACGTCATTCCGGTTCTTGAAAATCCCAAAGGCGAACTTCAGGAGTTTCTGCAGGAAACGTCGCTTGAATCCCCGCAATACCACGTCGTTTCCGCATCCGGTCCGGACCATGACCGTGTCTTCGAATGCACGGTGCATCATGGCGGAGTTGAACTCGCGCGTGGGCGCGGTCGGAGCAAGAAGGCGGCGGAAAGTGAAGCGGCCCGCGAAGCCTTGCAGCGGCTCAAGGCTGAAAAACAGAAGGTGGAGTCGATGAAAAACTCGGAGGCCTGATGGGGACTGTTTTCCAGAAAGACTCAAATCAGCGCCAGGTGCGCGGAGTATCTGTGTCTCCTGCCCCGGCTTTCCCTGCGTTTCTCGGTGTTGTTGTGCGAAAGTTTGGTGTTTCCGGTTATTCCTCTTGTCAGTCAAAAACAGCAGACCTAAATTGCGTCATCAAAGCGCGTGAGAGTGATTTGAAATGATAGAACTGGTTCAGTTTCCGTTCAGCCCATTCTGCATCGTTCAGCGGCGGATACTGGAATTCTCGGGTGCTCCCTTCAAAATCACCAACATCCCCGTCAACGACCGTTCGCTCGTCTGGAAACTCACCGGGGAGCAATATTACGGCGTTCCCATCGTTCGCGACGGCAGCCGCGCAGTCTTCGAAAGCGGCGACGATTCGCAGGACATCGCCAAATACCTCGATGCGATGTTGAAGCTTGGCCTTTTTCCGGCCGAGCTGGAGGGCGTTCAATCCATTCTCTGGCGATACATTGAGAACGAGATCGAAGGCTGCACGTTCCGGTTGAACGACATTTACTTCCGCGAATTCGTTCCGAAGGCCGAGCAGGTGCAGCACATTCGCCACAAGGAACGGAAGTTCGGGCGCGGTTGCATCGATCAATGGCGCGCGGACCAGAAACAGTGGCTCAAGCGGCTCGAGGGGAATCTCGTGCCCTTCGAACAGATGCTGCAAAGCCGCGCGTTTCTCATCGATGAACGTCCGCGATTCGTCGATTTCGATCTCTTTGGGATGCTGGGCAATTTCCTTTTCTCCGGACATTACCGTCTGCCGAAGGCGCACCGCCGGCTCAGGCAGTGGTACGAACGCATGTCCGACATCCAATTCGAAAAACCGCGCTCGTGAAAAACTATATCCTCGACACAAACGTTCTCCTCCACGACCCCAACTCTCTGCTGAATTTTCAGGACAACAACGTCCTTCTCCCCATAGAAGTCATCGAAGAAATCGACCGCTTCAAACGCGAATCCTCCGAACTCGGTCAGAATGCCCGTGCTGTTTCCAGGATGCTCGATTCTTTTCGCGGGGATGGAAGTCTCAGCGCCGGAGTAAAGCTTCCGAACGGCGGCAAGCTGAAGATCGTTTTCGAACAGAACGGTCACGCGAAGGAGAATGGAAATGGGAATGGGAATGGAAACGGCAACGGCCATCATTTCAACGGCCATACCGTGGACAATCGGATTCTCGCCATGGCATCGGCGGTTCAGAAGGCTCAGCCAAAAAATCCCGCGGTGCTCGTCAGCAAGGACATCAACCTGCGCATCAAGGCCGACGCGCTCGGTTTGCTGGCGGAGGATTACGAAACGGACCGTGTCTTCATCAAGGACCTTTACACCGGCATGCTGGAGAAAAGCGTGTCGCCGGCCCAGATCGCGGATTTTCGCACCAACGGCGAACTGGAAATCGGGAACGGAAAGAAATATTTCCCGAACGAATACTGCACCCTTACCGACGAGACCAATCCGAAGCGCACGGCTTTGGCGAAGGTGGATTCGACGGGAACCAGGTTCATTCCGATCATCGATTGCCGCGAAGGCGTGTGGGGAATCAAACCGCGCAACCGCGAACAGCACTTTGCCTTCGATGCATTGCTGGACGATCGCATCAAGCTGGTCACGCTGATGGGCAAGGCCGGCACCGGAAAAACCCTGATGGCCCTTGCAGCCGGATTGAAGCGTGTGGTGCTCGATCGCGAGTTCCGGCGTCTGATCGTTGCGCGACCGACCATTTCGATGGGCAAGGAACTCGGTTTTCTGCCGGGATCGCTTGAAGAGAAACTGGCGCCGTGGATGCAGCCGATCCATGACGCGTTGGAAATGCTGAGCGATTTGAACATGGGCCACGAACATCGCCGCAGCGGCGATCTCATGCGCTCGGGAAGCATCGTGGTGGAAGCGCTCAGCTACATTCGCGGACGAAGCATTGCGAACCAGTTCATGATCATCGACGAGGCGCAGAACCTGACGCCGCTCGAGGCGAAGACGATCATCACGCGCGTCGGCCACGGAACGAAGGTGATATTTACCGGCGATCCGTATCAGATCGACAATCCGTACGTCGATTCCTCGTCAAACGGCTTCAATTACATCGTCAGCCGATTCCGTCCCGAGGCCATTGCGGCGCACATTGAACTGCAGAAGGGGGAACGTTCGGAGCTGGCGGAGCTGGCGGCAAATATCCTGTAGAGTAACAGGTCCGTTTTTCTCTGGCACTGCGGGTAACGATTGCCTGGCCTGTGGAATTTGAGCCGAATAAAGGCTGTTGCCCCTTTGAGGAGGCAACAGCCGCAACACAGACTGAAGCTCTGCCACCCCCCATCCCTGAAGCCCAATCCCCCTAAAGCTCCAGCTGGCTGCACAGGGTAATACGGATGTTTTAAGGGCTTTCTTTCAAAAAAGTTTGGAAATTTGATGGATCAGATTTAAGCGGCGGCGCTGCTGAGGTCGTTGGCAGCAGCTAATGATCATGGGCGTCCGGCGAATTTGATTGATTCGAGACGTGCCTTCGCCGTTTTCAGCGCCTCCAGCATTTCTGTGGCGGAGGCATATCGAATTGTCAGATCCGGGTGACAGGCTTTGATGATGATGGCATTCAAGGCATGAAACTCCTCGGGCGTGCGGCTTGCCACGAGCGTGCTGGAAATCTCCGGAAACAATGCTGCGGATCCGCCGGAGTTCAATACATAGAGAACCATGCCCAACGCGTAGATATCCGCGGCGGGAGTTCCAGGAATTTCAGGAAACGGCGGCATGTAGCCAGGCGTTCCAACGAGCGACCGTTCGTTGTCAGGACGAAATTCGGCGACGAGTCCAACGTCGGCGAGCTTGGGCTCGTTGTTCACGAAGAGGACGTTCTGTGGCTTTATGTCGCGATGCGCCAGCCCGTTGCGATGCAGGAATTCCAGTGCTTCGCACAGCTTGATGCCGATCTCCACACAGGCAAGCGCCGGGAGCCGGTTGCCGGGAAGGTTGGCGCGAATGTTCACCAGGTCGAGCGGTTTGTATCGGGAAGGATCCTTCATCCAACTGTCTTCTGCAGCATCCCCCAGTTCCATGATGTAATAGAAATATCCATCCCGCGGTTCGCTGACATGATGAACCCGCAGGAGGCCGGGGTGCTGTTCGGAAAGGGCGCGGTAACGGCTGACGCCATTGAACTCGCGCTCAAAGGGCGCCGCAGTCTCGAACTTCGCGAGATAAACCACCTTCAATGCCTGCCATGCGCCACCCGGTTTCCGGGCAAGCCACACCTTGCCATAAGCCCCTTCTCCAAACGGAGCTGGAGCGAGTTCGTAACCCGGGATTTCAGGCGGAGGTTCCACAGCCTGAATGACGGTACGCTCTTCGCGAGCCAATCGCACATGCCGCACGACGGACCACGCCGCTGCGACCGGCAGCTGGCCGCCCGTGACAATAAGCCAGGGGAACCATGCGTTTGTCAGATGACTGATTGCAATGGCGGTCGCGGAAAAAAGAACGAGAACTCCCGCTGAGATTGTGAGCGCGGAAGCGAGTCGGACCCGGCACAGCCCACCGCCCAGTAGAATGCCGATCACCGTCAGCGACAACCCTTCCATCCAGGCCGGTGCGCGGCGAAGCCAGTCGTCGTTGATCAGGTTCAAAAAGGAAGTTATCAGGATTTCCACGCCGCCGGTCGCTTCGCCGCTCCAGCGCGTGTAAGGGGTGGAAAACTCGTCCGGCTCGCCGTCCGGAAGCGGTGTTCTAGGATGCGATCCAATGAACACGACTTTGTCCCGAAAGAAGTTTGGCGGCTGCTCTAATGCGAATCGATAGCTCAGCTCGACCCATGTGTTGTGACGGTAATAGCGCAACCAGGGGAAATGCGGCTCGTCCAGTAGTGTGCCGCCCGAAAGTCGCGCCACCGTGCGGGTGAGACTCTGATATGGCCCCGGTGACGGAAACGGCCAGTGCCGCCGGACGACGCCGTCCAGATCGGGATCAAGCCAGGCCACGCCCCAGTTGGTTGCTGCACTCAAGAAAGGTTCGGCGGGGAGCAGCGGTCTCGCGCCGGCAATTTCCGAGTGCGTTACACGCGCCTGTTCCGCCATCAGCACGACACATCGCTGTCTTCGCATGGCGGCAGCCAGTTCTTCATCGACTGCAGGATCGCCCGGGTTTCGAAAGAAGGTGTCGAACACCACCATTGAAGCGCCGTCGTCCGCCAGCCTGTTGAGCACTTGAGCGTGAAGTTGCCGTTCCCACGGTTGTCCGCGTGTCTGCTTCAGGCGGTCGTAGGATTCGCTGTCGAGTTGGAGAATGATGACGTTGTTGGTGACCGAACGGGAACCGAACCGGAAAAGGTAGTCGTAACTGGAGCGAACCCAGAAATCTCCGACCGGCAGACTCCAAAGGATCAGACCTGCAAGCACCGTCAGCGCCGCGCCAAGCGCAGAATTGCGAAGCTTTTGGTTCCTGCTCGCTTTGGACATGTCAGGAGCGGTTCGGTTGCGAGTCTATGGGGCAGGGAAACGAACTTTCAACGCCGAACATCGGCATTGTGGGACACGGTCCGAAAAGGGGCAAAGCACTCAGCGCGCTTCGCCTGGCACTGCGAGCTCTTTCATTATGGCGACGCTTGAGGAGGTTCCGAGCCGAGTTGCGCCCGCCTCGATCATGGCCAGCGCCGTCCTTCTGTCGCGAATGCCGCCGGACGCCTTCACGCCAAACTTCGGGCCGACTGTTGCACGAAGGAGTTTCACGTCTTCGAGTGTCGCTCCTGCGCCATTGAACCCTGTTGACGTTTTGACGAACTGGGCGCCGCTTTCGAGCACGAGGTTGCAGGCGCGAATTTTCTGTTCCTCGTTCAACAGCGCGGTTTCGAGAATGACTTTTACCGGACGTTCATCGGCGGCTTCCACGACGTCGCGCAATTCGCGAAGAACGAACTTGTCCTTCACCTCCTTGAGAAGGCCGATGTTCAACACGAGATCGATTTCCTGCGCGCCGTCATCGATCGCCGCCTCCGTTTCGAAACGTTTCACGTCAGTGGACATGGCGCCGAGCGGGAATCCGACAACGCAGGCGACCTTGATGCTTGTGTCCTCCAGAAGGGTTCGAGCGTAATCAACCCAGCAGCCATTTACGCAGACGCTGTAGAATTTATGTTCGCGCGCTTCGGCGCACAGCTGCTCAATGTCCCTGGCTGTGGCGTCGGGCTTCAGGTTGGTGTGATCGATATATGCCGCGAGCTCGGCGGCGGAGAGCGTTTGCATAAATGACGGCGGGAGAGCGTGGTTCAGACAATCACGAAGGTCAATCTTCCGGTCAGTTCAGTGAAAGATCGTCCGGCATTTGAGAAAGGAGTTTGTACTTCCACCCCTTCTGTTCGAGGATCATTCGCCAGAGCCGGGAGGGATCAGGCTCAAAGACGAGATCGAGTGTTGCGGGATGAGTGAGCCAGGCTTTCCGCTTCAGTTCATCTTCCAGTTGACCGGGGCTCCAGCCTGAATAGCCGGCAAACAGTTTGATCTTTCGTGTTGGCGAAAACGATTCTCCGATCTCCAGCAGTGTGTCGAGGGAATGACCGAGGCTCAGGTTCGCCATGACGTTGGCGTCGGGAATAAAGGCATCCGAATGCAGGTAACTGAGAGCCGTCGGTTGCACCGGTCCGCCGAGAAACAACGGGCAGCTCTTCAATGTGTCGGGAAGATCGGCCACGATCATCTCGCCCACGCTGCTGCCGGTGGCGCGGTTCAACACCAGACCGAAGGCGCCCTCGGCGTTGTGTTCGCAAATGAGAATGACTGTCCGTTGAAAGAAGGAGCCGCCCAATTCACCGCTGTCCAGGAGCAGCTGGCCTTTGAGATATTTCGATTTCTCCGGCATAACGCTGACAGCCGCAATCTCGCGCAAAGCGGCGCGTCCGGCAATTCGGGATTGAACGTTTGGTACGAACTTGTTCGTCCCAAAAAGCTCAATATTTCGGCACGTCGTGGTCGATTTCGTCAGACCACGCGCTGATGCCGCCCTTCACGCTCTTCACGTATTTGAATCCCTGTTCACGAAGGAACTGCAGCGCCTTCATCGATCGCACGCCGGCTTTGCAGTGAATGTAATACTGCTGGTTCGGGTCGAGTTCGGTAAAGCGCTCGTTCAACTGGCTGAGCGGAACCAGCGGAACGCCGTTCACGTGGGCAATTTCGTATTCGTCCGGCTCGCGGACGTCGATGACCTTGATGCCGAGTGAAGGATTGTCGAGAGCCTTCTTCATGTCCTGAACCGTCACTTCATCCGGATTCGATTCCGGCTGGGCGGGTTCGGGCATGATGCCGCAGAACATTTCGTAATCGATCAATTCCTTGACCGTCGGATTCTCGCCGCAAACCGGACAGGCAGGATCTTTCCGCAACTTGAGTTCGCGGAACTTCATCTCAAGCGCATTGAAGAGCAGCAATCGGCCGATGAGCGGCGTTCCTTTTTCGAGCGCGAGCTTGAGAATTTCCGTCGTCTGAATGCAACCGATGATGCCCGGCAGGACGCCCAGCACACCGCCTTCGGCACAGCTCGGCACCATTCCGGGCGGCGGCGGTTCGGGATAAAGACAACGATAGCACGGTCCGCCGAGATGCGGCGCAAACACGCTGGCCTGGCCTTCAAATCGGAAGATGGAGCCATAAACGTTCGGCTTGCCGAGCAACACGCAGGCGTCGTTGGTCAGGTAACGGGTGGGAAAATTGTCCGTGCCGTCCACGACGATGTCGTAGGGACGGATCAGGTCGAGCGCGTTTTCGCTGGTGATGCGGGTTTTGTGGATGACGACTTCAACGTTCGGATTGATGCCCGCAATCGTTTCCTTTGCAGACTCGGCTTTGGAACGGCCGACATCGGCGTCCGTGTGGAGAATCTGACGTTGGAGATTGGAGTAATCGACGGAATCGAAATCGACGATGCCGAGCTTCCCGATGCCGGCGGCGGCGAGATACATCGCGATGGGAGAGCCCAGCCCGCCTGCGCCGATGCAGAGAACACTGGTGGAACGAATTTTCTTTTGGCCAGCCAAACCGACTTCCGGCAGGATCAGATGCCGCGAGTAACGGCGGATTTCGTCATTGTTCAATTGCATAAATTAAAAGGCGCATGAGCGTATTGCACCGGGAGAATAAAGCAAGTCAGCCAGCGAGGCAAACGACGCGGCGACTGCATCGTTTCGGACGGGTGTCATCGTGATGAAAGGGAAACCGGTTCCACGGGAGACTGCATCGGTTCTGCGCAAGTTGACGAAGCTGCGTCCGCAACTGGCGATGGTGCTGGGAAGCGGGTTCGCTCATGCGATCAGCGGCGCGGCGATTGAACGGCGGCTTTCCTATTCAAAGCTTCCGGGGTTTCCCAAACCCGGTGTTTCGGGTCACGCAGGTGAACTTTGGCTGGGGACGTGGCATGGTGTCCCGATCGTTGTTCTCCATGGCAGGGCTCATTTCTACGAAGGTCATGATCTGGAAACGGTGACATTTCCGATCCGGGTGCTGGCGGAGTTCGGAATTCGTGACCTGTTGCTGACGAATGCGGCGGGCGGGATCAATCCACGCTTTCGTCCCGGGGACTTCATGGCTTTCACCGATCACATCAATTTCATGGGCGCGAATCCATTGCGAGGCGCGGCCGCGGCCGACGGGAAGGGATTTGTGGATTTGACTGAAACCTACGACGTGAAACTGAGCCGTTTGATGCAACAGGCGGCTCGACATGCGAGAGTGACGTTGCGACGGGGCGTTTACATTGCGGTGTCGGGGCCGAGCTATGAAACACCGGCCGAGATCAGGGCGTTCCGGCGATTGGGTGCGGACGCCGTTGGAATGAGCACCGTCCCTGAAGCGATCGTGGCACGGCAATGCGGAATGCGCGTTGTTGCGTTGTCGTGCATCACCAATCCGGCGGCGGGATTGAATCGGACCAAAATCTCGCATCAGGAAGTGCTTCAGACCGGTGAACGGGTGAAGGCTTCTGCTGCTGCGTTGTTGAGCGGATTCGCGAAGCTGTATGGGAAAGAATCCTTGAGAAACCGAGCTGAAGCCGTAAGCTGCGAGCCTGAAAATTTGCGATGAAGTTGGACGAAGCTTTCCCGCTGGAGAATGCAGGATGGCCGGCTTTGCTGGTCAATGATGCCTGTACGATCCTGCGTTCCAATCAGACCGCGCGGAAGCTGTTCGGTCCGGCTCTGGAAGGGGCGGCTCCGTTGCTCGGCGCCATCTGGGCTGTCGAAAACGGCCCTAATGCCGAACAGTTCCTTGCTCAATGGGAACGTTCGCCGGCTGCAACCGTTTCACTGAAGTTTCGCGTCAAGGGCGGGGGCATCAGCTCGTTTTCAGTTTCCATCTGCTCGTTTCAGAAAAGCGAACAGCGGTTTTTCATCTTTCAGTTGCTGCCGGACTGGTCTTTCGCCGCGGATCAAAAAGGTCAGGCAACCGACTTCACCCTGGCGCAAAAGCACAAGCTCGATGTCGCGCTTCAGCTGGCCCGGACCGTGTCGCTCGATTTCAACAACGCGCTTACCAGCATCCTCGGTTACACATCGCTGATTTTAAGCCAGATGGAACCGGGCAATCCATGGCGGCATTTGCTGGTGGAAGTCGAAAAGTCGGCTTCGAAAGCCGCGGAAATCGCCAATGATCTGGGCACGTTCAGCCGACAGGAAAAGGAAGCGCGCACGCAGGCCAGCGGCAACCTGAACGCCATCGTTCAGCGCAGCACCGATGTTCTGCGCGGCTCGAGCAAGAAGCAGATCACCTGGAGCGTGCAACTCGAACGCCGGCTGTTCACGGCCAAGTTCGACGAAGCGAAGATGCAGCAGGCGTTCGTGAAGATTCTGGAAAATGCCAGCGAGGCGATTCAGAACACGGGCAGAATTACTGTCCAGACGCGAAATGTGGAGCTCTCCCAAGGCGCGCAGGATCGCGATCTCCGCCTGGCGCCTGGCACCTATATTTGCGTGGAATTCAGCGACAGCGGCGGTGGAATTCCAGCTGATGTTCTTCCCCGGATTTTCGAGCCATTTTTTACGACGAAGAAGGCGACCGGTCATCGAGGACTGGGATTGGCGCTGGTTTACGGGATTGTCACCAACCATGGCGGAGGCGTCGCTGTTTCAAGCCAGCCCGACGTCGGAACCTCCGTTCGCGTCTATTTGCCGGCGGAAAAACGAATCGTTCAGGACAACGCACCCGCTTCAAACAATCTCAACGGGACAGAAACCGTTCTCATGGTGGATGACGAGGACCTGCTGCTCACGATGGGCAAAACCATTCTATCCGCGTACGGCTACAACGTTCTCACGGCGAACAGCGGCCAGAAAGCTCTTGAGATGTTCGCCAATCAGAATCCCAGGGTGGATCTCGTCATCACCGACCTGGTGATGCCTTCGATGAGCGGTCGCGAGCTGGCGGAACATATCCGCCGCATGTCGCCGGAGACCCCGATTCTCTGCACGAGCGGCTTTGTACGATCGGGCGCACAGGACGATGAAATGAGCTATCTCCAGAAGCCGTTTACCAGTCACGAACTGGTGGCGAGGGTGCGTGGAATGCTGGCTGGAACCAGGGGGACGTAACCGCAAAGAGCGGTTATTCAGAGCAAAATCGGTAATAAGTTATTCCTTGAACATGCGTTGACTTGCATTAGCGAATGTCGTATTCACATTCCTTATGCAAATAGAAAGTCTGAAAGTCTTCTGCGACCTGGCCGAAACGGAAAGCTTCACCAAAGCCGCTCAAATCAACAATGTCACGCAGTCCGCTGTCAGCCAGCAGATCAGTTCGCTGGAGCGTCAGTTCAAGTCTCTTCTGATCGAACGCAGCAAGAAGAAATTCAGACTCACCCGGGAAGGGCAGGTTCTTTACGATTTCAGCAAGCAGATCATTCAGACCTATGATGCGCTGCACAGCAAACTTCAGGAAATCAAGGACATCATTTCGGGAACCATCCGGGTGGCAACGATTTACAGCATCGGTCTTCACGATCTTCCGCCCTACATCAAGCGTTTCCTGAAGGAATATCCGACCGTTCACGTGCATGTGGAGTACCGGCGCGCGAATCAGGTTTATGACGACGTGCTCGGAAACGTGGTTGATCTCGGATTGGTCGCCTATCCGACCCGCGATCCGAAAGTGGAAGTGATTCCGTTGCGCAAGGATCCGCTGGTGTTGATCTGTCACCCGCAGCATCCCTTTGCCAGGTTGAAGAATACGAAGTTGAAAACCATCGCGGGTCAGAAGTTCATTGGATTCGAACCGGACATCCCGACCCGCAAGGCGCTCGACAAGATCCTCAAGGAAAACACGGTGGAAGTGAACACAGTGATGGAATTCGACAACATCGAAACCGTGAAGCGCGCGGTGGAAATCGATGCGGGCATCTCCATTGTTCCCATCAGCACGATCAGCCAGGAAATCAGCAAGCAGACACTTACGGCTGTGACACTGGAAGACGGGGAATTCTACCGGCCGCTCGCGGCGATCTATAAGAAGAACAAGGTGCTTTCGCCCGCGATGAAGCAGTTCCTGTCGATTCTCAGGGAAGGCTGAAAAAATTTGCGATCTACGATCGTCGTTTTGCGAACAAAACGCGCTGCCGGAGAAATCCAGCAGCGCGTTCATTTTTCAAATCATCAATCGTGAATCCTAACAGGTTGTTGAAAAACTCAGCGCGGGTTTGAACAGATCGAATTGAGTGGGGTCTGAAAAACATGCGCGGAAAACCTCAAGCTCAGCCGGACTTTCTGACCGTCATCAATCTCAACGCCAGCG
>Ga0065721_10050612_pt1 | contig 18950 bp, 20 predicted proteins | sample Mesricmetagenome_FD_59108 | JGI IMG/M metagenome (GOLD analysis project Ga0065721, IMG submission 59108) | Mesophilic microbial community from rice straw/compost enrichment Sample: eDNA_1 v2 (version 2) | ecosystem: Engineered > Solid waste > Grass > Composting > Bioreactor | place: USA: Davis... | reverse complement strand
GCTCGTCCTCCTCAGCCGGTCGAGCTCGGTCGGCTCGGCCGGCCCCTCCGCCGAAGCGCCCGCCGGCCGCGCGAAGCCGCCCAGACCTCGGTTTGCGGAGTAGGCGATGATCGGCGCGCGCCGGGCCGCCTCGGCCAGTTCACGCCGCTTGTCCGCGACGCTCGCGGCTGCGCTGCCGGCTGAGCCTTGGCCGGGCTGCATCGGCGGCACGCCGCCGCCATCAGCGCCAGTAGTGAGAGTGCCGTCGGGGTTGAGCACCGGCGCGTTGGGATCGTGGGCCGCCTGCGACAACAACGGCGAGTCCGCCTCGGGTCCTTCATAGTCCACCACCTGGCGGGCCGGCGTCTTCTCCAGCGTCTTGGCCTCAGGCTTGGCGTCGCCGCGATCCCAGGTGGCCACGATCAGCAGGCCCGCGGCCGCCACCATGCCGACCATGCCGAGCATCTTGCCCTGGGCCCCCGCCCCAAAGCGGCGGCCGACCGGCGAGATCCCGCGCTCGGCAGCCGGTTCGTCGTTCGCGGCGCGGCGCAGAGCTTCCTCCGGGGCCTCCGCGGCCCCTTCACCGTAACGAGCGGCCAGCTCGTCCGGCAGCCGCGGACGGCGCGGCGGCTCGGCCGATGCGAAGGTGTCGGTCATCGGTTGCCTCCCTGAGGCTGGGTGCGCTGGACAAGAGGAGAGCCGGTGCCCGTGCCGTAATTCACGCCGTAGGGCTGGACGGCTTCGTTGTAGATGCAGAGCACTTCCCGGCCGCGGCGCAGCCGCAGCTGCGGGGCGACGCCGTGAATGACCACGAACTCGCCCCGAACGTCGAAAGGCACGAGCGCCTCCGAGCCGTCAGGCGAGACGGTGTAAATCGTCGGCATCTCGCGTTGGCCCGGGAAGCGGAGCACGGTGAACTGACCGTTGTCGCTGACCTCGGCCGGCTGGATCTTGGATGAGCCCTGGACCGTGTAGTTGAGGTTCCGGACACCGGTCGTGACCCCGATGTCCAGGGCCGTCTGGACCGCACCACGCTGCGAAGCGAGGGCTTGGCGCAACCTCTCCTCATCTGGGTACCGGAACCGAACCTGGAAGAAGGTGTCCGGCGTGCTGGCCGAGATCGGCCCGGAGCGCGTGCGGAGCTCGAATGTGTAATTGCGCGTCTCGCCGCCACGCCTGGTGGTCACGATCAGGTTCGTGGCGCCGGTCTTCTCGCGGGGCTTCACGAACAGGATGTTGGTCTCCGCGGCGACCTCCCATCCTACCGTGTCGCCGAGCGCGACATGCAGGATCTCCTCCTGCGGGCTGAAGATGATCTGGGTCGCGGTGCGGAACGCGCCCACGATCGGGTAGACCTGCCACGGATTGTAGTCGACGACCTTGATCCGTGGATCGACCGGGCCCGCACCGGGCGTTTGGGCCGCGACGGCGGGCGCGCCGATGAGGGCGAAGACCAGCACCGCTGGGAGCAGGCGCCGCCTCATCGCGGAATCTCCGGATCGGCGCGATAGCTCTCCACCTGGAAGCCCAGCGGGTTACGCAGCCGATCCGACTCCAGCATCGGGGCCTTGGTGTAGGTGTACGTTACCGTCGCGATCCAGTCGCTCTCCGTCGTCGCCGTCGCCTGCCGAACGGTGCGATGGAAGCGGACGTTGGCGACCCGATCGTTGATGAAGCTGATGTTGCGGATCTGGACCTCCGCCAGCCCTGTGGGCCCATAGACCGCCTGCGGGCTTTGCGGATTCGTCGGGCGGGCGGCGGCCGCCCACCGCTCCTGCTCATCAGGCGTGGAAAGGATCGAGACGAAACGGAAGTTCTCTTCCGCCGCCGGCGCGATCCAGCCCTCCCGGGCCCGGACGTACTGGGCGAGAAAGTACTTATCGACCGCCTCGTTGTACTGCGTCGGCTTGGTTCCGTTGAGCGCCGTCATCACGTCGACAGCGCCGGTTGTCTGGTTCACGCGGACCACGAACGGGGAGACGGACTTCAGCGGCGCCAAAGCGGCAACGGCCGCGATCGAAGCGACCGCTGTGGCCGTCGCAACCCCGGCGACGATCCAAGCGAAACGTCGGGACCGCTCGGCCGCCAGCGCACGGTCCTGGTCCCAGGAGCGCGCCTCGCGAAAATAGGTTTGGAGGTCGTTTACGGGGACGCCGGTCATGAGGGTTCAGCAGCTCGGATACGAGGGGATTGAGGACAGCCGTTGCGGCTTGGCCGACTTGCTATTGGTCGCCGCGGGCTTTGGTGGTGCGCCGCTCGTCACCGTGTTCAAGACGGGTGGTTTCCCGGGACTAGTGTCCGGACGCGCCGAGACAGTCGCCGGTAAAGGTGAACCGGGAAGGACGGAGCCGTAGGGGTTCGCGGGGCGGCGGTCCTTGCCGTTGCACGCCCTAGGCTTATCGCGGGCCAGCGAGCTGGATGCATCCGAGGCCACAAGAAGCATCGTGGCGCAGGCGATGAGATACTTGGATACCATGCTGAGTTCCTATGCTGCCTTGCGGTTGCTCGACGGGGAGCCACGGGAAGCCGAGCCGCCCCGCCCACCGCTCCACCGAGGCATTGCAGGCATGCTCACGCCGGAGGCGGCTCGGTGCGCCCAAAGACCAGATCTGCCGAAGTCTCGCAGTCCGGCCGTTGCGCCACCGGCGATGCCGTTCGCGATGTTCGGAACTTGCAGGAAGAAAATCGCGGCGAGAACGCTGTAGACAGAGAAGACGAGGCCCGCGACTTTCGGATCAGGTTGGGCCGTGATAGCGCCCCATTGGTTCTGGACCAAAGCTAGAACCAATTGGAACACAGCGATGATCAAAACGAAAATCAGTATATAATTGACCCCCTGAGACACCCATCCCCAGAAATACTTTCGGGTGGCCTCGAACGGGATGCATGAGACGAAGATTGGACCTACCGCGACAAGAAGCGCGAGCGCCACTTTCGCCAGCATCGTGATACCGAATCCCAATCCGGCGGCGGCGGACGTAACGCCGTAAATGAGTAATGCGACAACCCATGGCAGGGGGTCCACCATGTTGGCGCTCCTGCTACAGCTTTCCGCGAGATCAAATCCCCGGCCAAGGAAGTCATCGAAGGCTTGGCCTATGGTTTGTATAGCTCCACCACTGATGGCGTGTGCTAGGGAATTTGGGAGAGAATGGAACAGCGGGTCAGTAACCCAATCCGCATAGGCCACTGTTGTCGCAACCGTATAAACGAAGGCTAGTTTGATCATGCGACCAACGCCGTCCATAATTGGCTCGTTGATCATGCCGCGTAGGACTGCAAGTCCATACAGCACTACGTATAGCAATAGCGCTGCGCGCAGCGGCCCCTGGATCTCCGCGATGACATCGCTGAGGCGTTGGTTCAGGAACTGGTCAAGCTGACCATCAATGTAGTTGTACGCAGGATCAAATACAGCGGCCATAGCTTACCTGCCTTCACCGCGCTTCCGTCGGATTGGGATTGGGCTTCTGCATGCTCCGCCAAACTGCCTGCGCTGCTTCGCTGCGGGCCTTGGCTTCAGCAGCTAGCGCATGCTCGCAGTCGGGACCTCTGTGCGTCCCCCGCTGGCAATCGGCGAGCACCTGCTTCGCAACGTCGGGGTGCTCCACGAAATACGATGCCGATCGTTCGCAGCCACAGGCCGCGATCGCCACCAATGCCAGCGCCATGCACGCCCGGATCATTTCGCGTACATGCTCCGCCAGACGGCCTGCGCTTCGTCATATCTGCGGGCGGCTGCCTCCCGCTGCCGTTGTGTCTCAAGTCGCTCATCTGCAGCCTGCATGATGGCCACTCCCTGGAGGCGCATCTGATCGTTCTGGATCATCGCGGCTTCGGCATCGATGCGAGCCTGCAGATCGAGTACTGCGCGCGCATTCGGGGCTGTGCTGAGCGCCTCGCGAAGCTGCTCCAGCCCTTGCAGGCGCTGATCGGCGGTCTGGCTGACGCGCTCCCCAACAGCCATGTCTCGGGCAGCTCGGACGCCAGCTCGCTCCAATGTCTCGCGATAGTACTTCTCCGCCTCGCTGAGCCCCTCCGCCGCGCCTGGCGAGTAAATCCTGTTGGCGTCGCGAATGGCCGTCGCTCGCCCCGTGAGCGATCCGAGGTCGTTCAGATCTGCGCTCATCAGGCGGCGCGCGTCTGAGAATTCAGCCGGGAGAAGCGTCCGCATCGCCGGCGTGTTCAGCAGACCGCCGATGCTGTTGACGTTCGAGATCTGGTTGAGGCTGTCGTACAGCTCCTTGCCCTGCTGAACTTGGTTTCTGAGCTCCGTCAGCTGGTTTCGCGCCTCGATCACCTGATCGATCATGTGGGCGTACGCGCCGGGATCGGTGACGACCTCACCGATCTGCGCGCGCGCCGTGTTCGCGCTGAGCAGCAGCACTCCAGCGACCGGCACAATGAGACGCAGCCTCATCGCAGGCTCCTTCGTTCGATGTGGAAGATCGGCTCCCAAACAGCGGGATCGTCGCCGTGGCGGGCGCGGATTCGGTCCAGCAGCTCGACCGTCTCCGTGCGGCCGCTGAGGATGGCGAGCTCGTCGTCCAGGCCGTTGAGGTTCAGCTCCACGACGACTGAGTTGTGACCCTGCTTGACCAGGAACTGGCGCGACTCCGGCGCAAGCTCCTCGCGGATGAGGCGGAACTCCTCGTTGGTCAGGCCGAAGCCCTCCACGTAGTCCTTCGCCGAGCCATACGGGTTCGGCAGGTAGATCTTCGTCGCGCACATCTCGACGATGGTGGGCGCGATCGGCGACTTCAGGACGTCCGAAGGGCTCTGGGTGCCGAAGACCAGCATCGCATTGCGCTTGCGGTAGGTCTTGAGTCCGTCCTGGGCGAGGCCGCGGAAGGCCTCGTCGCCGAGCGCTTTCCAGAACTCGTCGATATCCACCACCAGCCGGCGCCCGTCGGCCAGGGCGTCGATGCGGTGGAAGAGGTACATCATGATCGGTGTGCGGACCTCCGGGTTGTCCAGGAAGTCGGTCATGTCGAAGCCGAGGAAGCGGCCCTCGAGGCTCACTTCGTCCGCCTCGTTGTCGACCACCCAGCCCAGCGGTCCGGTGCGGGTCCAGCGCTCAAGGCGCGCGCCGATGCCCTCGGGGTCTCGCTGGCCGAGAAGCTGACGCAGCGCCTGGAGGGAGCGATCGGCCTGCGGCAAGGGCGCAAGCGCCTGGATGCCCTCATCGATGCGCCGTTCCTCCTGGACCGAGAGCGGGCGGTCCGCCGGCGTCACGAGCCTGCGCACGAGCTGCCCCAGGAAGAGCAGGTTCGCCGGCGTGTATTCGAGCGCCTTGAAGGGCGCGAACCCGGTGGGCGCGGCGTTGCGGAGCGCCAGATATGCGCCGCCACAGGCTCGCACGAAGATCTCTGCGCCGCGGTCCTTGTCGATGAAGATTTGCTGCGCGCCCAGCTTCTCCAGCTGCGCCAGCATGAAGTTCTGGACCACGGTCTTGCCGCTGCCCGTAGGGCCGCAGATGAAGGTGTGACCGATGTCACCGGTGTGAAAGTTGAAGTAGAACGGCGACATGGCCGAAGTGCGTAGCAGCGCCACTGGCGCGCCCCAGTGGTTGCCGCTCCGGCGGCCCGCCGGATAGGTGTGGAAGGGGGCGAGCGCCGCGAAATTGCGCGAGGTGATGGCGGCCGGACGCGTGCGGTAGCTGAACGCGCCCGGGAACTGAGACCAGAACGCCCCTTCCAGCGCCAGGTCCTCGCGCGCCACGAGCACGCCCGAGTCCGCGAGGGTGGCCCGGGCCAGGGACATGTGGTCCTGCAGCCGCTTCGGGGTCTCTCCATAGACGAGCAGCGAGAACTGATGGTCGCCCATGACGAAGCGGTTGCTGACGAGCTCGTCGATGGCGTCGCTGAGGCCGTCGATCTGCGAGGCGGCGCGATCGCCGGCGCGCACCATCTGGTTCTGGCGGCGCTCCATGACCGCCTTGGCGGTCGGCTTGGAGAGGAAGCTGAACGACTGCGTGGCGACAAACGGGTACTTCGCCTTCAGCAGCTCGTCCCATAGCCCCGGGCGCGTCGTGGCCGGGTATTCCTTTACCCCGAACATGCCGGCGAAGCGCTGCTCGCCCGGCTCGCGGATCTCGAGGCTCTCGCGGCCGATGATGACGCGGCTGGAATAGATCGCTCGGCCGAGATGGCCGCTGACCAGCGGCATGGGCTGGTGGCGGCCGGTCAGCAGCAGGTGGAGGAGCTCCATCGGCTCGGAGAAGGCGAGTCCCCGTCGCTCATAGAGTCCCAGCGGCTGTGCGCCGTAGCGGGCCAGGTACTGCTCGAGGTCCCTGCCCTTCTCCTGCAGCCGCTCGACGGCTTCCGGCTGCACCTCGACCCCAGCCTTGCGGGCGCGCTTCAGCCGAGACAGCAGGCCAGTCAGCCGCTCGCTCGCGCCCAGACCGGGATGCAGCACCAGGGTGACGTAGAGCTCGTTGACGAAGAGGCGGGTGCGCGAGATGCGTTCGCGATAGGCCTGGTCCAGGCGGCGGGCGAAGGGCGAGCGGAACGCGCCTTCGGGATAGCCGCCGTCGAGCCGGCGCACGAGGTGCGTCCACACCGCCAGCCGATCGTCGGCCAGGTTCCGCCAGACCCCGTTCAGCTTGGCGTGCCAGTCGTTGAGATCGCGGGTGTCGGCAGTCTCGAAGGAGACGCCGTCAAGGCGGAAGCTCATCATCAGGGCGCGGGTGTCGAGCGCGATGATGGTGTCCGTCACATGCCGGGCGTAGGGCAGCTGCCGGCCGAGCGTCTGCTCCCGGCCGACCACTCGCGGCGGCGTCCGCGCGACCTCGGTGACGAGACCTTGGCTGCCGTCAGCCATGGGCCACCTCTTCGGGACGATAGCGGCGGCGCACCGGCAAGGGCGTGATCGAGCTGCCGCCCCACCAGCCGGCGTTGCGAGACCGGGCCTTGGTGTCGAACCAGATGAACAGCACCCGGAAGGCGTTGTGGTCGTTCTTGACGATCGCCCGGAAGAGGAGGTGGAGCACCACCCCGCTCAGCAGGTAGAGCGGCGTGCCGCCGGCCAGGAAGATCAGGCCGGTCAGGATCATGTTGACGCTCATGGCCTCGAGCGGCACGCCGAGGAACATCGCCGGACGCGTGCAGGCCAGGAACAGCATGTCTTCGGTGAGCGGCTCGTCGGTCATGGCGCTAGATCCTCAGGCGACGCCCCCGCCCGTGATCTGACCGACGATCCAGGCGGCGCTGAACACCACCACGATGCCGAGGATGATCACGCCGGCGCGGCGGATATCGAGCAGGCCGAACATCACGCTGAAGCCGAGCAGCACGACTGCGATGATGGCGATGAGGCGGGCGATGTTGCCCGTCAGCATATCGACGATGTTTTGCAGGAAGCCTTCGACGTTCGAACCCGCGGTCTGGGCGAGCGCCGGTTCGAACAGGACGAGGCTCAAGAGCCCCGCCATCAGCCCGATAGCGCCGTAGCGCCGCAGGGCTCCACCGCTCGAAGCGGCCAAGGTCTTCATGGATGATCTCCCTTTCTCGATCACGTCAGCGCACCTGCGGCTGTCCGCCGAACACCAGGCGCTCGCCGCCGGCCTGGCGCGCGAAGACGTCCCAGCTAGGTGGGGGCGGCGGCTCGGCCGTCAGTCGAACTGCAGCCGTTGGGGGCTCTGCCCCGGCAGGCGCTGGATCAGCCGGCTGGTCGGCCGCGAGCGCGGGCGCCGCGACAGCAATCGCCGGGACCACGGTCTTGGCGGACGCTTCGACCTTCGCCACGTAGCCATTCCGGAAGCCGCGGCCAGCGTCCCCGGTGTTGTACAGGGAGAGGGCCACCCGGAGCGCGCCCTGCGGGTCGCTCAAGTTGCGCGACGCCGTCGCATAGTTCGCCTGCAGGACGCGTCCGGCCGCCGCCAGGTTGGCGCAGGGCTCGAAAGCGTCTTCGATGGAGAGCTTCAGCCAGCCGAGGTTCTTGCTGTTGATCTGGCCAAGGCCGAGGTCGAAGTTGGCGCCCGTGCGCAGAAGGGTCTCGGCCATGCGCACGGCCTCGGCCTTGCTGCGCGGCTGGCGAGCCAGTCTCACCCCGCTGTTGACGTTGATGGCGAGGGGGTTGAATCGGCTTTCGGTGCGGACGACCGAGAGCAACGTCTCAGGTGCGACGCCAGGCGCGCACTGCTGCGCCAGAGCCAGGGCCGCGGAAAGCTCGATGAGCATCGGTCCCCCTCCCCTCGGCTCAGGCCGCCAGCCTGGTGGTGAGCGGCGAGGTGACCTCGGCGTCCGGTTGAGCCTCCAGCAGCTGCTCCAACATCCAGACCGGCGCCGAGAAGCGGCCTCTCGCCGGAACCTCCAGCGCGACAGGGTCGCGGACGTTGAAGAGCGCCCGGGTGCGCTCCAGAAGGTCCTCCTCCACGGGCCATGCGACCCCGACCGCCTGACCCTGCCCGTAGGGCTGCGGGAGCCCCAGCGGTTGGGGGGACCAGCCGAGCTCCACGAGCTGACCCAGGAACTTCGTGTCGCAGTAGGTGAGATAGGTCTCGATCAGGCGACTGCGCGCGAACTCCAGCGCCGCGAGGATCAGGGCCCGGCGGGCGCGCACAAGGGTCTTGGGGCGCGCAAGGGTGCCCGGGCACCAGCGCGTCCATTCCCACACGCCGGGCCCGCGAGGAGCCTGGCCGCGTGTCACGGACTGGGGCCAGCACTCCGTCAGCATGCACCGACGCCAGGTGGGCAGCAGGCGCAGGCTGCCCTGGACATCGCCGTTCTCGATCGCCAGGAGGTAGACGGCGGAGACGTCGTCGAACTGGTCCCGCTCCAGCCCATCCCGCCGCGCCAGCTCGGTCCATCCGAGACCGCCGACGAACACCTCGTGACGCTGCCGGTGCATCTGGTCGAGCTCGCGGCCGTAGCGGTCGCGGTTGGCGGCGGTGACGATGTGGACCTTCATCGGCGGACCTCGGCGTGGGTTCAGCCGATGGTTGTGCGGGGCGCCGCAAACGGGCGACCCCGCAAGTCTACGGGGTTGTCGTTTCCAGCAGCCCGAGCAAAAGGGCCTGCGCCACGGCCTGCATTCGGGTGTGGACACCAAGCTTCCGGCACGCGCTCGCCAGGTGTTCGTCCACGGTGCGGGCGGAAAGGCTGAGGATTTGGCCGATCACATAGGAGCTCTTGCCTTCACGGGCCCAGCGCAAGCACTCGATCTGCCGAGCGCTAAGCTTGGCCTTTTGAGGCTCGCCGCCGTCGTTTCTCTGCCGCAGCTTGCGCGCCAGAGACCCGTAGTAGATCGACAGCAGGTGCAGGGCCGCGCGCGTATCCGGCGCGTCCGACGCGAGGCGCTCGCCCATCATCAGCACCGCCGAGACAGAGCCGTCGACGTGGTGCAGCGGCGTCATAAGACCCTCGTTCAGGCCGAAGGAGCGGGCCTCCTCCATGACACGGGCTTCGTCGGGTTTGAGCGCGCCACGCCGGGCGGGAAGGTCGCTCCAGAACAGCGGCTCGGTCGAGCGCAGCATCTCCCGCACGATGGGATCTCGCGCCGCATGGCCCTGGGCTTCGTAATGCGCCTGCCAAGCCGCGTGGGTGCGCCCGAAGGTCACCTCCACGTGACGTTCGCGCAGCGGGTCTGCGATCTGAACGCCTACGAAGACGTCGACGCCCAGCGGCTCCAGCGTCTTGGCGAACACCGCCTCAAGCTCTGGGATGCTCTCGACCTGCTGGGCGTCGTTGATGGTGTCGAAGGCTCTGCGAGCGATATCATGCTCTGGACGCAGCACGGACGAGCTCCTTCGCCGACGCACGCGGCGCGACTGAAGCCTCCAACCCCATCGGCTGTGCCGACGAACAAGGTGTACCCTGGGTTGCGCTACGGCGGCAATACTCTGGCGTGGTTAATTTGCGAATGATTCCTAAGTTGGGCCGTGTACGGCGTGCGAGTCCAGCGGGCGGCCTGCTGTTCCTGGCGAGTTTCGGGCTCCTCGCAGTCTGGGTCGGTCCGCAGCTGACCCGGGACATCTCGGCGGCGGCCCCCTCCCCGCCCCCGCTGGCCGGCCCCGCGCGGCCGATCGACGGCGACACGCTGGCGCTAGGCCCGACACGCATCCGGCTCTGGGGCATCGATGCGCCCGAGGCGGACACGCCGCTCGGCCGACAAGCCACGCGCCTGATGTCCGAACTTCTGAGCCAAGGGCCCGTCCGCTGTCTTGATACGGGCGGGCGATCGCACGACCGGATTATCGCGCGATGTCAGGGCGCGGCGGGTGAGGACCTCGCCGAGCAAGTGGTGGCGGCCGGTCTGGCGGTGGACTGGCCGAAATTCTCCGGCGGCCACTACGCGCCCGCGGAATCGGCGGCTCGCAAAGCGCGGCTGGGGCTACACGCGCCGGCGCGGGCGGATTAGCCGGCTGGGTCAGCCGGTCGTCGCAGGCCAGTGCTGGTCCAGGAGGTCGCGAAGCGCGGCTTCCGCGTCCTGGCGCGTCGCGCCGGCGCCCGTCAGGAGCGTGAGGCGGATTTCCTTGCGCCTGCGCTCGTCGACGCGCAGGACCGGCGCGCCGGCCGCGTTGCGCACCACGGCCGCCTCGGCCGATCCTGACTTCTTGGGGGATCCTGACTTCTTGGGGGCGTCCGCGGCCCGTGCAAGCCTTCGGATGATGTCCTGGGGCGACAGGCCCTCCCCTCCCCGCTCCGCAAGCTCGCGCGCGGCTTCAAGAACCCGCGTCCGGCGATCGTCGGGTTTGAGCAGCGGCTTCAGGAAGGTGATGTGCTTGATGCGCAGCGCGTGCGGATCCGGGAAGGCCGCGACCAAGTCGCCCGGCAGCCTCGCCAGGTCCAGGTAGCGGCTCAGCCAAGCCTCGGAGACGTTCAGGCGCTGGGCCATGGTCTTCTGGCGGCCCTCGTAATGGCGATCGAGGGCGCGGAGATAGTCGCGCGCCCGCTCGATGTCGCTGAGGTCGTCTCGCGCGCGGTTCTCCAGGTCGGAGACCCGGAAAGCCTCCTCATCGGTCATCTCGCGGATTTCGACGAGGAACCGGAACTCCGGGTAGTTGTGCGCCCGCAGCCAGCTCACCGACCAGTGCCGGCGAGCCCCGCAAATGACTTCGAAGTCGTAGGCTGGGTCGTCCTTCACGCGCCGGACGATGGCCGGCATCTCCTGGCGGCCCTGCGCCTTCAGGCTCTCGATGAGGTCACCGCAGCGCGCTTCGTCGAGACGGGCGTAATCGCGGTTGTGCTCGGCCCATATCCGACAGCGCGCCGGATCCACCTGCTCCAACGTCCTGGCCACGACCGCGCCCGAGGCCAGCTCCGCCAGACGATTGCTCCGCCCGGCGAGCACGCCGATGCCGAGCCGGCCTTGAGGTTCGGGCGGCGGCGCCTCGATGTCGTCCAGCGCGCCGGCCAATCCGGCGGCGAAGCCGCGATTCTTGCTCATCGCCGTCCCCTCCCCGGCGCAATTGCACGGGTGCAATTTCTGAAGTGCGAGGCCTTTTGCACCCCGTGTCCAGAGGCGCGCTCAATCGTTGCCCTCATGCCAAGCCCTCCTTGCGAAGGCGCCCCGCATGGCTGGGCCAGGTCGCCCGGATATCGACCAGGATCTCGTCGTTTACGCCGTTGAGGTAGGTGAGGCAGCGATCACGCACGGCCTTACTGGTCATGGGGCCGTCGAGCTCGTAGACCGTCATCAGCCGGGCGGTGACGTTGTCGATCTCGGCCGAGTCCTTGAGCGGCGTCCGGATCATCACGTGGCCGAACACCTGCCGCATCAGGGCGATGAGCTCCTTCTGCATCGACTTGTTCTCGTCGACCTTGGAGGCCACGACGCGGATGAAGTTCAGGGCCGGCGCCAGATCACGGGTCGCCAGCTCCTCCAGCGTCTCATCCAGCATCGCCAGGAAGGCGGCCGTCGAGGAGAAGTCCATGACCGTCGGCGGCACGGGCACCACCAAGGCGTTCGCGGCGCGTAGAACCGACAGGGAGATGGCTCCGAGCGCCGGCGGCGGGTCGAGGATCACCACGTCGAAACGGTCGGCGACGGAAGCGATTCCCTGGGCGAGCCGATCCAGCAGACGCCCCCCTCCCCGCGCCATCCGCGCGGCCAGTTCGTACTCGGACTGGAAGAGGCGCAGGTTCGCGGGGATGAGCTCCAGCCCGTCGAAATGCGTCTTCTTCAGCGCATAGTCGAGGGAGGTCATCTCCTCGTAGCGGAGGAATGGGTAGAGGGTCTCGTCCTCGCCCAGGTCGAGGTCGGGCACGTAGCCGAAGAGCGTGGTCGCCGAAGCCTGGCTGTCGCAGTCGATCAGCGCGACACGGTAGCCCTGAATGGCAAGGTATTGGGCGAGATGGACGGAGAGGGTCGACTTGCCGACCCCGCCCTTGAAGTTCTGCACGGCAATGACTGCGCAGGGATCGTCCGGCGCACGCCAGGGCCGGGTGCCAAACACGCCGCGCATGTCGTTGACCTGGGCCAGGGTGTAGCCGACCCGCCGATTGGTTTCGGTTCTCGGCGGCTCGGGCAGCCGACCGTCCTTCTCCGCCTCACGGATCGCCGCAGGTGTGCGGCCGACCAGCCGCGCAGCTTCGCTGATGGAGAACGTCGGCTCGCGTCGGGCGCCCGACCGGGCCGCCCTCGCCGCGTCGCGGAGGTTGGATACGACCGCCGTCGCCCGGCGGGCCAGCTGGGCCACTGGGCCAGCAAGGGAGGCTGCAGGGGTTTCCGCCAGGTTGGTCAACATCAGCTAAGCCTCCTCGCCACTTTCGAAAATCTGCGCGTCGAGCGCAGAAAAGCGAAAGCTGCCGGCAAGACGGTGTATTTTCGCTTGGTAAACCGGTCGTTAACGCTGGTTGGCGAGGAAAGCCCGATTCTGGCATGTTGACGAGACGTCATCCTGACCTCCCGGGGGCGTCAGCGCCCCATCTGACCAGCCAAGCTGAGCGTGGAGCTTAAGTCGATTCCCTCGCGGCGCCTTCGGCCTGACCTTCCGGTGGCCAAGCGTCGAGCAGAGGCCGTGCAGCACCTTGCCCAACGGCGAGTTGGCCGTGAGCGCGGCCGAAGAATTGCACCGGTGCAAGCGACGCCGCCCCTCTCCGCGCCTGTCGCCGCAGCCGGCGCCTTTGTCGGGCCCAGCGATCCGCCGGCTGAAGGGCCGGCCGCATCGGCGCCAACGCCCCGGCGTAGAATGAGCAACATCGATTCTCCTCGCCTCGCGCCGTGGGCAGGTCCGGATTGCACCGGTGCAATTCGGTGATGATCGAGGCCTGAGCCACTCTTCGCCCGAGCCGCCAAGGCGTGATTGCACCGGTGCAATCACGTCTCTGCCGAAGCCTACTGGAAACAGGCTTAGGCGCGCGCTCGCCAACGCATCGCCCCGGCCGAAATGGCAGCGGTGGCCCTTGGAGACTGAACCGCCAGTCTCGCGGCCCCTGACCACCTGGGGGCGTCTAGATCGCCCGCTCTTGCACCGGTGCAATTCGGGCGATCCTGCCATCTGGGCACGCCCCGACCCCGCTCGCCGCCCGAGAACCTCACGCTTGCCGCGGAATAGGGCAGCCCGGGCGGAAGGCCTGCGCCGGAGCTTTGGATGCCGAGCCTCGGTGCGGCCAGCCACGCGTGAACGAGGGCAGGGTAGGGCGCGCGGCAATTGCACCCGTGCAATTGCAGCTCAGGGGCGCCCCCGACGCGCGGCGAACGCTTGGCAGAAGCCGGTCCAGGACTTCACGAGCTTGGCGCCCGAGAGCTTCGTCAGACGCTCGCCCATCTGCTCGCGGTAGGCGCCTGCGATGAGGTCGAGATCCCAGCCCCCGCCATGAACCCGCGCGATCTCGGCGAACGGCTTGGACCAGCGGATCGAGCCCTCCGGGAAGCCGTCTGAGGCGGGCGGCGAAGGCGCCTTCACGCGCGCCGGCACAGCGGCCGGCTCCGGCAGAGCCGTTGCGGGGACCACCACCTCGACCGCATCCTCCCGCCGAGCGCGGCGTCCCGCTGAATGACGCTCGTTCTCAGCCACGGTGGCAAGCTGCTCGGGCGCATCCTTCGGCAGGAAGAAGAACTCGATCTCCACGACAGCCCGGCCGCGGCGGAGCTCGCGCCAGTCCACGGTGAAGTGGGCGAGCTGGTCGATCTCCGCCTTGGCGCGCTCCAGCACCTTGCGCCGCAGCTGCGCGAAGTCCTTGTAGAGTTCGGGCGCAATGCCGAAGGCGGCCCTCAAGGCGGTCATGTCCCCACGCCAGGTGGACTGCCGTCGATGGATCCGCAGGGCGCCCATCTCGTAGAGCCGGAGGGCGTAGGTCGAACGGAAGCCCAGCACCGCCTGGCGGTTCAACACCGCGTAGGTCTCCGACTCCTTGATGAGCCGGCGCGCGTCAGGGGTGAACTCCCATTCGATCCAACCCCGCTCGGCCCCGTCCTCCTCGACCTCTTCGCGTGACGATTGGATCAAGGGAAACCGCTTCGTCGCCTTACGACCCCGCCAGGACAGATCATCGATGGCGAAGAGGGTGCGATGAAGCTCCTCGAGCATGTCGGCGATGCGCTCGTTGCCCTTGTGGCCGCGACGGATGTCGGACTTGCGCATCTTGTGCGCCACCGGCCGCCAGGCGTCGCCGCCCGCCGTCAGGATCATCAGGGCCAGGAGCCGCGACGCCGTCAGGCTCAGCGACTGGCCTTTGACGAACCGGACCTCCACGAGATTGCCGGGCTTGGCGAACTCTTCGCTGTCACGCGCGCGCAAAGCGTGCGCCACCCGCATCGCCCGCCCAGGCTCGCCATCGGCCGCCGCCTCTTCGACAACGATGTCGCTGCTGTCGTCCACGCAGAATCTCTAGAGCTTGACGGCGGCAGCTTTCCTGACCTTCGTTCCCAACGCAAGTCAGGATATGGTCGCAGCATGCCTCAGCCCCCAATCGGTCAGGATGCCCCCTGCGGGTCAGGATAAGTCCCCCGCATGGTCAGGATGACGCCCCCATCCGGTCAGGCGTTCTCCCCCACAAGGTCAGGACTGTGGTTCTAAGTGCTTGTTCCCACAGCATTCTGTCGGCTCTGAATCTGAATCCTGGAATCTCGAAATCACCCGCTGCCTTCGCAGCGGTCGCGTTTAAGGATTGGGGAGGAGAAGGGCGTCCACCGCATGTTTTCCGCTCAAGGTTGCAAAGCCGGTCGCGAAGCACTCAGAATCGAGCGACGGCCACTCTGGAGCCTTCGGATGGACCTCGAACGCTTCCTCCTCGATCACAGGATCAGCGATCTGCTGTCGACCTTCTTCTGGGTCTGGGTGCTGCTCGGCCTGGCGGTCTTCTACCTCTTCTACCGTCTGGGGCTCGCCCGACTGCCGCACCCCGGGGTCGTGGTTCGGAGCGCCGGGCGGGGGATCCTCGCGGTCCTGCTCTTCGTGATCCTCGCACCGTTCATGGCCGGCGGCGGCGTCTATCACCCCGGTCGCGCCTGGGACGACGATCCGGATTGGTGAGCGCGCGTGAAGACCCTCGTCGTCAACAATCAGAAGGGCGGCGTCGGTAAGACGACGCTGGCCGTACACGCCGCCTGGTTCCTCGCGGAGGCGGGCGCCCGGGTGCTGTTCGTCGATCTCGACCCTCAGGGAAACGCCAGCTACAGCCTCGCCGACGCCCGGCAGGCGGGGCCGAGCAGCGTCCTGTTCTTCGAAGCGCCTCCCGCCTTGGGCGAGGCCGCCGGCGTCACCCTTTTCGCCGGGGACCGCGGCCTCGACAGGGTCGACGCCGCCCTCTCCAGCGCCGTGGTCAACTACCGCAACGCCTTCACCCGCCTGGCGGGCCGCTTCGACTACGCCGTGCTCGACACGCCGCCCACCTGGAGCGGGCGCAACTACGCCGCCCTGATGGTGGCCAGCTGCCTTGTCTCGCCCATCGACCTGGAGACCTACGCCCTGCAGGGGGTGAAGCAGCTCTGGGCGCAGAAGGCCACGGTGGAAAAGGGGGCCCGAGGCGGGCGGCCGATCGACTTCCTGGGCCTGCTCCCGTCCCGCTTCCAGAGCAACTCGCCAAGGCAGCGGGAGAACCTCACCGGTCTCCTGCGCGAACAGGGCGCGCGGATCATGTTTCCGGGCCAGGGCGTGCTCACCCAGCGCCAGGGATACGCTGAAGCGCTCGATGTTCGCCAGCCGGTCTGGAAGCTGAAGAAGACCGCCGCTCAGGAGGCCGGGCGGGAGATCCGCCGGGTGCTCGCCACCATCCAGTCGCGCCTCGACGTCGTTCCCGCTTGAGCCCATGTCCCAGTCCGGTTTTCTCGACACCTTCGCCGATCTCAGCGCCGCACTCGGCGCCGCCGCCGATACGGTCATGAGCCTGCCGCTGGACCTCGTCGAGGAGGACCCCGCCAATCCTCGGCAAGCCTTCGACGCAGCCGAGCTGGCGGCTTTGGCCGAAACCCTGAAGGCGCGGGGGCTCAAGCAGCCCATCGTCGTCCGGCCCGCCAATGCGGAGGGGCGCTACGTGATACGCTACGGGGCCCGGCGTTTTCGCGCCGCACGCCTTGCGGGCTTCAGCGAGATCCGCGCTGTGATCGAGGCCGGCGATGTCGACGAGGCCGACGCGCTCACGGACCAGCTGATCGAGAACGAGCAGCGCGCGGCCCTTACGACCGCCGACATGGCCCAGGCGGTCGCGCGCCTGTTGGCCCTCGGCCAGAGCCAGGCGGAGATCGCCCGGCGGCTCGGCCGCGGCAAAGACCTGATCGCGATCTACGCCGCCGTGCCGCAGATGCCGGCCGACCTCCAAAGGTTGGGCGACGTCCTCGGCGCCAGGACGCTGTACGAACTCTGGGGGGCATGGAAGGCCGACGCCAGCAGGACCCAGGCTTGGCTCGCCGGGCGCGATCCCGGACAGGTCACCCAGGCGGCCGCGCGCGCCTTCGCGGGGACCCTCAAGCCCGCCCGCACGGCCAAGCCCCGCGTCTCGGACACCGCATCGCCGGCACCGTTCGACGCCGCTCAGTCCAGGGTCGCCGAGGCTCCAAGCGAGGAGCCCTCCCACCAGGTGAATACCGTCGCAGCGCCGCTCGTGCGGGTCCTCGTCGGCGCGCGGGCGGGGCGATTGGCGCTCGACCGCTCAAGCACGGCCGACGGTGTCTGGGTGGTGTTCGACGGCGCGGCCGAGCTCGTCCCTGCGTCCAAGGTGAAGATCCTGGCTGTGGAGGCGGACCGCTGAAGGGGCAGGGGAGGGCGAGGCTGACGCGAGCGCCCAACGGGCGGGACGCAAGGAGTCTCCCATGTCGCTGAACGCCATCGTCGCCGCCCTGGGCGGCGACCTCTACGCACGGGGGCTGCGGGCCAACATCCCCGCGCCCGGGCATAGCGCCCATGACCGGTCTGTCTCGTTGCGTCTGGTGGATGGGCGGGTGCTCGTCCACGCCTTCAATGGGGCCGACTGGCGCGAGATCCTCGACGACTTGAGAGCGCGCAACCTCATCGACGACCTGAATCGGCCGACCGCGGGCGGGGCCTCGGGGGCGGTGCGCCCAGGCCGCCCAGAGCCATCGGACCGCGACCGGATCGAGGCCGCCCAGCGCCTCTGGGAGGAGGCGCGCCCGATCGATGGCACGCTCTCCGCCCGGCACCTCCAGCTCCGTCAGGTCAAACGCGACCCCCCGGGGCCGGAGGCGCTGCGGCATCATCCCGCCGCGCCGATCTCGGCGTACCGTCGCCGCTCGCCGACCCGGCCCGCGCTGCTCGCGGGGATCCGAAACCCCAATGGCGAGCTGACGGCCGTCGAGATCACCTACCTAGACGCCGATGGACAGCGGACGCGCCGGCTGCGCCTGCCGCGCAAGACGATCGGGGTGATCCAACCGAGCTCGGCCGTTCGGCTGGACGCCGTAGCGAGCGACCTGCTCGTTGGCGAAGGCGTCTTCACCGTCCTGTCGGCCACCGAACGCTTCGGCCGGCCCGGCTGGGCTCTGATGTCGACGCGCAACCTGCGCTCCTGGCGCGCCCCGCAGGGCGTGCGCAGCGTCTGGATCGCCGCCGATCGCGGCAAGGATGGCGAGCGCTCGGCGCGGGAGCTCGCCGAAGCGCTCCGGAGCTCGACGATCGAGGCTCGCATCCTGCTGCCGCCCCGACCCCACGGGGACTGGAACGACCTCGCCCAGGCCGCGGCGAACGGGCGGGCCCGGCGCCACAAAGCAGAAGGGTAGGGCAGGGGAGGGTGCGCCCAAGGGCAGGATGGCCCTCGCCCACGGCGCTGGATACCCGACCCATGACCGACGTCGTCACCCCCACGCCCGCCGCCAGCCAGGTTCACGTGCCGCTCCAGGACCTGGCGCTCGCGCCGGAGAACATCCGCTTCAAGACGCCCGCCGACGAAGGCGTCCCGCAACTGGCCGACACCATCGCCGCGGCCAACGTCGTCATTCCGCTGGCGGTCCGCCCCGGCCGCAAGGGCGAGAAGCCCTTCATGGTGCTGGACGGCCGCCGCCGCCTCTTCGCGCTGCAGCTCCTGCTGGAGACCGGCCGGGTCGACGGATCGTTCCCCGTGAAGTGCGAGCTCTTCGAGACGCGGGAGAGCCAGGCGGCTGCGGCCATGCTCACCAATGTCGAGCGGGCGCCCGTCCACATGGCCGACGTCATCGAAGCCATCGGCAAGATGCGTCGCAAGAAGATGGACACCGCCGCGATCGCCGGCGCGCTCGGCTACGACGAGCTGGAGATCAAGCGGCTTGAGGCGCTCGCCCATGTTCACGGCGATGTTCTGAAGGCGTACCGAAGGGGCGCTTTGACGTTGAAGCAGGTTCGCCTGTTCGCCCGCCTGCCCGACCGCAAGGCCCAGGGCGAGCTCGCCGCCACGGCCCTGCAGGGCTACTTCCACGAATACCAGCTGCATCAGGCGCTGGCCGCCGATCGGGTCACGAGCGAGGACGAGCGGTTCGCCTTGGTGGGGCTCGACCGGTATACGGCCGCGGGGGGGCGGGTCGAGACCGACCTCTTCGGCGAGATGCCCGAACGGCTGCTCGATCCGGAGACGCTGCAGGACCTTTGGCGCGGGCGGGCG
>Ga0065721_10050611_pt1 | contig 18952 bp, 19 predicted proteins | sample Mesricmetagenome_FD_59108 | JGI IMG/M metagenome (GOLD analysis project Ga0065721, IMG submission 59108) | Mesophilic microbial community from rice straw/compost enrichment Sample: eDNA_1 v2 (version 2) | ecosystem: Engineered > Solid waste > Grass > Composting > Bioreactor | place: USA: Davis... | reverse complement strand
GGGCGGCGTAGGCGCGGGTCTCGTCGCGCAGCGGGTCGTCGGCGGCACTGACCAGCAGCGCGGGCGGCAGCCCGGCCAGGCGCAGGGCGCGGCCCGGCGCCGCGTAGGGGTGCAGCACGTCGCTGGCGCAGGACAGGTACTGCCGCCAGCCCTCGGCCCAGGGGCAATGGGCCGCGCTGGCCTGGGCGTCACGCTGCGAGGCGGTGCCGGTGCAGACGTCCAGCATGGGCGACAGCAGGATCTGGCCGTGCAGCGGCGGCACGCCGCGGTCGTGCGCGGCCAGGGCGGCGGCCGCGGCCAGGTTGCCGCCCGCCTCCTCGCCGGCCAGCAGCAGCGGCAAGCCGGTGGCTTGCAGCTTCTTGCGTTGACGTTGCAACCAGATCAGCGCCGCATGCACGGCCTCCAGCGCTTCGGGGAAAGGCCGCTGCGGCGCCAGCGGGTAGCCCAGCGAGGCCACCAGCGCACCCTCTGCCGCCAGCACGGCCGCCACGCGCGCGCCCTCGCGCGGCGTGCCGGCGACGAAGGCGCCGGCATGCAGGTGCAGCACCAGCGCGACGGGCGCGGCGGCCGGCAGGCTCCAGCGCAGCGCCAGCGTGCCGTCCATGCCGGGCAGGGACAACGGTTCCTCGCGCACCGAAGGTATGGCAGCGGCGGAGGGATCGGAAAGGCTCATGGCGGGCGGACCGGCTTGGAAGGTAATGGCCTGCACGATAGCCAGCGCCGCCCTGGCGATAAATCGGCGCAGCGCTCATGCTTTGTTGCAGCCACGCTAACAATGCGGTGCACGATCCGCGGTTCAAATACGGCCTGCGGGGAGATTTCAGTCAAGGGGTTTGCGATGGACAAGTTGCTTGCGATGCAGGCCTTCGTGCGCGTGGTGGAGGCCGGCACCTTCAGCCGCGCGGCGGACACCCTGTCCTTGCCGAAGCCCACCGTGACGCGGCTGGTGCAGCAGCTCGAAGCGCAGCTGCAGACCAAGCTGCTCAACCGCACGACGCGCCGCGTGACGCTGACCACCGACGGCGCGGCCTATCACGACCGCGCGCAGCGCCTGCTGTCCGAGCTCGACGAGCTGGAGTCCAGCATGACGCGGGCCAAGGCGAACCCGCGCGGGCGGCTGCGCGTGGATGCCGGGACGGCGGTGGCGCAGCTGCTGCTCATCCCCGCGCTGCCGGACTTCCATGCGCGCTACCCCGAGATCCAGCTGGACCTGGGCGTGACCGACCGGCCGGTGGACCTGATCAGCGAGAACGTGGACTGCGTGCTGCGCGGCGGCGAGATCACCGACCAGTCGCTGGTGGCCCGTCGCATCGGCAACTTCCACACACTGGTGTGCGCGACGCCGGGCTACCTGGAGCGCCACGGCACGCCTGAGCATCCGCGCGACATCGAGCAGGGCGAGCATGTGGTGGTCAACCATTTCTCGTCCCGTACCGGGCGCATCTACCCCTTTGTCTTCGAGCGCGGCGAGGAGCGCTACGAGGTGCAGGGCCGCCACCGGGTTTCGGTCAATGACTCCAGTGCGGCGCTGGCCGCCGCGCTGGCCGGGCTGGGCATCGTCAACACCGCCACCTTCATGGCCCAGCCCTACATCGCGGCGGGCCTGCTGCGCCCGGTGCTGGTGGACTGGTGCTCGGAGTCGGTGCCCATCCACGTCGTCTATCCGCCCAACCGGCACCTGAGCGCCAAGCTGCGCGTGTTCGTCGATTGGGTGGCCGACCTGTTCGCGCGCAGCGACCAGATCCAGCGCCAGTGCAGCCTGCCGGGCTGCATGGCCGCCGCCATTGCCGCCGGCCGCGCGGGCATTTCCGCCCTCCCCGCATTGGCCGATCTTCCGGCCGCACTGGTGGCGCCCCCCGAAGCCCTCGCGCAGGAGGCCGCGCGCACCCTGGCGGCCGGCTGAACGGCTTCAGAACGCCACGTGGTCCGCGCCCTTGAGACCCAGCATCTGCCGGGCTTCGGCGGGCGTGGCGATCTCGTGGCCCAGCTCTTCCAGCAGCCGGCGGATCTTGCGCACCTGCTCGGCATTGCTGGTGGCCAGCTGCCCGCGGCCCAGGTAGAGGCTGTCCTCCAGCCCCACGCGCACGTTGGCGCCCATGACGGCCGCATGGGTCAGCAGCGGCATCTGGTGCCGCCCCGCGGCCAGCACGGACCAGTGGTAGTCCGCGCCGAAGAGCCGGTTGGCCGTCTGGCGCATGAAGCCCACGTTCTCCGGGTCGGCGCCGATGCCGCCCAGGATGCCCAAGATGGTCTGGATGAAGAACGGCGGCTTGACCAGCCCGGCGTCCACGAAGTGCGCCAGGCTGTAGAGGTGGCCGAGGTCGTAGCACTCGAACTCGAAGCGCGTGCCGCAGCCCTCGCCCAGCTCCTGCAGGATGCGGCGGATGTCGCGGAAGGTGTTGCGGAAGATCGTGTCCTCGGTGCCCTCCACGTAGGCCCGTTCCCAGCCGTGCTTCCAGTCCTTGAGCTTCGCGGCCATGGGATGGATGGAGAAGTTCATCGAGCCCATGTTGAGCGAGGCCATCTCGGGCTTGAAGCGCAGCGGCGCGGCCAGCCGCTGCTCCAGCGTCATGCTGGTGGAACCGCCGGTGGTGAGGTTGAGCACCGCATCGGTGGCGCCGCGGATGGCGGGCAGGAACTGCGCGAACACTGCCGGGTCGGCGCTGGGGCGGCCGTCGGCCGGATCGCGCGCGTGCAGGTGCAGGATCGCCGCGCCCGCCTGCGCCGCCTCGATGGCCTGCGCCGCGATGTCCCGCGGCGTGAGCGGCAGGTACGGCGACATGGTGGGCGTGTGGACCGCGCCGGTGACGGCGCAGGTGATGATGACCTTGCGTGCCATGGCCGGCTCCCTCACTCGATGGACACCTTGACCCGCTTCACCACCTCGGCGTAGCGGGCGCGATCGCCCTGCATCAGGTCCACCACCTGCTGCACCGGCCCGGGGCTGGGCACGAAGCCGAAGCCCGCCAGCCGCTCCTTCACGTCGGGCTGCTCCAGCGCCTCGTTCACGGCCTGGTTGATCTTCTTCGCCACGGCGTCGGGCGTGCCCTGCGGCGCCATCAGCGCCACCCAGGTCTGCGCGTGCACGTCCCTGGGGCCGCCCGCCTCCTCCAGCGTAGGGATCTCCGGCAGCACCGGCGAGCGCGCGCGGTCGCCCACGGCGAGGAAGCGCAGCTTGCCCGCGCGCACCAGCGGCCCGGCCGTGGCAATGCTGCCGTAGGCCCAGTCCACCTCGCGGGTGGCCACGGCCGCGTAGAGCTGGGAGGTCTCCTTGAAGGGCACGTGCAGCATGTCGGCACCCAGCGCGTGCTGCAGCTGCGCCGAGGCCAGGTGCAGGGGGCCGCCTACCGCACTGGAGCCGTAGCGCACCGCCCCAGGCTTGGCCGTGATCGCGGCCAGCAGGTCCTTGAGCGTGCGGTACGGGCCGTCGGCCGCCACCGCGACGAAGAACGTGGTCTTGTACAGCACCGCCACGGGCACCAGGTCCTTCTGCGGATCGTAGGCCAGCTTCTTGAAGATCAGCGGGTTGATGGAGAGGTTGCCCACGTCAACCACCACCAGGTCGGCGCCGGTGGGCGGGGCGGCCTTCACCGCGTTGATGCCCACCACCCCGGCGCCGCCGGGCCGCGAATCCACCACCACCGGCTGGTTCCATTGCGCCTGCAGCTTCTCGGCCACCAGGCGGGCCACGGTGTCCGGCCCGCTGCCCGTGGGGAAGGTGCTCGTGATGCGCACCGGCCCCTTGGGCAGGCCCTGCGCCATGGCGCTCCCGGCCAGCGATGCCAGGGCCAGCGCCAGGAGGCGACGCCTCGTCTCGTCCATGTCTTGTCTCCTTGCTTGTCGTGAGCGCCGGGAGGCGTGCCGCACCCGGCGCAGGCACTCCGGTACGGGCCGCGCTCAGCCCTCGTCCACGATCGGGTTGCGCAGCAGGCCCACGCGCTCGATCTCGACCTCGCAGACGTCGCCCGGCTGCATCCACAGCTGCGGCTTGCGCGCCATGCCGACGCCGGAGGGCGTGCCGGTGATGAGGATGTCGCCCGGCTCCAGCGCCATCGCCTCGGAGCACACGGACACCAGCGTCGCGACGTCGAAGATCATGTCCCGCGTGTTGGCCTCCTGCACCGTCTGGCCGTTGAGCCGGCACTGCAGCCGCAGGCCCTTGGCCCCGGGCGGCAGCTCGTCGGCGGTGACGAACTCGGGACCGAAGGCGCCGCTGGCGTCGAAGTTCTTGCCCAGCAGCCACTGGTTCGTGCGCAGCTGGTAGTCGCGGAGGGAACCGTCGTTGAACAGCGAATAGCCGGCCACGTGCGCCAGCGCCTGCTCCTTGGGGATGTAGCGCCCGGCCTTGCCGATCACGGCCACCAGCTCGGCCTCGTAGTCGAACTGCGTGGACACGTGCGGGCGCACCAGCGGCTGCCCGTGCGCGACCCAGGAGGAGCGGTAGCGCTGGAACACGACCGGGTGCCTGGGCGGATCGAAGCTGCTCTCGGCCGCGTGGTCCACGTAGTTCAGGCCGATCGCCAGCGCCTTGCCGGGGTTGAGCACCGGCGGGAGGTAGCGCAGCCCGGCCAGCGGCCGGCGCGCGCGGCCGCGCTCCACGGCGGCGCGCACGGCCTGCATGCCCGCCTCGCCGTGGCGCAGCAGCTCGTCCAGCGAGGCGGGGCCGCCGTCGGCGCCCAGGTCGAGGAGCGCATCGGCGCCCACGCGCACGCCGAGCGCGGGCTGGTCCTGGTCGTCGAGGAAAGCGATGAATCGCATGCGGGGTCTCCTTCAGCGCCCGGCCACGGGCTGTTCATGGTTGAGAATGAAATCGTCCGGCAGCGCCGGGCCCCAGACGTAGAACGAGTCTTCGGGCGGGTGGTCCGCCGCCGGCCAGTCCAGGTCGTGCGGCACGTACTCGATGCCGAAGGAGTACTCGGCCCAGCTGCCCCAGGGGTCGCGCACGTAATGGAAGTAGTTGGAACCCAGCACGTGGCGGCCCACGCCCCAGCCCCGGTCGTAGCCCGCGGCGCGCATCTGCTCGGCCCCGCAGCCCACCTCGTCGAAGCTGCCCACGTCCCAGCTGGCGTGGTGCAGGCCCGGCGCATGCGACTTGGCAAAGGCCACGAGGTGGTGGTCGCTGCCGTGCACGCCATGCAGAAAGGCCACGAGGTCGCCCGATCCGTCCGACAGCCGCAGCCCCAGCACCTCGGTGCAGAAGCGCACCATGCGCGGCACGTCGGGGCTGAAGAACAGCACGTGCGAGAGCCGGCGCGGACGCACCGGCGCCACGCGGCTGCGCGCCGGCGCCACCTCGGCGCAGGGCTCGGCGCGGGACTTCTCATCGGGCGCCACCTTGGGCGCCACCACCAGCTGCAGCGGCGTGCCGTCGGGATTGCGCAGCCACAGGCCCGCGCCGTCGGACAGCGGGTGCGGTTCGCAGCCCAGGCCCCGCGCCTCGATGCGCCGGCGCAGCGCGTCCACGTCCTGCGCGTAGATCCCGAAGCGCAGGTACTCCAGGCGCTTCGGCGCGCCGCCGGCGTGCACCGACGCCCAGCAGTGCGGATGGCCGAAGGTGTGCAGGTCCAGCCGCTCGCCCACGCGCCGCACATCCAGCCCGAAGGCGGCGTAGAAGCGCTGCGCCGGCTCCAGGTCGGGCACCGAGAACACGAAGCGATCGACGGAATGCACGCCCACCGTGCCGGCGCGGCGTGGAAGCCCTGTGTCCATGGGTTGTTCCTCCGTGCTCATAGCGCCTGCCCGGTGACCTGCTGCAGCAGCGCGGTGCCCGCGCTCGGCCAGGCGTCGCCGCGCCAAGCCACGTGCTGGTCGGGGCGCAACAGCGTCAGCCGCGTCGGGTAGAGGTTCGCTATGCCCGGCTCGCTGGGCTGCAGCACTTTCAACGGCACGCCGCAGCGCCCGGCCTGGGCGCGGGCGGCGGCGATGGCGGCCTCGTCGGCGCCCTGGGCCAGCAGCGTGAAGCCGGAGCCGAGGTGGTCGTACAGCGAGCTGCCGTCGTGCAGCCAGGCATGGGGCGCCAGGCAGCCCGGGCGCGACGACGGCACGTAGTTGATGAAGTCGCGCGCCGGCGCGGCGCTGCCGTCCGGCGCGATCACCGGCGAGTCGTCGTAGCGGTAGCCCAGCACCACGCCCAGCGTGGCGAACTCGCGCAGCTTGGTGGCCTGGATGCGCGCGCCGACCTCGCGCCGCAGCCGCTCGCCCCGCTCGCCGGCGTCCTCCAGGCCCTCGGCCACCAGCTGGTTGCCCAACGTGGCGTGGTTGAGCACGGCCTCGTCCAGCACCCACTCGTGCACCGGGCGGCGCTCGGCCTCGTAGCTGTCCAGCAGGGCCGGCCCGCCCCAGCCCTGCAGCACGGCCGCCAGCTTCCAGCCCAGGTCCACGCCGTCGGCCACGCCCATGTTCATGCCGTAGCCGCCGAAGGGAGGGTGCAGGTGGCATGCATCGCCGGCGAGGAAGACACGGCGCTCGCGGTAGCGCTCGCCCAGCAGGCGGCTCGCGACCCACTCGTCCCCGCTGAGCACCTGGTAGGGCAGATCGATGCCCGTGGCGCGGCCGATCAGCGAGCGCGCGTCCAGGTCGGCCAGGCGCGTGCCCTCGGCCACCTGCGTGGGCATGAAGAACCAGGTGTCGCCGCGGTCCATGGGCCCGATGACGCTGGGCACGTCGCGGTTGACCTGCCAGTACATGACGGCCGGGCCATGCCGGTGCGCCTCGGCCAGCCCCGGGGCCCGGAAGATGATGTTGTAGTTGCGCGAGAGGCCGTGCTGCCCCTGCATGCGCACGCCCAGCAGCTCGCGCACCGTGCTGCGCGCGCCGTCGGCGCCGACGAGGTAGTCGGCCCGCACGTCGAGGTCGCGGCCCTGCGCCAGGTCGCGCAGTTGCGCCCGCACCCCTTTGCCGTCCTGCTCGAAGCCGCGCAGCTCGCAGTTGAAGCGCAGCTCGACCTCGGGCAGCGACTGCGCGTACTCGCGCATGACCTCCTCCACCGTGTACTGCGGCACCCATTGCGCGTGCTCGGAGCACAGCGGGTTGCGGCCCGGGGCGCAGTAGAAGGCGTTGTCGAAGCGCGCCAGCGCCGGCCCGGCCAGGCGGGTGACGAACAGGACGTTGGACGGGTAGTCCGCGCCCAGCGGCGAGGCCGCGCGCAGCCGGTCGGCCAAGCCCCAGCGGCGCAGGTGCTCGCGGGTGCGCACGTTGGTGGTCTTGGCGCGCGGGGCCACGCCCACGCGCTCGTTGCGCTCCACCAGCAGGCAGGGCACCCGCCGCCGGCCCAGCTCGATCGCCAGCGCCAGGCCCACCGGCCCGGCCCCCACGATCAGCACCTTCGGCGGCACCTCGCCTGAGCGCCCCCGTGAACTTGTCTCCGCCATCGTTCGACTCCTTGTGCCGCTTGATGCGTGTCAAGCGAATGGAGCGAACTCTAGGAACGACCCACCGATCGCAAAAGATGGCAATATTTCTTCAGCGATACCTGGATCAGATCCCCCGTTTCCCATGAAGCTGCATGCGCTGCGTGACTTCCTGGCCGTGGCCGAGCGTGGCGGGCTGCGCGCGGCAGCCCGGCACCTGGGCCTGCCTCAGCCCGCCCTCACGCGCAGCATCCAGGAGCTGGAGAAGGAGCTGGGCGTCCCGCTGTTCGAGCGCAGCGCCAAGGGCGTGCGGCTCACGCCCATGGGCGAGGTTTTCCTGCGCCGCGCCAACGCCGTGCGCAGCGAGCTGCAGAAGGCCAAGGAGGAGATCGACCAGCTGCGCGGCCGCGCCCACGGCACGGTGACGCTGTGCCTGTCCAGCGTGCCGCACCTGGCGCTACTGCCCAGCGCGCTACAGGCCTTCCGCAGCCGTTTTCCCGAGGTGGACCTGCACGTCATCGACGCGGTGTTTCCCAACGTCGAAGCCGCACTGGTGGAAGGGCGCATCGACTTCTACGTCGGCCCCACGCCGCCGCGGCTGCCGCCGGAGCTGCAGGGCGAGAAGCTCTTCGACAACACGCGGGTCATCATGGGCCGCAAGGGGCACCCGCTGGCCCGGGCGCGCAGCCTGCGCGAGCTGGTCGGCGCACAGTGGATCACCACGTCCATCACCTACAAGGCCGAGGAGGAGCTGGGCCCGCTGTTCGCCGAGCACGGCCTGCCGCCGCCGCGGCTGGTGATGCAGGCGCAGTCCTCGCTGACCTTCCTGGTGTCGATGGTCTATTCCGACCTGCTGATGATGGTGCCCGTGCAGTGGGTGCAATTCCCGCTGTGGCGCGACGTACTGGAGCAAATCCACGTCGAGGAGCCGCTGCCGGCCCCGCCCATCGGCATCGTGCAGCGCGCCGGGTTGCCACTGACACCGGCGGCCGAGTATTTCTGCGACATGGTGCGGCGCGCCAGCGCACAGATCCGGCAAACGCCCTGAATTCCGAACCTGAATTCTCAGCGCAGGACTGAACCAGGGCCGACGGATTTCTTCGGCAAATCCAGGCGCCGTCGCCTGAATCTTTTCAGGCCGCAGGGCAGTTACAGACTCCACGCTGCCGCCAGCATATAAGAAATATGTTCACGCCATCTTTTCAGCCATTTGGCGTAAGCGCTCGCAAACTTGCAAACTACCTCTCCGCACCCTGACTCCCGCATTTCGCAGCCTGTACTCCATCTGCATGGTGCAGGGTCATCGCATTGCGTGAACCTGCTTCAAGCCCTATCCCAATTGGCGTCCATTCAAAAGAAGGAAAAGAAGGCAAATTATCCGCCATTCATGTAGTTACTTTTTTAAATCTTCAGAAACTTTCAGCATCTCATTTGTAGCCCAATTACTGCCGAAACAGCAGGCATACGCTTGATTAGCCCACTACTAATAAACCGGGCATCGAGTGCGGGTCGAGCGACCCGGCAACAAATAACAAACTTGAACCGTGACGGAAATACGCCACGGCTTCTTCAGGCTCGCTCATTTGAACCATTTACCACCTTTTTCAATCATGAACACCCTGAATTCCAGCCGGCAGTCCCGTTTTGTTTTGGGCAGCACCCTTTTTTCCATGGCCGTGATGCTTGCCGCTTGTGGCGGCGGGGCGGAAGACGACACCGCTGCCGTGTCCGAAACTGCGCAGGCGCTCGCGTCGAGCCCGGCCAGCCGCGTGGCGGACGGCGCCGACGTCGCGGCGGAGTCGCTCTCCGGCGGCCGGGCGCCGCTGGCCGACTGGGAAACGCAGGACGACCCGGTCACCTCGCAGATCTTCCTGGCCAGCCAGCAGGCCCAGGCGCCGTCCCTGGAACGCGCCCTGGCGGCGGCCGACACCGACACCCGCGTGAAGTGGAACCCCGGCCACTACATCGCCAGCGGCAAGCGCGATCCGCAGACCGTCGCCAAGATCCTGGCCGAGATCAAGCCGATACCGCAGGTCAAGGGCCTGCTGCTGCGCTACAACTGGTCGCAGCTCGAGACCAGCAAGGGCGTCTACGACTTCTCGAAGATCGACCGCGACCTGGCCGCGGTGTCCGCGCAAGGCAAGCGCCTGTTCGTGATGGTCGGCACCAAGGTCTTCACCGCGGGCGGGCGCGCGGTGCCGAACTACCTGCGCACCGCGGAATACGAGGGCGGCGCCTACAAGATCCGGATCGGTGCCCGTGAAACGCTGGGCAGCAACGATCGCTATGGCGAGAACGCCGCGCTGCACAACGCCAAGGTGCGCAACCGCCTCATTGCGCTGACGAAGGCGCTGGGCACACGCTACAACCGGCACAACGCCTTCGAGGGCGTCATCTTCAACGAGACCGCGATGGGCCAGATGCTGGTACCGCTGACCGACGTCCAGCGCACGGCCTACTTCGACAACCTGGCGCAGGTGGATGCGGCCACGAAGCGGGCCTTCCCCAACACGGTGGTGATGCAGTTCATCAATTTCCCGCGTCCATACATGCAGGGGCTGATCACCCGCATGGTGAACAACAAGGTGGCCGTGGGCGGCCCGGACATCCTGCTGGAGGACCGTGACCTCAACACCTACATCTACCCGCTGTACGACCTGGCCAAGGGCAAGGTGGCGGTGGGCCCGTCGGTGCAGCCCGAGAACTACCTCACCACCACGCAGAACGGCGTGCACAACCCGCCCAGCATCAGCGCCCTCTACAACTTCGGCCGTACCCGGCTGAACGCCAACTACCTGTTCTGGACCCGTTCGCAGGCCGGCACGCCCACGCCCTGGCCGCGCGTGAAGGAGTTCTTCAAGTCCTCCGCCTTCCCCAAGGACGCCAGCGGCGGCCTGACCTCCACCTGCCCCAAGGCCTACACCGCCTGCACGCCGAGCCTCTGAGGCCGGTCCGCTGGGCCCAGGCGCGGCAACGCTGGTGCGTCGTCGGTCAGGACAGGCCGTCCGTCGTCACCGCGTCGCGCCCGCACCTACCAGACAGGCGCCGGGCCAGGGCTGGGGCAAGGGCAGCTCAGGCGTCCGGTGCAGGGCGTCAAAACCTTGTGATGCTAATATTGATGCAGATATGCGTCTCTATTGATGCACAGGAGGGCGTTCATGCGAACCACGGTGACGATAGACGACGAGCTCTACGCCAGGGCGCTGGAACTGGCCGATCCGGCGATGGACAAAGCCGACCTTTTTCGCGAGGCCATCAAGACGTTCGTGCGTGTGCAAGCGGCCAAGCGCTTGGCCGCTTTGGGGGGCTCCGCCCCCCACATGCAAGACGTGCCACGTCGGCGTGAACCGAAGCGCGAGCCGTGAACGTTGTCGTGGACACATCGGTGTGGGTGCACCACTTCCGGTATGGCGAGCCTGCGTTGATGGGCTTGCTCCAGGCTGACCGAGTCCTGGTCCATCCGATGGTTCTTGGAGAAATCGCTTGCGGCACGCCACCGACGCGCGAGCGCACGCTGCAGTGGCTTTCACAGCAGCAGCAACCGATTCAAGCGAGCCTGCAGGAGGTCATGGCGTTCATTGAACGGGAGCAGCTGTACGGCCTGGGTTGTGGCTTGGTAGACATGACGCTGCTGGCATCGACGTTGATGACCCCTGGTGCCTTGCTGTGGACCCGCGACAGGAGCCTGTTGAAGCTCGTCGAACGCTTCAATGCCGCATACCAGGCCACGGCTCACTAGAAACGCTCGGCCCTGTAGCCCGCCGGGATTCGGCGCCCGGGCGCAGGGATTTCCGGGCCTGAGGGGCAACAACCAACGACGAAGGGCGAACATTTCAGCACGGCAACGCTGCGGAGAGACGACATGAGACAGCTGCGCGTGACCATTCCGGATGGGGTCGAGTTCGCGGACCTGTGCCTCAGGCGCGACCTGAACGATGGCCTGGTGCGCTTCAACATGGCGCCCATCGCGGCCATCTGCGAGGCCAGCGCCCTGGATCTCGGCGAGCTCGTGCAAGGCCCACAACCGCTCGTGGGGCTGCTGATCGCGGCCTGGTACGAGGCGCACATCAGCGAAGGCGGCGCACCGGACCCGGTGCAGGAGGACCTCCTGGAAGAGGCGCGGCTGGAGATGGAGCACGGCGGCGGGTTCGCCTACCCACCGGGACACGCCTGAGGCCGGCGCCGCTGCTGCCTCAAGCCCTACGCCCTCGGCCCGGCATGCCCGCTCTCGGGCCGCAGCTTCGCCAGACGCCACATCACGTGCTGCGCGATCTGCCGCGCTGCATCAGGCTCGACCGTCAACCGCGTGGCCAGCCAGGCCGAACGCCGATCCTGCGAAAGCCGCCCCCAGTCGGCAGGCGCAGCCTCCTTGCCCGCGGCCATGCGCTCGATGAGGTTGCCGGCCTCGATCAGCAGTTCGCTGGCATCCGGCTCGCATTGCAGCAGCACGGCGCCGTGCTCGTTCGTGGCCGCGTGCCAGCCCAGCGGCAGTAGCCCGAACAACTCATGGTCCAGCCAGGGCGAGGCATCGAAGGGGGCCGCAGCCATGCCCGTGGACGGCTCGGCCGCGTCTTCGGGCCACAGTTCGATGGCGCCGGGCCCGATGCGGCCCAGCCGGTAGGCCTTGACCAAGCGCGCGTGGTCACGGCGACAGGCGTCCAGAACTTGATCCATCTCGCTCTTCTGAATCGACCGCGTCGGCAGGGCGTCATTGCACACCAGGGCCGCTCAACGGCCGAGGTCCGCATCCGCCAGCAGCAGATCGCGCCGCACGATTCCTTGCAGGGGTTGCCCGGTCGAATGGCTCATGAAGGTTGTCAAGGTGGCGGGTTCCGGGTGACGGACCACGAGGCCAAGTCGCGGGCCGGCGGCAACGTGGAGCAGTTGGCCGCGGCGGAGCCACAGTTTGCGGCACGACACGGAGCCAGAGGCTGCAGGAGCCACCACGTCACTTGGGAACTCATGCTGCCGGGCCGCGCGGCCACGGCGCCCGCTCAACGACCTGGTGGCGTGGGCAACCGATCTGCCTGGGCGTGAGCCCCTTCGACTTCGCCGGCCGGGTTGAAGCACGCGCCACCAACCCCGACGGCCTGCGGCGGGCGTATCGGATGTGTCGATCACTTGCGACCCCCCCTGGCGGAGGAACAAGTGGTTGCCCCTCCCTCAGGGATCAAGCGAATCGCAACAGTGGGTGCCCGCTTCAGGCCGCCTACTGCGCCGCTTGTTCCACGACCACGAAGGATCGATGCACAAACACGCCGTCATGAGCGACCCCTTGGTCGTCGCCGCGGACCGCTACGCCGAGCAGGTGCACCCGGCACCCCGCCGCCGGCGCGAGCATGCCGTGTCGAAGCTAGTTGCCGCCTATATCGCCCGCCCGGAGGTGGTGGCCGCGGCAGCGCTGCACGAGGCACCCCGGCACTGCGGCTTTGGAGAGCTCCGCTCCCGCTTCGGTGAGCCGACCGCCCGGCTGGTGGCCGAAGTCAGCCATGCACGGGTCCGCGGCCGGGCGAACCAGCACGCGCGCGTGGCATTGGAAACCAAGCGGCTGCAGCGCTTGAGTCCGGAAGCCCAGTCGATCCGCGTCGCCACGCTGATCCAGCGTACCCAGCGCTTGCTGAACCAGCCGCTGATGCTCGCGCGCGTGGGGTTGTTTCAGACCTGCGCGGAATTGGCGGCGCTGGAGGATGCGCATCCCGTGCTGAACAGCATCGCGCGCAAACTCTGCGGCGCGGCATCGCGCCATCTGGCGGCTGGTGCAGCGCAGGAGGCTTGATTCAGAACGCGGGTTGGATTTCAGGCCGGCGTGGCATGCGAAGCCCGGCCATAGCGAAGCCCCAGCGTCCTGGCCGAGCCTTCAAGCCATCCGTCCAGCCAGTCCGACTCCTCTGGACTTCCTTGCGTATAAGGACATGGAGTCTGGAAGACTTCACCTGCCTCGAAGCCCTCTTCCCATGCCTTTGCGTCTTCGCTTTGCGACACGTCAAATCATTGGAGTTGCTGATATGGCACCTGTTCGGCAAGCAGCAGGCGTGATCAAGAGGGCTGTATGACCAAGTTACAACGGTAGCAACTACCGATAATTCATGCCGGCGGGCGCCCCGCCCGCAGCTTCCCGAGCAGTTGTGCCAGCTGCGCCTGCTCGCCCGCATCAAGGCTGCTCAGCAGGTCCTTCGCCAGCACCCGGCGCTCGGCGCGCATGCGCGCATGGATGGCCTCGCCGCCCTCCGTGATGAAGAGGCACTGCGCGCGCCGGTCCTTGGCATGCGCCTCGCGCCGGATCAGCCCCTCCTGCTCCAGGTGCTGGATCAGCCGCGTGAGCTGGCCCTTGTCGCGCCCGCTGTGCCGCGCCAGGTCACCCGCCGTGCAGCCTGGGCGGCGGGCGACGTGCAGTAGCACGCGCAGCTCCATCGGGCTCACCGGCAGCTCGGCTTCGCGCATGAGCCGGTGCATCTCGCCGCGGAAGGCGAATAGCAGCGCGTCGAGCTGATCCACGACCTCATCAGCCGGATTGGCAGCAGGGTTCCTTGGCGGCATTGTTGACAAAGTCAAGTTAGTCAAAGACTATAAGTTGATATTATCAATCAATTAGAAGCAATGTCCCACCCTGATGGCGATGCCGCCATTTCCCCGCAAGTCCGCCGCGTGCGCCACCCGCTGCAGGTACGCGCCGAAAGCCACACGGCCCAGGCCGTGCGCGAAATGCTGGTGGGACAGTCCGGCCCACACCTGTTCTGATGCCCATCCCCGAAACGCCCGCGCCCATGCCTTTTCCCATGGCGACGCCCTCGTCCACCACGCTACCTGCCACAGCGGGCGTGCAAGGCAGCCTGCTGTTGCTGCTGGCCCTGCTGATGGCCTTCGGTCCGCTGGCCATCGACATGTACCTGCCGGCCCTGCCCGCCATCGCGGCGGAGTTGCACGCCAGCAGCGGCGCCGTGCAAGCCACGCTGGCGGTTTACCTGGCAGGCATGGCCGGCGGCCAGCTCTTTTACGGCACGCTGGCGGACCGCTTCGGCCGGCGACTGCCCCTGCTCATCGGCCTGGCACTGTTCGTCCTCGCCTCGCTGGGCTGCGCACAGGCCCAGAGCGTGCCGGCATTGACGGCGTAGCGGCTCGTGCAGGCGCTGGGCGGCTGCGTCGGCGTGGTCATGCCGCTGACCATCGTGGCCGACCGCGTGCACGGCGCCACCGACACGGCGCGGGTCATGTCGCACCTGATGGCCGTGCTGGGCCTGGCACCGATTGCCGCGCCGACGCTGGGCGGCGCCGTGCAGGCGCTGGTGGGCTGGCGTGGCATCTTCGCCGTGCTGGCGGCGCTGGGCGCCCTGGCCTGGCTGCTGGTGTGGCGCACGCTGCCCGAGACGCTGCCGCCGTCGGCACGCCAGCACCCGCCGCAGCCCTGGCGCCACGTCCTGCGTGGCTACGCCGGCCTGCTGACGCAGCGGCGCTTCATCGCACCCGCCCTGGCCGGGGCGATGGCGCGTTCGGGCATGTTCGTCTACATCAGCGCCAGCGCCTTTGTCTTCATCCGCCACCTCGGCCTGAGCCTGCTGGCCTTCAGCGGCGTGTTCGCGGCCAATGCCCTGGCGCTGGTGCTGTCCGCGCAGGTCAATGCAAGGCTGGTGCGCCGCCACGGGCCGCGAGGCGTGCTGCGCTGGTCACTGCCCGGGCTGGTGGCCGCGGGCTCGTTCCTGGCGCTGCTCGGCGCGACGGATGGCGCCGCGCTGTGGCTGGTGGTGGCGGGGCTGATGCTGTTCATGGGCCTGCTGGGCTTTGTCACCTCCAACACGACGGCGCTGGCGATGAGCGGCCATCCCCAGCAGCAGCGCGGCACCGCTTCGGGGCTGCTTGGCACGCTGCAGTTCGCGTGCGGTGCCCTGGCGGGCGCGGCCCTGAGCCTGGGCGGAGACACCGGGCCGCTGGCCATGGGCGTGGCCATGGCCGGCTGTGCGGCACTGGCCTGGAGCGCGTTGCGCCTCCAGCCCTCGAAGACCGGCGACGGGCGCTGAACCGGAGGCTGCCAGCTTCCTTGGCGAAGGCAAGCGCAACGATGAACGAACTGATCCTGGCGCGCCTTGCCGCTGGAAGTCGGCACAAAGCTCCTGCGCCTTGTCTTGAGCAACGGGGAGCGAACGCACCGTACATCGACCAAGCACGAATTTGGGCCAGCGATAATCGAACTAATCTTTGGGCATTTTTCCAAGGGCGATTTGTATAGCTCACGGCCTGGTAAAGGTTTCGTATTGCACACCAGTGAGTTACTGGCGCAGGTAGTTCGACCCCAGCCGTGAGGCCCGAAAGATCCTGCGCGAGGCGTTCCTGGCAGGTCGGAGCCGGTTTCCCAGGCTGGGAAACATCCACGCCAGCACGGCCGGGCTCCGGACCACATAGTCAGCGAACCCGGCTTGGCCGATATGAATGGTGCCCATGCCCGGGCATGAGAGCCAGGCTCGCCGGGAATGGAAGGCGTTTCCCAGGCTGGGAAACGCTGCGCGCCGCCCTTGCCTGGTGCAACTCGGCACATGCAAGGGCCGCTTGATGAGTCGGCTCTGGTTGCTGTGCCGTCTGCACGCTCGCCTGAATACCACCTCTCTGGATGAAGCCTCACGCTTTGAAAGTGGTGAGGCCAATGCGTGCAGACCGTTTCCCAGCCTGGGAAAACGCCAGGCACCGAGTCTCATGGCATCAGCGGAGGCACGACATTGCCGTCGGCGCCGCACAGCGCCTTTGGGCCGGCTCGCAAGAGCCAAGGCGGCAGGTAAGTGAGGTCCCCGACGCCACGCCGCAAGACACCGCCCGTACTGCGGCCGTCTCATGGTGCTACCGCCAGGCCTGCCCAAAGCCGCTGCCGGCAACCAGCGCCGCTGAACCCGGAACTGCCTCAGACGAGCGCCGACTGCACGCACGCCACCGGCCGCCTCCGTGGCGCGGCTGCAGGCGCGGCGATGTCAGGCCGCTCGCGGCAACGGCATCCCGGCCGGTTTCCCAGGCTGGGAAAGTGCGGATGCCGGCGCGCCACGGGACGACACAACACGTCACAGGCAAGCCAACCCGCGCACCGGAACGCAAGCGCAGGCACCAGCTCCCCCGCTTGGCGGCCTGAAACCCGTGCGCCGCAGCAGCACTGTTGTGCACAAGCATCAGCTGCTCATGGCTTCAACAAAACCGTCGCATGTTTTTTTGACACTGAAACTAGTCTTCATAAAATTGCGCCCGCAATAACTTCTAGAGGGCTTTTGTCATGGCAACCGTCATCGGCGTCCTGAACCAGAAGGGCGGCGTCGGCAAGACGACGACGTCGGTGCACCTGGCGTCGGTGCTCGCCGAGCATGGAGCCAGCGTCGTCGTGGTGGACGCGGACCCTCAGAACAACGCAAAGAAATTCATTGGTCGCGCACGCAACGGATTTCCCGCTGAAGCGGTGAGCATCGCCGAAATGAAGGTGCCGCTGTCGGACGTGCTGAGCATGCTGAACGACGAGTACGACTACATCGTCGTGGATGGGCCGCCCAGCAAGCACTCGCCCGCCACCAAGGCCACGATGGCCGCGGCGGACGTGGTGGTGGTGCCGGTGCGCCCAGCCTATGACGACATGGAGTCCACGCAGGAGTTCGCCGACGAACTGCGGGCAACGTGCCTGGAACTGGGCCGTACCCCGCTGGTTCGGCTGCTGGTCACGGTGAACGAGGACTTCGCCATCAACAAGGTGGTGCGCACCGTGCTGCCCGGAGCCACGCATCTGGAGATGCTCCAGGCCGTGATGCCCAAACGCACGTCCTTCCCCACGGCGTCGCCGGCGGGCATGCCGGTGACGGCATTCACGGACAAGGTGGCGAAGTCAGCGATGCGGGGCGTTCGCGACGAGCTGCTCGTGCTCATAGGGCAGGAGCCCATGGGAGAGCCCGCGAGCGAGTCGCAGCGGCCCGCCGCGCAGAAAGCAGAACCCAAGCCCCGAAAGGCCAGGAAGGCGTCCGGCAAGAAGGCCGCCGCCGGCCGCGCGGCCGGTGCAGCCACGGCTGCGCGGCACTGAGCACGAAGACGCTTGGAGACCCAGACCATGGCAGACAAGACCCCGACTCCGGCCGCAGGCGCGGGCATCAAGCGCAGCAGCCTGCAAGAGCGGTTGATGGCGCAGATCGGCCAGAACCAGCAAGGCGCCTCTTCCGGCCAGGACGCCGACAAGTTCGACGCGGCCAGGCGGCTCGAAGCCAGGACCGTGCAGGAGGCCATCACGGCTGGCGGCGCGCAGGACGCAGCGCTTCTGCAGGGCCATCCGATCGCGGCACTGGTCGGCTCGGCATCCTCCGGCACCGCGGCGGATGCCGCTCCCGCACTGCCCAGGTTCACGCCGGGCATGCCGCTCCAGGTCGGGATGCGCCTTGAGGTGATGCTGGACGATCTGCAGGACAGTCCGGTGCAGCCCCGGGTGTTCCTCAACGCCGAGCGACTGCAGGAAATGAAGGCCTCGCTCGCCGAGAACGGGCAGCTGCAGCACGCGCAGGTGCTCATGCCTCGGCCGGGTGAGACCAAGCTCACCCTGCGGGAAGGGCACACGCGGCGCAGATTGCTGCGCGAGCTCGGCAAGCAGGCCATGAGCGTCGAGGTGGTGGCCCCGGGCAAGTCGGAAGAGGACGAGGCGGTCCTTGCGCGCGAGGTGAACCATCGCCGCAGCGAGATCACCATTTACGACATCGCCGTGCGCCTGTGCCAGTTCCTGGACCGGCATCGGGCCGAAGGCAGGGAGCCGCCACCCGGCGAAGTGCTCGCGCGCCGCTTCGGTCTCAGCAGTGGCAGCCGCGTGAGCGAATACATGGCCATTGGCCGCTTGCCCGAGTCACTGCTGCAGTTGCTGTTCGACGGCAACGTCGGACGGGGCTCGGCGTACCAGGTAGCGCTCGTGTTCAAGAGGCAGGGACTCAAGGAAGCGCTGAAGCTGGTCAACCGAATCACACGCGTCAGGAGGGCGCCCGAGACCCTGGAGGAAGACCGGGAGGGTGGTGCGGCACCGGCGTCGGCTGAAGCCGCCGGTCGCCGCCAGAAGACCCTGGCACTGGCCATGGTCGATGGCCCACTCAAGGGCGGCGTCAAGCTGATGACCAGCGGCGAGTTGGTGCTCAGGCTCAAACCGAACAAGGCCGGCGACGGGGCCGGCGCCGCCTTGCATGCGAAGCTGCTCCAGGTGCTCCGCGATGCCGGCATGGAAGTGACCGCGGCTGCCACGGAGCCGGCCAGCCATTGATCCGCTCTCGTTCCAAGACACGGCCCTCCCGTGAGTCGTGTCCCGGGACGGATGGCGACGCCGGTGGGACGCGCGGAAACCGCCGGGCACGGCAACCAGGCGGCGTTCACCAAGCGGGGCCAAGGTGCGAACTTTTGTGCTGTCTGCCGCGCACTGCCCAAAGCGCGAGGTTTTGTAGTGCACGGGAGTGCCCGCGCTGACGCGGACTCATTCCAGTTCTTGATGCCGACTTAACACTACTCTGCCAAGTTACTCACGCCGATGCAGAACAACTGCGGCGCCGCAATGAGGGCAGCGCATGCAGATCGGCAGGTAAAGCGTTGCGATGATGGCGCGGCGCACGGCGGGCAGAGATGGCTGC
>Ga0065721_10004870_pt1 | contig 18954 bp, 21 predicted proteins | sample Mesricmetagenome_FD_59108 | JGI IMG/M metagenome (GOLD analysis project Ga0065721, IMG submission 59108) | Mesophilic microbial community from rice straw/compost enrichment Sample: eDNA_1 v2 (version 2) | ecosystem: Engineered > Solid waste > Grass > Composting > Bioreactor | place: USA: Davis... | reverse complement strand
CGAGTTCGAGGGAGGTCGGGAGGGAGTCGGCGATGATCTCGTTGACGGTGCGGTTGACGTATTTGTAGGACGGGCCGAGGTCGCCGCGGAGGAGGTTGCCGAGGTAGTCGAGGTATTGCCGGTGAAGCGGTTTATCGAGGCCGTAGTGCGCTTCGAGATTGCGGAGGGTTTCGGGGCTGACGGCTTTCTCGGCGGTGAACGGGCCGCCGGGGACGAAGCGGATCATGAAGAACGTCGCGGTGACGATGACGAAAAGGACGGGGATCGTCTCGAGCAGGCGGCGGAGGATGAAGCGCAGCATTGCGGGGAAAGTAACGAAGGGCGGCGGAGGGATGACAAATGTGGAATGGAGGTGAAAGGTGAACCACAGAGACGCCGAGGCACGGAGAAGAAGGAGGAAATACCTCTGTGTCTTTGTGCCTCGGTGCTGGGTTGAATGGGGCGAGTTGCGTGGCGAGGGCGCAACCTGCGGGTGAGATTAGCGGTTGCGGGCGGGAGGGTTTTGCACCGGAGTGCGCGACTGCATGTGGTTCGCGTTTGTTGGAAGCGTGGTGTTTCTGGTGTTGGGCGTGGGCCTGCTGGTGTGGGGTGGACGGGGGCGAGTGGCGGGGGCGGTGTTTTTTGGGTTGGGGATGGCGACGGTGGTGCTGCTGATCGCGTGGTGGGTGGCGAATGTGTTCACGGGGCGGGGGATCACGCCGTCGTTTTTGTTTCATCTGTTTTACGGCGTGGAAGGGGCGAGCGTGGAGGAATACCGCGGGTTGATCGTGGCGGGGGCGGCGGGGCTGGCGGGAGCGACGGCGCTGCTGGGGTGGGCGTGTGGGGCGCGGTTGAGGCGGGAGCGAAAACGGCGGGGGGCGATCGCGGGGGCTTTTGTTTTTTTTGGCGGCGTCGCTGGCGATGAATCCGGCGGTGGCGGATTTGAAGGCGCTGCTGTGGCCGGCGTCGATCGAGCAGGATTTTTTCCGGTATTACCGGCCGCCGGTGTTGAAGGCGACGGGGGCGGAGCACCCGAACTTTGTTTTTATCTTCGCGGAGAGTTTCGAGCGGACGTATTTCGACGAGGAGATTTTTCCGGGGCTGGTGACGGAGTTGCGGGAGTTGGAGACGGAAGGGGTGACGTTCACGGAGTTGCACACGCCCGATGGGACGGGGTTCACGATGGGCGGGATCGTGGCGAGTTTGTGCGGGATTCCGTCTGCTGACGCCGGCGCAGTCCGAATTCGATGTCGGGGATGGACGAGTTTCTCGCGGGGGCGCCGGCGTGGACGGACGGGTTGAACGAGGCGGGGTATCATCTGGCGTTTTATGGCGGCGCGCAGCTGCAGTTCGCGGGGAAGGGGCGATTTCTGAAGACGCATGGGTTTGCCGAGATGGTGGGGTTTGATGAACTGCTTCCGGGGGTGACGGATCCGGGGGATCGGAACAACTGGGGGTTGATGGACGATGTGCTGCTGGACATGGCGTATGCGCGATTCGAGGAGTTGTCGCGGGAGCGGAAGCGGTTCGGGCTGTTTGTGCTGACGATGGATACGCATCATCCGGATGGATACCACTCGCGGACGGAGGCGGACCGGCCGTATGGCGACGGGAGCAACACGATGTTGAGCGCGGTGGCGATGTCGGACCGGTTGATCGCGAGCTTCGTGCGGAAGATTCGCGCGTCGGAGTGGGGCGCGAACACGGTGATCGCGATCGCGTCGGATCATCTCGCGATGGAGAACGTGGCGAGCGATCTGTTGCGGAAGGGGAAGCGGCGGAATCTGTTTTTGGTGCTGGATCCGCGGGTGAAGGAAGGACGGCGGGTGGAGCGGAGCGGAGCGACGTTCGACACGGGCGCGACGTTCTTGCCGTTTCTGGGGTTTCGGAGCGCGGTGGGGCTGGGGCGGGATTTGTTGAGCTCGGCGGTGTCGGAGGAGTGGCTGGCGCGGCGGCAGGCGACGGAGACGTTGCGGGCGTGGCGGCGGGAGCTGCTGGAGTTTTGGGATTTTCCGCGGTTGCGGCGCGAGGTGATGTTTCGGGCGGATGGGGCGGAGGTGGCGATCGACGGGCGGAGATTTCGCGCGCCGGTGCTGGTGGAGTTGGACGAGGCGTGGCGGACGAAGCTGCGATTCGAGTTCGATGCGACGTGGGATGTGCGACTGGCGGAGCAGGCGGCGCGGCTGGAGGACGGGACGCGATTTTTGTTGGTCGCGAAAAAGGAAGATGTGGGCGCGCTGGTGGCGGTTGACGCGGTGGAAACGGAGTGGGTGTTGGTGATCGGGGGCGGCGGGCGCGGAGCGATCGCGCGGCCGCTGGCGGATGGCACGCGGATCTCGAAGGAGGAAATCGAGGAAGCGCTGGAGCGAGCTGGCGAAAGGTAGGCGCGGCTCGCCAGGGACGGCGAGCCCTACCTAGATCTGCCAGTCGTAGGCTCTGAGGTCGGAAGTCGAGGGGTTTTCGACGAGCGACTCCTTGCGGCGGCGGGTGCGGGTGACGAGGTTTTCGCCCTTGTTGTAGACGACGGATTCGGCGGGGACGGATTTGATCAGCCAGACATTGGAGCCGATGATCGAGTGTTCGCCGATGCGGGTGTCGCCGCCGAGAATCGTCGCGTGCGCGTAGATCGTGACGTGGTTGCCGATGTCGGGGTGGCGTTTGATGCCCTTGATGGGATCGCCGGCTTCGTCGGTCTCGAAGGATTTCGCGCCGAGGGTGACGCCCTGGTAGAGTTTCACGTGGTGGCCGATGGTGGCGGTTTCGCCGATGACGACGCCGGTGCCGTGGTCGATGAAGAAATGCGTGCCGATGCGCGCGCCCGGGTGAAGGTCGCAACCGGTGCGCTCATGGGCGTATTCGGTGAGCATGCGCGGCAGGAGCGGGATGCCGAGGCGGTAGAGCTCGTGGGCGAAGCGTTGTAGGGAAATTGCCAATACGCACGGGTAGGCGAGGATGATTTCCTCGATGCTGCGCGCGGCGGGGTCACCGCGGTAGGCGGCGGTGACGTCGGTCTGGATGATTTCGCGGAGGGCGGGGAGTTGCGCGAGGAGCTTGGTGGTGAGCTGGCGCGCGCTGGCGGCGGGCGAGGGGATGCCGGCGAAGCGGAGGCTTTTCTCGATTTCGGTTTCGAGGCGTTTGTCGAGGCGGGCGAGGAGCTTGGTGACGTGGGCGGAGACGGCGTTTTTCGCGAGGCCGGTTTCCTCGAAGAAGCCGGGGAAAAGGAGGTGCATGCAATCGACCGCGATCTGGTTCACGGACGACTGCGCGGGGAGGTTGACGCCGTCGAGGTGGTTGATGCCTCCGTCTTTTTCGTAGGACGTGAGGAGGGATTGGCGGATTTCGTCGAGGCTCATGCCGAGCCGAAGAGATGCGGGGCGGAGCGGGCGCTGGCGAGAGTGAAGAATGGGGTGGGGAGAGCTCGATGCTTTCCCAACGTTCGTCTCATTGTCGCGTCGTAGCCGTTGGCAAGCCAAACGGGAGAACGATAACGAGAAAGAGAACGAGAATGATTTTCTGGCTGCCGTTCGTGGCGCCTCTAGATGTAATACATCTCTTCGGGGCGGCGGGTGATGAGCATGTCGAGGGTGAAGGACTTTGTTTTCTCGACGAGGGTGTCGCGAATTTCGGTCCAGACCTCGCGCATGCGTCGGCTGGAGCGGCCTTCGTGGTTGCCGCTGAGGCCGAGGATGTCGCCTTCGATGACTTCGATCACGTCGAAGAGGGAAATTTGATCCGGCGGGCGGGCGAGGGCGTAGCCGCCGGCGATGCCGCGGCGGCTGGTGATCAGGCCGGCGTTGCGGAGCTGGGAGAGGATTTGCGCGAGGAAGTTTTGCGGGATTTTTTCGACGCGCGAGAGGTGTTCGATCTGGGCGAGTTCCGCGGAGCCGTGCAGACGCGCGAGTTCCGCGAGGACGCGGCAGGCGTAGTCGACTTTGGCGGAGATTTTCACGAGGCATTCAGTGTTCGAGGGCCGCTCGGTTCGAGATGGTGGAGCAGCTGGTTTACGCAGGTTTCGACGTCGTCTCTGTGGGTGTGAAGAGCGACTTCCGGCGAGAGCGGCGGCTCGTAGGGAGAGGAGACGCCGGTGAACTCCTTGAGCTCGCCACGATCGGCGCGGGCGTAGAGGCCCTTGGGATCGCGTTGGCGGCAGACCTCGATCGGAGCGTGAACGTGGACTTCGACGAAGCGGCCGGGGGGAACGAGGGACCGGGCGCGGTCGCGATCGGCGCGAAGCGGAGAAATGAAAGCGGCGATGCAGATGAAGCCGGCGTCGGCGAAGAGGCGCGCGACCTCGGCGGCACGGCGGATGTTTTCGGAGCGATCGGCGGTGGAAAAGCCGAGGTCGGAGCAGAGGCCCTGGCGGAGGTTGTCTCCATCGAGCAAATACACGTGGCGGCCGCACGCGAAGAGACACCGCTCGAGTTCGGTGGCGAGAGTGGATTTGCCTGAGCCGGAGAGCCCGGTGAACCAGACGATGCGGCCTTCCTGGCCGTAGCGGAGCCGGCGCGCTGCGGGTGTGATGCTGCTGCGATTCCAGAAGAGGTTGGGGGGAAGGGCAGACATCGGTGCTGGAGAAATGGCGGGCGCGGCGGACGCCTCGGAGAGGCGTCCCTACCTAGATCACGTAGTCGCCGGATTCGGGTTTCACGAGTTCGCGCGGGGGCAGGAGCATGCCGGCGGCGACGGTGGCGTTGGTGCCTTGTTCGACGAGGATGAAGGAACCGGTGAGGCGATTCGCGGCGTAGCCGTCGAAGAAGATCGACTTGGCGGTGCGGATGCGGATTTCGCCGAGGTCGTTCATCGCGAGTTCGGTGGGCGCGGGCTCGTGTTCGAGCGTGGCGATGTTGAGGCGATGCTCGATTTCGGTGACGGCGGCCTGGACGGTGTTTGTCGTGTGCTTGAGGAAGTATTTCTTGCCGCGTTGAAGCGGGCGCGGGTGCATCCAGCAGACTTTCGCGTGAAGGTCGGTGGAGGCGCCGACGAGGTTGTCGAGGCCGATGATCATGCTGCCGCGGGAGACGTCGATGTCCTGGTCGAGCACGAGCGTGACGGATTGCGGGCAGAAGGCTTCCTGGAGCGGGCCGTCGAGGGTCCAGATTTGTTTCACGGTGGAAACGATGCCGGCGGGAAGCGTGAGGACTTTTTGGCCGACGCGGACGATGCCGCCGGCGATCTGGCCGCTGAAGCCGCGGAAGTCATGGAGGGTTTTGTCGGTGGGATTGTTGGGGCGGTTGACCCACTGAACGGGCAGGCGGAAGGCGTTGAGGTTCCAATCGCTCCCGATGTGGACGGACTCGAGGTGACCGAGCAGCGTGGGGCCGTCATACCACGGGGTGTTGCGCGAGGCTTCGACGACGTTGTCGCCGTTGAGCGCGCTGATCGGGATGAACTGGACATCCTTGATGTCGAGGCGCGGGAGGAACTCTTCGAATTGGGCGCGGATTTCGTTGAAGCGGGCTTCGCTCCAGTCGACGAGGTCCATCTTGTTGACGGCGACGACGAGATGCGGAATGCGGAGGAGCGAGGCGATCGCGGTGTGGCGGCGGCTTTGCTCGATCACGCCGGCGCGGGCGTCGACGAGGACGATGGACAGGTTGGCGGTCGACGCGCCGGTGACCATGTTGCGCGTGTATTGGACGTGGCCCGGGGTGTCGGCGATGATGAAGCGGCGCTTCGGCGTGGCGAAGTAGCGGTAGGCGACGTCGATGGTGATGCCCTGTTCGCGTTCGGCGCGGAGACCGTCGGTGAGATTGGCGAGATTGATCTGGCCGCCGCCGGTGATGTCGGCGGAGCGCTCGAGGGCCTCCATCTGGTCCTCCATGATGTTCTTCGAATCGAAGAGGAGGCGGCCGATGAGGGTGGATTTGCCGTCGTCGACGGAGCCGCAGGTGTTGAAGCGGAGGATGTCGATGGGCGCGGTCGGCGCGGAGGCGGACGTGGAGCGCGCGGAGACGGAGGAGACGGTGGCGGAAGGCGCGGAGGACGAGGGAGCGATCACGGTCAGAGAAAATTTGGGTGTGGCGAGGAGTCAGCGCACGGGCGAGATATGCCCCGCCCTTCGGGCACCCCTCTTGTTCGAGGGGACTTCGGTTGCGGGAGGTCGGGTGGAGTTTTTTTCGGTTTAGAAGTAGCCGGCTTTTTTGCGGTCCTCCATGGCGGCTTCGGAGGCTTTGTCGTCGGCGCGGGAGCCGCGTTCGGTGACGCGGGCGGCGGCGATTTCGGTGATGATGTCGTCGAAGTTGTCGGCGGGCGATTCGACCATGCCGGTGCTGATGATGTCACCGATGGTGCGGACGCGGACGACGAGTTCGCGGACTTCCTCGTTCGGCTTCGGAGGAAGGATGTCGTTGACCGGGAGCCACTGACCGCCGCGGCGGACACACTGGCGTTTGTGGCTGAAATAAATCGAGGGGACCTCGAGCTTTTCGCGGCGGATGTATTCCCAGACGTCCATCTCGGTCCAATTCGAGAGGGGGAAAACGCGCATGTTTTCGCCGGGGTTGAGGCGGCCGTTGTAGAGATTCCAGATCTCGGGGCGCTGGTTCTTCGGGTCCCACTGGCCGAAGCTGTCGCGGAAGGAGAAGAAACGTTCCTTGGCGCGGGCTTTCTCCTCGTCGCGGCGGGCGCCGCCGATGCAGGCGTCGAAACGGAATTCCTCGATCGCGGCGAGAAGCGTCGGGATCTGTAGTTTATTTCTCGATACCTCGCCGGGGGCGGGCGTGGCGATGCCGGAGGCGATGGCGTCCTCGACCTTGCGGACGATGAGTTTGGCGCCGAGCTGCTTGGCGCGACGGTCGCGGAATTCGTTGAGCTCGGGGAAGTGGTGGCCGGTGTCGACGTTGAGCAGCGGCATCGGGATCTCGGCCGGGCGGAACGCTTTTTCGGCGAGGCGGAGGAGGCAGATGGAGTCCTTGCCGCCGGAAAAGAGCAGCGCGGGGCGCTCGAATTCGCCGGCGACTTCGCGCATCACGTGGATGGCTTCGGTCTCAAGGTGCTGAAGGTGGTCGAGGTGGTAGTTGCTCACGGACGCGGTCCTGAGGAGAGGTGAAAGTTGAGAGTTGAGAGATGAGGGTTGCGGCTCGGCGGGCTGCCTCGCGCGAGATTAGGAGGCGATGGCTTTTTTGCCCCAGGCGGCGTGGAGGCCGCGATTCGCGTTTTTCGTCGGCCTTGGCGGGGTCGAAGTAGTCCCACTCGTTCGGCAGGTTGTGCTGGGCGAGGTAGGACTCCATGTCGGCGTCGCTGAAGTAGAAGACCGGCGAAACCTTCAAGGTGTTGAAGTTCGCGTCGTGGGAAACGATGTCGAGGCCGGCGCGATTGGGATTTTGGACCTTACGCAGCGCGGTGATCCAGACGGTGGGCGCGAGTTCGCGCATGCCGCGTTGGAAAGGCTCGAGCTTCATGAGCGCGCTGAATTTTTTCAGGCCTTCCTCGTCCTCGGTGGTCGGAATTTCGCCGTAGATCGCGTCGCGGTGGGCGGGCGTGATTTTCGGGAGGAAGGGTTTGATGTTCAGCTTGAGCTGCGCGCGGAGCTGCTCGGCGTGCTTGTAGGTGGCCGGACGGTTGTAGCCGTGGTCGACCCAGAGGACGGGAATGTCGGGCTGAACCTGCGTGGCGAGGTGGAGGACGACGGCTTCGTAAGGACGGAAGTTTGTCGAGACGATGGCGCGGCCGCCGGCTTGCGCGATGGCCCAGCGGACGATGTCGAGCGGGGATTTTTGGCGCAGGTCGGCGTTGGCGGCGGCGAGTTGGTCGGGGGACATGGCTCTGAGTTGAGAAATGAGAGTTGAGGGATGAGAGAGGGAGCGGACGCCTCGGAGAGGCGTCCCTACCGGTGGTCCTTAGAGCGTGGGGCCGGCGGCGGTGGTCGCGGGGGCCGGCGTTTTGGCGGCGGCTTCGGCGGCGAGGGCGGCGGCGGTTTCGATTTCGGGCCAGAGAACGCGCGCGGCGAAATCGCCGAAGCGTTCGCCGGGCTGGCGTTCGTTTTTCCAGCGGGTGAGGACCGGACGGAGCTCGTTTTCGATGTCGGCGTCCTTGACCGTGTCTTTGTAAACGCGGTTGAGGCGGGTGCCGGCTTCGTTGCCGCCGAGCCAGATTTGGTAGCGACCGGGGGCTTTGCCGACGAAGGCGATTTCCGCCATGTAGGGGCGGGCGCAACCGTTGGGGCAGCCGGTGGAACGGATGATGATTTCTTCGCCGCCGAGGCCGATTTCGCCGCCGAGTTTTTCGATGCGGTCGATGAGGCCNGGGAGCATGCGCTCGGATTCGGCGAGGGCGAGGCCGCAGGTCGGGAGGGCGGGGCAGGCCATCGCGGCGGCGTGGAGGACGGACGCCTGATTTTCGACCTTCACGCCGTGGGAGGCGAGGACGGCGGTGATGCCGACGCGGTCGGAGTCGGGGACGTTGGCGATGATGACGTTTTGGTTCGCGGAGAGGCGGAATTCGACGTGCGGNAATTTCTGCGCGATCTCGCGGAAGGCGGCTTTNTGNGTGTGGCCGGGGACGTCCTTGATGCGGCCGGTTTCGACGAAGACGGTGAGGAAGAGTTTGCCGTCGACGGCGCGGTGCCACCCGTAGAGGTCGCCGGTCGTAGTGAATTTGTAAGGACGCGCGGGCTCGAAGGTGATGCCGGCGCGGCGGGCGATTTCGATCGCGGGTCCAATCGGCGCCGCGTTCTTCGACGACGTATTTGAAACGGGCGTGCTTGCGGTTGGTGCGGTCGCCGAAATCGCGGAAGGTGGTGATGACGGCCTTCGAGACGGGGATGACCTGGTCGGGGGTGATGAAACCGATGACGTCGGCGAGGCGCGGAAACGTTTGGACGTTGCCGTGGCTGCGGCCCATGCCACCGCCGATGGCGACGTTGTAGCCGAGGACCTGATCGTTTTCGACGATGGCGATGAAGCCGAGGTCGTTGGTGAAGACGTCCATGTCGTTCACGGGCGGGACGACGAAGGACATCTTGAATTTGCGCGGCAGGTAGGTCTGGCCGTAGAGCGGGTCGACGAAGTTTTTGTTTTCGGGGTCGTCGAGGTTGAGTTGGACGTTGTCGATCCAGATGGCGTGGTAGGCGCGCGTTTTCGGGGCGACCTCGCCGACGGTTTGGAGCGCGTGGGCGTAGACGGTTTCGCGGGCCTTGGTGACGGCGGGCGTGGGGGACGCGGTGATGTTGCGGTTGACGTCGCCGCAGGCCGCGAGGGTGGAGAGGAGGGACTCGTTGATTTTTTTAACGAGCGGGCCGAGGCCGGACTTCACGACGCCGTGGAACTGGATGCACTGGCGGGTAGTGACGCGAAGGGTGTTGTTGCCGTATTGGGTGGCGAGGTCGTCGAAGGTGATCCACTGGTTGGCCGTCATGACGCCGCCGGGGATGCGGCTGCGGATCATCATGATGTATTTCTTGCCGGTCTTGCGGAGGTCGCGGTCGTCCTGCTGGTAAATGCCGTGGAATTTGGTGAACTCCTTTTCGTCGTCCGAGAAGCGATCGAGGGACGCGTCGGCGAGGGTGGCGGCGATGGTGCTGGCGAGGGTGGGACTGGGCCTGCTTGAGCGTCTCGTTGTGGGTAAGTGGCGCGGTGGGTGCTTCTGGCATAAAAAGAGAAACGAGTGAGTTGACTAGTTTACTAAAGAAGTAAAAACAAAACTTCGTCATGGTTGAAAACGCCGCAAGGGGAGGAATCGAAAAACGTCCGGTGGTGCGCCTTGTGGGCGCGGGGCCGGGCGCGGCGGATTTGATCACGCTGCGAGGAGCGCGAGCGCTGCAGGAAGCGGACGTGGTTCTTTATGACGATCTTGCGAATCCGGAGCTGCTGGAATTGTGCGGCGCGGGAGTGGAGAAGATCTATGTGGGCAAGCGGGCGGGGGCGCACAGCTTGCCGCAAGGGGAGATCAATACGCTGTTGGTGGCGAAGGCGCGGGAAGGGAAGCGGGTCGTGCGGTTGAAGGGCGGGGATCCGATGGTGTTTGGGCGGACCGCGGAGGAGATCGAGGCGCTGGCGACGGCGGGGTTCGAGTTTGAGATCGTGCCGGGCGTGACGGCGGCGGCGGCGGCGGGAGCGGCGGCGGGGATTCCGTTGACGCAGCGCGGGGTGACGTCGGCGACGGTGTTTGTGGCGGGGCATGCGTGCGCGGACCGGAATGGCGCACCGACGAACTGGCGGGCGTTGGCGGCGCTGCGGGCGACGCTGTGCATTTACATGGGAACGCGGCGGTTTTCCGAGATCGCGTGCGAGTTGCGTGGGGGCGGATTGCCGGAGACGACGCCGGTGGCGGTGGTGGCGGGGGCGACGTTGACGTCGCAGAGTTTGCGTTTCGGCACGCTGGCGGAAGCGGATGCGTTGCTCGGGAATCTGCAGGGGCGCCCGGCGATGATTATTGTCGGAGAGGTCGTGCGTTGGAGCGAACTGGCGGCCGCGGCGCAGCAGGGTGCGAGCGCGGGGATGATGGGGTGTGAGATTTGAAGTCGGAGTCGATAGTCGAGAGTTGAGCGTTGAGAGAGTCTGGNGGTTGCGCGGGAGTTGTCTGATGGGAATCCAGTCCGCGAATCGCCGGGTTTTGTTGGTGGATAATGGGTCGCTGGAGCCGGCGAGCACGTTGCANTTGCGGNGGCTGGCGGCGGAGTTGGGGCGGAAAGTGGGATTGAANGTCGAGCCGGTGTCGGTGGCGCATTCGACGAAGGTGGNGGCGGCGGAACTGGAAGGACGGCGCGCGGAGTTGTTGGANGAAGCGCTGGATCGGTGCGTGGCGGAAGGCGTGGAGGAGGTGATCGTGGCGCCGCTGTTCGTGGGGCCGTCGTATGCGATCGTGCGGCATGTGCCGGCGGTGGTGGCGCAGCGTGGAAGTTTGAAGGCGAGGATCGCGGGGCCGTTGTTTGTGGAAGGAGAGACGCGGTTGGCGGAGATTTTGGTCGATCACGTGCGGGCGGAGATTTCGCCGGGAGAAAACGTGCGCGTGGCGGTGGTGGATCATGGGAGTCCGTCGCGCGGCGTGACGGCGGTGCGCGATGCGGTGGCGGGGCAGGTGCGGATCAAATTGGGCGGCGAAGTGATGGAGGTCGCGGCGTGCAGCATGGAGCGGCGGGCGGGTGAGGAGTTCGCGTTCAATGAGCCGCTGTTGGAAGGATTGTTGGCGAGAGACGGATGGAGGGACGGACCGCTGGTGGTGGCGTTGTTGTTTATCGCGCCGGGGAAACATGCGGGGCCGGAGGGCGACGTGGCGCAGATCGTGAAGCGGGCGCGTGGAGGGACGTTGGATGGCGTGCGATTTACGCGGACGATGGGGGCGCATCCGTTGTTGGTGGAGATTTTGACGGAGCGGGTGCGGGGAGTTGAGAGATGAGGGGGAGAGTTGAGAGATGAGAGTTGAGGGTTGAGAGAGGGGCGGGGTGGGGCAGGTTGGGGAGTGGCGGCGAAAAAGCAGACGTTGGAAAACGTGTGGGCGGAGGCGCGGGGGTGCACGCGGTGTCCGCTCTACAAGCTCGGAACGCAGACGGTGTTTGGCGAAGGGCCGGTCAAGGCGCGCGTGATCATGATCGGCGAGCAGCCGGGCGATCAGGAGGATTTGGCGGGGCGGCCGTTTGTGGGGCCGGCGGGGAAATTATTGGACCGCGCGCTGGTGGAGGCGGGGATCGAGCGGGAGGACGTTTATGTGACGAATGCGGTGAAGCATTTTAAGTGGAAGCCGGCGGGGAAGCGGCGGCTGCATCAGAAGCCGAATGCGCGGGAGATCGCGGCGTGTCGTGTTTGGTTGGATACAGAGCTGGAGTTGATCCAGCCGGAGCTGGTGGTGGCGCTGGGGGCGACGGCGGCGCAGGCGCTGATGGGGCGGAGCTTTCGGGTGACGCAGCAGCGCGGGGAAGTGTTGGAGGCGCCGTTTGGAAAGCGGTTGGTGGCGACGGTGCATCCGTCGTCGATTTTGCGCACGCCGTCGGGAGATCGGGAGGCGGCGTATGCGGGATTCGTGGCGGATTTGAAGGTGGTGGCGCGGGCGTTGAGGCGGGCGGGTTGACGGTCTGCGTTATTGGAGCGCGGCGGTGTGGATGAGGATTTCGCGGACCTCGTCGTCGCTTACGGCGGGGAAGTGATCATACCAGAGACCGACGGCGTGGAAGGGTTCGGGTTGGACGGGGCAGACGAGTTCGTCGACGGCGGCGGCGAGCGTGGTGCAGGATTCGGGCGCGCCGACGGGAATGGCGACGGTGACGTGGGGCGGGTTGACGCGTTGCAGCGCGAGCACGGCGACGCGGAGGCTGTAGCCGGTGGCGAGGCCGTCATCGACGAGGATGAGGCGGCGATGGGTGAGATCGGGTGGAGGTCGGTCGCCGCGGTAGAGGGTTTCGCGGCGGCGGAGTTCGGCGGATTCGCGCGCGATGATGTCGTTGACGATGTTTTCGGGGATGCGGTCGGCGGCGATGAGGGAATCGTCGAGGAGTTGCACGCCGCCGCTGGCGATGGCGCCGATGGCGAGTTCGGGATTGGAAGGGTGGCCGATTTTGCGGTACGAGGAAGATGTCGAGGGGCAGATCGAGCGCGCGGGCGATTTCGGCGCCGACGGGGACACCGCCGCGCGGAAGCGCGAGCACGAGGGTGTGATCGTGAGAGTGCGCGGCGAGATGGCGGGCGAGAGCCTGGCCCGCTTCGGCGCGGTCGCGGTAGCGATTGATAGGCGTCATGGCGAAGCGAGTGTGACAGGAGCGAAGGTTATCCGGGTCATGTGGATTGCCATGGGAGAAAACACCAATGGGAGGCGTGGGTGTGGGGCCTTGCGTTCACGCGCCGGGTTAGGAGACGAGGGCGGGAAATCACCCATCGGGCGCGCCGATTTTCGCCCGATTTCGAGCGAGGCGGACGTGCGTAGATTGCGGCGATGAAAACCATCCACACCGCGGAAATGATCGCGCAGGGTGGACGGGATGGCACGGTGGAGGCGCCGGATGGCGGCTTCTCGGTGCGCCTGTCCACGGACGAACAGCAGGGAAGTGTCACGCCGGAGCACCTGTTTGCGGGTGCGTATGCGGCGTGTTTTTTGGGAGCGTTGAAGAACGCGGCGACGACGGCGCATCTGCCGACGGAAGGCATGACCGTCGTGGCGCGTGCGAATCTGGATGAGGACAATCGCGGCGGGTGGCGGTTGAATGTGGAACTGCGCGCGGCGACGCCCGGTATCAGCGGATCGGATGCGCAGCACATCATGAATCTGGCGCATCAGACGTGTCCGTATTCGAAGGCCACCCGCGGGAACATCAACGTGACGCTGGCGTTCGACTGAGAAAAACCACCGACCCCTTTTCTGACATGAACGAGAATTTTGTTGTGACCCTCGATCGCGGACACCTGCGGATTTATTCGGAGCAGCGAGAGCCGGGGCAGACGCCGCGGCTCGATATCGTCGAAGCAATGGATTTTCCGGAAGGAAAGAAGAGCTACACGTCGAACGATTCGGATCAGGCCGGGCGCTTTCAGAGTTCGAGACATCAGAGCGGTGCGCCGGGCGCGCCCGGTGGAGCGATGGGCGGGCGCACGGGGATGTCGATCGACGAGCGGCTGCCGATGAAGGAGGAAGTCGAGCGGCGGAACGTGCGCGTGATCGCGGAGGAGTTGGAGACGTTTTTGCGGAATCGGCCCACTGCGACGTGGGATTTCGCGGCGCCGCCGGCGTTGCACAACGCGGTGATCGAAGCGCTTTCGCCGGAGACGCGCGGGCGGATGCGGAAGGCACTGGCGAAGGATCTGTCGAATCAAAGCAGCGAGGAAGTGCGGGCGCATTTTGAGACGGCGGGGAAGTGAGGGGCGGAGGTGCGGTGGCGAGCCCGACGGGGACGTCGGGCTCCACCTTGCGGAAGGCGCGGGAAGTGCATAGGTGTCGGCGTATGATGAACTCACGTTGGCTGGCGTGCGCAGTGGCGGTGGCGGTGACGGCGGGGGCGGCGGGGGCGGGAGCGCCAGCGGAGCCGGTGATTCGGGTGCCGGAGAATTTGGTGGCGGAGAATGTTCCGGCGGTTCCGGCGTCGATCGCGGAGGAGGCGAAGCGTTACACGGAGTTTCGGACGGCGACGTTTGGCGGNTGGCATCCGACGCGGACGGANATGCTGATCGGGACGCGNTTCGGAAACACGGTGCAGTTGCACGGNGTGANCGCGCCGCTCGGGATGCGGCGGCAACTGACGTTTTTCGAGGAGCCGGTGACGTCGGAGGGAATCGATCCGGTGGCGGGNGAGTTNTTTNTTTTTTCGCGGGATCGGGGCGGCAGCGAATTNCGGCAGNTGTATCGNCAGGATTTTCGGGATGGGAAAGTGACATTGCTGACGGACGGCGGCGAGCGGACGCAGAACGGCGGCGTGGTGTGGAGCAATAAAGGCGATCGGATCGCGTATGGATCGACGCGGAGGAACGGGGCGGATCGCGATTTGTATGTGATGGATCCGCGCGATCCGAAGAGCGATCGGCTGGTGGCGGAGCTGGCGGGCGGCGGGTGGTTTGTGGTGGATTGGTCGCCGGATGACCGGACGCTACTGGTGGTCGAATATGTTTCGATCAACGAGTCGCACCTGTGGCTCGTGGATGCGGTGGCGGGAATTCGGACGGAGCTGACGCCGCGGTCGCAGACGGGCGTGGCGTATGGTGCGGGCGAGTTCAGCGCGGACGGGAAAGGTGTGTTCGTGACGACGGACCTCGACAGCGAATTTCACCGGCTGGCGTTCATCGATCTGGCGGCGCGGGAGACGACGTTTCTGACGAAGGATTTGAAAGGCGACGTGGAAAGTCTGGCGCTGGCGGAGGATGGAAAGCGGCTGGTGTTTGGCGTGAATGAAGCGGGGGCGTCGCGTCTTTATTTAATGGATACGGCGACGCGCGAGTATCGGGCGGTGAGTGGGATTCCGGTGGGCGTGATCGGGTCGGCGGGATGGCACGAAGGCGGGCGGCACTTTGCGTTCACGTTGAGTTCGGCGTCTATTTCCGGCGACGTGTTCGTGCTGGATGCGGAGACGGGCGCGGTGGTGCGGTGGACGGAGAGCGAGTTGGGCGGCGTGGTGGCGTCGGAGTTGACCGAGGCGCAGTTGATCACGTGGAAGAGTTTCGATGAGCGGGAGATCACGGGATTTCTGTTTTGGCCGGCGGTGCGCTTTGCGGGGAAGCGGCCGGTGATCGTGAACATTCACGGCGGGCCGGAGAGCCAGGCGCGGCCGTGGTTTTTGGGGCGGAATAACTATCTGCTGAACGAACTGGGCGCGGCGATGATTTATCCCAACGTGCGCGGATCGGCAGGCTATGGAAAGACGTTCCTGCGGCTGGATAATGGGAAGCTGCGCGAGGATTCGGTGAAGGACATCGGCGCGCTGCTGGAGTGGATCAAGCAGCAGCCGGATCTGGATGCATCGCGCGTGCTGGTGATGGGCGGAAGTTACGGCGGCTACATGACGCTCGCGACGGCGACGCACTACAGCGATCGGATTCGGGCGGCGATCGACGTGGTCGGTATCAGCAATTTCGTGACGTTCCTCGAGAGCACGGAAAGTTATCGGCGGGATCTGCGACGGGCGGAGTATGGCGACGAGCGCGATCCGGAGATGCGGGAATTTTTGAATACGATTTCGCCGCTGACGAATGCGGCGAAGATTCAGGTGCCGTTATTCGTGGTGCAGGGGGCGAATGATCCGCGCGTGCCTCGGACGGAGGCGGTGCAGATGGCGAAGACGATTCGGGAGAACGGCGGCGTGGTGTGGTATCTCGAAGCGAAGGACGAAGGGCACGGGTTCAGGAAGAAGGTGAACCAGGATTTTCAGTTTTATGCGCAGGTGCGATTTATGCGGGAGTTTTTGGTGGGTGAATAGGTGCGGAGGGATGGCCGCAAAGAGGCGCAAGAAGGCGCAAAATCCGTAGAAACCGGATTGATTTATTTGAACCACGAATGGACACGAATTTACACGAATGACGGATCTGCCAAGGGGGAGTCATCGCGAGGGTTAGCGGCCGAGTTTTTTGCGGGTTTTGTAGTCTTGGAGGAAGATGCTGCCGACGAGGTAGAAGCCGCCGCCGGCGGCGGCGAGGAAGAGGAGGATCGCGAGGCCAGGATAGCCGAAGATTTGGAAACGGGTTTGGACCTGCATCAGTAGCGATGCGCCGACGATGAGGGCGGCGAGGACGACGCCGCAGGTGATGCGGTTCGCGATCTTTTGCATACCGTCGAGGACGATGGGGGCGTCGATGGTTTTGATTTTCACCTCGAGCTCCGAGTTCGTGATCGCGTCCATGATGCGGTTGAGACGCGTGGGGAGGCTCGTGAGGAAGTCCTTCATCTCGAGCATCGAGCTGAAGAGATTTCCCTGCGTGAGGTCGCGCTTCATGCGCTGCGACATGAGCTCGGTGACGTTGCGCTGGATCGAGCCGTTGGGATCGAAGTTGGGGTCGAGGATGCGGCCGACTTCGTCGAGTTGAAGGAGGGTTTTGCCGAGGAGCGTGAGTTCGCTGGGGACGCGCAGGCCGTTGTCGCGGGATTTTTGGGAAAGTTCGAGAATGGAGCGGCCGACGTTCATTTGCTCGAGGCCCTGGTCGCGGCGCATCGCGACGAGCTGGCTGACCTGGCGGCGGAACTCGGCTTGGTTGAAGTCCTCGAGTTTCTCGCCCATGCGGATGGCGATGTCGGCGGCTTCGTCGCCTTTGCCGTCGCTGACGGCGAGGAGGATTTTCAGGAGGCTTTCCTGCATGCTCGGCGAGGTGTGTCCGACCATGCCCAGATCGAGGAGGGCGATGCGGCCGTCGTCGGTGATGAAGACATTGCCCGGGTGCGGATCGGCGTGGAAAAGGCCGTCGACGAGGACCTGTTTCAGGTAGGCTTTGAAGAGCTCTTCGATGAGCGGGGCGCTGTCGATGTCGAGGCGGGCGAGTGGGGACAGCGAAGTGACTTTGCGGCCGCGCACGTAGTCCATGGTGAGGACGCAGCGCGACGTGTAGTCGGGGACGGGTTGGGGGATGAGGAGGAGCGGGTAGTCGCGGAGGTTTTCGCCGACGCGGGCGAGGTTCTGGGCTTCGAGCTCGTAGTTGAGCTCTTGCAAGATCGTGAGGCGGAATTCCTCGAGGACGGCGGTGAAGCGGACGCGTTTGCCCATCGCGGTGTGGCTGTCGAGGAACGCGGCGATTTCGCCGAGCACCTCGAAGTCTTCGGCGATCTGGGTGCGGATGTTGGGGCGCTGGACTTTGACGACCACGGGGCGACCGTCGCGAAGTTCGGCGTAGTGAACCTGGCCGAGCGAGGCGGCGGCCATCGGCTCGGGTTCGAAGCGCGAGAAGGCTTTGGAGAGGCGCACGCCGAGCTCGGTGGTGACGATCTCTTCGACCTCGGAAAACGAGAACGGTTTGACGCGGTCTTGGAGGCGCTCGAGGGCTTTGAGGTAGGCCTCGGGGAGGAGGTCGGGGCGGCCGGCGAGGACCTGGCCGAGCTTCACGTAGGTCGGGCCCATGGCCTCGAGATCGTCGGCGAGTTGCTCGGGTTTGGCGTCGGCGGGGGCGTCGGTGTCGTTGGGATCGGGCGCGTCGAATTCGGCGTCCGCGGCCATCTGGCGGGCGAGGTCGGAGCGGCCGTATTTCCAGAGGAGGCGAACGATTTCGCGGTAGCGCTTCAAGTGGGTGGCGGAGAGTTTCATGCGTGCGAGGACGTGGGCGCCGGGGTTTTCGCGCCAAGGACAGGAGGGACACGGGTTTGGGGGGCGGGTTCGGGGGGGAGGGTGTTGTGCGACGGGGAGGAACAAATGCGCGGGGGAGGGATTCTATGGCGGGATGTTCTCCGCGGCGAAGGATGCGATCGCGAGCAAGGCGGCGCAGAGTTTCATCAATCAACGCATCGCGCGTTATGGCGAAGTGCGGACGTTGAAGTTGGATTCGAAAAACAAAAGCGCGGAGGTTGTGTGCGCGCTGCACGGCGAGCCGGAGCCGATCATGGTGCGCGTGGAGCGGTATGAGCTCACGCAGCGCGAAGGCCAGACGTATGTGCGGCTCGCGCAGTGTTCGGCGAACCGGCCGTGGCTGCAGAATCTTTTGATGGATTACGGCGTGGATCGCGAAGTGCCGGTGCCGCCGTGGGCGGCGTCGGCGCTGTGAGCGGGAGCGGGGAAGAGCGGCGGAAAAGGAGGAAAAGGAGGAAAAGGAGCGAAGGAAAGTGTCATACATAATATGACACTTTGCGGGGGCGTGGGGAGGGTTGCGTTGAGAATGGAAGGTGTGAGGCTGGACGGATGGTTAAGATCACGGGTGAATATCGAGGAGAGTTGCACTGCGTGGCGGTGCATGGGCCGTCGGGCGCGGAGCTGAAAACGGATGCGCCGAAGGATAATATGGGGCGCGGGGAGGCGTTTTCGCCGACGGATTTGTTGGCGACCTCGTATGCGACGTGCGTGGTGACCACGATGGGGATCGCGGCGAAGAAGAAGGGCGTGGAGCTGGGGCAAATCCGTTTCGAGGTGACGAAAGAGATGTCAGCGGACGCGCCGAGAAGGGTCGTGCGGCTGGCGGCGCAATTTTGGATGCCGATTGCGAAGAGCGATCCGCTGGCGGAATGGCTGGAGACGATCGCGCATAATTGTCCGGTGCATCACAGCCTGCATCCGTCGGTGGAGACGCCGGTGGTGTTTCACTGGGCGGAGTGAGAGGCGTGAGTGGTTGGGGCAGGCGCGAGGTTTGCGGCGCGTTGGGGACAACGCGCCCTACCTTACATGAAGCGGTAGGTGGTGTTGAAGATCAGCTGGATCTTCTTGGAGACGAAGACGCGGACTTTGATCGAGCCGGAAAGGGAATTCGGGCCGTCGGGAATGGCGCGGCCTTCGACGTGGCGTTCTTCGCCGTCGTCGTTGTGGGCACGGCCGGTGAAGTGGATGACCTCGCCGCGTTCGAGGGCGCGAAGGGTGTCATCGGGGATCTCGATCGAGAGCGTGCCGCTTTCGTTTTGGAAGAAGAAGGGGAAGACTTTCGCCTGGTAGGTGGCGGTGTA
>Ga0065721_10004931_pt1 | contig 18955 bp, 17 predicted proteins | sample Mesricmetagenome_FD_59108 | JGI IMG/M metagenome (GOLD analysis project Ga0065721, IMG submission 59108) | Mesophilic microbial community from rice straw/compost enrichment Sample: eDNA_1 v2 (version 2) | ecosystem: Engineered > Solid waste > Grass > Composting > Bioreactor | place: USA: Davis... | reverse complement strand
TCACCCCTAGCCCCTCTCTTTTTACACCTCACCCCTAGCCCCTCTCCCAAGGGAGAGGGGAATGTGGATCCCAACAATTTAGATTCTACTCCTTCTGGCTAGAGAACGATTCGAGGTAATCGCGAATCCTGTTCAATACGAGAGGCAGGTGGTTGATCACATCATCGTTGGTAAAACGCATAACCTCAATGCCCAGGTCTTCCAACTCATAAGTTCGTCCTTCATCGTATTGTCTTTGTTCGAAGTCATCGTGATAGTTGCCATCAATCTCAACGATAAGCCTACACTCATGACAATAGAAGTCTGCGATGAAATCTGCGATCGGATGTTGGCGTCGAAATTTGAAGCCAGACAATTTTCGGTTTCTAAGAGCTTCCCATAAGACTCCTTCTGCGACGGTTTGAGATTTCCTGTTCTCTCTTGCAAAACGGAATTTGCGCCGACCGGCATTCAAGTGAAAATCTTTTTCCATACGAGCAAAACTACTATTCAATCTCGCTTTCTCTCCTGTCCAATTTTCCGTACAGTTCAAGTGCTTCAATCGCGTGGGATACCAGCTCCCCTCTCCCTTGGGAGAGGGGCAGGGGGTGAGGTCTTTGAGGGATCAGTGGTGACGCGTTCTCAAAAAAATCCCTTACTTTACACCCTATTCTCAACACGCATGGAAAAGAAACTACTTGCTCATCACGTCTTCTTCTGGTTAAAAAATCCTGATTCCAAAGAAGATCTCAACAAACTCCTCGAAGGTCTCCGCACACTCGCGAAGATTGAAACAGTCAGAGGGCTTCACATCGGCGTGCCGGCAAAGACACCAAAGCGCCCCGTCATCGACGACAGCTACAGCGCGTCAGAGCTTATTTTCTTCGATGACCTCGAAGGTCAAGACGTTTACCAGGTACATCCCATTCATAAGAAGTTCATAGAGGACTACTCGCACCTTTGGGAAAAGGTGCTCGTGTACGACTCTATTGACGTTTAGTCGGACCACGGACCACGGACCACAGTCCACCCTGAGGTCCACGGTCGATGGTCAACAGTCCACAGTTACGCAGTCCACAGCAAACACAGCCATTTTCTGGTGTTGTGTCCTTGGACCAATAAGCTGTGGACCGTTCAGTGGACCGTGGACCGTGGTCTGTGGACCAGGTTTCCAACCCCATCGACCCTTTGTGTGTCAATAGGTTAGCGTATGCCCCTGAACCTGCGACACCTCTGGATCTGTATCCTACTACTGCGCAGCACCACCCTTCTTGCGCAGGATAGTCAGCCCTCTCCGGCTTTAGCGCTTGAAGCTGGATTTGGTGGCTTTTCCATCGGCCCTGTTGATAGAGGGTATATCAGGGATGAGTATTTCTCCAACGTCGTTGTGTTCGACAATGACCTCACTGGCGATTTTTTCACCGAGTATGTAGGCGCTAGAGTGCAATGGCTCCTCCTAGACGAAACAGCTGCGTTCTCGACTGGTTTAAGATACACTGCCACATATACCACGATACGAAGAGCCCCCTACTTCTTCTTTTTACATGGAACGTCAGGAACGACCACCGATTATCTGGCGATAAAGAAGTTGGCGGAGCAGTCGCACTACGTCGGAGTTCCAATAGAAATTTCAACGTTTTTTACACGTGAGAACGGGGGGCGCATGTACGTTCGTGGCGGGTGTGAATTGTCCTATCGTATTGCAACTTCTTTCCATGTGGACTTCCACACACCGAGTATGGAAATGTATGAAGCAGACGTTGAAAAGATTATCGGCAAATCAAACACGTTGTTTGTTTCTGCGTGGGTCGGCGGTGGAGTCAGGATGGGCCCCAGACGAAATTTCACCCTCGGGTTTAGTGTGCCATTTGTGCTGAGTAAAGAATTTTCGAGCATCAACGAAGTGAGGACGAACGTACGCCTTGAGTTACAATATGTATTTGGAAAAGCACTATGAGACCCCTCCTGATTATCGTATTAGTGATCCTGTCTTCCTGCAGCAGAGATTTGGAAAGATCAATCTTCATTAAAGACCCGGAGTTTCCTGAACTGCCCAAATACTCCGAATGGGGCCTTAATACCTTCGGAGTGTATATCGATCGAGTTCCGTTTATATCCAACGATGTGGATCAACCGGCGAAGGTAATCCTGTACGACGAGAAACTTTCATTCACGCTCGCCGGTGATCGACATGGAGTATATTTCAGTCCCTCAAACCTCTCGCTTAACTTCGTTTTCTCACCCGCACAAAATGTGGAGGATTACGTCGGTCTCGTGCAGCTCCACGACACATCCTGGGATCTCACTGATGAAAACATGCTCGCAATCTTTTCCGAAGCGGCGAATACCGACACGTTGAAAATTCTCAATGGCACCCTCAAATTCACACGGGCACAACATCTCTTTGTAGATAAAGTCTCAGAAGAAGCGATTCTCTCAGGGACATTCGAATTCCAGGCAAACTACAACGGAACATTCACAACCTTCTCCAACGGACGATTCGACGTCGGCATCTCCAAAAACAATTTTTATCGCCCCTGATTCATTAGCCTATCTACACGCTACGCCGTAACTTGCCCCCCGTTTAGTGGGACCACATTAACACATTAGCACACTAACACATTAGCACATTAGCACATTTAGCACATTAACACATTATGTGAATGAAACTCCATCGCAACACGTCAGCAGCGGTCGTTGAGGCACTCCGGCAGATCTTTGAAGAGAACCGCTACGCCGACAAAGTGATCGAGAAGGTCCTCAAACAAGATTCGCGATGGGGAGCGCGCGACAGGCGATTCATTGCCGAGACGACCTACGATATAGTTCGCTGGTACCGATGGTTTCGCGAACTCGCCCAAGCGAAAGGGTCGGACTTTTGGAAACTCCTCGGTGTTTGGTGTGTACTGAATCAAATCGATCTTCCGGCCTGGGATGAATTCCGAGGCGTCTCCGTGAGGAATATTTTGGAACGACAGAAGCAACCTCTCTACGCGCGCAAAACACGCCAGTCGATTCCCGACTGGCTTGACGAGCTGGGTGAAAAGGAACTCGGCACTGAGCGATGGGAGCAAGAACTGAAGGCGTTGAATGAACAAGCACAGGTTGTCCTTCGTGCGAACGCGCTTCGCGTCGAACGAAACAAACTTCGTGATATTCTGCGCGACGAAAATATCGAGACGAAAGTATTGCCTGCATACCCCGAAGCACTTGTTCTCGAAGAACGACAAAACATATTCGGTTCCCCTTCATTCAAGGATGGACTTTTTGAAGTACAGGACGCCGGATCGCAAGCGATCGCTCCTTACCTGCGTGCAGAACCCGGGATGAGAGTTATTGATGCCTGCGCGGGAGCCGGAGGTAAGAGTCTTCACCTCGCAGCGCTCATGAAAAACAAAGGTCGTATCATCGCGATGGATACTGAAAAATGGAAACTCGATGAACTCCAGAAGCGGGCACGACGTGCAGGGGCCACGAACATCGAGGCCAGGGTGATCGACTCCGGAAAAGTTGTCAAACGGCTCGCCGGATCTGCTGATCGCCTTCTACTTGATGTTCCGTGCTCAGGGCTTGGCGTCCTCAAGAGGAATCCGGATGCAAAATGGAAGTTGTCTGCTGACTTCATCTCCAAAGTCAGAGAGCTGCAACAACACATTATCCAGGACTATTGTGATATGCTGAAACCCGGTGGGATGATGGTCTACTCCACTTGTAGCATTCTTCCGAGCGAAAATGCAAAACAAGTCCAACAGTTTCTATTGTCGAAGCCTGAATTCGAGCTTGTTGAACAACGACACATCTTTCCTTCCGAAGGATTTGACGGTTTTTATATGGCACTCTTGCGCAGGAACAGCTGATCGTGCACCTATTGTCCCATCATGACGAACGCTCCCCAATAATAGGGATCTTTGAACTTCGTCATCAGCTGCAGTTGGGCTTGTTTGAATGCCTTCTGTTTATTGCGAAGTTTTATCCAGTTCGCATAAAAATTTTTCATGAGTTGCTGCGTTGCCTCATCATCCACTTTCCATAGACTCATGATCAGGGCATCGGCACCCGCAACCAGGAATGCGCGCTGCAGACCGTAGACACCCTCTCCGGCTTTCACATCGCCAAGTCCCGTCTCGCACGCGCTTAACACAACAAGCTGCGTTCCTTCAAGATTCATGTTCATGGCTTCATAAGCCGTGAGTATGCCATTGTCGTTGCTCGAAAGGTTGGGTGATGTGTCGCCGCTCGCAGTCTTGGCCGCGCCTGCCAGCATCAACCCCGACCTCAGTAGCGGATTTTCGCTCGCATTTTCCAAATTGACGCCAAACGCTGATCCTCTGCTTTGAACGTCCTCCAGGAAGTAGCCGTGCGTAGCAATGTGTAACAACTCCGGACTCTTCACAGCTTTTAGCTTTGCCTCTGTCGCATCACCCTGAACGAGTACGTTCAGCTTATATCCCGAACCCTTCAGAACGGCAGAGATTCCATCAATCTCAACCTTTGTACCGGGAAGCGGTGTAATATTCTTGCCACCATAATCGGGGAAACCGACCAACGTAGCATTCTTCGATGGTGTGATAGCTTTCTTCTTTTTCAAAGAAATGAGATCTCTCGAATTGCCCAGTATGGTCACATCGTATCGATTAATTACATACTGAGTTGCAGGCGCTCCTGAGGGGCGAAGTGTATTGATGTTGATTTGATTGTAAACGCCGTCTGGTGAAAAATACACCGTCCTTCTGCCAGCCAACTCCTGGTCAAATGGCGCCCAGTACTGATCGTATGAGTAGTCATCCTCTATCTTCTGCTGCACCGCATTGCGGTAATATTTCGCGTACCTCGTTTCAAGGTGCTGTCCGTTCTCTATGATTTTTACAATCGGCTTCGGCAGCCCTTTCCGCAAGATCAAAGCAACATAGTGTGCATCATCCGTGAACACTTGATCGAACTTCCTGATGCGAATAATTTCAACTACCACCTCCGTATCTGTAAGCAAGTCGCGAATGTGTTCAAAACTCGTTCGCGATGCTGCGTATCCTTCCTGGAATGCTTTCGATCGCTCAGACAAACTTTTCTCCATCGCGTTTGTAGCTTGTTCAATGGAGTCGAGGTTGATTTTCTGTTCCTTAAGTTCAGCCTTCGAATAGGCATAAAGCCTTGCCAATTGTTCCTTCTGATCAATCCATGTGAGGTAGTCCTTAATCAGCAAACCGTCTTTACTCGAAAGGATACTCTGCTTTACCTTGTTGGTGGAGTTCAACAATAATGCCTTCGTAGCGATCTGGTATTCGAAAAGGTCTTTCGCAAACTCCTGACCCGATTCCACTGCGAAATTGTAGAAGCGCTGAAACCGCGGAGACAGCACATCCCAATACTTCGCCTTCTCGGCTTCGCTCATCGGGGGAAAATACGTATTCACGAATTCCAACGATTGCTCCATCACCTCCTTGTACAACGTATAAGCTTTGTCATCCGAGTTGTTCTTCCAGTGCAAAATCGCCAAGTCCTCCATCGACTGTGCATAATGCGGATGGGTCTTCCCTAATGTCTTTTCACGTATGGCGAGCGCCTTTTCGAGCAACGGCAAGGCCTCTGAGTATCTTCCTTTAATCCGGTAAAAGTTGCCAAGATCACTGGTTGCCCTCGCAAACGCAGGACTCTCTTCTCCGAAGCTGCTCTTATAAATCGTAGCCGCATTCTTCAGAAGTCCCTCCACCCTGTCATCCTTACCCATCAACATATAGAGAGCTGCCTGATTGGTGAGCATACTCGCATAGTCAGGGTTGCTCTTGCCAAGGCGACGCTCCATGCTGAGGTAGATGCTTTCCGCTTCCTGGTATTTTCCCATCTGCTGATAAAGCAGCGCGAGGTTTGACAAGAACTTCAGGTGGTTCTTGGACTTCTTACTTTGAAGTCGCTCGGCCACGCCGATCGCTTCCTTGAGGGACTGCTCCGCTTCTTCAAACCTTCCGACTGCCTGAAACAACATTGCCTGATTATTCAGAATGATGCTGTAGGGCATTGAGGAATGAAGATTGTTTTCCTCGACAATCGCTCGCGCATTAGCCAATGTCTTTTCCGCCTCGTTGTAACGGCCCACATTGTAGTGCAGTACCCCGTAGTTGTTCAATGACGCGGCTATACCAATGTGTTTGCTTCCAAACAATTGTTGTCGAAAGTCAAGCGCTGCCGTGGTGAAACTTTCCGCTTGCGTGTAACGACCCATCGTCGTATACAGCAATCCCTGATTTGAAATCGTCTTGAGATAGCCGACGTCGGCAGTAAGGTTTGCTTCTTCATAAATAGTTTTCGCCGCGCTGAATCGCTTTTCAGCCCCGGCAAAATTTCCAGCTCCGTACGCGAGTTCGCCCGTTTGGCGAAGAAATCTGGCTTGCTCCTCCTTCGTCAGTTCAGTGTTGTTGTAATAAGACTGAAGTACCGTCACCATCGAAGTAGTCCGTGCGAGGCGCTCCCCTCTCTCCTTCACGTCAAACAAGCCAGCGTTGTCACTAATGAGAATAGCATAGTCGAAGTCCGTCGAGTCAAACTCCGCACGAGCGTTCTCCATGTTCTTCAAAAAGCTGTTCGCCGCTTTCTCAAGATTCTCCTTCGAAGCCAGGTTCTGTAACCGTTTATTCGCAGCATCTTTCAGGTCGCGAAGGATCTGAGCGTCAGCGGACGTAGTCACTAACAGCATCAACAGAAACGCCAACTTGGATCTCATTCTAAATAGTTATTAGTATTCATCGGTCCACGGACCACGGTCCGCGGTCCACAAATGGTCCACGGTTTGTCAGTCCACAGTAGCACCCATCAAGTCTTCCTTCACCTATTCCGCAGGCATTCACGATCCACGATCCTCGATTCCCGGTAATTCACGATTCACGATTGACGATTCACGACTTTCGGTCATCGAACATCACATTCCCGATACGCCTTAATCAACGCAAGTTCTCCTTCCTTGCCGGGTTTCGCGTTGCCGTGTTCCATGCCCCAGACTCCGCGATAGCCCTTGTTATGAACGTGTTGGAACAGGTTCTTATAATTGATCTCGCCGGTGGTTGGTTCTTTTCTTCCCGGGTTGTCACCAATCTGGAAGTATGCGATCTCATCCCAGCACTTGTCGATGTTTGCGAGAAGGTTGCCTTCATTGCGTTGCATGTGATAGACGTCGTACAGGATTTTACAAGACGGGCTATTCACGGCCTTGCAGAGTGCATAGGTCTGGTCGGAATAGCGCATGAAAAGTTCCGGCGTATCGCTGAGTGGTTCGAGCACCATAACCAGACCGTGTGGTTCAAATATTTCGGCACCTAAGCGGAGTGCTTCGACGACATTGGCAGTTTGTATGCCAATCGGCAAGTTTCGTTCGAAAAAGCCAGGCACGACCGTCATCCATTTTGCATTGACGCGCTTCGCCGCCTCCACGCACTTTTTACAAGTGGCAACAAAATTGTCTTTGAATTCCTGTTTACCCGTGGTAAGAGAAACTTTCCAGTTATCACCACCGTCGACGACAAACACACCCATTGTCATTCCGAGGCGGGCAAGTTCTTTTCCTATCTTTTCCTGCTCTTCGACGGAACGTTTCAGCAACCCGTTATCCTCGATGGCGCGAAAGCCCTGATCATGCATGAACTTTATCTGGTCGATGAAATCCTTGCCCGCATGGTTGGCGAACATACCTGCGTGCGGCGCAAATTTGCATGTGAACGGTTTCTCAGCCGAGACATGCTCTTTTCCGGCACTACCCTTGGCCGCAGAACTTAATGGAATGGTCGCGGCAGCAATAGCCACCCCGTTAGCGATGAAGTTTCTCCTTTTCATGAATAGTTATTTGCGTTGAACGAAGTTGCTTGTTTTGAGTTGCGCTGGCCGAAGGGTCTTTAAGGTTCCTTATGTCAATTTAAGCACAATTTCGCAATTGTGTCCGGACTCGTTCAGGAGTATTCTTCATAAGAACCTTTCTCCAATCTCCTTCCAATTGTTCAGCCTTGGAAAGTGGTTCAAGTGAGTGTTGTGTGGCGCGGTAAAGATGTACTTCTCGCCATTAAAATGTTCGAGATTGTAGACAAGATCGTCGATCATGTAATCACCATGGACAACGGCCTTGCTTCCGCAGAACACAAATTGTTTCCAATGAAGGAATGGAAAGTATTGGCGCAACCATGCCAACTTCTCAGGGAGCGATTGCGGGAACTCCATTGCCGCGGAAACAATGAACACTTCATACTTTTTGTTCAGTTGTTCCATGACCTCCTGGCAGTTTTCATTCACGGCCATGGTGCGGAAGAAATTCTCGCGGTAAGGAAATTGGGCGATCACGCTGTGGTTGTCTGGGAATCCCTCACCCTCTCCCTTACCGTTCAGAACCGACCGATCAACCCTCACGCCAAACTCCTTTTCATAGTAGTTGATAAACTGACCTGTGGCATCCGCCATAACATCATCCATATCGACAATCAAACGCTTCATTTGGCTTCTATTTACTAAATTTCTTGGAGCGTAAAGTTGCTGCTTTGGTAGCGATATTAAAAGAGAGGTCCGGCAAGTCGAATGAATAAAGACAACAACGAAATCGTAGTGTTGCGGTATTTCGACAATGCCATAGAAGCGAACATCGCCAAGACCAAACTTGATGCTTACGGGATACCCTGCTTCCTAACGGAAGAAAACATGGCAGGGCTCTACCCTGGCCACAGCCTTGTCGCCTTCAGGATGCGACTTCACCTGTTTGCATACGACCGCGACCGCGCCGAACAGATTCTTCGCGATGAAGTGCTAGCGGTTCATGACGAAAATATCGTCACCTGCCCGCGCTGCCACTCTACCCGTGTTAGCCGTGAATTCCCCGAATCCAAAGCCGAAAACATCGTGTACATACTCTTCGGAGTCTTCCTTCCCCACAAAAAGGTTAACAAATGCATCGACTGCGGCCTGGAATTTTGACTTCCCCATCCATTTCCCCCGTTATCCCATTTATTCCATTTAATCCATTTCTCCCATTTAATCCATATTTTAGCACCATCTTAATTGACTATGAGCAAAACAATTGTGGGTATAATGGGCCCTGGCGAAAGCGCCCGCCCTGAAGAGAACGAAATGGCATTTGCCATGGGAAAAGCCGTTGCTCAACAAGGCTGGATTGTGTTGACTGGTGGACGGAGTTTTGGAATTATGGAGTCAGCCATGAAGGGCGCCAAGGAGGCTAATGGACTGACAATCGGTGTGTTACCAACCGACACCACGGCTGATTCATCAGACAATGCCGACATCAGAATCGTCACAGGCATGGGCAGCGGACGAAACATAATCAACGTCCTGTCCAGCCATATTCTCGTTGTGATCGGAATGGCGGCCGGCACTGCATCAGAAGTCGCCCTCGCGTTGAAGGAAAATAAGAAAGTGATTCTCCTCCGTCAGGATGAGATCACTATCCGTTTCTTTAAGAACATGGGGACCTACAAAGTGCAGCTTGCCAACACCGTGGAAGAAGCCATCGCCATTATTAAAGACTATGTCAAGGCAACACCCGGGAAGACGAGACGTGCAGCTTCCTCCGCAGAGGCGGAAGGGTAACCTACTTCTTCATGACCGTAAACTCAACCCTACGGTTATTGGCCCTTCCTGTGTCTGTATCATTCGTATCGATCGGTTTCGATTCACCGTAGCCTTTTGCTGTCAAGCGATAAGCATCGATACCTTGGCTGACGATGTAATTTACCACAGCCTCGGACCTTCCCTGCGACAAGTTCAGGTTGTAGTCATCGGAACCTTTGCTATCGGTATGGCCCGAGATCTCAATCTCTACTGAAGGATTTTGTTTGAGGAACTCTACCACTTTGTTGAGTTCTGGGAATGATTCGCTCTTCAATGTCGTCTTATCAAAATCGAAATAGATATTCTTGAGACGTACAGTCACCCCAATCTCGATCGCTTGAAGCGTGATGTCTTTTGTGACGGGCGAAACGTCGCGCGAATTTATCCACACACTGTCGACGGTGTTAATGTATCCTTCCGCTGATGCTGTGATAATGTACCACCCCAGCTCTTCGATTTGTTTCTTATACGATCCCTCAGCAGCGCTGACTTGTCCTAATCGAGAACCGCTTTCGCGCACGGTTATGTCAAGTCGCGCTGGGACTTTCTTCCTGGTCTTCTTGTCGAACACATTTCCCTGTAGGACGAGGTCCTTCGCAACGGGCTCAAGCGCCACGTCCACATAGATAGTTGTATCACTATACAGGGTTGGAATGGAAGCGGAAGCTTGCGCTGGAAGAAACCCATCGAGACTTGCGGTTAATGCATAACCACTCACCTCAGGAATTTTTGACTCGAATTTGCCTGATGCGTCGGTGCGCAACGTCATGGCATCCTTACCCGTAAGCCTGATCTCCACGTTCGCTTGCAGCGGATCATTCGTCTTCTTGTTATAGACATTTCCGGCAAGCGTGATCCCGAATGTCTTGGGCACCAGCATGTAGAGGTCGAGTTGCGCTCCCTCAAGAGCTTTATTCGCGCGACTCGTAAAAATGTTGCCATGTGCATCGATCGTGAAGTAAAAATCGAGTGCGGCTGTGTTGATCGGTTTGCCAAGGTTGATAGGCTCGGACCAGTTCATCCACGTATCATCGAGCCGTTGTGATTTGTAGATATCAACGCCGCCCTGCCTTCCGGGTGCCATGCGCGCACTACCGAAGTAGAGTGTCTTTTGATCGGGACTAATGAAAGGTCCAACTTCATCCAGGTTAGTACTAAGGCCAAGTTTCACTGGCTGAGAGTAAGTACCGTCTGGCTGCAGGTGGCTGGCATATAAGTCACTGACTGCGCTATTCTCGCGCTCGCTGAAGTACATGATAATATGCTTCCGATCCGATGACATGGTCGCGCCGTAAAATCTTCCCTTGTTCATTTTAGTGAAGTCCTTCACAGTGAGTTCAATGTGCTGACGGTTCGGCGTAACGATTGAAAAACCTTTCTCGCCTTTTCTCCTTCCACCTTTGATGAAAAGACTTCCGTCGGGAAGGACTGTAAAAACCTGGTTAGACGGGTGAATATTGAATGGCGCGGTCAAGTGTTCAGCCTGCGACCAGACTCCGTTTTCATCTTTTCGCGAAACCCAGATGTCCTGGGTGTCGTCCTTTCCAAAAGTGTTTTCGGGGTGGTTCTGAACGAAAAAGTACAGGGTGTTCCCATCGGGTGAAACAACAGGCGCAGCCTCGTGCCGGAAGGTATTCACCGTTTTATCCATCTTCACAAGTTCATACCTTGCCGAAACTTCCTGGCCCATAAGCGCAATGCTGAATGTTCCCAGAATCAGAGTAAGAAACAGTCTCATAGGCAGAGGGGTTAGGTAAAAAATGGCACTCGTAGATTATATATAACCCTGGTCAGGGCACAAGTAACTACAGCTCGTCGCCTTTTTTAGCGAAAAAGGAAGAATTCTCGTCCACTGATAGCGATAATGGCTACGATGATCACGAGCGCGAGCAGATTGAATATGAACATCCTCTTGTGCTTCGCCTGCGAGTCAGACATCTTCTTCGCCGTGGATCTTGCCACTGTGATTAAGGCAATCGCGATAATCATCGCGGTACTATGTTCTACAAGCCAGTATCTGGTCTGGGGATTCTTCATTGCCTCTCCCGAGAATTGCACCACCGGACTTACAAAAAACAAAATGAGGCCAAGCAGTGCTTGCACGTGAGTGGAAATGAGCAGATACAAGCTCAGTTTGTTATCGAGCGCGGAATAAGGTCTTTTATGCAGCAGCCCTGTCAGTGACGTAATGATCACAATGATCAAAAGGATCAATACGATGTATCGAAGATATGAGTGGGCAAAAAGTAATCCGTTATACATGATAGCGATTTTGCAGTTTGAAATTACCAACAGAAAGGGAAACTTCCCAATTACGCCTCGACCGACAGGGCACACATGTACTATTATGCCGTGATTTGTACCCTGTCGGTGAGCGTTCGCCTGAGAAGTGCCAGTTATCGAATCGGAACAATGCGTAGTAGTAAGCCTGGACCCTCTGTGGCTACATAGATGTACCCATCAGGACCTTGTTCTACCGCTCGCACCCGACCCACTTTGTCTAAGATTTTCTCCTGGGTGACGTACTTATCTCCGTTGACTTCAACCCGAGCGACGTGCTGATGAGCGAGTGCACCCACAAGGAAGTTTCCTTTCCACTCGGGAAACTTGTTACTCTTCACCTGGGTCATGCCACAAGGAGCGATCGAAGGAACCCAATAAGTCACTGGTTGTTCTAACCCCTCTTGCTCGGTTTTATCGCTAATCGGGTTACCATCGTAGTTGATGCCGTAGGTAATCAATGGCCATCCGTAATTCTTTCCTTTCTCTACTTTGTTCAGTTCATCACCACCTTTCGGGCCGTGTTCGACATTCCAAAGCGAATTGGTTTCAGAGTCGTAGACCAGACCCTGAGGATTGCGATGTCCGTAGCTCCAAATCTCTGGCATGGCACCCTCTGTACCAACGAACGGATTATCTTGAGGGACTTTTCCATCCTCGTGCAGTCGGAGGATTTTTCCAAGGTGGTTGCCAAGATTCTGAGCATTCTCTTTGGTACCGCGTTCACCCGATGAGAAGAATATGTATCCTTTTCCATCAAACACGATCCGCGATCCGAAGTGCACACCAGACTCTGAAAGGGGCTTCGCTGCGAACAACTCTTCAAGCGGAGCGAACTTGTTGCCCTCCATCTTTGTGCGTGCAATCACAGTACCTCCACCGCCTTCACCTTTCTTGGCGTAGCTTATGTAGATCCAGCCATTCTCCTTGTAGTTAGGGTGAAGGGTTATGTCGAGAAGTCCACCCTGACCATTCACATAGACATCCGGGATCTGAATAGTTTCCGGCAGTTGTTGCCCGTCTTTGAAGATGAGGATTTCTCCTGAGCGCTCTGTGACAAGCATCCTTCCGTCCGGAAGGAATTCGATCGCCCACGGATTCTTGAGATTGTTGGCAATTGTATCGACGCCGAAAGTCAGCTTTTCGGACTTGTGAGTGTCACCGGTATAGGTGTCGTTGTCACGCCCGTAACTAATGTCATTTTCCTTTTCGGAACAAGCTGCAACAAGGCATGTAAGCACCAGCAACAAGTAGTAATGTAGTCTGTTCATTTTATCGGTTAGTTTTAGTCTGTCTAGGTCCGGCACTTCAGCCTTTGGTAGATAGCGGGCGTAAAAATAGTAAAATGCACGGACCTTTGGATTAAGGACGCAATATCGGGCGCAACAGGCGCCCATTGCCGGTATACAGACGATGGCATAATGTTTTTTTCAGGAAGGCGAAAAACTTCGAGTTATGCCAGCATGCAACTTCAGCATTCCTTTTTCGGGTAGTCCCGCAGAAATACATCAGAAAGCCCAGGCAGCTATTCACGCCCAGGGCGGCATCTTCCATAGGGGAGAGTCATCGGGAGTTTTCGAACTCACCGTCCTCGGAAGCACAGTCGCCGGCTCGTATAATATCAGCAATCAGGAACTGGTTGTAACGATTGAGTCGAAACCTTTCATGATACCTTGTAGCACAATCAGGAGTTATCTCGCCAAACACTTGGAAACAGTGTTGTCTTAAGAAATAGCTGTTTGAGCGTTTCAAAACCGAACACCATATTCCTGCTATCGGACGGATTCTGAGTTGAAAAGGGGCTTTTGGAAGCGCAAAACCGCTTATTTTGCATTCGGTACGCCCTTTGTCAGGTGTCTAGCCATGATCCGACACCACATCCTCGCTTTCATTCGCAGCCTGCGACGACGCAAACTCTTTTCCGTTATCATTCTGCTCGGACTTACGGTGAGTACATCAGCTGCCTTGCTGATATATCTGTTCGTTCGACATGAATTGAGTTATGACCGCTTTCATCCCGATGCGGAAAGAATTTACCGTATTAACCAGACATTTATTTGGGGCGACAACACCGATCACGAATTCGCGTCGACAGCCCCCGGCGTTGCATTCGCAGTCCACCAGGAAGTTCCGGAGGTCGAACTTATCACAAGCATCCACACTCCGGCACCATACATTGTTTCATACACGACTCCAACGGGAGAGGTCCTTGCCTTCGAAGAGAACCGCATCCTTGCGGCCGATACCAACTTCTTTAGGATGTTCAATTTTCCGATTGTTAACGGAGAGGCTACTGCCGCACTAAGGCATCCGAATACAATCGTGATGACTGAGTCCACTGCGAAAAAGTATTTTGGCGACGACAATGCCGTAGGAAAGCTCATCCGTATGACCAACGCCCGCGGAAAAGCTCCCGAGACATTTGAGGTCACCGCCGTTGTCAAAGACACTCCAGAGAATTCCTATATCGAATTCGACGCACTGATCTCGCTCAGAAGTTTTCCCATCGAACAATTCTATTGGAGCTGGATCTGGACACAACTCGAAACCTACGTTAAACTCCACGAAGGAGCTGACATCAATACAGTTCGTTCACGACTGAAGGATATTCCGAGAAAGCACGCCGAGCAAACACTTCAGATGGTCATGAACACAACGTTCGATGACTACATCAAATCCGGCAAACGATGGGATCTGTTTCTGCAACCACTGACGAGTATACATCTTCCCGAAAAGCCAGTGTATAACAGGCTGAATGATTCCGGCAATCGAAAGACCGTCTATTCGCTTGCAGGCGCCTGCGTTGCCATCCTTCTCCTGGCATGTGTAAACTTTATGAACCTTTCGACTGCGCAGTTTACACGACGGATTAAGGAAGCAAGTATCCGGAAGGTACTCGGACAGAATAGGGCACAACTCGCCTCGGGATATTTTGCGGAGGCGCTTGGTTTTTGCGCCATTGCACTGTTGGCCGCAATCTCGCTGACGCAGCTCCTACTTCCATTCTTCAATGTCATGACAGGGCAAAACATCACCATGAATGTATTGTCTGACACCAACCTTATCATTGCCCTGGCGATAACCCTGGTAGTAATGGCGTTGTTGTCGGCTGCGTACCCTTCCTGGTTCCTCAATAATTTCAATCCCGCGGAAGCGGTCAAAGGCAAGATCAAAGCCGGCTCCGAAGGAAAGCTTTTTCGCGACACACTTGTTGTTTTTCAATTTGCATTGTCGACAATCTTAATTATCGCGACAGCCGTTGTCTTTCAACAACTGAGGTATGTCGCAGAAAAAGATCTTGGCTTCGAGAAGGAAAATCTCCTCGTCATTAAACACACCGAACACCTTACCGATGATGAAAGCCTCGCGGATGATGTCTTGCAGGTAGGTGGTGTCGAAACGGTTTCTCGTTGCAGCTCGGTGCCTCCAGCGATCTATGGTGGAGACAAGTTCACCGCTGACGGAATGAATGGCGAAAGCTTCTCTCTCAATTATACTTCGGGAGATGAGAACTATATCCCAACCCTTGGACTGAAACTGCTTGTGGGTCGGAACTTCCACGCAAATTCCAAAGCAGATAGCGCGCGCGTTATCCTTAACGAAACCGCGGTGAAGAGATTGGGATGGTCGTTGGACGAAAGCATCGTCGGCAAAAAGATATTCTTTCCGGCAGCACCATCTCTGCCATTCGAGGTCATTGGCGTAGTTGGTGATTTCAACTATTGGTCTCTTCAGGCTCCCATCGAACCTATGGCGATCTTCCATCTTAACAACACGAATGTACATCCCGGCGAGCAACGCTGGCTGGCACTTCGGGTCCACGGCAGAACGTCCGCAGACTGGGAGACGACAATTGCCGGTTTGGAAGCGCGATGGCAGAAGCACGCCGGCGATATTCCTTTCGAATACAGTTTTGTAGACGACACATTTGACTACGCCTTTCGAACCGGTCGTCGTCTAGCCAGCGTGCTCACGATTTTGGCAGGTCTGGCGATGCTGATTGCGGGTCTGGGCCTCCTCGGCATGATCACCTATGCATTGGAACAGCGTACGAAAGAAATCTGCATCAGGAAAATTGCCGGTGCATCACTACCCGGCATCTTGTTTATGATACTTTCGAGTTATTCGAAACTTCTGCTAATCGCATTCGTGATTGCTGCCCCGGTGGGATGGTGGCTGATGGATCTGTGGCTTCAAGATTTTGCATATCGAATTTCACCTTCAGTCGCCGTTTATATTGGGGCAGGATTGATCACCTTTGTTATCGCAGCGTTGGTCACTGTGTATCACGCTTCGAAGGTGGCGCGTATCAATCCCGTTGACGTTTTGAAAAGCGAGTGATATTTAAGAAGCGGAGTCATACCTAACATTCGTTAACTCTCGAAAATATTTTCGGTACTTCGCTTGAATTCTATACTAATATTCTTGAAAATTGTGGACTGACCGAACATTATGGTAACCTTCAACGATATGACGAACCTTTTTGGCCGCGGCGCAAACGTGGTAAATCTGGTTTTAGTGCTTCTTATCGTGCTGGTGGGAATTTGTAAACCCTCGGGGGCTATCATGGTATAAGAATTACAGAAGACATTAACTGACCGCCCCTGAGAAATCCGGGGCGGTTTTGTTTTATAGAGCTTTTGACAAACTAACAGTTGTAAATTTTATGTACTACACGCGGGACACGGTCCTGTTCATGGATGGCAAGTTCATCAAAGCTGTGGATGCGCACATCGATCCGTTCAGCCAGACGCTGCACTACGGCTTTGGGGTGTACGAGGGGATTCGTTCGTACAAGACTTTGAACGGCGTCAAAGTCTTCAAGGCATACGAACACTTCGAACGCCTTAAGAGCACTTGCGCGCAACTGGGGATTCCGTTCGAATACGACCCGGAAGAACTCACCCAGGTAGCATACCAGTTGATTGAAAAGAACAACCTGACAGATGCTTACCTGCGGCCGTTGGTCTTTTGCGGACCCAACATGCGCCTTACCCGCACACCGGAAGTCCATTTCATGATTGGTACATGGAAATGGGCCAAGTATCACGGGGAGAAATTGCTCAAGCTTTGTGTCTCTTCACATCATCGCCCAACATTCAAGGTCGATGGCAAGATTACCGGACACTACGTGAGCAACATCCTCGCTACCAGCGAAGCCAAGTCCCGTGGGTACGACGACGGACTGATGTTGGACGTCAACGGCAATGTTGCCGCAGGTCCGGCTGGAAACTTTTTCCTTGAAAAAGATGGCGTACTCTATACTCCACCGCTTGGAAATATTTTCCCGGGAATCACCCGGCAGGTTGTGATGAACATCTGCAGGGCACTCGATATCCCGGTGGTGGAAAGAACGATCACCCCTCACGAACTCGAATTGGCCGACAGCGCATTCCTGTGTGGTACTGCGGTAGATATCGCAGGTATCGAGTCTATCGATGCCAACACATTCAGGAAAGCGTGGAAAGACAGCCTTGGTGCAATCATACAGGAAGCGTACCGTTGCCAGGTGCTGGATAAGTCGTTCAGTTATGTGATCATCTAACGAGAATCGAGAATCGAGAATCGAGAATGATCGAGAATCGAAAATCGAAAATCGAGAATGGTCGAAAATCGAGAATCGAGAATCGAAAATGACCGAGGATCGAAAAATTAGAAAACAGTAGTAACTAATAATAGATAGAAAGTTTTGAATAAGTACAGCAGAATTCTCACACAAGACCCCACTTTACCGGCAGCTCAGGCAATGTTATACGGAATTGGGCTGACCGACGAAGACCTTAACAAAGCACAGGTAGGAATTGTCAGCACGGGTTATGACGGCAATACCTGCAACATGCACTTGAATCAGCTCGCGCAGGAAGTGAAGTCAGCCGTGTGGGACAATGATCTGGTGGGTTTGATCTTCCATACTATCGGTGTCAGCGATGGTATGAGCAACGGAACTGAAGGAATGCGCTACTCGCTCGTGAGTCGCGAAATTATCGCAGACTCGATTGAGACAGTATGTGGTGCACAATACTACGATGGGCTGATTGCAGTNGTAGGTTGTGACAAGAACATGCCCGGTGCAATGATGGCCATCGCGCGACTCAATCGTCCGGCGATCATGGTGTACGGNGGTACAATTGCNGGCGGTCANTGGAAGGGGAAAGAACTNAATATCATCTCAGCGTTTGAGGCGTTGGGAGAAAAGATAGCCGGCAAACTCACACCGGAAGATTTCAAGGGCATCATCAAGAACGCATGTCCTGGTGCTGGTGCCTGCGGTGGAATGTACACTGCCAATACAATGGCATCAGCCATTGAAGCCATGGGTATGGCATTGCCTTATTCTTCTTCGAATCCCGCTGTGAGTCCGGACAAATCACAGGAATGCAAGGAAGCAGGCAAGGCTATCTACAATTTGTTGAAGAACGATATCAAGCCGCTTGATATCATGACGAGGAAGGCATTCGAGAATGCTATCACAGTAGTCATGGCGTTGGGCGGTTCCACGAACGCAGTGCTGCACTTGCTCGCAATGGCGCGCGCAGCCTCTGTACCGCTTACACAGGACGACTTCCAGCGGATCTCCGACAAGACGCCGCTTATCGCCGACCTGAAGCCGAGCGGTAAATACCTCATGGAAGAGCTTCACCGCATCGGTGGTGTTCCGGCTGTCATGAAGTATTTGTTGGAAAAAGGATTCCTTCATGGCGATTGCCTCACCGTAACTGGAAAAACGCTGAAGGAAAATCTTGAGAACGTGAAACCTCTTGACTTCAACGCTCAGGATGTCATCATGCCTCTCGAGAAACCGATCAAGGAGACCGGACACCTTCAGATCCTCTACGGTAATCTTGCCGAGAAAGGTTCTGTGGCAAAGATCACGGGTAAGGAAGGTGAGAAATTCGTTGGACCTGCCCGCGTGTTCAACGGAGAGTTCGAACTCGTGACCGGGATTGAAAGCGGTAAGGTGAAGGCCGGTGATGTTGTCGTGATCCGGTACGTCGGTCCACGCGGTGCGCCGGGTATGCCTGAGATGCTCAAGCCGACGTCCGCAATTATGGGAACTGGCTTAGGTAAAAGTGTGGCGCTGATCACCGACGGAAGATTCTCAGGC
>Ga0065721_10050610_pt1 | contig 18957 bp, 19 predicted proteins | sample Mesricmetagenome_FD_59108 | JGI IMG/M metagenome (GOLD analysis project Ga0065721, IMG submission 59108) | Mesophilic microbial community from rice straw/compost enrichment Sample: eDNA_1 v2 (version 2) | ecosystem: Engineered > Solid waste > Grass > Composting > Bioreactor | place: USA: Davis... | reverse complement strand
CCCGCCAGCGGCAGGCGTACATCGTAGGCCCGGCCCTCGCACTGGATGTGCAACCGCTGGCCCTCCGGCAGCAGTTCGCGGCGGGCGAGCCTCAGGTGCTGGCCCTTTTCGCCCACGGTCATGACCCACTGACCGGCGATCACGGCCGAGGCGGCGAAGGCCGGGAAGGCGTCATTGTCGGCGTTCAGCACCGCCGTCCCGCCCCGCGGCAGCAGGGTGTCGAACAGGCGAAGCTTGGCCGCCCGGTAGGCCTCCATGGTGCCGTGGTAGTCCAGGTGGTCCTGCGTCAGGTTCAGATAGCCCGCCGCGGTCAGCCGCACGCCGTCCAGGCGGCGCTGGTCGATCCCGTGCGACGAGGCCTCCATGGCGAAGTGCGAGACACCCATGGAGGCGAGCTTGGCCAGCCATTCGGCCACGTCGGCGGCGTCAGGCGTGGTCAGGCCCGGCGGGGTCAGTTGCTCGTGCGTGCCGTCCGGACGCGAGACCGTGACGCCCAGGGTGCCCATGCTGGCCGAGGTGCGGCCGGCGCGGGCGAACATCTGGCGGCAGAAGTTGGCCACCGAGGTCTTGCCGTTGGTGCCGGTGACCGCGACGCAGACCTGCGGCTGATGCCCCCAGAACTCGGCGGCGGCCAGGGCGTAGGCCCGGCGCGGATCGCGGGCCAGGACGATGGGGACCGGCAGGCCCAGGTCCCGGTCGGCGATCACGGCGGCGGCGCCGGCCTGCACGGCTTGCGCGGCGAAGGCCGCCCCGTCCGCCTTGCTGCCGGGCAGGGCGGCGAACAGCGAACCCGGCTTCACCTTGCGGCTGTCGGCGGTGACGCCGGTGATCTCGGGATCCACCGTCAGGCCGCGTTTCACGATGGCGGACAGGCGCATCACTGACCGTCCCCCACCGGCGTCGCGCCGGCCGGCGCGATCTCGGCGATCTCAGGTTGGCGCTGCACGCCCAGGAACGGCGCGATGCGCTCGATGACCCGGCCCGCGGCAGGGGCGGCCACCCAGCCGCCGGTGGCGTAGCCGGCCGACCGCGCCGTGCCGTGCGGCTCGTCCAGCAGGATCAGCACGAAGTAGCGCTTGGCCTCCACCGGCCCATTGGTGGGGAACACCGCCGCGAACGACGACACCTGGCGCTTGCGGTTGTAGCCGCGGATGGCCGGGTCGTACTTCTCGCCGGTGCCGGTCTTGCCGCCCACCGACAGGCCCGGAATGTTGGCCGACCGGCCGCTGCCCGCCTCACCCGCCACATTGGCGCGCATGATCGACAGCATCTGCAGGGAGGTTCGCTCGGACATCACCTGCCGCCCTTCGACCGACTCGCCCGGCTCCTTCTTGAGGATCGTCAACGGGATCAGACGACCACCGTTCAGGATGGTGTTGTAGGCCCGGGCCAGGGCCAGGGGCGTGACGTTGATCCCGTGGCCGAACGAGGTCGAGGCGACGGCGTCCTCGTTCCACACCTTGGGCGTCAGCGGCCGGGCGGTCTCGATCAGCTCCACCGGCGCGGGCTCGGTCAGGCCCAGGCGCTTGAAATAGTCGCCCATGCGCTGCGGGCCGATGGCCACCGCCAGCTTGGCCGTACCGATGTTGGACGAGTGCTGGAACACCTCCACCAGCGTCAGCACCTTACGCGCGGCGTGGTAGTCGTGGATGGTCCGGTAGCCCAGCTTGAAGGGCTGGGTGGCGTCGAAGGTGCTGTTGGGCGTGGCCACGCCCGTGTCCAGGCCGATGGCGACGGTGAACGCCTTGAAGGTCGAGCCCATCTCGAAGACCGTCGCCGCCGCCCGGTTGGTCTGGGCGTAGACGCCGGCCTTGCCCGGCTTGTTGGGGTCATAGACGGGCCAGCTGGCCATCCCCAGGATCTCGCCGGTGTGGACGTCGGTCACTAGGCCCACGGCGCCCTTGGGCGTGAACTCGTGGACCGCCTTGTAGAGCTCGTCCTCCAAGGCGCCCTGGACGCGCAGGTCGATGGACAGCGGAATCTGGCCGCCCGCCGCCGCGCGGATCTCCTCGTTCAGCGCCGCCTCGGCCCCGGCGATGCCCTCGCCGCCAGCGTCGGAGAAGCCGATGAAGTGCGCCGCCGAGGTGCCCAGGGGATAGACCCGGCGCTGCTCGGGCTCGAAGCTCACGCCCGGCAGGCCCAGGGCGTGCACCTTGTTCCGCTGCTCGGGCGTCAGGGCGCCCAGGACGAAGATGCGGCGATTGCCGCGCAGGGCCCGCTCCAGGCGGTTGGGATCGAGGTTCGGCAGGGCCGCCAGCAGAGCCCGGCGGGTCTCCTCGGGCTCCCAGATTTCCCGGGGGTCGATGTAGAGGCCGTAGTGCAGCAGGTCGGCCGCCAGCAGCATGCCGTTGCGGTCGACCAGGTCCGCGCGGGTGGTGGCGGCGGGCGCCACCCGGCCGTCCGCCCGCGCCGCGTCCGAGAACAGCGCCGCCCGTGTGGCGCCGATGGCCAGGATCACGAACCCGATCGCGAAAAGCACCAGGACGAAGAAGATGCGCAGGCGCGTGTCGTCCTCGGCGCGCCCCGAGGCGCGGGCCCGCTCGAAGGCATGCTCCAGCCCCCAGACGCGCTCGGACAGCCACCGCGACAGCAGCGAAGCGCGCAGCGATGACTCGCCAAAGCTCATCGGCTCGCCTCTGCGATGCGCAGCGGCAGGGCCTCCGGCGGCGGAGGCGGCGGCACGCCGGGGATGGCGTCGCTCTCGTTGACCATGGCGGCCACGATGGAGACCGGCTTCTCCTTCTTGGGCGGGCCAGCCCGGGCGATGTCGATGATCTGCTCGACCGTGGCTTCGCGGCCCGCGGTCACCGGCTCCATCTTCAGATAGCCCACCGACAGCCGCTCGATGCGTCCGGGCTGCTCCAGGTGGGCGACCTCGGCCTGCAGCAGGCGGATGCGGGTCTGTTCGGCCTTGATCTGTCGCTCGACGGCGGCGATCTCGGCGCGCTCACGCCCGGCGATGGTCTTGGCCAGATAGACGCCGAGGATGAGGACCACCAGCAGGCTCACGCCGATCAGGTCCACGAGGCGGAAGCCGCGAACTTTCCGATCCAGCAGGCTCATGCCGCATCCCTCCAGACCGGCGCATCGGTGCGCACGGCCGCCCTCAGCTTCGCCGAGCGGGCCCGGGGGTTTGCGGCCACCTCCGCCTCGGACGGACCGCGCGCGCCGTTGAACAGGAGCTGGAAGCTGGGCGCCGGGCCCTTCTGGACCGGCGGCGCATGGCGCGATCCCGCCGGCGTTCTGCCCGCTCGCACCTGCAGGAAGCTCTTCACGATTCTGTCTTCCAGCGAATGGAACGTGACGACGCAGAGACGGCCCTGCGGCTTCAGCACGCGCTCGGCCGCAGCCAAGCCGGCCTCCAGTTCGGAAAGCTCCTCGTTCACGGCGATACGAAGGCCCTGGAACGACCGGGTGGCCGGATGGATCTTGGCCCCGCGCCGGCCGCCCAGCGTCCGCTCGATGAACTCCGCCAGTTCCAGGGTGCGCGTGAAGGGCTGCTCCTCGCGACGCTTGGCGATGGCCCGGGCGATCCGGCGGCTTTCCCGCTCCTCGCCATAGACGAAGAAGATCCGCGCCAGCTCGGCCGGATCTGCGGTGTTCACGAGGTCGGCGGCGGTGGGACCGCTCGCCCCCATCCGCATGTCCAGCGGCCCGTCATGCAGGAACGAGAAGCCACGCTCGGCCTCATCGAGTTGCATGGACGAGACGCCGAGATCGAGGGCCACGCCATCGACGCTGGCCTCGCCCAGCACCTCGCTCATTTCCGAGAAGCGCACCTCCACCAGGCGGAAACGGTCGCCGGGCAGGCCGTCCGTAAAGCGCTTCACCGTGGGATCGCGATCAAAGGCCGTGACGGACGCGCCGGTGGCAAGGATGGCGCGCGTATAGCCGCCGGCCCCGAAGGTGCCATCGACGATGATCTGGCCGGGCGCGGGGGCGAGCGCGTCCACGACCTCGTTCATCAGGACGGGGATGTGCGGACCCGTCATCCGACGCCTCCCAGACGGGCGGCCCGCTGCTGGGCGCGCAGCTGGGCCAGCCCCTGCCGAGCCAGTTCACGCTGGGCGGCGCGGTGGGCGTTGAAGGCCTCGCGCTCCCAGATCTGGAAGCGGTCGCCGAGACCCACGATCGTCACCCAGTCGGTGAGACCGAACATCTCGCAAAGGCTCTCGGGCAGGGTGATGCGGCCGGCGGTGTCGAACGACAGCTTGGCCATGCCGCCGAGGACCGAGGTCTCCAGAGCCGAGCGCAGGGGATCGCCGAACTCCAGTTCCTCGATGACGCTGTTGTAGCGGTCGAACAGGGCCTTGCCGCCGCCTTCGATGCAGTCGGCCTCGATGGAGGGGAAGCAGAACACGCCGTCGAAGGGGCCGGCGGCGAGCGCGCGGAATTCCTGCGGCACGACGATGCGCCGCTTGGCGTCCAGCTGTTTCTCGAAGGTCGAGAGAAACATCCCGGCCCAGTCCCCTGCCACCCTCGCCCAAAACCCCGCGGCGGCGCCCCAACGCAGCTTTTGGTTAGCGAGACGTTGATTGGGGTATCATGGGATCAACTGGGATACAATGACACCAAATGCCTAAACAGGGCTGAAATCGTGGGGCACGGGCCGCACCTGATGGGCCGATCAGGACCATCCTCAGAACATACATTGAACACCCATCGCCGCCGACCGGGCCGGCGGATTTCGGAGCTGAAGGCGTGCGGATCAGACGGCCTGTAAGCCGGGTTCTGTGCCGCCCTTACGGGCGCGGCGATCATTCCTCTGGACCGGCCCTCGCGGGACGGTTCTCGCGACCAACCCGGATCCCTCGGGCCGACGACGGCCTTGCCGGCAGTTTCCCGTGAAGGACTTGCCCGGCGCGGGATCCCTATTCGGTCTTGCTCCTGGCGGGGCTTGCCATGCGGCCTCTGTTACCAGCGGCCCGGTGGGCTCTTACCCCACCCTTTCACCCTTACCCCGGCAAGCCGGGGCGGTTTGCTTTCTGTGGCGCTATCCCTGGGGTCGCCCCCGGCGGGCGTTACCCGCCGCCATGTCGTCGTGGAGCCCGGACTTTCCTCGAGCCTTCGCTGGGAAGGCCCGCGACCGCCCGGCCGTCTGATCCGGAGCGGAAGGTGAGCGAACGCCCTGCAGAGTCAAGCGCCCAGCGCTTCCGGCCTCTGGCAGGCTAGCCCGCCGCCAGGCGCAGCAGGGCGATGAGGCGGGCGCGGGTCTCGCCATCGGCCACTCCGTCGATCCGCTCAGGCCGCCAGTGTCGCTGGAAGGCGCTAACCACCGTGGTGGTGCGGGCGTCGTACTGGCCGGACGGCGGCAGGTCATAGCCCAGGCGCGTCAGCCCGGCCTGCAGGGCGAACACCGCCGCGCCTTCCTCGCCCTCGCCGATCGCCGCCCCCGGCGCGGCGGGCGCCTCGGCCCACAGGCCATGGCCGGCCTCGGCCAGGCGCTTCCAGGGGAACAGTTCGCCAGGATCGATCTTGCGGTCGGGGGCGATGTCGGAATGGCCGACGATGTGGCCATCGTCGATCATCCACCGGCTGCGGATGTCGGCCGTGAGCGCGATCACGGCCCGGACCTGCGCCTCTGGAAACGCCCGATAGCCCCATTCATGGCCGGGATTGACGATCTCGATGCCGATGGAGGTGTCATTGAGGCTCCGCCGCCCCTTCCAGAACGACACGCCCGCATGCCACGCCCGCCGCTCCTCCGGCACCAGTCGGAAGATCCGGCCATCCTCTTCCACCAGGTAATGCGACGAGACCTTGGCCTCGGGATCGCGCAGGCGTTCCAGGGCCCCCTCGCCGGTCTCCATGCCCGTGTAGTGCAGGACCAGCGTATCCGGCGGGGCCGTACGGGGGCTGAAGTTCGGGGACGGCGCCTCGATGAAGGTCATTGCGAACGGTTCCAGAGGGCGAGCAGCAGCGGCATCACCTGGTTGCGGCGCAGGGCGATGATCAGCACCCCGGCCAGGGCAAGCGCCGTGCCCAGCACCATCCGCGGCCCGAACGGGTCGCCCAGCAGCGCCACGCCGAGCGCGATGGTGGCTAGCGGGGTCATGAGCGTCAACGGCGAGATCAGGGTCGCTTCATAGCGCTGGATCAGGCCGTAGTAGAGGGTGTGGGCGACCACCGAGACCACGAGCCCGGAATAAACCGCCGCCGCCCAGAACCGCCATTCGCCGAGCAGCCCCGCGTGGACCTGTCCTCGCTCAAGCCAAGCCGACAGCGCGATGAGCGGCAGCAGCGAGGAGAGCCCCACCCAGGCCTGGAACTGCAGCGGCTTGATCCCCTCCATCTGTTTCATCATCACCGCCCCCAGCGAGCCGGTGAAGGCGGCGGCCACCACGAACATCAGCCCGGGCGACAGGACGAAGCCGCCCGGGTCCCACATCACCGCCAGGGCGCCGGCCAGGGTCAGGGCCATGCCGATCCCCCGGCGCCAGCGGATCTGTTCGCCAAGCATGAACATCGACAGCAGGGTGGTGATCGGCACGCCGAGTTGGACCACCACCGCCACGGCGGAGGGCGTCGCTGTCTGCAGCCCAACGAACAGCAGGGCGAAGTTGCCGCCGCCCATCAGCAGGCCCACCAGCACCATGCGCCAGAGCGGCCGGGGCAGAGGGCGCAGCCAGGGGAAGACCGCCAGCACCACCACGGCGAAGCGCACGGCGGCGTAGAACAGCGGCGGTGCGCCCAGGTGGCTCACCGCAAACTTCGAGATGATGTTGTTGGAGGCCCAGATGAGGCAGACCAGCACCAGGAGCCCGAAGTCGCGGAGAGACATCGCCCCCGGTTAGGGCGCTGCGGCCCCGCCCGCAACCTCACGCACGGGCGCCGGGCCGTTGAAATCCCTCAGCCGGCGGCCGGCGGGCTCGCGGCGTCCCGCGCCGCCCGGCGCAGATGCTCGTGGAAGCGGAACAGGCGCCCTGGGCAACCGGCGTTTTTCGAGGCGCACAAATAGCAAGAGGCCCGCGGCGTCACCGCCGCGGGCCTCCCGATCCCCACGTCAGAAGCGGGCGGTTACGCCGCCTGGCCCAGGCTCAGCGCCTCGTAACGGGCCAGGTGGTGGTCCACCGAGCCGAAGGCGCTGGCGATCATGGTCGCCCGCTTGAAGTAGTGGCCGATGGCCATCTCGTCGGTCATGCCCATGCCGCCGTGCAGCTGGATGGCCTGTTCGCCCACGAACTTGCAGGCCTTGCCGATCTGCACCTTGGCGGCCGAAACCGCCTTGGCCCGCTCGGCGTCGTCGGTGACCTTGATGTTGGCCATGTAGGTCATCGAGATCGACTGCTCGAGGTTGATGAACATGTCGACCATCCGGTGCTGCAGCACCTGGAACGAGCTGATCGGCACGCCGAACTGCTTGCGCTGCTTGGTGTACTCGACCGTCCCTTCCTGCAGCCGGCGCAGCACGCCGCAGGCCTCGGCGCAGGTGGCGGCGATGGCCTCGTCGACCACCTTCTCCACCAGCGGCAGGCCGTGGTCGGCCGGGCCGATCAGGGCGTCGGCGCCGAGCGAGACGTTCTCGAAATAGACTTCCGAGGCCAGGAAGCCGTCCACGGTCGGATAGTCGCGGGTCGAGACGCCGGCCGCGCCGCGCTCGACGATGAACACCGACACGCCCTGGGCGTCGCGCTGACCGCCGGCGGTGCGGGCGGTGACGATGAAGTGGGTGGCGTAGGGCGCGCCGATGACCACCGCCTTGTGACCGTTCAGGACCCAGCCCGCGCCGTCCTTCTTCGCCGTCGTCGTCAGGTCGGCCATGTTGTAGCGGCCCTGCGGCTCGGCATAGGCGAAGGCGAAGATGTTCTGGCCGCCGATGATGCCGCCGATCAGGTCGGCCGCGCCCGCGTGGCCCGAGTGCTTCAGGAAGCCGCCGCCGATCACCACGGTCGGCAGGTAGGGCTCGACGACCAGCGCCTTACCCAGTTCTTCCATCACCACCATGTTCTCGATCGGGCCGCCGCCCAGGCCGCCCAGGTCTTCCGAGAACGGCGCGCCCAGAATGCCCAGCTCCTCCGCGAAGGCCTTCCAGACGTCCGGCCGCCAGCCCGGTTCCTTGGCGAGCGCCGCGCGGCGCTTATCGAAGTCGTAGTTGTCGGCCAGATAGCTCGCGACCGTGTCGCGGAGCATCGACTGTTCTTCGGTGAAGCTGAAATCCATCGGAGAGACGCTTCCTCAGAAAATTGATTGCAGTATGGGCTTTGGCGGATGGCTGGGCCTTAGAGGCCCAGGACCATCTTGGCGATGATGTTGCGCTGGATCTCGTTCGAACCGCCGTAGATCGAGGTCTTACGGCCGTTGAAGTATTCGCCCGCCACGCCCTCAGCATACTCGGGCCCCACAGCGATGTTCGAGCCCTTCAGGTCGCGCAGGAACGGCGCACCGTAGTGGCCCACCGCCTCCAGCGCCAGCTCCTGCAGGCGCTGCTGAATCTCGGTGCCCTTGATCTTGAGGATCGAGCTCTCCGGGCCCGGGCCCTTGCCGCTCGACTCGCCGGCCAGGGTGCGCAGCTCGGTGAACTCCAGGGCGGTGAGGTCGATCTCCAGCTCGGCCAGCTTGCGGCGGAAGAAGGCGTCGCCGATCAGCGAGCCGCCGGCGTCCGAACGTTCGGTGGCGGCGATCTTGCGCAGCTTCTCCAGATTGCGCTTCGAGCGCGCCACGCCGGCGATGCCCGTGCGCTCGTGCGCCAGCAGCGCCTTGGCGCAGGTCCAGCCCTGGTTCTCGTGGAAGATCCGGTTCTCGACCGGCACCTTCACATTGTCGAGGAAGACGTCGTTGACCTCGTGGCCGCCCTCCAGGGTGATGATCGGACGCACGGTGATGCCCGGCGTCTTCATGTCGATCAGCAGGAAGGAGATGCCCGACTGCGGCTTGGCGTCAGGGTCCGTGCGGACCAGGAAGAAGCCCCAGTCGGCGTGCTGGCCGAGGGTGGTCCAGGTCTTCTGGCCGTTGACGATGTAGTATTCCTTGCCGTCGTCGGCGGTGATCCGCTCGGCCCGGGTCTTCAGGTTGGCGAGGTCCGACCCCGCGCCCGGCTCGGAGTAGCCTTGGCACCACCAGACGTCGCCGTTGTAGATGCCCGGCAGGAAGCGCTTCTTCTGCTCGTCGGTGCCGAAGGTGTAAATCACCGGGGCCAGCATCGACAGGCCGAACGGCAGCAGCGGCAGGCAGTCGGCCTTCGCCGTCTCTTCCGACCAGATGTACTTTTGAGTCGGCGTCCAGCCCGTGCCGCCCAGCTCCTTCGGCCAACCCGGAGCCACCCAGCCCTTCTTGGCGAGCACCTTGTGCCACAGCAGGTACTCTTGCTTGGTGAGCGGTCGGCGCTCGTCCTGCGCCTTGCGCAGTTCGGCCGGATAATTGTCGCGGATGAAGGCGCGAACCTCTTCGCGGAAAGCGTTCTCTTCTGGCGTGAAGTCGAGGTTCATGGCCGTCTCCCTTACAAGCGTTTGAAGCCGCTTCGGCGACCCTATACGCGCGCGCCACCCGGCTGGAAAGATGACGCTAACGTCAACGTAAACCGTCGCCAAATTGAACCGGCGTTCCACGAGCGCAGGCTCAGCCCCCTGGATGGTCTGATCTGCAACCGAAGCCGGCTTTCGCGGTTGGCGACCTTGCCTTCGCCGCACTTCGCGGCCAGACCACGGTCACATGCCCCGGATCGTCACCTACAACGTCCATCGCTGCGTCGGGAACGACCGCCAGCTGGACGTGGGGCGCATCGCCGACGTTCTCGCCCAGCTGAACCCCGACATCGTCGCCCTCCAGGAGCTCGACGTCGGCCGGCGACGGACCAACTACGCCGACCAGGCCCACGAGATCGCCGACCGGCTCAAGATGACAAGCCACTTCCACCCGGCCTTCGTGGTCGAGGAGGAGCGCTACGGCGACGCCATCCTTACCGCCTATCCGCACCGCCTCGTGAAGACCGGACCCCTGCCCGGCTACGACCGGATGAAGGCCCTGGAGCCCCGGGGAGCGCTGTGGGTCGAGGTGGAGATCGATGGGCGGTCGGTGCAGATCATCAACACCCATCTGGGGCTCGTGCCCAGGGAACAGCAGATCCAGGCCGCGCACCTGGCCGGCCCCGCCTGGCTCGACCATCCCGACTGCCACTGGCCGGCCATCCTCCTGGGCGACTTCAACGCCACCGCCACCTCGGTGGTCTACCGCACCCTCACCGCCCGACTGCAGCCGGCCCGCCGCCTGGCCCCGCGCAGGCAGCCCACCTCGACCTTCCCTTCGCCGCTGCCGGTGCTGCGCATCGATCACCTGTTCGTCAGCCCCGGCGTCGAGGTGCTGGACGTGTTCGCCCCCTTCGGTCCGCTGACCCGGGTGGCCTCCGACCATCTGCCCCTGGTGATGGACTTCGAGGTCGCCTAGCGGATCGCGCGCCCGCCGCCGCGCTCCAGGGCCTGGGCCCGCGCCTCGTCGAACAGCCGCTGACGCCGCCGCCCCAGGCGCCACGAATCGGACACCTCCGCGGGGTCGCCCACGTGGAACGCCGAGATGAACTCGGCCAGGTGTGAGCGGCGCGACAGGTCGATAGGGACCAGGCGCCCCTGACCGTTCAGGGCGTCGATGGCCGGCACCAGCCCGCCCAGGCTCGCTCGGGCCTTGGTCACGGCGTCGCCGGTGACGCCGAGGAAGTGGCCCACTAGGCGGTCACGCAGGGCCGCGACGCTCATCCGCGCCGTCTCCTCCTCGCAGGCCACCCCCAGTTCGATCTCGGTGTCGAAGCCGAACGAGCGGTTGTTGAGATTGGCCGATCCCACCCGCACCACGCGGTCGTCGAAGATGCTGACCTTCGAATGGACGATGATCTTCGAGCCGCCGGCGGTGGTGGGATAGAAGGCCCGGAAGCGCCCGAAGACGTCGGCGGCGCGCAGCCGCCAGATCATCGCCCCGCGGGCGTGGTCCATGGTCAGCTGGTCGAACCAGCTCGGCGATTTGCCTGTGGTGATCAGCACCACCTCCGGCCCGTCCGGCTCGCCCAGACGGGCGGCCAGCGCCTCGGTCACCAGCGGCGAGGTGAAGTACTGGTTCTCGAGATAGATGACGTCCCGGGCCTCGGCGATGCAGCGCAGGGTCAGCGCCTTGATCTCGGCCACGGTCCGCGGCTGCTTCCAGGCCGGCTCGGTGCGGGCGATGCCCACCTCGGCCCCGATGAGGTGCGGCGGCACATGGTCGGGCCAGGGGTCGCCCCCCGCGTCGGGCGGCGGCGCCAGCTCTTCCCTCTCCATCCGCCGCCACCGCGTGCGGAAGTGGTCGCCCAGGGCCCGGGCCGCCTCGCCGTCGACCATCATCATCACCTCGTGCCGGGGTGCGTGATAGTCCTGGTCGGGCATGATCCGGCGCGGGTCGTGCTCGAGATGGCCGGGCGTGTCCCAGCGATCGACGGCGATGTCGCCGCCGCCGCAGAACGCCAGCCGGTCGTCGATCACCAGCACCTTCTGGTGATGGCAGGCGCCGAAGGGCACTTGGTCGTCCAGCCGGAACTTGATCTTCGTTCCCTCGAACCACCGCCGGGCCTTGTGGGGGAAGAACTGCTGGCTGGCGCTCACCGGCAGGGCCGATTTCCAGATCAGCAGTCGGATCTCGAGTTCGGGCCTGGCCGCCGACAGGCGCAGCAGGATGCGCCCCACCTCGTCGGGATCGGCCGGACCGTCATAGCCGTCGGGGAACAGCCGCGTGCGCGGGTCGAAGCCCCAGCCCAGCAGCAGGATCGACCGCCGGGCCTTCTGCATGGCCTCGAAGGCGGCGGTGAAATAGGCCTCGTTGTCGATCAGGAAGGCTACGCGATCCGCGCCCGCCGTGCGCCAGCACGTGTCTCCGGGTGTGAAGATCGTCATCCTTGCCCCTGTCCCTGACGTCCGCCGAAGGTTCTGCAAGAAGCCCTACGGCTCAGGTGCGGTTCCAGCGCCGGATAAGCAAGACAAAAGCGCGCCGCCGGGGGTGACGGCGGCGCGCAAGGGACGGGCGGGCTTGGGGTCGGCCGAGAGGGACCTCAGCGCTTGGCCATGTCAGCCGGGGCGCCGAGATAGGCCTGGCAGCCGCCCGTCAGTTCCTGGGTCAGGCGCGCCTTGCGATCCTCGCTGCGGGCTTCGCGCTTGGCCTTCTGGAATTCGGCGTCGGCCCGCTCATAGACGGCCGGCTGGCGGGCGCCGCGGGCCGACTTCAGGTACTCGTCGATGGCGGCGGCGTCGACGACGCCGGTGATCGAGGCGGCCAGGCCCTTGCAGCGGCTGGCGCGCAGATAGTCCACATCCGAGACGCGCGGGGCGGCGACGGCGGCGGAGCCAGCGCTCACGAGGGCGACAGCGGTGATGGCGATGGCGGCGAACTTCATAAGATGTCTCCCTAGAAACTGCGATTAAACTGTCCTCCGCCGCGGATAAACTCAAATGAACAAGCTGCAATGAATACTATTCAATCATGAATATTTGGCAATGATACGTCATTGTTACCTGTTACGATAAACTTCTTGTAATGAAACGGCGTTCTGCTTCACCCTTCCCCCATGACCGCACCCGCGCCGAAACTCGACGCCGCCGGCGTCAACGCCCTTCTCGAGACTGCCTTTCCCGGGATCAGCCGGACCGGCCCACATGTGGTCGAGGTCGCGCCGGGCCGCGTGCGGATGGTGAGGCCGTACGGCGAGGGGCTGCTGCGCCCCGGCGGGGTAATCTCGGGGCCGACCCTGATGGCCCTGGCCGACAGCGCCGCCTACGCCCTGGTGCTGGCCCATGTGGGCGACCAGCTGATGGCGGTGACGTCCCAGCTCAACATGAGCTTCCTGCGCGGCGCCAGGCCCGGAGACCTGACCGCCGAGGCCGAGCTGCTGCGCCTGGGACGTCGCATGGCCGTGTGCGACGTGCGCCTCTGGACCGAAGGTCCCGAACGTCTGGCCGCCCAGGCCAATGTCACCTACGCTCTGCCCGCATGAACCAGCCGCCCGCCCCGATCCGGACCCCGTGCATCAAGGTGTGCGTCGTGGACGGCGAGAGCGGCCTTTGCCTGGGCTGCTTCCGCCGCCTCAACGAGGTGGCGACCTGGGCCCGGCTGAGCGAGACCGACCGCGAGCGGATCATGGCCGAACTGCCCTCGCGGCGCGCCCTCATCCGGCCCGAGAAGCTGGGCATGCTCTGAAAGGTCGCACCACCCGATTCACCGGTTGAAAAGGCTCCCGCCCTACGCTCCGCCGCCAGTGGAGGGCCGCTAGGCCGTCGTGAAGGTGCTTGGGGCGAGTGACGAGTCTGGCGCGATATTCCTTGGTGGCCATGATCGCCGGCGCATCCGCCTGCCTCAGCGCCGGGGCCATGCTGGCCTTCGCCCCCCAGCCTCTGCGCCTCGCCCGCCTCGAAGTCCCCGGCTTCCTTCCCGGCCCCGCACACGCCGCCCCGCCGGCGGCGGCCGTACTCAAGGCGGCCGACGGCCACTTCTGGGCCGAGGGGCGGGTCAACGGCCAGCCCGTTCGCTTTCTGGTGGACACCGGCGCGACCGCCGTGGCGCTCACCCCCGCCGACGCCGAGCGCCTGGGCTTCCGGCCCCAGGATCTGAACTACGCGCTCAGGGTGACCACCGCCGGCGGCCGCTCGCGGGCGGCGCCCGTCACGCTCTCGTCGGTGTCGGTCAATGGCGCGCGCCTGGACGACGTCCGGGCCCTGGTGATCGAGAAGGGGCTCGACACCTCGCTCCTGGGGATGACCTACCTAGGCCGCCTCGCCCGCTTCGAGGCCACCCGCGAGGCGCTCTTCCTTCAGCCGTGAGGCCTCGACGACCGCCGCCAAAGCCCGGTCGATGACCTCCAGCCCGGCCCCGGGGTTCACGCCCTCCACCGTCAGGATGCGGCGCCAGGCCCGCGCCCCCGGCACGCCGTGGAACAGGCCCAGCATGTGACGGGTCATGGCCGCCAGGTGGGTTCCCGCCGCCAGCTGCGCGGCCACATAGGGCCTGTAGGCCTCCACCGCCTCGAACGGCCCCATGCGCCGATCTTCGCCGAAGATTCGCGCATCCACCGCCCCCAGCAGGTCCGGCGTATGGTAGGCGGCGCGCCCCAGCATCACTCCGTCCACATGCGCCAGATGAGCCTCGGCCTCGTCCAGGGAGCCGACGCCGCCGTTGATGACGATGGTCAGGTCGGGCCGCTCGCGCTTCAGGCGGTAGACCAGCGGATAGTCCAGGGGCGGAATGTCCCGATTTTCCTTGGGCGAGAGCCCCTGGAGCCAGGCCTTGCGGGCATGGACGACAAAGCTTGTCACCCCGGCCTGGGCGCACAGGTCCACGAGGGTGAAGAGGCTCTGCTCGGGGTCCTGGTCGTCCACGCCGATCCGGCACTTCACCGTGGCCGGGACCTTCACCGCAGCCCGGATCGCGGCCATGCATTCGGCCACCAGCTCCGGCTCGCGCATGAGGCAGGCGCCGAACCGTCCCGACTGCACCCGGTCGGACGGGCAGCCCACGTTCAGGTTGATTTCGTCATAGCCCTCGGCCTCGCCGATCCGCGCGGCCGCCGCCAGCTCGGCGGGCTCCGAGCCGCCCAGCTGCAGGGCCACGGGATGCTCCACCGGGCTGTAGGCCAGCAGCCGCTCACGATCGCCGTGCAGCACCGCGCCAGTGGTCAGCATCTCGGTGTAGAGCAAGGCGCGCGTCGACAGCGTCCGATGCAGGACCCGGCAATGCCGGTCGGTCCAGTCCATCATCGGGGCGACGGAAAAGCGGTGGGGCGCGATACTCATCGGCCCCTCCCTAGCACCTGGCGATCGATTGTCGCGACGTCCACGCAGCCTGCTCCGGCGCCGACGCGGCCCTATGCGCCGGCGAGGGCGCTATGTAGGCGAGAGCCCCGCCCAAGGCGAGGCGGCGCAACGCCGCCTCCGCCATTCGAAGTTCAGCTGTGCTGCAGAGGCCGTCCGGCAGCCACCCGCGGAGCCGCAGGACGGGGGCTGGCCGACGCCGGCCGCAGGGGGACGATGGGTTCCGGGTCCCTTCCCGACAGGCCGCGGATCGCACGATCGAGTTCCTCAAGGCGGCTGCGGTAGAGCGCCGCCGTCTGTTCCCCGGCCTGCGAACGCTCGGCACGGGCCAGCCGGGCGATCAGCCTCGCCCGCACCTTGCGTGCTTCTTGCAGAAAACGGCTGTTCGCTCGCCGTCGAAGGACCATGGGAGGCTCCCCTATACGTACGCGCCACTGATGAAGTTGACTTCACTCAAGAAACTGAGTGGGCCGCAGGTCACAAGGAAAGCCGGTACCCAAATTGAGCCAAGGTCCATGCGCACGCAGGGTTGTGTTGTGGCCCAGGCACACCTGCATGTCGGCTCACAAAACGCGGGTCTCTACTTTTCCGAGAGGGCAGGATATGGGAGCGCTATCAAGCTACTCGGCCGCCAGCGCGTTCAAGACTGCGACATTCTGCCCGACCGTTCCGATGAGCCGACTGCGGGCCGCCGCCAGCGCCTGGGTCAGGGGTTCTGGTCGGCCAATGCCGTAGCCCTGGAGATAGTCCACCCCGAGCGCCCGCAGCAGCTCCGCCGCCGCCGCATCCTCCACGAACTCGGCCACGGTCTGGGCGCCCAGCCGGTGGGCCAGGGTGTTCATCGTCTCGACGATGGCCAGGTCCTTGGGATCGGAGACGATGTTGCGCACGAAGCTGCCGTCAATCTTCACGCAGTCGACGGGGAAGGACTTCAGATAGGCGAACGAGCTCAGGCCAACGCCAAAATCGTCCAGGGCGATCCGGCAGCCGGCCTCCCGCAGCCGTTCCATGAAGCGGGCGGCCGCGCCCAGGTTGTTGAGGGCGGCGGTTTCGGTGACCTCGAAGGTCAGCCGTTCGCTCCGCACCGGGCTGCGAGCCACGGCATCCAGGATCCAGTCGAGGAGCGCCGGATCGTTCAGGGCGTTGCCCGAAAGGTTCAGGCCCAGGCGCAGCCCGTCCACCGCCGCGATCTCCGCGCCCCGGCGGATCAGCGCCTCCTCCACCACCCATCGGTCGATCTCGCCCATGAGATCGAAGCGTTCCGCCGCCGGGATGAAGGCGCCGGGCGGCACCAGCGCGCCGTCCTCCCCGATCATCCGCACCAGCAGCTCCACATAGCCCCCGGCCTCCTGTCCCCGGGCCGCGGCGATGGGCTGGGCGTGGAGGGTGAGGCGCCCCTGCCGGATCACCTCGCGCAGGCTGGCCGCCACCCCGATCTCCCGATGCCGGGCAGCCACCGAGGCCTCGTCGGCCCGGTAGAGGGCGGTGCGGCCCCGCCCTTCGGCCTTGGCCGCATAGCACGCCACGTCGGCCCGGCTCAGCAGTTCGGTCGGGGTGAGGCCCGGCTCCCGGCGGGCGAGGCCGGCGCTGACGCCGGACGAGAACACCTGCCCTGCCCAGTGGAAGCGGAAGGCCGCCACGTCTTCCACGAGACGCCGGGCCCGGGCCTCGGCGGCGTCGAGATCGGCTTCGTGCATCACCCACGCGAACTCGTCCCCGCCCAGTCGGGCCAAGAGGTCGCCGGGCTCCAGGCGACGCTGGAACAGGGCGCCGACCTGGCGAAGGAACTCATCGCCCGCCGCGTGGCCGGCCGTATCGTTGATGATCTTGAACTGATCGATGTCGAGATAGCAGAGCACGCCGCCGCCCTCGGGACTGGCCGCCAGCCGTTCCTCGACCTGGGTGCGGTTGGGCAGCCCGGTCAGGGCGTCGTGCCGGGCGGCGTGGCGCAGCCGCCGCTCCAGAGCCCGCTGCTCGGTGACATCCCGCAGCACCAGGATGACCCCCTGGACCTCGCCGCCCTGTCGACGCATGGGCGCCGCGGTGACCTCAACATCCCGCTCGGCGAGCCGGCCAGACCACGGGGCCGGCGGCGCACGGCCGGACCGCTGCACCGCGTCGAGGCGCACGCCGAGACCGGGGGAGCCGTCGAGCTCCAGAGGCAGGACCTCCTCCACCGGCCGGTCGACCGCCTCGCTTTCCGCACGCGCCAGCAACTTCACCGCCGCCGCATTCAGGAAGGCGACGCGACCATCCGCGGTGGTGGCGACGACGCCGTCGGCCACGGCGCCGAGCGTCGCTTGCAGCCGCTCGCGCTCATCATGCACGGCCTCGTCGAGTCGCTGGATCGCCGTCTCGTCCCAGCTGGCGCCCACGAGGCGCAGGGGCCGTCCGGCCGGGTCCCGCACGAGGTCGGCCGCACAGCGGATCCAGCGCCAGCCGCCGTCGGCCGCCCGCACGCGCACCCGCGTATCCAGGGCCGCGAGGCCCCGGGCGGCGTCATCCAGCTCGGCGGCGAAACGGGCGCGGTCCTCGGCCGCCAGCCTGCGGGTCAGGGCGGCGAGGTTGATCGGCTCGTCCGGCCGCAGATCAAAGAGCCCGCGCGCGAGGGCGTCGCAGGTGAAGGTCCCGCGATCCAGGCGCCATTCCCAGGCGCCGGCGCCGGTGACCCGGGCGGCCAGCGCCAGGCGTTCGGCAAGCCGCGCACGCCCGTCGGCGACGATGGGATCGGCCCTGCCCAAGTCCGCGCTCGTTGCCTTTCGCGCCAATGTTAACCGCCGCGAAAGCTTAGCTCCTCGGGGCGCGGATGCAACCGGCCAACCGAGGTCAAAGTCTCCCTCCGGCTCGCCCTTCACCGAACCCACGGGGGCACGATTTGCTTTTTTAGAAAGCAAATGTTGCTTTCTGCCGTGAATCCGACGAGGTAGGCCCAGATCGACACAAAGGGCATGGGCCATGCTCCAGGCGCCAATAGACTCCCCGACGCTCCTGCCGGAGCCGATGCGCGACCCGCGTGAGGAGAACGCCCGACTGACCGAGCTTCGGCCCGCCAGCGGCCGTTGGACGCCGGCCCGAAAGGCCCGCGTCGTCATGGCCATCGCCCTCGGCGCGGTCGGTCGCGACCGAGCCCTGGCCAGCCTGGATATCACCGAGGAAGAGCTCGCCAGCTGGGAACGCCGCTATGATCGGGCCGGCGCCTACGGCCTGCGCCTGACGCGCCTGCGGGAATATTCCGGCTGAAAAACAAAGCCCGCCGCACCGGAACCGGGCGGCGGGCCTGGCGGCCGAAGATCCGGCCGCGCCTCCCCTCTACTAACTCTTGCTAGAAGCCCCAGCGCAGACCGGCGGTCAGGGTGTGCACGCCGGTGGCCGCCTTGAAGCGGGCCTCGTAGGTCTGCCCCCCGATCGTCACGAGGTCGGTGCTTTCGTAGTCGGGCGAGCGCACGTAGCGATAACCGAGGTCCCAGGTCAGTTCCGACGTGGCCGGAATGGCGACGCCCGCTTTCAACTGCCAGAGCACGCCGCGAGACCGGCCAGGATCGCCCAGCACCTTGTATTCGGTCGTCCCCACGCCGAGGCCGGCCGCGACGTACGGAAACAGCGGGCTCTCGTTGACCATTTCGTACTTCACGTTCGCGAAGCCGCCCAAAATCTCGCTCTTCACCGAGAACGGGCTCTGCAACGCAATCTCCACGTGGTCGGTGTCGACCCGGTTGTGGAGATAAAGCCCCTCCAGTTCGAAGGCCACGCCGCTGGTATAGGCCGCCCCCACCAGGGCGCTGCCGGCGAAGCCCGCGTCCAGGTCGCTCTCCACCCGCGCGTCCAGCACGCCGGGCGTCCGCAGCTTCATGTCGGACTCGCCTGCGACGCCCGCGCCGAGGTTGAGCTGCACATAGCGCTGCTCGAGATACCCAAGGCCGTCAGCCGCCGCCGAACCAGCCGGAATCAGGGCCGCCCCGCAGATCGCAAAGATCAGGCCGCGCATCGTCCCTCCAACATCTCACAGCCCGCAGCCCTCAGGGCCGCAGGGTTCTCAGGAATGGTGGCGTGATTTCACTATTTCGGCAACATGTGCTTTTTGAGAGCTGCCGGCAGGACGGGTCCGCAGGGCGGCGAAGATGAGGAACGACGTGCAGGACGATCCGGTGAGCATCCAGACCGACAGCCGGACCGGCGAGGCGGCGGCCTGTCCCGTCGCACATGA